>JAABUJ010001419.1_pt1 | contig 35659 bp, 30 predicted proteins | sample 5559131 | NCBI WGS metagenome assembly JAABUJ01 (sample SAMN10711875, study PRJNA513366) | rock metagenome | isolation source: Antarctica rocks | place: Antarctica: Victoria Land, Mt New Zealand nord | collected 2016-01-07 | reverse complement strand
CAGGTAAACGTAGCACTCGTCCAATAGAACGTACACGCCGCGCTCATGCGCCAGCTTGACGATCGCCGCGATGTCCTCTTTCGCCATCACCGCACCGGAAGGGTTCGACGGAGAGCAGAGGATGATGCCCTTGGTTTTCGCCGTCATGGCCGCTTCGATCATCTGCGCGGTCACACGGAAATTCTCACTCTCGCTGCACTCAACGAACTTCACCACGCCGCCCGCGTACTGGATGATGTCTTTGTAGCTGACCCAGTAGGGAACGGGCAAAATGACTTCTTCGCCGTGATCCACCAGCACCTGGAGTGCGTTGAACAAGGCCAGCTTGCCTCCGGTTGTGAAGACGCATTCGTCCGCCGCGTAGTCCGTGCCGAAGTCGGCTTTGTGGCGCGCGCAGATGGCCTTGCGAACTTCGGGCGTTCCCGCCACCGCCGTGTAGCGGGTGAAGCCCAGGTTGATGGCTTCAATGGCCGCGTTCTTGATGTGGCGAGGCGTTTCAAAGTGTGGTTCGCCTGCGCCGAAGTCGGCGAGATCGATCCCGGTGGCTTTCAGGCGCAGAGCCTCGGCGGTGATGGCCATGGTTGCCGAAACTTCGATGCGCCCGATCCGGTCGCTGAGAACGTTGGCGTCTGTTGCGGTAGTCATGGTTTTAGTGTTTCAGAAAGTCGCGGCGAAAGAAACGACGAACGCATTTGGGAATGGCAGCCAGAGACAAAGACGAAAGGAGGAGACAAAGAACGGCGGAGCTTCCTGCTTAGGCTTCGAGGCGAGTTGGGTCGAGCCGCTTACGTACCACCCACGTGGTCATGCAGCGGTGATCCTGAACGATGGTGGTCTTGAGCGGGTCGACGAGCACCGCATCCATCTGCCGCGTCATGTCGAGCAGCGCGGCCTCATCGACGAGGAACCACTCCGAGCCGTCGCCGATGCGATAAATATTTGCGCGCAGGCGGGGGAAGCTCTTGCCGATGCGCGAACCGAGGCGACAGAAGAGCAAGCCGCCGGGACGCAGGACGCGCCAGAGCTCCGAAACCATGGCCAGGAAGTGCTGCTCGTCACGGGCAAAGTGAAGCACCGAGCTGCAAAGCACTACGTCGGCAAAGGCGTTGGGGAATGGGATCTGCTCAATCGCTGCCACCTGGAAGTTGGAAGCAGGAAGCTGCGGTGCGAGCATCTGGGCGAGCGCTCGAACGTGGTCAACGCCTTCGGCGTTCTGGTCGACGGCAAACACCTCCGCGCCCTCTCGCAGCAGATACACGAGGTTTCGGCCGTAGCCGCAGCCAGCATCGAGGACGCGCATCCCGGCTCCGATGTTGCCACGCAAAATCTGATCGAAGATATAAATGTCGATTTGGCCGAACTGTTTCTGGAGGGTCAACGAACCTGCTTTCAGTCAGGGTTAAGAGCTACTCTGATTTGTTTCGCAGCCGATCCATCACGAGCGGCGGAACCAACGCGGTGACGTCGCCGCCCAGCCGGAAGACGCCTTTGATGAGGCGCGAGCTGACGTAGGTATATTGCTCAGCCGGCATCATAAAAAGTGTTTCGATCTGCGGGTCGAGCTTGCGATTCATCATGGCCATCTGGAACTCGTACTCGTAGTCGGAGATGGCGCGGATGCCGCGCAGCACGGCGCGTGCGTTCTGCTCGCGCGCGAAATCCACCAGCAGACCGTTGAACGTCATCACGCTGACATTCGGCATCGGGGCAACCGCTTCAGCGATCATCTCCAGACGCTCTTCAACCGTGAAAAGCGGCTGGCCTTTGTCGGAGTTGCGCAGGATTGCGACGATCAGCTCGTCAACAATCTTGGCACCTCGGGCGATCAGATCGAGATGACCGTTGGTGAGAGGATCGAAGGTTCCGGGATAGATCGCACGTACCGTATGCATCGCCAACGAGCATACCTGTTGGCGATGCATAAGTCAGTGGCGCTTGGTTCAGCGCTTGGTTTTGACTGCAGCCGCGGCCTGTTCTGTGCCGTCCTCGGGAACTGCGGGCACGGGTGCGTTGGATGCTGCGCCGATGCCCATCTTCTTGCGAAGCTCGCCATCGATGCGTCCGAAAGTGTCGCGATTTTCCTTTAGAAAGCTGCGAACGTTTTCGCGTCCCTGGCCGATGCGTTCGCCCTGGAAGCTGTACCAGGCGCCGCTCTTGTCCACGATGCCGTGGACGACAGCGAGATCGAGCGTGTCGCCCTCGCGCGAGATGCCTTCACCGTAGAGGATGTCGAACTCAGCGTCGCGGAAGGGTGCGGCAACCTTGTTCTTGACGATCTTTACTTTGGTACGTGAACCGACGATGACGTCGCCTTCTTTCACCGCGCCGATGCGGCGGATGTCGATACGGACCGACGAGTAGAACTTGAGCGCACGTCCGCCGGTCGTGGTTTCGGGGTTGCCGAACATGACCCCAATCTTGTCGCGAATCTGGTTAATGAAGATCAGACTGGTGCGCGACTTTGCGACCGTGCCGGTTAGTTTACGCAAAGCCTGTGACATCAACCGGGCCTGCAGGCCCATGTGCGAGTCACCCATCTCGCCGTCGAGTTCGGCCTTGGGAACAAGCGCGGCGACCGAGTCGACAACCAGCACATCGATGGCACCCGAACGCACGAGAGCTTCAACGATTTCAAGAGCCTGTTCGCCATAGTCGGGCTGCGAGATGAGGAGGTTGTCCGTGTCCACGCCCAGTTTCTTAGCGTAGGCGGGGTCGAGCGCGTGTTCTGCGTCTACAAAGGCTGCCAGACCGCCGGCTTTCTGGGCTTCGGCAATGATTTGCAGCGTGATGGTGGTTTTCCCGGAACTTTCCGGCCCAAAAATTTCGATGACGCGTCCGCGGGGAACTCCGCCTACACCCAGGGCGGCGTCAAATGAGATCGAACCCGTAGAGATAACGGCGATGGGGACAGCGGCTTCCTTAGACCCGAGGCGCATGACTGAGCCCTTGCCGAACTGCTTTTCCAACTGCGAAAGTGCTGCCTCAATTGCTTTGCCCCGGTCGTCGGCCACGTGGTAATCTCCTCTGCTTAGCGGTCCATCCGAAGCATAGCATCAAGCGCACCCAAAGCAAAGAAAAAGCGAACATACAATTTGTATGCTGAGAAGAGTTCGTCTGCATCCAAGAACCTGTATGAGCCAGCTTCGGTTTCGCCTCGTGCTTTCGCTTGCCTTTGCGCTTCCTGCGGCCATGTGCGCGCAGGTAGCTCCCGTTCCGGCGGTTGCGCCGGTCCCTTCGACGCCACCTTCGCAGACGGTGCAGCCCGCTTTGAGCAGTTTGATCCGCACTCTCGATGCGCTGCGGATTGACAAATGGAAAGCTCCCGCGCAGGTGCGGCAAAGTGCCCAGTCAAACCTCGAATCTGTGCGATCGGATCTCGACTCCAATCTGCCATCGCTGCTGCATGTGGCGGACATGACACCGGCATCTTTGGCTGCCATCTTGCCCGCGGCGCGCAATCTGGATGCGCTCTACGATGTGATGTTGCGCTTGACCGAGACCGCGCATCTGGCCGCATCCGATCGGCAAAGCGGCGACCTGGATGCGGCGCTCGGCAATCTTGACTTGGCGCGGCGCAACCTGGCGGCGCAAATTCTCTCCACAGCGCAAGCCAATGAGGCGCAGATGCAATTTATGCGCCAGCAACTTGCAGCGCGCGCTGCGGCTCCGGTGGTCGCAGCGCAACCTTGCCCGCAGCCACCCGCCTTCAAGAAGAAGCGGGTATACAAAAAGAAGCCTGTTACGCAGCCGCAGACGTAGGGATTGCAGACCCGGAGATTTAGGCAGCAGCAGATTCCTGCGCTGCGGAATGACCATGTTTCTCTAAAAGCCCGTGGTCTGGCGGGCGGCTTCGTGGACGCGAAGCAACTGTTCGAGCAGCGGCTTGAGGCGGTCGAGATGGAGTGCATTCGCTCCGTCAGATTTGGCGCAGGCAGGGTCTTCATGAACCTCAAGGAACAGACCATCAACGCCAGCCGCGACGGCGGCGCGCGCGAGAACGGGAATGAACTCGGGCTGGCCGCCTGAGACCCCGGAACCGGAAGATGGCGTTTGCACCGAGTGGGTTCCGTCAAAGACGACGGGGGCGAACTCCCGCATCATGGGCAGCGCCCGCATATCGACGACGAGATTGTTGTAGCCAAAGCTTGCGCCGCGCTCACACAGACTGACGCGATGGTTGCCGCTCTCGCGCACCTTGGTGACCGCGTGGCGCATGTCGGCGGGCGCAACGAACTGGCCTTTCTTGATGTTGATGGCACGGGCTGTCTTCGCGGCGGCGATCAGGAGATCGGTTTGGCGGCACAGGAAAGCCGGAATCTGCAGGACGGCTTCAACATCTCCGAGTGCGTCGGATAAGCGCGCGCAGTCTTCGGGCGTGTGCACATCGGTGAGAACGGGGAGGCCGGTGTCCTGGGCGATTGCGCGAAGGATGCGTGCGCCTTCTTTCAGGCCTGGCCCACGAAAACTGTGGATGCTAGTGCGATTCGCCTTGTCGTAGCTGGCCTTGAAGATGTAGGGAATCTTCAGGTCGGCAGAGATGCGTGCGATGGCTTCAGCGAGGGTGCGTGCGTGCCCTTCGCCCTCGAGCACGCAAGGCCCGGCGATGAGAAAGAGGCTGCCATTGCCGACCGCAATGGAGCCGATATTGAACGGGTTGGTCACGTTCTCTATTGAAGCAGACCTGAGGGCTGGTTGCAGGGAATACTCGTGCCGCTGAATGGACTGTGGGCGTGCGGGGAGGGCGAAGGGCATCTGTTGTCTTTTCCCGAAGGGAACCCGCGTTTGCAATCTCTTCCACTACCGCTCATCGCAAACTCAATGACCCAACGCCGGAGCAGGCTCCGTTCGGGGTGACAACAAAGACAGACGCAGATCCCCTTCGGGAATGACAGCAAAAAAGGGGTTGAGGATAGTGCTGCCTAGCAGAGCAGTTTCTGCGCGGTCTCGGGCGTGGTGCGCAGGCTCCGGCCGAGGGCGGCGAGGAGCATGGTGAGGAACGAGAGTCCGCGGCGGCTTTCCTCGTTGTTGATGCGACGGAAGAGCTGAAACAGCGATGGCGGGCGCTGCTCCTCGCGGTGCTCGCCCGTAGCCGTGACAACGGACTTCGACAGGTTGTCGAGTGTCTCGGGATCGAACGCCATCAGAAGCTTGCCTGCAGCGAGAAGGTTGCGAATCGCCGCAACTCCGCCAGGCAGCTTTGCGTACTCGGCAAGTTTCGCGGCGATGATGTCACGTCCACCCACCAGCCCGTGCGCCAGATCGAGCAGGCCGTTGTTGTGTGCGGTCTGGAGGATGTCAAACCCGACCAGCAAAGCCTCCGCGTGCTCTGTGGGCGCGGCATCCAGGCGACGCTGGAGTTCTACTTTTGGATCGACGTTTTTGGGTGTGAACGGAAGTGGATTTGCCATGGTTCCCTTTCGTGATGGAGGTGCTGATGGGCGGATGCTCGTAACCGGCTTGCACCGCGCGACCAGCAACAACCTACAATGTTATGGATTTGATCTGGACCAGCTGGTCGGAGGCCAGCGTGCCGGGAATGTGGTAGCCAGGTTGCGCCCACTTCTGCTCAACGTTCACTCCCATGGTCGGCGTGCGATGTCCGTAGCGGAAGTTGATGCGCGGCAGCGGATTTTCCCCGTCTTCGAGGATTTCCATGTGAACGGAGATCTCTTTATAAGCCGGCGTATGCGTGGCCCGGTCGGTGTGCGAGCTGGTGAGCTTGTTCACCGGCTGCAGGATCGAGTTCATCGGCATATAAAGCTGCTTGCCCCTGACGCGATCGGTGACGAGGACGCGAACCTTCACGCGGCCATACGGACTGGTCAGGTGAACATAACGTCCATCAGTGAGGCCGCGCTGCTGGGCGAGTTCATGGGAAACCTCGACAAAGGTGTCGGGCGTGATCTCTTTGATGCCGGGCGAGCGCAGAGTCATTGAGCCTTGTTCGAAGTGCTCGAGCAGGCGGCCGTTGTTCAGGTGAAGGTCGAAGTGGTCGTTGACTTCCTCCGATGGCGCAACGTATGCAAGCGGCCAGAAGCGTGCTTTCCCATCGGGGAAGTTGAAACGTTCGGTGTAGCAGAGCGGCGTATCTGTGCCGTCCTTCGCGACCGGCCATTGCAAGCTCTTATAGCCTTCGAGGCGCTCGTAGGTGACACCTTCGAAGTACGGGGTCAAACGTGCAACTTCAACCATTACATCCGAGGGGTGGCTGTACTTCCATTTGGCGCCCATGCGTTGCGCGATCAATTGAATGATCTCCCAGTCGGGCTTCGAGTTGCCAAGCGGTGAAAGCGCCCGGTAGAGCCGCTGAATGCGACGTTCGGTGTTGACGAAGGTACCGTCTTTCTCGAGCGAAGGCGCGGCCGGCAGGATCAGATCGGCATACCGGCAGGTTTCAGAGAAGTTGATGTCCTGCACGATCATGAACTCAAGTTTCCGGAATGCTTCGCCGACGTCATTGGCGTTGGAATCGGAGGTGATGGTGTCCTCACCCTTGATGTACAAGGCCTTGAGCTTGCCCTCGTGGATAGCGTCGATCATCTCGCGATTGTCGAGGCCTTTCTTGGTGGGCAGAGTACAGCCCCAATCGGCCTCGAACTTTGCGCGTACCGCTTCGTCGCCAACTTTCTGGTAGCCGGAGTAAATGTCAGGCATGGAGCCAAAGTCGCTCGCGCCCTGAACGTTGTTGTGTCCGCGCAGGGGATAAGCGCCTGTGCCGGGACGCATGAAATTCCCGGTCAGAAGCAGCAGGTTAGCGATAGCAGTGCTGGTATCAGATCCGCCGCAGTGCTGGGTGACGCCCATGGCCCAGAGAATGCATACGGTCTCGGCCGAGGCGATCTCCTTCGCAATGGTGACCAGCGTCTCCTGCGGGACGCCGGTGACCTGCTCCACGTAGTCGAGGGTAAAAGGTTCGAGCGAGGCGGCGTACTTGTCGAAGTAGTTGACGTGCTGGGCGATGAAGTCCGGCTTATGTAGATTGTTGTCGAGGATGTATTTGGCGACACCCGACAGCCAGACCTCGTCGGTGGAGGGGTTGGGCTGGAAGAACAGATCGGCTCGCTCCGCCATCTCGTGCTTGCGCAGATCGGCGACAATCAGGCGCTGCCCGTTAAATTTGTGCGAACGCTTGACGCGGGTCGCAAGGACCGGGTGCGACTCCGAGGTATTCGAGCCGACGATGACGACCAGCGCGGCCTTCTCGATATCGGCGATAGAGCCTGAGTCTGCGCCGTACCCAACAGTACGTTGCAGACCCATCGACGCGGGCGTCTGGCAGTAGCGGCTGCAGTTGTCGATATTGTTCGTACCGATCACCTGACGAGCGAGCTTCTGCATCAGGTAGCTCTCCTCGTTGGTGCACTTGGAGGAGGCGATAAAGGCAAGGGCATCGGGGCCGTGCTCTGCCATAATCCTGGTCCACTGGTCGTGAATGACGTCGAGCGCGCGCTCCCAGGAGATCTCGATAAAGGTTTCGCCCTGGCGGAGCAGAGGCTGGGTCAGCCGGTCGTCGGAGTTGATGAAGTCCCACGCGAACTTGCCTTTGATGCACGTGGAGATGCCATTTGCTGGTCCCTGGGTGGGTTCGATTTTGAGGATGTGACGGTCGCGCGTCCAGACGTCGAAGCTGCAGCCCACGCCGCAGTAGGTGCAGATGGTCTTGGTACGCTTCACGCGCTGGTGGCGCATCTCGGCTTCCATCTCGGAGAGCGCAAGAATGGGTCCGTAGCCGGTGTTGGGCTCGACCGCTTTGACGACTTCGATCATGTCGTCAAGCACCTTCGGCGGCAGGTTGGTGAGATAGCCGGCGTGCCCGATCATGGATTTTTCCATCAGCGCATTGCACGGGCAGACGGTGATGCAGTGTCCGCAGGAGACGCAGGAGGAGCCAGCAATCTGTTCGCCGCCATCCCAGAGAACGCGCGGGTGCTGGCTGGACCAGTTGATCGTGAGCGTCTCGTTCACCTGGACGTTCTGACAGGCTTCCACGCAGCGTCCGCAGAGAATGCACTGATCGGGATCGTAGCGGTAAAAAGGGTTCGACTCGTCCTTGGGATAGGGCTTTTGCTGGTAAGGTCGCGCCTGATGTTTTACGTCGAGCTCTGCGGTAGCGTTGTGCACGGTGCAGTTCTGGTTATTGTTGTCGCAGACGGTGCAGTAGAGCTCGTGATTCTTGAGCAGGCGGTCAAAGGCTTCGCGACGGGCGACGTCCACGTCGTGCCCTTCACTGGCGACGATCATGTGGGGCTCAACCTGGGTTCCGCAGGCGCGGACCAGCGCGCCGTCCACGTTGACCATGCAGGTATCGCAGCTCTGGATTGGCCCCATCTGCGGCAGGTAGCACACCTGAATGACGCACTGCTGCTTGCGTGCCGTGGAATCGCGATTGAGAGCCTCAATCAGCAGCTCGCCGGTGTGAACCGGGACGGTGCGGCCGTTGACCAGAATCGTTGCGTCAGGAGTCGTGTCATGCGGCGTATTCAGGAGCGGTTTATTTGGAGCCATGGAGACCTCAGATGCTGGTGAGAATAGCAGAGTAACTTCGACGTGCGTTGACCGGGCCAAAGGTTGCTGGGATGTAGAAAGGCTCTTCCGCCCTTTGGTTGTCATTCCGGTAGGGAATCTGCGTTTGTTCTTGCTGTTTCCGGTTCTATACGCTTCTGTAAATTCGTTTCATTGCGCGATAAAGCGGGCTTCGATGAGGTCCAGAGCTTCCTCGCGCGTGGAAATCGAGCCTTCAAGCTGCGCGTCTTCAGCCACTTCGAGCATGGATTTAAAGAGCGGGCCTGGGCGGTATCCGGCAGCGATCAGGTCATGGCCGGTGAGGAGGAGAGCGGGACGCGCGGGTGCGGGCTCGTCCTGCTCGTAAGCCGTTTGAGCGAGCGCATGAAGGCTCAGGTCCCCATGAGAGCTGGCGCAGTCGGCCCGGTGCAGCGCGAGATGCTCGTCAAAGCGAGGCAGGCGGATAAAGCGCTTCAGGGTGGAGGTGCGCATCGCGCGCAGATCGCCGAAGCGCATGTGGTGTTGGATGAGAGCGAGGATTTGAGCCTTGTCGTCGTTTGAAAACCGCAGGCGATCAAGCAAGACCTCCGCAATGCGCATGCCCACCTCAACGTGTCCGTTGAAGCGGATGCGATCGCCAGGTTTGCGCGGGTCAGGCGGCTGGAAGGTGGCGGGCTTGCCGATATCGTGCAGCAGCATGCCCCAGGCGAGCGTCGGCGAGGCACCCGCAGGCAAGTGGTCGAGCAGCATCAAGGTGTGGGTCCATACGTCGCCTTCGGGATGATACTGCGGGGGCTGCTCGACGCCGCGCAAACGGTCGACTTCAGGTAGGATGCGGGCCAGGAGACCGGAGGCATGCAGCAGTTCGAAGGCGCGACGCGGACGGCCTTCCGTGAGCATGCGGGTAAGCTCGTCACGGATGCGTTCGTTTGAAACCTGCGCAATCTCCGCAGCATGGTGCTGGATCGCCGCCAGCGTTTCGGGCGCGATGGAAAAGTTGAGGCGCGCGGCGAAACGGACCGCCCGCAGCATGCGGAGTTTGTCTTCTGCAAAGCGCCGCGCAGGTGAGCCGATCGTGCGAATCATCTTCTGCTGCAGGTGGGGCTGGCCTTCTACAAAATCGAGAATCGCGGAGCCGGGCACGACTTCCGATGTGGCGTCTAAGAGGGATGGATCGAGCAGCATGCCATTGACGGTGAAATCGCGGCGAAGCACGTCCGCGCGGGGATCGAGCGCGAACTCGACTGAGTCAGGGCGGCGGCCGTCGAGGTAGGTTCCGTCGGTTCGAAACGTTGCCACCTCGGTTGGAATATCGCCAGTGAGGACGATGACCACGCCGAAGTGTGCGCCTACCTGGAGCGAGCGCGGAAAGAGCGCAATAATCTCCGCAGGTGTAGCAGAGGTGGCGATGTCGAAGTCTTTGGGTACGCTGTTGAGCAGAAGATCGCGCACGCACCCGCCGGCGAAGTAAGCCTCGTGCCCGTGTGCCGCGAGCGTCCGGGCGATGGCTAGCGCAGCTTCGAATTGCGGCGTCCGGGCGAGGGTGTGCATGCAGAGTTGAGCTTAGAACATTGCAGGGAGGGCTGCGCTGAGGCGTGAACAGCAGATTCCTCCGCTGCGCTGCGGAATGACAAAGAAGCCGCGCTGCGGAATGCAAAGAGGCTTTGCTGCGGATGATCAAGATGCTGCGCTGCCTGGCAACTCCTAGAGCACGGGAACTTACAATCACAGCATGGCGTTGTACGCACAGACTGGCCTCGTGCTGGGCATTGAGAGCAGCTGCGACGAAACCGCGGCGGCGGTGGTGCGCGGGGGTGGTGAGATGCTGTCGAATGTCATCGCGTCCCAGGTCGCACTGCACGCCGCCTACGGGGGCGTGGTTCCGGAACTGGCCTCGCGGGAGCACCTGCGTAATATCGTGCCCGTGGTGCAGGCGGCAATGAATCAGGCGGGGGTACGGTTGAGCGAGTTGGACGCAGTGGCCGTGACTGAAGGCCCGGGGCTCGCAGGCGCGCTGCTGGTCGGCATCGTGTATGCGAAGACGCTGGCGTTCGGGCTGGGCAAGCCGCTGGTGGCGGTAAATCATCTTGAGGGACACATCCACGCGGTCCTGATGGAAGCGCGGCGAAAGGGCGACATGCCCGCGGAATTTCCTCTGCTGGCGCTGGTGGTTTCGGGCGGACACACGCATTTGTATCTGGCTGAGGCGGGCACTGGGGGTGCCGAAATCTGGCGCTACCGCAATGTTGGGCGAACGGTGGATGATGCGGCGGGCGAGGCCTACGACAAGGTTGCGAAGCTGCTCGGCCTTGGCTACCCCGGAGGGCCGTGGATAGACGAACTGGCGCGCTATGGCGATGCAGGCGCGGTAAAATTTCAATTCAACCCCATCAAACCGCGGCCGGATGCGAGCGCGGAGAGCACGCGCTTTGATTTCAGCTTCAGTGGCATCAAGACCGCCGTGCTGCGGTATGTCCAGACGCACGGCATGGGTGACGCAAACGAAAGGCGGAGAGCCTTGCTTGCGCAGTCGCCGGAGTTGAAGTCACCCCAAGTGGCAACCCTGACAGATGAGCGCACGCTCAATCTAATTGCTTCGTTCCAAGGAGCCGTGGTGGGGAATCTGTTGCGCCAGACCTTTGCCGCGGCCGAGGCGTTTGGCGTGCGCGGTGTGCTGGTTTCGGGTGGCGTGGCGGCGAATCGTGAACTGCGCGCGCGTTTTACGGCAGAGGCTGCGCGGCGCGGACTGCCGGTGGCCTTCCCGGGGCCCGCGCTCTCAACCGACAATGCGGCAATGATTGCAGCCGCGGCATGGCCCAAATTGTTGGCGGGTGAGTTTGCCGACGATGCCATGGTCGCCGCCCCACAGCTACGTCTGGGGTAAGCGAGTCGACTATCATCGAAAGCGGCGGCAGCGGCGCGTGCCGTGGGATTCCAGTCGAAGTTCGAAATGGAAGTGTGGGGCAGGCAGACTTGAGCATGGAACTCTTCAATACCCTGAGCGGGCGCGTGGAGACACTGTCCACAATGGATGGTGAAACTCTGCGCATGTACGTGTGCGGGCCGACGGTTTACGATTACGGACACATCGGCAACTTCCGCACTTTCATTCACGTCGATGTGCTGCGACGCTACCTGCAGCAGCTGGGAATGAAGCTTCGGCACGTGATGAACGTGACCGACGTGGACGACAAGATTATTCGCAACGCGTCAGCAGCGGACATGCCGATCGCTGACTACACGAAAAAGTTTGAGGCTGCGTTCTTTGAAGATATGGCGGCGCTTGGCGTGGAGCGGCCGGAGGTTGTGCCGCATGCGACCGAAAACATTGAAGAGATGGTCGCGCTCATCGAGAAGCTGAAGGCGACGGATACGGCATACCAGGCGGAGAACGGAAGCTGGTATTTTCGCATCGCGAAGTTTCCGGCCTACGGCAAGCTTTCGAAGAAGGATTTCGAAGGCATGGAAGATGGTGCGCGCGTTGAAGTGGACGAGTATGACAAGGATTCGGCACGCGACTTTGCGTTGTGGAAGGCGGCAAAGACCTCCGCTGATGGCGTGCGCGAACATGCGTGGGAGACGCGTCTGGGCCCTGGCCGGCCAGGCTGGCATATTGAGTGTTCGGCGATGGCGACGCGGTATCTGGGTGAGAGTTTCGACCTGCATGCGGGCGGCGAAGACCTGATGTTTCCGCATCATGAAAACGAGATTGCACAGTCGGAATCGGCGAGCGGCAAGACGTTTGCGCGGCACTGGATGCATGTGCGCTTTCTGCTGGTGGAAGGCCGCAAAATGTCCAAGTCGGAGGGAAACTTCTACACCCTGCGCGACCTGCTGCTGAAAGGGCATCGGGCGTCCGCGATTCGTTTTCTGCTGATCAGCGTGCCTTACCGGCATCAGCTGAACTTTACGTTTGATGGGCTCGCGCAATCGACCAGCGAGGTTGAGAGGCTGCGCACCTTTGCGCAACGCATGCGCGGCAACTTCGCTGAGGGTCGGGATGAGGATCTGGGCAGGCTGACCGCTGAGGCCTTGGCCGCGTACGACGCTGCCATGTCGAACGATCTGAATACGGCCGAGGCACGTGGTGCAATCTTCGATCTGGTCCGCGCGGGCAATACGGCAGCCGATGCAGGTACGCTGCGGGCCGACAATGCGCGCGAGATTCTTGCGGTGCTCCAGCGCTTCGATGGCGTGTTCGCGGTGCTTGAAGACCACGATGCGGAGATTACGCGCGCGGCACTCGAGTGGGCTGAACGCGAGGGCCGCATCGGCGAGGCTTCAGCGGAACTTGTGACGACGCTTGCCCTCTCCGATGCTGCAATTGACGCGTTGGTAGCGGAGCGGACACAAGCCAAGAGGTCTCGGAACTTCGCGCGCGCCGACGCCGTACGCAAGGAGCTACTCGACAAAGGCATTCTGCTTGAAGACAGCAAAGACGGTGTCCGCTGGAAGCGAAAGTAACAATGACGCACATTGTGACGCTGCGGCTGGATGAGGACTCACAAAGCTTTTTCGAACAGCAGAGAAGGCAGTTCTACCCGGTAGAACTTGACCAGATTTCTGCGCATCTCACGCTGTTTCATCGCATCGAGGCTTCACCGCAGGTCAAGGCTGTCCTCGCCGGGGCAGCCCGCCGCGAGGCGTTCCATCTCGAGGTTACGGGTCTGCGTTCGCTGGGACGAGGCGTAGCCTATGTGCTGGCGTCGAAAGCGGCGCAAGGTGTGCACGCCGAATTGGCGGACGCCTTCGCCGATCAGTTAACCGCGCAGGACCGGCAGCCGTTTGCACCGCATGTGGTGGTGCAGAACAAGGTCGCTCCCACGCAGGCCAAAGACCTGCTGCTTTCTCTGCGGGAGCAGTTCACGCCCTTCGCGGTCTCTGGGGTAGCTCTCGACCTATGGAATTATCTGGGCGGACCGTGGTCGTTGGAGGACAGCTTTTCGTTTCAAAGGCTCGACGGAACTGATCCAGACTGATGCTGAGCTAAGTTTTGCGCAGCTTGGCGGCCGTCGCGGATCAGGTCTGGAAGGCCCACGCCACGGTACGCATTGCCGAGCAGGTAAAGATTGGGTTCGGTCGCGATCAAAGCATCCAGGCGGTTCATGCGCTCCAGATGGCCGACTTCGTACTGAGGCAGGCTGCGCGGCCAGCGGCGGACGACGTGGAAGTCAGGCGAGGGCAGTGGGCCAAGGATCTTCTCCAGTTCCGACAGCGCTTGCTGCGCCAGTGCGGCATCGCTGCGTGGATCCCTGGGGGAGAGACGTTCGCCGCCAAAGAAAGCCCGCAGAAGACGTTTGCCGGCTGGTGCGCGGTTGGGAAATTTCTGGTCGGTAAAGGTGGCAGCCAGAAGCGCACTTTGTTCGCCCGCAGGGACAAGAAAGCCAAAGCCTTGCGGGAGATAAAAGTCCGCCGAAAAGGCAAACGCGACGATGATCGCCGACGAAGCCGCAAGGGCCAGCAGAGGTGCGGCTTTGGGCAGGATAGGTGCAAGCAGTCTTTGCGCTTCGTGCGCGGGGGCGGCGAGCACCAGTGCATCGAAAGTTTCCCGTTCGAAGCTCCCGGAAAGGGTCCATCCTGTCTCGGTGCGCTCGATGCTCCGCACAGGGCTTAACGCGTGCAGCCACTCGGGCGGAATAGCGGCCAGCATGCGGTCGACCAGAGAACCGACCCCGCTGGCGAGCGAAGTAAAGATGGGCTGCGGAGTGCGTCCCGCGCGGACGGCGGCTAGTCGCTGAAGCGCCTGGATGAGAGAACCATGCTCGCGTTCCATCTCCACAAAGCGAGGCATGACAGCGCGCACGCTCAGGCGGCCTACATCGCCGCCGAAGACGCCTGAGAGGAGCGGTGCGCCGACTTTCTCCAGCACCTCCCGGCCGAAGTGACGCTCGACAAAGTCTGCGATACTTTCGTCTGTGGCGGGCGCGGCCGATTTGAGGGAAGCGGCGCGAGAGGGTTCCGCAGCGTAAGCTTCGCGAGCTGCGGGGCTGAAGAGCGGCGAGGCTGCAAGCGCGGCAAGATCAGTCGGAACCATCATGCGCATGCCGTCGGGCATGGGTTCCAGGCGACCGTGGTTAAGGATGTAGGTGACTCGGGTGGCGTCGTTGGAGGCGATGAGTTCCCCGGCGAGCCCAAGTTCAACGGCGAGGTCCCGCGCCCACGGCTTTTCCGTCACCCAACCGTCGGGGCCGCACTCAATCGTGAAGCCTTCGCGGCGAACGGTTTCCACGGTGCCGCCGAAGCGCGGTGAGGCTTCGAAAAGTGTGGCCTCCACCGGCGCGCCTGCCTGCGCCAATCTCGCGAGTTCCCAGGCGGCGGTCAGGCCCGCAATGCCTCCACCGACGATGGCGATGCGCCGCGACCGTAAATTCATTGCACCAGGGCGGGCTCGACGATCGAGGGTTGCGCGGCCGGCGTGCTTGCGGCTTGGTCAGCCGACTCGTCGATCTGCGCAAGCCAGGTGCCGTTAGCGATCTCCGCCAGCGCTGCGATCAGAGTCGGCGAGTCGTTGAGGCTGGCGGCTCGCCAGAGCTGGAGGCCAAGTTCGCGGGCCGTCTCCTTGAAGGCGATGTCGATGTCGTAGAGGATCTCGACGTGATCGCACAGGAAGCCGATGGGTTGCAGAACGACTCCCTTGTGGCCTTCTTGGGCGAGGGCTCTCAAGGTGTCTTCAACCGTGGGCCCGATCCAGGGCGCTCCGGCGACACCCTGACTTTGGAAGGCGAAGAACCAGTCCTGTTCGCGAAGCCCCACAGCCGCGAGAGCATGGGCTACAGCGGCGGCGGTGTTTTTGCACTCGACCGGGTAAGGATCGGGGGTTTGGCGCGCGCCATAGTTCTGAATGCCTTCGGCGGGGACAGGTGCTCCGGGACGCGCGGATGGGCTCGCCGGGTTTGAGACCGAACCGGACATGATGGTGCGGCAGGGCACGGCATGCGCGGTGAAAAGGATGGGCACGCGGCTGCGCGTGATGGCGCAGGCTTCTGCCCAGACCGGCCACAGGTTCAGCGCGAAGGCTTGTGCCAGCAGGGGATGCTCACTCCAGCCGGCAATAAATTCCATCTGGAGCGTGCTGCCTGCGGCTGTGTTGACCGCAGCGACAGCTTCCGCAGCCGCCCGGCGATACAGCCCGACGCTCGTGCGCGAGTTCTGCGGGGCCAGGCAAATCGCCCGGAAGCTGCGGATGCCGTCAGTGTGCATCTGCGCGACCACATCGGAGATGTAAGGGTGCCAGTTGCGCATGCCAACGTAGACCGGCAGACCGAGTGCGTCGGCCAGCATGCGTCCCTGCAGCAGTGTCCAGCGGGTCAGCGGAGGACCTTCAGGCAGCGGCGTCTCGCGCAGGCCGATCCCTCCATAGCGATGCTGCAACTCCTCGACAACCGAGTCGGGAAGCTTACGCCCTCCGGTCACCTTACCCAGGTACTCGGCCATCTCGCCGAGAACGTTGGGTGTGCCGTGCGCGAGCAGCAAAATAGCTTCAGGAGCAGCGTTGCTCATCGCGCATACCTGTCGCTTGCGCCGAGTTCTTTTACCCACTCGACCACGCGTACGACATTCTCCACCGGAGTTCCGGGAACGATGCCGTGCCCAAGATTGAAGATGTGGCCGGGACGCCCGGCAGCCTGATCGAGGATCTCAGCCACCCGACGGCGCAGGACTGCTTCGGGAGCGAACAGGGCAATAGGATCGAGGTTCCCCTGGACCGCGCAGCCAGAGCCGACTGCCTTCCAGCCCTGGTCGAGCGGCGTGCGCCAGTCCAGGCCAAGCACGTCGGCACCTGTTTCGCTCATAGCGGGCAGCAGGGAAGCAGTGTCAACACCGAAATAAATTACAGGTACGCCGAGCGAGCGAATGCTCTGAATCAGTTGCGTGGTGGGCGCGAGGCAGAACTCCCGGTAGTCAGAGACCGAAAGCGCACCGGCCCAACTGTCGAAGACCTGGATGACGTCGGCCCCGGCTTCAACCTGCTGTCGCGCGAAGCCGGTGAGCACGGTGACCAGCTTTTCCATCAGCCTGGGCCAGGCTTTGCTATCTGCCGCGCCGGTGCGGTTTTCAGGAGCAATCCCTGAGGCGTACATCAACTTCTTCGTTTCAACGTAATTGCGCGAGCTACAGCCTTCGATCATGTAGCTGGCCAGCGTAAAGGGTGCGCCGCAGAAGCCGATGATGCCGAGCTGATCCCCATCGGCGCGGGGCTGGGCAAAGTGCGTCGCCACGCGGCTGATGGAGTCTGCCACGTAGCGGAGCTCGTCGGTCCGGTCCGTCCGAAGCGCTTCGACCTGGGCCAGGGAGCGAATGGGCGTGTGTACCTGAGGACCTTCGCCCGCCACGAACTCAAAATCCAGGCCCATCGGCGTGAAGGGCAGCAGTAGGTCCGCGAAGATGATGGCCGCGTCGACACCCAGACGCTGCGCGGCCGTAATGGTGACCTCGGCCGCGACCGCGGGGGTGCGGCAGATTTCAAGCAGACTGTGATGTTTGCGCACGGCCATATACTCGGGCATGTAGCGTCCGGCCTGACGCAGAAACCAGACAGGCGTCCGGTCCACAGGTTGACGCAGGCAAGCCCGAACGAAGCGGCTGAATCCGGTTACGGCGTGGCTGACCGGCAGAGGCGGGGGGCTGGGCTCGGTGGGGATCAAGATTTGCTGCTCCGGTTTTAGCCTAGCATCGCCAGGGCGAAGCGGAGAGCCGCGGCGCCACCCGAGTTTTATGTCCACACAAAATCTGCGCCGACGTTTGACCCGCGCGTGAATCAGCGACCGAAGGGCAGACGGTAGACAATCCCTATGCTGAACAGCGTAGGCGTCTGGCGATGGTTCCCGCTTCCCAGCTTCCAGGACTCAAACTGGAAATCGCCCTTCACGGCAAAGTTACCGAGGATGTCGTAATCAAGTCCGCCTCCAGCCCCGAATACGGTGGAATTATCCTCTAGATACTGACCGCTTGGATGGGTAAACGTAATCTTGCCGTATCCCAACAGAAGATCGACATACGGGTGGAAACGGCCATATTCGCGTTCTCCGCGCAGACCTCCCATGTAGCTCGTAATGCCTGCGGTCTCGCCTCCGGCGTGGCTGATGCGGCCTTCAATCGACGGGTTGAGAAACCGGTAGCGGCGCGTGTAATCCGCACCTACGGTGAAGCCGTAATTCCTGTGTGAGCCGAAGTCAGGGTTGATGCGCGTACCGGCGACAAACACGAAAATGGCTGCAGATGGGTCGCGGCATAGGCGGCCTGCCCATGGGCGGCACCAGCTCCTGCACTGGCTAGAAGGCACGAGGTAAGAAGCCAGACGAACCGCGACGTGCGGATTTGCAAGAGAAAGAGTCGTTTGAATGAAGGCTTGCGAAGCGAAAGCGCCATGTCTGTTCCTCTCGAATTGCCTGTAGGCTAACCATCTGATGCGTCAGTGGGGAAGCACGCAGTACGCTGTGCCTGGTCCATTCGCCTGCTGTGATGGTTCTTTACGTCTCGACGTTGTACAAGCCAGCTGCCTGTCTGCGGTCGCGGCGCTGGGAAACGCAAAACGAGGTCTGCCATCTGCATCTAGATCGGAGGCAGAATACTTCAGATCAGGATTCGGGGTACAGCAGGTCTGTAAATCGGGGGTCGTCGGCCATGTTCTGAAAGTCGGAATCCGCGCGGGCCTGAATGCGGTTGCGTGGATTGTGCTGAATGGCTTCGGCCAGGTGTTCCAGACATTCGCTGGACTCGCCGGTCATGCTGGAGAGCACGGCGAGCCCGTAAAACGCATAGTCGGCGCTTGGTTTAGCGGTCAGAATTTTCTTGAAGTGCTCACGCGCGTCATCGTAGTGACCGTTATTCAACAAGGAAATCGCATAGTCATACTGCTCCTCGTGGCTCTGAAAAGCGGTTTCCCCCTTGGAGATCTGCTGCAGGCACGCGCTGATGTACATGCGGATCCGCTCGGCCAGATCGGCGGGGCTGGAGATCAGCATCTTGTCGAACGCCAGGTGGGCCTTGTCGTATTTGCCCTGCTGCATCAGTTGAAGAGCTGCCTCATAACTTGCCAAGGCCTGAGCGCGGCCAGCGTTCGGCGCGTGCGGAACCATGCCGGCGAGAGTGCGAGGAGGACGTTGCGGGGAAGAAGGGGAGATGGACTTTGCCTGTGGCATAAGATTCCTGTGGCCAGAGTCCAATGCAGTGCACATCAGGTCGGGCCGGTTCGCGGTGAGTAGGGTCTGTTCGGTTTTATACGCAGAAGGTTGACGCTGGTCAATCCCCCTTGCGGGGCACGAGCGATGTGCTTCCGGGCTGCGCCTGAATGCTGTAGCGCTGGGTTGTGAGTTCAGGCTGATAAGCATTCCCGGGGCAGAGGGAGGCCTCAGTGTTTGTGCTCGTAGATGGCAGGATTCAGTTCGGGATCGTTATACATCTTCAGCTGGCGATAGAGCCGGAACCGACGCCGACCGCTGATCACTTCGTGCCAAAGCTCGTCCAGGCACTCGGCCAGATCGGCGCGCTGCTGTTCAAGAATGTGCAGACGCTCGAGATTGCCCGCGCGGTGTTCGGGCGTGGCTGAAGTGCGGTGCGCCTGTTCGTCGGTGTGATAGATCTTCAATGCCAGGATCGACAGGCGATCGACAATCAAGCCAGGGGTTTCAGAATGCATCGGGGCTTCGTCGTTTTGTGGGCCTGCCTCTTGCAGCAGCAACTGGTCTATTTGTTCGACTAGATCATTGCGCTGTTGATTGATGCGGTCGATGGAGTGCTTCACATCCACGATGCGCTGATCCGGCGCGTCCGGACAACGCGCATCATCTTCCTCATGCCAGAGGTCGTAGTTGGCGCGGTGCTGCGCGCGCGCGAGTTGCAGCAGAGAATCGTCTTCGGAAGCAAGCGACTCGCGCCGGTGCCAACGTTCGGTAGCGTCGTCCTGCATGCGTGAGATAAGGTGCGCGTTCAACATGGAAATTGAATTGGCCGGTTGAGCGAACGCCGGTTGAGCGAACGGTGGCCGGTGCGGTTCTCCACACACAAATTTACCAAACTTTTGCTTCGATCAACCTTTAACTCCAGCCATTGGAATTCGCCTTGCGGTGCGGCAGCGCAAACCGCACAATAGGGCAATGCCTTCCCCGGTCCAGAGAGTTCTTATCTACCGGCTGGGCAGCCTTGGCGATACAGTAGTCGCTCTGCCCGCACTGCACCTGGTCGCACGAACGTTCCCAGACGCCGAACGCCGGATGCTCACTAACTTCCCGGTCAGTGCGAAGGCTCCCGCCGCCGCCGCAATCCTCGGCGACAGCGGCCTGGTGCATGGCTATTTTCGCTACAACGTCGGGACCCGCAGCGTGTTCGCGCTGCTCCATCTGGTGTGGACGCTGGTGCGCTGGAGGCCGCAGGTGCTGGTCTACCTTGCCGGCGCGCGCGGCATCCCGGCCGCGGAGCGGGACGCGCGCTTTTTTCGTCTCTGCGGCATCCGCCGGCAGATCGGCGTTCCTTTGACGCAGGAGATGCAGAAGCACGAAATCCAGCCAGAGCACGGCACTCTCGAGTACGAGTATGAGCGGCTGGCGCGCAACCTGTCAGTGCTCGGCGACTGCGAGGCGGAGACCCAGGCAGCCTGGGATCTGAAGCTGACCGCGGAAGAGAAGACCTGCGCCCAGGAAGCTCTCGCAGCCGCAGAGGGCCGCAGCATCCTCGCCGTTGGTGTGGGCACCAAGGTCCAGAGCAAGGACTGGGGCAAGGAAAACTGGAAGGCTCTGCTGGCGGACCTGGGCGCCCGGTATCCGCACTATGCACTCGCCCTGATGGGAGCTGCGGAAGAGGCGGAGGTCAGCGAATTCGCGGCAGAAGGCTGGCGCGGAGGAGCAGGGCCGCAGGCTGTCGTTCTAAATCTTTGCGGGCGGTTATCTCCGCGCGAGAGTGCGGCCGCTCTCGCACATGCGGATCTGTTCCTGGGTCACGACTCCGGGCCCATGCATCTTGCAGCCACGGTCGGAACGCGTTGCATGGCAGTGTTCTCGGCGCGCGATCTTCCGCGCGTCTGGTTTCCGCGCGGCGAAAATCATCACGTCATCTATCACCCAGTGAATTGCATGAACTGCCGACTCGAAACCTGCATCGTGGAACGCAAGAAATGCCTAACCAGCATCTCGGTGGCTGAGGTTGCATACGCCGTACGTTCAATGCTTGAGCCTGCCTGAGCAGCCTGCCAGGCCGTTGCTTTGGGAGCGTGCCCGCTCTGGTATCGTCAGAACAACTCATGCTTGCCGATCTCCACTCCGTTCTAAATCTTCTTGAAAGCGGCTTCAGCAAGCTGCGCATCCTTGTGGTCGGGGACATTATGCTCGACCGTTACATCGTCGGGGAGGTGGAGCGCATCTCGCCCGAAGCGCCTGTGCCTGTGCTGCGACATGCGCAGCGTTACGAGCGGCCCGGTGGAGCGGCAAACGTCGCCATGAACCTCGCCGGTCTGGGCTGCGAAACCTATCTCGCGGGCTTCTGGGGTATGGACAGCGAACAGGCTCAACTGGCCGATCTGCTCGAGCTCGCACGGATCGACACGGCCGGTGTTGTCTCCAGCTCCTTGTCGACTATCTCGAAGACTCGCATCGTTGCACGCACCCAGCAGATGCTCCGCCTGGATATTGAAAGCCGCGACGCTTACCCAACTGAAGAGCACGTCCGCTTGAAGGCCAGAGCGGTAGAGCTTACGGCCAAGGTTCATGCGGTCATCCTGTCGGACTACGCCAAAGGCGCGATGTCAAAGGAGCTCTGCGAAGAGGTCATCCGAGCTGCGCGCGTCGCCGGAGTACCGGTTTTGGTCGATCCTAAAACGCGTGATCTGAGCAAGTATTCGGGGGCCACCACCATCTGCCCCAACCTCAGCGAACTGTCGATTGCAACCGGTGTTCCGGCGCACGAGACAAATGCTCTGCTGCAGGCGGCGCACACGCAAATGGCAGAGCACAACTTTGAATTCATGGCCGTCACCATGAGCGAGAAGGGAATCCGCATCCTCGGCCAGAATCCCGAGATGGACTACTATTCGCCCGCACGGGCACGCGAAGTGTTCGATGTCTCGGGTGCGGGCGACACCGTAATTGCTACGCTGGCGGCTGCGCTGGCGGGTGGTCTGCATGTACACACGGCCGTCGACCTGGCCAATTTGGCAGCGGGAATCGTTGTAGGCAAGACCGGAACCGTGCCGATCGCGCAGCACGAACTAATCGCTGCCCTGACACCCAGCACCGGCGTTGCTTCGAGCGAGAAGGTGCTCGACTTTGAACGCGTGCAGTTGCGCGTGGCGGAGTGGCGCGCTGCCGGCGAAACGGTCGTGTTTACCAACGGCTGTTTCGATCTGCTGCACGTCGGTCACGTCACACTGCTGGAAGACTGCCGCCGTTTCGGGTCCAAGCTCGTGCTTGGTCTGAATACCGACGCTTCCGTCAGCCGGCTCAAGGGACCCTCGCGGCCTATCGTTGGTGAACGTGAACGCGCCCGTGTCATGGCCGCCCTGGCCGCGGTCGACGCGGTCGTCCTGTTCGATGAAGAGACTCCGTTGCGCCTGATCGAAGCTCTGAAGCCAGATGTGCTGGTCAAGGGCGGCGACTACTCTGTCGCCATGGTTGTGGGTCATGAGATCGTGCAGGCCAGCGGCGGGCGCGTGGAGATAGTTCCCACGGTTGAAGGATTTTCAACCACCAACATTGTAAAGAAGATGCAGCTCTAAGCTGACCGCGACCCGTACAGATTCCCAAATCCTGGGGAGCCGTCATCCTGAACGCATTGAAGAATCCCTGTATTCGCCAGATGCCACAACTCCATCACGCAACCGGATATAGCCTGTCATGCGGTTCCATTGTGTGGGTCAGAGGCATTTGTTATAGTTGAGAAGCCGCGCTGGTTGAGGCTCAAGTCTCCTGGCGAACTAAATGTTCGGCATGTGGCGTTATGGTGTAACTGGTTAACACGTCGCCCTCTCAAGGCGAAGAGTCCGGGTTCGAGCCCCGGTAACGCTACCAAATAAACGACTTACAGCACGCTTGCTTTAGCTGAGCCGTTCATCAGGCAATTTCGCGGCAATCGTACCTCTCAGCAGGTGTCGGCTTGCCGTTGAAGATGCGCTGACCTGACGTGCCGGTAGACCCCCATACCCCGGTTTAGGACTGCAAATCGAGTGCGGGGGTGCCCTCCCCGTCTGTATGGCACTCCAAACGAAATGCGGTCTAGCCCCTATAACGCAGCGAGATGTCGCATAATTGATGCAAACCGCATCACGCGATGCCTTCTACTCATTCTTGATTGACGGTCTCACGCCTGCATTCATGTATCTGCGACGCGCCGCAGAACTCGTCGTTACTCCTGACGCGCCCTCGCTCACGATTCGAAGTGAATTTGATAGCTTCTACTCGAAACTATGGACGGCGTACAGAGAACGGTTCTTCAATCTCGCGAGAGTAATGGGATACAACATCGGCTTTCTGTTTGCCGAGAAGAAAGTTCTTTTTGAACAGAGAGGAAAGAAGTTTTTCGAAACTCACAAGTTGCCGATTGATGAACTTGATTGGTTGCGTGCGAACCGCAACGACTGGCAAAACAAGCTCTCCAGCATTCGTAACAAGGTGATTGAGCATCCGACGATTCCATTGCAGCAAGCGCAAATCCTCTATACAGTCCCGGTAGCGGAGCTCTATTTCGAGCGTTGCTGGGATGTGGTTGAAGTATTCACCGCGCTACTAATGTCGCTTAGTCTTCCGGCTGATCTCGAAATGGTTGAGCTGCCTCCTCCCTATGAGCAGCACCGCCGATTCACTCATTACTTCAAGCCGGGAACTGTATTCAGCTTGCTAGCCACTCAAAGGGAGCCAAACGTCCGCGAAGTAGGGACGAAGCCGCCACACGATCAGTAAGAGGGTTTTCGCAAAGTGGCTACAAAATGGTTACAGTGAAGAAAAAGACGGCCAGCCGTTTAGGGCTGGCCGTCTGTAAGTGCTAGATTCTAAGGATTGGTGCGGAGGAGGGGACTTGAACCCCTATGCCTTGCGGCGCTAGCACCTCAAGCTAGTGCGTCTGCCAATTTCGCCACCTCCGCAACTGCACCTGGCTGGAGCCTGCTTCGAGCGGAATCGCAACGCCAGGATGTGGGTCCATCCGAGGGCAAGTATAGCATCCGCACCCGGTGCGGGAGAGATCAATGCGGGCGAGTCGTCACTGGAGAAATGCATCGCGCAAAAAGTCGAAGCTTCCGTCGGCCGGGGGCTTCAGCCCGCCGATTCTCTTGGTATGAACCACCTGATTATCGGGGTACCAGAGTGGAATTACGGGCACCTGTTGCGACAGAACGCGTTGAACCTGGACGTAATCCTGCTTCCGAATGTTTTCGTCCGACGAGGTGGCCGCAGCCCGCAACAGCGCGTCCACCTGGGAGTTCCGGTAATGTCCGCGATTGCCTCCCTGTGGCGGAAAGCGATCGCCCCCGAGAGCATAACGGAAGATGTCGGGGTCTTCGTTGCTGCCAATCCAGCGGAGCGCATAGACCTGAAAGCGTCCGGCCGTTACATCCGAATAAAAGGTTCCGAACTCGGCTGAGCGCAGGGTGAGCAGAATGCCTGCGTCGCGCAGTTGTGATTGCAGAATCTGCGCCAGCAAACGGGTGGTCTCGTCCGTAGAAGTTTTCATCTCCAGGCGCAGGCGAACGCCGCCCCGGTCTGGCCGGTAGCCTGCCGCTTCGAGCAGTTGAGCGGCCCGCTGCGGATCATGTGGATACTGGACCAGTCGATCGCTGGGTGCAGCCGCCCAATGCCCTTGCGGGAGCAGCGTGTCGGCCAGACGCGCGTGCCCCAGCCACAGAGCGTTGACGATGACGTGGCGATCCATCGCGAAGGCAATAGCCTGGCGCACCCGCACATCCTGGAGCGGCCTCTGCGCGACATTGAAGTTGAGATACATGACGGGCGAGCCGGAACCCGATTCTATCTTCAGACTGCGATCGTTCTCGAGGGCATGCACCATGTCGAGCGTCAGTTCGTTGCTGGCGATGTCGATCGAGCCTTTTTTTAGCTCGAGCGCGACGGTGACGGCGTCAGGCACTACGCGAAAATCGACACGCGCGATCTTCGGCGGTCCGGCCCAGTAGGTTGGATTGCGTTCGACGAGAACATCTTTATCCTGCTCTGCGCTGAGGAAACGGAAAGGGCCGGAGCCCATCGGGTGCTGACCGAGCTGCCTGCCCGCACCGCGCGGCACCACGCCGAAGAGACCGTCGCTCAGGTTGAAGAGCAGAGAAGCATCGCTTGACTTCATGTGGAGCACGACCGTCAGTCGGTCGCGCGCCTCTGCTGACGCAACACTGGCTAAAGCTCCGGCTTTGCTGGTCATCAGCGAACCGTCACGCAGCGAGTTGATGGTCCAAACGACATCGGCTGCTTCAAGCGGCTGGCTATTCTGAAACCGCACACCATCGCGCAAGTGAAAGATCCAGGTCAGCGGGTCCGGCTGTTCCCACGAAGACGCCAGCCAGGGCTGCATCTTGTACTGAGCGTCTTTGCGGACCAACGGATCGTAGATGAGGCCACCGATGCGTTCTGCCATTGCGTCGGTGCCGACCCTGGGATCGAGCGAGTTCGGACTGTTCTCAATGGCGACCACGACTGTGGAGCCATTCGACTGCGGGCTGCGACATCCGGCAGCAGCCCAGGGCAGAACACATCCCAGCAGGAGCATCAGCGCGCTGGTCGCTCGACCACGCGAGGCCTGCGCCCGAATGCGCTGAGTGCGGGGCGTCAGCACGTGATCCGGCCCAGCACCACGGCGTGCGAAGCTCCCGTTGCGGACGGGATGTTGCCGGGCAGTCTGTGCCAGCTCAACCAGGCCAGCAGCGCAAAGGCTACCGCCTCCTTGGCCTCGACAGGAATGCCTAAGTCGCCCGCCGGAAATACAGTGATGCCTCGCTGTGCACACTCCTGGCGTAAACGCTCCATGAGGAAGAAATTGTGGGCTCCGCCGCCAGCTACGATCAGTTCGATTGGTGTCTTTTCCGGCTGCAACAAGGGCTCGCAGAAGTTGTCCAGGGCGCGAACGACAGACTGAACGGTCAGCTCGGCTGCTGTTGCGATTACATCTGATTTACTGGTTCCAGCTGCTTCGCATAGGCTCCGGAGGCGCTCGGCAAAGGCGCTGCCGAACTGCTCGCGACCGCAGGATTTTGGCGGCTTTGCAGAGAAGAACGGATCCTGCAACAGGACATTGAGAACCTGCGGGAAGGGTTTGCCACTGGCAGCAATCTCCCCGTTCGCATCGTAGGCGCGACCGTAGAGTGCGTGCATCAGGGCATCCAGAATCATGTTGGCAGGCCCTGTGTCGAAGGCCGCAGTCTGCTGTTTGCCTGCGCCTGCAGGGAGCACCGTAACGTTGGCGATGCCGCCCAGATTCAGCAGCACGCGTCCGTGTGTCTGCGAGCGGAAGAGGCAGAAATCGAGCATGGGAACCAGCGGCGCACCTTGTCCTCCGGCTGCAAGATCTGCCGGACGAAAGTCGCTGACCACGGGCACGCCGAGGCGTTCGCGCAGCACGGCTGGTTCGCCGGTCTGCGAGGTGGCCCGCACCCTGGTGCCGGCGTATTCCTCTGCGACGGCCTGATGGTAGAGCGTCTGGCCATGCAGGCCGATCAGGTTAAGGCAGGGACGTTGCGGCAAGGGCGCGGCAGGGGTGGCGATGTTAAGCTCGGCGCAGGTTTGCGCGACGCAATCGGCGTACACCTCTCCCAGACGCCAGTTCAGCCTGGCAAGCTCGGCCACGCTGATCGTGCGTGCATCCATTGCGGACAGAACACGTTCACGCACTTCAGGTGCATACGGAAGTCCGCGGTGGCCGATCAGTTCTATCGACGGAGTTGCGTCCGCGTCAGACGCAGGAGCGATGCGAACCAGGGCTACGTCAACCCCATCCGCCGAGGTGCCGCTCATGACACCCGCAACGAGCATGGCTTGCGCGGTCTGCGGATTGAGCGGGCGGGTCACTGCTTCAGCTCCCGCTTCAACTCGGCCAGTAGATTCAGCGCCTCGAGTGGAGTGAGCGAATCAACTTCAGCGGCTTCGATCCGGTCTACGATGCGCTGAGACAAAGGCGTGAACATCGTCATCTGTAGCTCGCGCGGAGTGTCGGCGACGGCTTCGCGTACCTGCTGCGACTCTGCACGCTCATGCAGCTTCAACACCTCGCGTGCACGCGCGATCACCGCTTTGGGCAAGCCTGCGAGCCGCGCAACCTCGATGCCGTAGCTCTTGCTGGCTGCTCCGGCTTCTACGGTATGCAGAAAAACGATGCCGCCAGCATTTTCTTTCACGGTGACGCGCACATTCTGGAGTCGGGCCAGGCTCTCGGCCAGCAGCGTCAGCTCGTGATAATGCGTGGCGAACAAGGTGCGCGCGCCGACGCGTTCGTGCAGATGTTCCACCGTCGCCCAGGCGAGCGAAAGCCCGTCATAGGTTGCTGTGCCGCGTCCCATTTCATCGAGCAGCACGAGCGAACGCGCAGACGCAGTATTCAGAATGGCCGCCGTCTCAGTCATCTCAACCATGAAGGTCGAACGTCCGCGGGCGACGTTGTCACTGGCCCCGATACGGGTGAAGATGCGATCGACCAAACCGCAGCGCATGCGCTCCGCAGGGACAAAGCAGCCGCACTGCGCCATGATGACGAGCAGCGCGGACATGCGGAGATACGTACTCTTGCCGCCCATATTCGGCCCGGTCATCAGCAGCACGGCCGGACCTTTTTCGATGTCGAGGTAAAGAGAATTCGGTACAAACCTGCCGCTGCCGGATTCCTCCATGCGCCGCTCGACCACCGGATGACGTGCGTTCAGGAACTCGAGCGTTCCGCTGGCATCGACCACCGGACGCACCCATCCGCGCAGCGCTGCGAGATGCGCAAAGCTGGACAGCAGATCGATCTCCGCCACTTTCCGTGCCGTCACGCGAAGGCGTGCTGCACCGGCGAGCAGGTGAGTTCGCATCTCTGCAAAGAGGCGGCGTTCGATCTCGAGCGAGCGCTCCTGCGCGGTCAGTATCTTGGCTTCGTACTCCTTCAACTCGGGCGTCGTGAAACGTTCTGCATTGACCAGCGTCTGCTTGCGTTCATAATCGGCAGGAACTGCCTTGGCGTTGGCCTTGGTGACTTCCAGGTAATAGCCGAAGACGCTGTTGTAGCGCACCTTCAGGGATCCAATGCCAGTCCGGGCGCGTTCGCGTTCTTCGATTGCCACCAGGGCTTGCCGCCCGCTGCGTCCCAGTTCGCGCAGCTCGTCGAGTTCCGCATGAAGTCCCGCTCGAATGACGCCGCCGTCGGCGAACGTGATCGGCGGCTCGTCGACAAGCGTCTCCACGATCAGGGTGTGCAGGTCTTCGAGCGGGTCCAGTGCGTCCGCCAGATCGACCCACCGGGAAGCAGCGAACGCAGCCACCGCAGAGCGCAGACCCGGCAGGCAGCCCAAAGTTCTGGCGAGCGCCAGTACCTCGCGCGGACCGGCCGAATCCATGGCTACTCTGCCGAGCAGACGCTCGAGATCGAGCAGACCATCCATGGCGCGGCGCCCACCTTCACGCCGCCGAAGGTCGGCCGCTGCCTCGGCGACGGCATCCAGCCGGGCGCTGATCTCGGGTAGCTCGACGGACGGACGCAGCAGGGTGGCACGCAGGAGACGTTTGCCCATCGGGGTGCAGCATGCGTCCAGGGTATGGAGCAGTGTCGTTTGCGCCGACTCACCCGAGAACAGTGGATCGACAAGCTCGAGATTGCGCACGGAGACGGCATCCAGTTCGAGACATCCGGAGCGTTCGTAGAAGCGCACTGCGTCGAGGTGTTCGAGCGCACCCTGCTTGGTCTGCCGCAGATAATGGACCAGCCCACCGGCTGCCGTGGCGGCGGCTTCATGGCCGTTCAGGCCCAGACCGTCCAGCGACAGCACACGCAATTGCTGGCGCAACAGAGGAAGGGCATGCTCCGGGGTGAGCACCCAGCTTTCCACTGGCGTCCTGGTTCGGATTGCGTCCAGTTCAGTAACGCTCTCTTTCCCGTCGGCTGCCAGCGGCCGTTGCTGCGCGCCCAGGCCCAGGCCATCCTGCGCGTACACCAGCTCTACCGGACGCATGCGGTGCAGTTCATCTACGGCGAGAGGCCAGGCTGAAGTCCCGGCAAATTCAGTCGAGCGAAACTCTCCCGTGGACAGATCGACAAACGCCAGCCCGACTGTAGATTTCTGCACCACGACCGAGGCCAGCCAGCAGCTCTCACCCGCGTCCAGCCCGGGATCCACCGCCGTGCCCGGAGTGAGCACCCGGGTCACCTCACGCTTGACGATGCCTTTGACCATCTTCGGGTCTTCCATCTGCTCGCACAAAGCGATGCGATAACCTTTGCGCAGCAGGCGCTGAAGGTAAATTTCCGCAGCATGATAAGGAACGCCGCACATCGGCTGTTTCTTTTCCCGATCACGCGCTGTGAGGGTAAGCTGCAACTCCCGGCTGACCGTGATTGCATCTTCGTAGAACACCTCGTAAAAGTCACCGATGCGGCAAAACATCAGGCAGTCCGGATGCGCCTGCTTGGCGGCGAAATACTGCCGCATCACGGGGGTTAGCTGCGCATCGTCCTGGGGGGAATTCGGCATCGTACGGGGAAGGCCAGAATACCGTACCTGCGATGCAGCAGGCCGTAGCAGGATTAGACCGAGCCAGAAGCCAAGGAGCCGCCATGGTAGAGATTCCGCTCACTCCCGAGCAATTCGCACGCAAAGGGACTGAACTCGAGCAGCAGGAGGGCATCAAGCTCTCCGGGAACGAGGGCACGATCAGCAAATCGGGCGTGAAGGCGCGCTACGCCTATGCCGAGGGCAAACTGTCAGTCACGATTCTAGAGAAGCCCTTCATCGTCAGCACGGCGTATTGCGAGGAGCAGGTGCGTAAGTGGCTGGGGTCGCCCGCCTGAACCGCCGTGGCCTTCGGCAGCGATATACTGAGGCTTGGCGCGAATCGTCGCGTCCTGCCTCTATGTCCCTGCTCTGGCTCCGAGTTGCGGTTCTTCTCTACGGCACTGCCGCGCTAGCGGTTCTACCTGCCGCGCTGTATCAACAGCCGCGCTGGAAGCACGTCGCCATTCCTGCAAGCATCGGGGCTATTTTCTTCCATTTCGTCGCCCTGGCGGAAATTCTGAACGCAGCCCACCATCGTCTGCCTGTGGATACGCACGAGACGCTTTCTTTTTTTGGTCTATTTCTGGCATTCGCTTTCCTGATTGTTTACTGGAAGTACCGCACGTTGTCTCTGGGCGTGTTCCTGCTGCCGCTCTGCTTTCTTCTGGGTCTGCTGCCTGCTTTTCGACCCGGTCTCGAGTCGTCCAGTCTTCCCGGCCTGCACACGGGTTGGCTGTTTCTGCATATTGCTCTGCTGCTGGCCGCCTACGCTGCGTTGTTTGTCTCGCTGGTTGCGAGTGTGCTTTACCTGTTGCAGGAGCAGGGTCTGAAGTCGAAGTCCTTTGCGCCGGGGCGGATTCGTCTGCCGCCGCTGGAGACGCTGGATCGCATCGCTCTGCGCGCTCTCCTGTTCGGGTTGCCGTGCATGACCGCTGGTCTGCTGATCGGTTCTCTGCTGGCGCAGGTTGCCTACGGCGCAAGCTACTTTCGCGATCCCAAGATTCTGCTCGCCTTCGCGATGTGGCTCGCGTACGTGGCGATGATCTACATTCGCCAGCACTCAGGCCTGCGCGGACGTCGGGCCGTTTACCTGTCCAGCTTCGTCTTTCTGGTCGTGCTGGGCGTCTGGGTTTCGAATCAGTTTTCCGCCGTGCACAGGTTCACCACACCATGAGCGAGCGCGGAGTGAACAGCTCGACCCTGGTGCTGCTTGGCATCAATCACAACACTGCGCCGATTGAGGTGCGCGAGCGCCTCGCGATTGCGCCGCATCGCCTGGCCGACGCCACGCGTTCGCTGCTGGCTGCGCCTGGAGTTCGCGAGGGGCTGATTCTCTCAACCTGCAATCGTGTGGAACTGCTTACCGTGCAGGACACGAGCGAGTCCACACCCGATCTCCTGCGGTTTCTCGACGAATACTTTGCCGTTGCGCCTGCGTCGATCCGTCCTCATGTTTACGAGCTTCGCGAACGGGAGGCCGTGCGCCATCTTTTCCGCGTGGCCTCTTCGCTTGATTCCATGGTCGTGGGTGAGCCACAAATTCTAGGGCAGGTGAAGGAGGCGTACACGGTTGCGCGTGAGGTTGGCGCGGTAAATCCTGCTGCCGGCCAGGCGGGACCGAGTTCGCTTGAGCGCCTGTTGCAGAGTGCGTTTTCCGTCGCGAAAAGGGTGCGCAGCGAGACCCAGATCGGGTCGAGTTCCGTTTCAATTGCGTCGGTAGCAGTTGACCTGGCACGCAAGATCTTCGGCTCGCTCGCGGGCAAGCACGTTCTGCTGGTAGGCGCAGGAAAAATGTCCGAGCTGGCCGTGCGACACCTCATCCAGCATGGCGCGACGGACATTTTTATCGCCAACCGGACGGAGACTCGGGCGCATCGCGTTGCGGAGCTTTTTGCCAGCGCGGGTGTACGCACCGAGGTGATTGCCTTTGACGCGCTTCCCGAGCAGGCACAACGCGCCGACATCGTCATCACCTCCACCGGTGCGCCGCAGCAGTTGTTCGGACGCACAAACGGGCAGCAGTTCATGCAACGTCGCCGTGGACGTCCGATGTTTTTCATCGACATTGCCGTCCCGCGTGATGTCGATCCGCGCATGAACGAGGTGGAAGGCTGCTTTGTCTACGACATCGACGATCTGCAGCAGGTCGCTGCAACCAACATGGCCGATCGCAGCCGCGAAGCCGCTGCGGCTGAAGCGATTGTCTCGGACGAAGTGGACCGCTATCAGCAACGTCTTCAGGCGCTTGACGCTGTGCCAATCATCAAGCTGTTACAGGAGCATGCAGAAGATCTGCGCCGCGCTGAACTGGAACGTGCCGCACGCTCACTGGCCTCGATGTCTGCCGAGCAGAAGGTGGCGGTTGAAGCGCTCACGCGGAGTCTGACGGCAAAGTTTCTGCATCCTCATCTAGCGGGAATTCGCGAGGCGGCAGAGCAGGGAAATTCAGCGCGCCTGGCAGAACTGGAAGAACGTTATCGGCATCTGCGTCGCAGATAGGCCAACATTCCTCTCCACCTCGCTGCATCGTATCCTAGAGTCTGTTGCGTCGTACTAGAGCCTGCTGCGTCGTATCCTAGAGTCTGCTATGACATCCATTCGAATCGGTTCGCGCGGTTCCCAGCTTGCGTTGTGGCAAGCCAATCACATTGCCGCCATTCTGCGCGCTTCAGGCCATACCGTTGAAATCGAGGTAATTCGCACGACGGGCGACCGCATGCAACAGCCGGGCTTCGTCGCGCCCGCCAATCTCGATGGCAAGGGAATCTTCATCAAGGAGATTGAAGACGCGCTTGCCCAAGGCCGGATCGACCTTGCCGTACACAGCTTAAAAGATCTGCCCACCACGCTTGATCCGCGTTTTACGCTGGCTGCGATTCCGCTGCGTGCGGATGCACGGGATGCCTTTGTGTGCGAGCCTTTCTGGGCTCTGCACACGCTGCCACACGCCGGACGCATTGGCACCACCAGCCCGCGCCGGCGCGCGCAACTGCTTGCACTTCGCCCCGATCTGCAATTTGTCGAATTGCGCGGCAACATCGATACGCGGCTGCGCAAGCTCGAAGAAGGTCAGTGCGACGCTCTCGTTCTCGCTTGCGCGGGTCTGGACCGTATCGGCCGCGCGGAGAGCGTGCATCAGCGCTTCGCGCTCGACGAACTGACGCCCGCACCTGGGCAAGGTGCGCTGGCTCTCGAAACGCGCTCGCCGGAGCATCCGCTCGACACTGACGATGCGCATCGGGACGTCGCAATCTTCGCCGCGATAGCCGCGCTCGACCACACGGCGACACGCTACGCTACGGAGGCAGAACGTGCTTTTCTCGCCGGGATGGGTGGCGGCTGCGAGCTGCCTCTCGGCGCACACTGCTTCGCGTCCGAGGCGTTCTCGCAGGGCTTCCGCATGCATGCCCAGGTACTCTCCGCCGACGGTGAGCAATCGGTTGAAATGACTGCTGACGCACTCCCCAGTGAACCCGCGATTGCGCTGGGTGAGCGAGTGGCCGAAGCGCTCATTCGTCGCGGTGCGCTCGGCCTGCTCGAAGGTGCCACGTACGCGGACTAAGGTGCGGCATACGGCAGCCGTGTAGCTTCTACGCCCAGCACCGCTGCCAGCGCGTTCACCACCATTGCATGATCCTCCCGTTGGGGCAGACCGCTGGCTATCACGCTGCCGACGCATCCAGTGCTTCGAAGCACAATTGGGAAGCCCCCGCCATGGGTTGCATACTCGGCCACCGGTAGACCGTATTTGTCCTCAATGCTTTTGCCTTGTTGCTGGAGGTCCAACCCGATCGCGTAGGAACTGCGCGCAAAGCGCATCACCCCGTTGCGTTTGCGGCGAATCCACTCCATCTGGTCGGCGGGAGCGAAGCCCGTTTGGGCATAGAAAAGCGTGCGGCCCGCAACCTGTATTTCAAAGGTCATGGCCGCACCACGCGCAAGTGCGTCTTCATGCAGGCGGTTGCCCACCTCCCATGCCGTCTCGGCGGAAAAGACGTAGAACTGCAGTTCGTCTTCCTGCCGCAGAATTAACTCCAGATCATTCTCGATGCTCACAGTGCTGTTCTCGCTCTGCGCCATAATAACCGTTTATGGCTTTGCCTCACACCTCGTCCGGCACGCACGTCGGCATCGACTTTGGAACCACCAACAGCTCAGTGGCGCGCTTGTCGGCAACGGGCGTAGAGCTTGTGCGCTTCAGCAACGCCAGCCTTAGTTCGCGCTCGATCCTTTATCTGGAAAAGTCCTCGCGCGGCGTGCTCTCAAGCTCCGGTTCCCGCGCAATTGAACGCTACCTGGAAGCGCATCGTGGGGAGGACCGCCCCGGCCGACTCATTCAATCGCTCAAGTCTTATCTGCCGTCCCGAACGCTGACCGGAACCGAAGTTTTTGGACGGCACTACACACTCGAAGACCTGATCTCGCGCGTCCTTGCGGACCTCCGGGTGCAGGCGGAGTGTCAGTTTGGTACCCCAATCCGCAGCGCAACTGTCGGCCGTCCGGTGCGTTTTGTGGGAGCCGAAACCGCCGAGGATGAAGCATTCGCATTGTCCCGGCTGCGTGCGGCATTCATGCGAGCCGGATTCGAACAGGTAGATTTTGAGCTGGAACCAATAGCCGCCGCGGCAGCGTACCAGACTACGCTCGTCCGCGATGAAACCGTGCTTATTGGCGATTTCGGCGGAGGAACGAGCGATTTCTCGCTGCTCACACTGGGCACGAAAGGCGAACGCAAGGTGCTCGGAAACGCAGGCCTGGGGTTTGCGGGCGATGCGTTCGATGCGCGCATTGTGCGCAAACTGATTTCGCCTGAGCTTGGCCTGGATACCTTTGCGCGTGGAACACACTCTGTCCCGGCGGTTCCGGCATGGATTTACGCAAACCTTGAGCGCTGGCACTTTCTTTCGTTCCTGCGCACACGCAATGTGCTCGAAATTTTGTCGTCGGCACAGAAACGTGCGCTCGAACCTGAAAAGATTGCTGCTCTGCGCGCGCTGATCGATGAAGATCTTGGGTATCAGCTCCACCAGGCCGTGCAGCGTACCAAGCTGGCGCTTAGCTCGAATGAGCACGCGCAGTTTGTGTTCGCGGGACCTGAAGCTGGCACGCTCGACCTGCGGGTCAGCGTTTCGCGAGAGCGCTTTGAGCAGTGGATTTTGCCTGAGCTCTCTCAAATTGCGGCGGCGGTGGATGGATTGTTGACCTCCGCATCTGCCTCGCCCTCTGACGTTGACCGCGTCTTTCTTACCGGTGGCACCAGCTTTGTTCCGGCCGTACGCCGCATCTTTGAGACCCGCTTTCCCAATCGCATTCTCGCAGGTGACGAGTTCACTTCGGTTGCTCAGGGTCTCGCCCGGATGGGAGCGCAACACGAATTCAAGGCAGGGACAGAATAGAATCGCAGCTACGATGCTGCCCCTGTCCAACCGCCGCATTCTTGTAACCCGAGCGCGCGGGCAGGCCTCCGCACTGGCCGCGCTGCTTGAGGCGCGTGAGGCCGTTCCGATTCTTCTGCCAGCGATTGAGATTGCGCCGCCTCTCTCCTGGTGTGCGCTCGATTGTTCGCTCTCTGCTCTGCGCAACTTCGACTGGCTGCTGTTTACCAGCGCCAACGCGGTCCACGCCTTCGTGCAGCGTGCGCGAACGCTGAAGATTGCACTGAACCCGCCGCGCATTGCTGTGATAGGCCCCGCAACGGCTCGCGCCGTGATCGAAAGTAAGTTGTCCCAAACGGTTGACCTTATGCCGGAACGCTTTGTGGCAGAGTCTCTTGCGTCGGCGCTTGCGCCACACGCTTCCGGGGCAAGTATGCTTCTGGTTCGCGCCGCCGAAGCACGCGATGTGCTGCCGGAAGCGTTGACCGCTGCGGGAGCGAACCTGACCACCGCCGAAGCCTATCGCAACGTGCTTCCGCAGAGTTCGCTTGCGGATTTACCTGGGTTGCTGGCAGCGGATGTGGAGCGGGCTCTTGACGCGATTACGTTCACCAGTGCCAGCACGGCGCACAATCTGGTCGCTTTGCTTAATGCTGCGCAAATCAGTCTGCCGGGATCGACCGTGCTCGCTTCCATCGGACCTATTACCAGTGCCGCTATGCGTTCCGTCAGCCTTGAACCCACGGTAGAGGCTGACGCGGCGACGATTGAGAGTCTGGTCGAAGCGTTGGAAGCTCACTTCGCCAGATAGTTGTTCTGTTCGTTATTTCGCGACTATAGCTGACCTTTTAAAGTTGTACAGTGTTGCGGCGTTCAGCGAATACAGGGGTCCCTTACAGGCAGGCTCTTCACTGCGTTCAGGATGACGACTCCACCGAAATTGCAAATCGGGTGTACAGCCGCAAGTAAGTAGATGAACGGCTCTTCCGTGTTCTAGGGCGTGTTCACGCTATCTGAGTGCTTCGACGATGAGGGCAAAGTTGAGGAATCCAAGGAAGAGCACGTCGAGTTTCTCGAATCGCGAGAAGATTCTGCGGAATCCTTTGAGTCTTCGGAA
>JAABUJ010001417.1_pt1 | contig 35673 bp, 39 predicted proteins | sample 5559131 | NCBI WGS metagenome assembly JAABUJ01 (sample SAMN10711875, study PRJNA513366) | rock metagenome | isolation source: Antarctica rocks | place: Antarctica: Victoria Land, Mt New Zealand nord | collected 2016-01-07 | reverse complement strand
TCTATATATATATAGTTATACTGTCTATTCAGTTTTATGCAAACTATTTGTTTATTGTGATTTTAACATCAAAACACTGAATTTGAGTGTGATTTTCAAAAAAAAGTTGCAAAAAGTTCTGAGCGAATCGAGGAGTCAACATTCTAGGAATTGCTGTATGCTATTTCAAATGAAAAGAATAGACATTTAAGCCATCAAGCGATTCCGTAGGTAGGTACAAATACCTAGGTAGATGTTGCTTCAGCCGCTGCCGCTGCCGCTGCCGCCGAGCCACAGCCGAGGGCAAACTTAAACGCCAAGTTTGACCTCACCTCACGGGTTCGCCACATCGCCAGTGAGGTCTAAGGATATCAGTAGCTGTTTGCTTCTATTTTCATGTACATAAAACATCGAGCGTTGATGAGATCTTGCCAGAAATCATTCAAGCTCATACCACTTACCAAAAGCGCAGGGCGCCTCACACACACACCATCAAGGATGAGCCCGTACGCCTCAGAATACCCTGACGTGAATGTCAATCCAGCCATCAGAGAATTTTTCGAACAATTCTACAAGACCTCAGATACCCCAGATGCCCACCAGCAGTATGCCGACTCTTTTACGGAGAATGCTACGCTTGTCATGGTCTCAAAGACCGTAAAGGGAAGAACAGGTATGACAAAACATGTACTGGCCTGTGGCATTGCAATGGCTCTTTCAAAGACATAATAATCTGTTGCTGTTACCTCCTCAATGTTGACTTTCTTTTAGAGATTCTAGCTTTGCGGAAAGCAATGTGGGAGCATGTTGCGAGTCGGAAGCACAAGCCCCTGAAGATTTTCCCATTCGGTCAGAATTCGAACGAAGTTATGTTATACGGTACTGTAGGCTATGGCTTGAAGAATGGGAAGAACGCAGAGATTGATTGGGCTGCGAGAGCGCATCTGGTTGAAATCGGAGGAAGCATGAAGATGGATTTCTACCAAGTATATCTAGTACGTTGTTTGCCCTAACAAACATGAGCAAAGCTGACGACGACGATCCTAGGATACTGCGGCACAAAACGCCAATAAATAGAAAAATTGAATAATATGAACCAGTCTCGAGTAACACTTCACTGCCGATGTAACACTTCGATGGCACGAGTAGACTTTTTGGCAGTTTATTCACCGTTGAGTAACACAGTGCCTTACTGAATGACCTTCTTCCAACCTTCTTCGTACCTCCTTCCTTTCTTTATTATCAACACACACTCAGACACAGCTTTACCACTTGTCTTACCATCTACCGCTCCTCACCTAGGAACTTCTAGATTGGAAAAGACTTCGCAGTGCATCCGTCTTCTACTTATCTTGGACTTATTAAAAGATAGTAGGCCAGCTGCTCTTCCTGCATTCAGAGCTCTATCTTGACTATCACAACGCCCCATACTCTCATCTCTTACTACATACGACAACAGCTGCCAACTCCCAGCATCTCAAGGTTCAGCATTACAAGCTTCCAAGCAGGAGCTATTAGAACAAAATGCTCATCCTATCTCACCTCCTGGCCGCTCTGGCTTCAGTCCTCCCTATTCTGCTCGCCATACAAAAGGGCCGAAATGGCGACTTCGACTACATCTATCAACGCACGATAGATTACACATCTTCCTTTCAGGTGCCAGACGTCTTTCGCTTCCTCCTGCCGACTTCGAACCAGGACGTCGTCATTCCGGTCGTGCCGTTGGTGAATGTCACCAACGTGACGATTTCACAGTCAGTAACGAGTCAGATCGACACGCAGCTAGACGAGAATCCAGCGTACCTGAACGTTACTGGTGAACCCAGCTACACCGCGCCTTATCCCCGATCGGTCTTCCCCAATTATCGGCAAGCCGCCTTCTCCGTTGTAGATACGTGGCTGTGTTTATCCAAGTACATTTTACTGATCTTCGACGGCTTCATTCGCATGATGGAGGATCTCAAAGACTTCTCTGCTGAGTTACATCTCCATCATTACGACTTCAGTCACTCTTCGACACCAAGGACGCGGAAAGCTCTGCTGGTCGCCTACATATCCATGCTTAGGTCCTTGGTGCGCAAAGTGTTACCGTTGAGTCTTGCGGTAGCGATGCTCGTTAAGCTCTCTGCTGTTGTTCTCTGCATGCTGTCTATTGGCCTTGGGTATCACGTCTACACCCTATTCCAAACTCTTGCCAAGGAAAAGGAAGATCTCAAACAAGAAGAGAACGCTTTCGTGGAACTTGTGGCACACGCTGAAACCCTACGGAAGGATTTAGATCAACAGGTCATGCTACTCGACGACAAAGAGGAAAACCTCAGACTCCATGAAACCGAAGAGAAAGCTTTCATGGAGCTTGTAGCACAAGCTGAGACCCTACGGAAGGATTTAGATCAACAGGTCATGCTACTCGACAAGAAAGAGGAAAATCTCAGACTCCATGAGACCGAAGAGAGCCAACTGCAGGCACAAACCGACACTCTTCAAAACGATCTGGACCAGCGAACGAAGCTGCTCATTGAGAGCCAGAAAGATCTCAAATTCCAGGGGACAGCGGCAACACAACTCCGGGCACATGCAGCCTCTCTACAGCGGGACTTAGACCAGCAAACGAAGCTGTTCGCCGATGGCCAAGAGGAGCTCAGACAGCACGAGCGAACTGCGGCCCAACTCCGGGCACAAGCGGGATCTTTACAGGAGGATCTAGACGCGCGGACGAAGCAGCTTGCCGAGGGACAAGAGTGTGTCGAACAGCAGGTGACAGCTGCAAAGGTCCTCCAGGCTCACGCGGACACTCTACAGCATGATCTAGAGCAGCAAAAGCAATTGCTCGAAGATCAACGCCAAATGATCGAAGAATTTCAAACTTCTTCGAATCAGCAGCTGGGAGACTCTCAAGCCAAAATCGTCAGTCTCGAAGAAGCGATGCAGGCTCAGCTTCAGCGCCATGGCGAGGCTCAAGCAAAACTTTTAAAGCAAGCTCAAGAAGAAGCTCAATGCCTCCAAGCTGGCAAGGAGGCACTCGACACCGCGTTAATGGCAGAGCGGCAGCAGTCATACCGGGCTCTCGATCGGGCAAAGGTTACGGAAACCAAGCATACAGACACAACCCGGCGACTCAACGCCGTCAACATCATGTATGAGAACCAGAAGCAGACTCTCAAACAGAAGACTGCTCAAATCGAGGAGTTGACATCTGAACGGGATGAACTCGCCCAGGCAGCAAAGCGGGCCGAGGCAACGGGCCCAGAGCTTCGGAACAGGTTACAGAAGCTGGAGACCGACTTTGCCAACAAGGTCTCAGCTCTGACCAGTCTCGAACAGCAGCTGCAGGAGACTCAAGCACATCTCGATCAGAGAGCTGCTGCGCTAGAGGTGACACACACCCAAAACGACGAGCTCAGCCAGAAGCTCCTAGAGGCTGGATCGAGGTCACAGAGCCTCGAGGATGAAGTCAAGCGACTGGAGGACGACGTCAGCCGCAAGTCCTCAGCTGTTGAGGCATCAGAGCAGCAGGCTGAGCAGCTACACAAGACCTCAGACGAGAACGCCCTTGTGATGGCGAGTCTGAGAGCTGAGCTGGCAGCACTTAGGCACGAACACACAGAAGCTCGGGTCAAGGAAGAAAGCATCCGGAAGCGGACGGAGGGGCTGAAAACCGAGCTCGAGACCAAGACATCCGTCATCGAGACGCTTGAGGCACAGGCAGAGCAAGAACGGAGATCCGCATGTCAGAAGACTGCTGATCTGACGACTGCCGAATCCCGAGTCTCCGCACTCAGGCAAGACAATGAAATGGCTCGTGCGAGGGCAGAGAAGCTCCAGGAGCGTGCTAACCGCTTGGAGCATGAGCTGGCCGTGAATACCTCATCCATCGAAGCATCTGAACGGAAATCCGAGCACCAGGAGCAGGTTTCGCAGCAAAGGAATGCCGAGCTTGCCCAGGCGCTCGAGCTGGTCAAGGATCTGGAGGGGCAACTCGATACCCTCCGAACTGAGGTGGAAGCTCGGGGCCACGGTAGCACCAGCGAGGCAGAACAGCCCGCACGGGCTGAACGGGATGACAGTCTCGGCGTTAAAGCCAAAGCAGAAGCCCAAGAATTGGCACACGAAGCTGATCCTGCCCATCATGCCCCACCTGCCGCCCAAGAGGGTCAGGAGACGGTAGAGGGTGCTGAGGACCAACAAGAAACCCCAGCGCGTAAAGGGGGTCACCGCCGGAAGAGAAGGAGAGCCGGCAAACGACAAGCGGCTAAGCGTCAACCGATCCCTCGACGCCACTCTTTTGACTTGCACGCCCACAAGTCATGCTCGCGATGTGGTGGCCCGCTGCCAGTCAAGGTGAATTGCGTACCAAACGAACTGCGACAGGCGATTTGGACGAAGCCAGCAGAAACTGGTATGCCAGTTCGCAGTCGTCGGAATTCACTTGACTCTCCCGCGCACAGACCTTGCCCCGAATGTGGGGGTGTAGTACCGGTGGAGGTGGCGTTGGCCATGAGAGAGCGGCTATGGGAAATAGGACTGGATGTTCCGGACAACCAGGACGCTGGGCGGGATATCGGTGTCTCCGAGGCACGCGGTATGCAGGACGACGATCGAGCGGGTGCTTCAAGCACTGGAGAGCTCACCAGACCTGAGGGCTCTCAGTCGTCTGAGGCAACAGTTTCTGCTCCTACGGAGCATACTGTGGCTAGTCAAACAGTCCCGACTTCTAGCCATGTACTGGAGCACGACGGGGCCAGCGAGGCTGATGGGGCGGAAGACCAAGCAGAAGGCCGATCCGTGACACTCCTAGTACTGGCCCAAAACGCAGACGCAGGCGTAGAGGCAAAGGGCGCAAGGCAAATGATGAGCAAGAGCAAACTGGGGAACTACTCAGTCCTCAACGAGAGTCTACAGAGACTCATCATGTCGCGCAGTCTCCGGCCACGCCAATGCTCTCCAGCCGCTGGGGTCCTGAGGGAAGCACGCCGCCGCTCCCTTACTTCCCGGCTCCTGGGCCTTCCCCACTCTCCAGCCGCCGGATTTCTGAGGGAAGCGTGTCTCCTCACCAAGTCTCCCGCCCTCGGCCCAACTTCCCCGCGCAGCAGCCTGCGCTATTTACACCCTCTCCTTCGAGCCCCTTCCCGCCGTACCGACCACCAGGGCAGAACGCCGGCTTCGGGTACAACTTCGGTCAGCAGCATCACCCCTTCGGGCCCAGCAATACGGGCTTCTCTCCCTCGGGCTTCGCGCCCTCCTACAATGCCGGCCCCACATGGGCTCCTGGGCAACGCCCACCTCTTTTCAACCCGGCTACTAATCCCGTCTTTCCACAAAGCCCGTTCGTCTCCCAAGACGCCAACCGGGGGCAATCTTCCTTTCAGCCTAGCCAGCACTTCAATCCCAGCGCCATGGATTTCCGGCCAGCGCAGCCCTTCCCGTCCACCACTCCGAACAACGGGTCAAGACAAGGCGCAAACCAAGGCTCGGCTGGTCCCTTCGCACGGTAGCAACGTGTCGAAGTGGGTGGATTAGGGAGCTTATGCTCAAGACCCCCTCATGCACAGAGGAAGTGTTGAATGCGATCTCTTTCTCTCACTCTTTCTGACTCCCTCTCCACCTTTGTGGAGAGAGAGTCTGGGGGATTGGAAGTCGTGCTCATAGCTGGGATGCTGGTCTGCTCGAGGTTGTCAGCTTGTGATGGTTTCAGGGCCTTAGTCACCGCGCCTGCCATCAATGGACCACCTGTATCCCGTGGCTAGTGCACCACGGACACTAGTCCCCTCGAGCGCCGTTTGATGCGACGAGCTGCATATTGGTCCGGCGGCGACGGATATGGCGAGTTGGGTTTTCAATACTCTATCTGATTTTGGTGTGCTTCCGATCGAGTTGTACCGCGCTTGCGCGCGGTCCTCGCTCGTGAGAGCATGCCGTGATGAAGTCTACAATGGGGGGGTTTGGAAATATGGGTGTCAAAAGTACTGGGTGGATCTGGTGTTGATGCAGCTCTGGATTGATGGAGAGAAGGGAGGGGAGGATTAGAATCAGTCTGTATGGTCCAGAATGCCTGCACGCAGAGGAAGTGTTCGGTTTGGCGCAAATGTCGGGTGTTACTATCGGTAAAGTGCTGCGGGATGCCGACTACATGAGGGCATATGGTGATGGGAGTTTCAAGACGACGGAGACTCACCGCTCTGTCCCGGTGTCCGCAGGGTACCCGCGCTCCGTACGCGAGCGTCTTCAGGGAGTGATAGAAGAATCAGTGAACATTGAGCGGAATCGATTGGAAGTGAAGAAGATAGATAGAGCCGCCCAGGAGGATGAACTGTTGCAAGATGAGATTGTGCGTACGGGACAAATTGGGAAGCGCCTGGCAGTTGTGGTTAAGCACCGAGAAAGAGTTCTCAATGATACAGGAGAACAAGAGCTACGCGATGCTGTTCTCTGTCTGGTCGCGGAGACAGTGTTTGTGCTTTGGTTGGGATTCCTTGCTCGAGCTGCCGCAGCCGCACAATCAGACTATTCAAGCTTGTGTCCCTGGGCCCTCAATGAACCTCCATACTGGGGTCTGAACCGCTCAATTCCCCTCAAACAACTCTTTATTGATCCCACCACTCAACCACCAACTTCAAGAACAGGCGCGAGCATGAGCTCACTTTCAGTATGCTTGGATGAAGGATGTATACAGCGAACTCAACAAGCATAATGGTGCCAACCAAGCCACATTTCCGGTCAAGCAGCATCATCTCAATGGCCGACCTTGGCAGCCAGCCAGGCCCTTCCGGTAAGAAGGCAAATGGGAAGAGCAAATCGAGCAAGCCCCTTGCGCAGAAGAACGATGGCAAGGGTCCGAAAGAGAGCAAGATAAAGGGTGTCCACGTTCAGTCCTATGGCTTTGAAAGAAACAGTGCGCTCATGGCCGGTTACCTGGGGCTAAAGGACACAGACAGCCTGAGGACTTTAATGGCTCAGTCAAGCTTCCAGGAAATTGTTCAGCAGTGGGCAACGGCGCGCAGGGCCCACATTGGTGTCGAAGGTGCATCTGAAGCCGCCAAAGAACTGGCAGCCAGGGTCCAGCGGGCGCAGATTCTCAAACTTGCACGCGACAATTTGTTCCAACACGCAAAGCGCCAACCAAATCAACCAATCTTGGCCGATGACATCCCCTCGAGCTTCCTACCGACTGTGTGCTGGCTTAACGCAATCGTTCGCATTTTGGAGGCCAACACGGCAGTATTTTCAAAGGATGAGGACGGGGAATTCGCAAATGAGGACATCAACCATGGGTACATGTTGTTGTGTTGGTATTGGAAAACCCAGACGGACTCTAGGAAGAAGAGTAATGCAAATTGTATCAACTGTGAGGCGGTGATCCCCAAATACAACAACGACAGCGAGGATGAAGGGGGCCCGTCCTCCTTGACCGCGGTCAAGGAGGACTGGCTTTCCGCTGACATACCAGGTAATGACTTTGACAACAACAACAACAACCTTGCCGACATTTCCGCGGATCCTCAACCCGCAACAAATGCAAGATGTAGATGTGATGAGGTGTCTATTTCTGAAATCTGCATGGAATGAGAAGACAACCGCATTACTTCCTAGCCTGACAGCCATCCAGATTGACATGATGCGGTCTCCCAGCGAATGGAGGACCCACCCCGCAATCTCACCCGCCACCAAGAGGCGTTTACCAAGGACATCGCGGCCCATATCACTAGGGCCAACCATCATGGGGGACACAAGAGACCAGCAGAGGTCAAGGACCCAGTGCTCCTCTAAGTCGAGGAGCAGCGCACTGCCACCGCCGTACAGGAGGAGATGTTGGATACCATGCGTTATGCGGTAGGTTTTGCTTTATAGCAACCTATGGCCCCATGTCTTATAAGCGTTGCTAACCACAGCCCTAGCTCCCCAGCTGACAATAATATCGCGACGGATTTTATCGAATGGGAGAAGATATGTTCATTGGTGGTATATCTGATCCGGCTGTGCTCCGATGGGGTTGTACCGCGCTGGCGTGCGGTCCTCGGTCGTGAGAGCGGGCGGTGATGAAGGTTATAACTGTTGTTTGGTCATATGGGGCTGAACTGTATTGGGTGGATCTGATGTTTAAAACAGCTACGGTTGCTTGCTTATTCTTATTTTCTGAATCATTCGCTCCTCGGACTGGCTGTGCCGCGCGCCGAAGCGTGTAGATACGACAGATTACATTTACGATCGAGAGTTGATGGTTTCTGTCTTGGGTGCGATTTTCGGTCGTGAGAGTTTGCGATGATGAGGGTTAAAGCGGGAGTTTTGCAGCAACGAGACAAACCATATATTGCAGCATGTATCTTAGACACGAAAGCCCTTTGAGCAAACAAGGCTTGAACGCAATCATGCTTAAACCGTCTAGAACTACCTTTCTAAAGTCTATAGAGCACCGGACATGCTACACCCCACTTGCCAGTAATCTTTCCCAGGCTAATAAAGCCCTAAGACTCCATTCTATCCCTTAAGCAAATGGCTTCCCAGCCTCTACGAACCACATCCTCCTGAATGGTGCCCCGGAGATTCTGTAAAGCCTCGTTAACAGGCAGTAAGTACGACTCGTACAACGCCTCATCAGAATCCACGCCCGTGTTGAGATGATGCACAGGCTCGTATCCCCCTGCTTCCATAGCACGCCGTGCCGCAAAAGTCAAGTCTTGCGGATACTTTGGCGGATACTGATACGGCCTTTCCGAGTAATCAGACGCACTCCCCGCCATTCTCTGATTGAGCTGAACTTCCGCCTCCGGAGGCACCGTCTCCGCCACATACCAGAACAGAATATACTGCGAAGTCGCCGTCTGGGGAACCAACTACGTCCACACCGGCTCACAGACAAACCGGGAAACCGAGTCGCCCGACGGGTTGTGAGCTTGCGGCTGGCGGTGTTTCAGGGGGATGGGGAGCAGTCGGTTCCGATAGCCAGACTCCGCGATAGATTATAAGTTGCAAGTTGATAAAGAAGCTGTCGGAGGTGGGTCACCTCTTCAAAGCCTTCTCTTTCGGCACCAGCGCCGGTGTCTTCGCTCGCGTCTCGCCGGCCTTTCGGCAGGAACCAGTGCTTCTCGGTGCTGTGCCAGCAGAGCACTACTCGGGATGAAGCTAGATGAAAGATGGCAACTCCGGCTCCTACGGTCAAGTGACTGCTGTCGAAGTTGGCAATCACTGGTTTACCCGACGTGGGCTTTGCCCGCTCTGCCATGCTAGCTATGTTACTACTTGCCAAGTCGCCGTTTGGCCGAGGAGATTTCTCGTTGCTGCTGCTTCATCTTTAGTACGCGCGTCAAAGGCATAAGCCGTATCGCGCAGTCGAGGTGAGTCATACGCACAGATGGGACTCAGAAACAGCAGTCATACCTCGGGCTATGACAGGTTTTCGTGTGATTAGAGCGTCTCCTCCCCCAGAACATGGTGGGCATTCTCGGGCTGAGACAGCACCGCCTTTTGAGGTTGGCAGAGCGTCACCGAATCTACCTACAGCATCATGGCCAAGAGGGCTGACATGCTTACATAATCATCATAGTCGTACCATTACCGACAGTACTAGGTAACTTGCTCGAAGGATAGCCGGCTATGTCAAGTTACCCTTCTGCCAGCTTGGTTTCAGCTTATTGGATCTGTTGCTATTTCAACGGTACTACTGTAGACCTATTTCTGCACAGTGGATAGGTAGTCAGTTACGAAAATAGGTTGATGTGATGGCTGAGTCGCTCTGATGACTCAGAGCAGAGCACTCAGTCCTTTCTCCCCCAAACACTGCCCTGCGGATGATAAACCATCTTCGACTTCATAAGCTGCTTTTCACGCTGTCACATTTCAGCAAACCGAGCAAAAATTCCAAGAGTCTAGGTGTGTTTTGTTGTGTGTCTTGGCGCTCAAAGTTTCCCATACTTCTCTCAGGTCCTCTTTCCCCACTTGGTGTTTATATTTATATATCTGTTGCGTGCTATAACGACTTCACCGGAGTTATGGCGGGTTCCGTTCCTCATTCCAGGTCGTCTGATACTACAACGTTTGGGGCATCCATTCAGCTCTCAGAAGACATAAATGCGTTTCTCCATCAACGCGGCATCATTCCAACAGAGAATGATAGTACTCTCTACGAAACAGCTTTTACAAAACTGAGCAAGATCTTGTTAGGGGAAGAGATACACGCCATCAGAAGCGGTGTCGGCCCTGTTGCTTTCAACTCGAGTGATCGGGGAGTGTCATTGTTTATTGCGTCAATCGGATCCTACGCCTTGAATATCTGGGATTGCACCTCTGATATCGATTGTTTATGCGTCGGCACGTGCAGCAGCAATACCTTTTACTCCATGGCTCGTCAGCGCCTGCGAAGAGAGGCCGACCAAGGTATTAGGATACTATCAGCTGATAAGTCTGGATCCGGATCAATGCTCGAAATAGAGATTCAGGGTGTAAAGCTGAATCTGCAGTATTGCCAAAGCAGGTTCGCTGAACCGTAAGTTTCGAGGTGTTCCTAAGGGCTTAGATACTAAATCTAATGAGACACAGATGGCGACGAATCTGGTCCGGACAGTTGCCGGACAGTCTTACACTCAACATTCCAATTCCAACATTAAAGACGTTCAACTCATTCAGAGACGTCCAGTGCTTAATGCGGACCATTTCAGACTTTGCATCGTTCCAGACGGCCTGTCGATTGATCAAAGCGTGGGCTAGAGAGCGAGGCCTATATTCACCAAAGCACGGATACTTAGGAGGTCAACACATTACTCATATGCTTGCCAGGATCTGCTACAGGCTCTCCAAAGGAGGTGTAGGTTCATCCCCTACATTAATTGTCCGTACATTTTTTGCCTACTATGCTACTTTCGATTTCGAAGAAGACGTCGTCGATGGGAAGTTCTGCAACTTGAAGCCTCGATACCTGAGATCAAATCAAGAGCCGATGGTCATTCTTAGTGAATACAGCCCTGTCATTAACGTTGCTACGAATGTCTCGACATATACGCTACAAACGATAACGGAAGAGTTAAAGCGTGCCGATGAGTTGATGGCTGAGGATAATATGACATGGCTACGCTTGATGGGCCTACATCATTCTCCGAGAGAATTTGGGTTACAACCAGGTGCCGCCATCGACTTCTTGCAAGGTTTCGAAACATTCATGAGGATTGACATCCGTTACTGGGGAGCGTCCACGGTCAAGTGTGGAAAGCTCGTCAAATGGATAGAAGGCAAATGCCCCTATCTAGTCGCAGGTATAGCACACCGAAGATCCTACCCGACCAATCTAACAGCTATTAGACATCAATCAAAACCTACCAGTCCTACACACCAGAATCTGGCCTTCACGCTTCATCTTAGCAACGGACAGCGACCAAGGTGCTATTGACGACCACAGAAGCTTTTATCTGATCGGCTTAGCCAAATCAGGTGGTCCCACAGCAGACAAAACCACGGAACGCAGGACCGCTCAAGCAGCACTAGATGCCACGATAGAAACGTTCACAACCCAAATCCACAACGACATCCGCTACGACTCACACTCGTCTTTTGTCGACATATCTCTCATCAAGCAAACGGAATTAGACCTCTCAGAAATCAAGCCCGACTCTACAGAATTGGGCCACATCGCCGACGACCAAACACTTGAACCTCCTTCCGATGATGATGAAGACTACGACGACGAAGTCGTGCCTCCTACCACCAACAAACATCCCCACCTCTCGAAACCCAAGACCACCAATACCGAACCCGAAAAGCCCACACTTCTCACTTCCCAAACCGATTCAACTCCGACCGTACGGAGACCGAAACTGCGGCCCGCCTCCGACATCCTCTCCCGCCTCCGCTGGGACCCTTCCCTCTCCAGCGAACCTCACACGATCGGCTACCTCGACCGCTTCGCCGGCGTGCAAGAGATCACAGTCGAGGCGTGGAAAGGAGACAGCAGCGCGGAGGACTTCATACCCGAAGATCGGATCTTGTGGTTCCGGAGGGTGGCTGATGGGGTTTTGGTTTGGGATAGGGAGGCGAGGGTGGATATGATCTTCGGAAGCGGGAACGGGAGGGAAGGGGCTGGGAAGGTGGGTATCTAGTGTTGGAGTTTGGACCACTGGGATTCAAGGGCTTTGGCCAACTGCCCTACCCTTACCGCCGCATACAATGTCCCACAACACGCTCAGATGGTGACATAAGATCCCGAAGCGAGTTGTCTCACGAATGGTGGTGCACACATATCAATATTGCAGCAGTCGGGATGAGCTCCTTACGGGAATTCAATTCAATTCAATTGGCCTCGTGTAAAGTGGAGTAAGGTGAAGTGTGCCGCGGAACGAGTGTGCAATGTGCGGGGGCAGGAGAGTTCCGCGTGGCTTTATTGCTTGCTTTTGCTTTTACTTTTGATGGCGTTTTGAACTTGCATCGTTGGTGCCCGCGTTTGCCCAAGATTGGGCTTGGGGAAGGTACCTTATGTAGAGGACCCCTTGCAGAAGAGATGGGCTTGTACCGTACCTGGTTGAATCAGGTTTGAGTACTCCGTAGAGTAGGTATTTAAGGTATGGGTATGGGCAAGTCGTGTTGTGAGATGGATCTTCCTGGCGAACTCGTGGGTCCTGACCTTATGTAAGATCGGCATCTCTGGAATACTTAGCGTACCATATCAGTTACAGTACTGTCCCTTAAAGGTATGTATCATCTGACCAGGGCAAACGCGCTACCTAATGCAAAAGAAAGTCAAATGACCGACTAGTCTGAATAAGGTAAAGTCCGTATGGGGTGCGGCGGAGAGTGTGGGGATTGCAGTGTGGTCTGTGTGTCCCGTGTTCAGCCAATGAATAAGGTAAGGTACCTTAGGTACACAGGGCAAGTAACGAATCAATACGGTACATGTGATAGTGAAAGAACAAGTGAAGGGAAAAAGCACATGGCAAGCTGCCAATTGTTCCAGGTACGCATTCGCTGTCAAGCAGGGTACACATAGGTGCATATAAATTCAGGAACAAAAAGTCTATGAACCTGGGAAGAATGAAGTGATTACATAAGATATTCGCAGGTCTATTCGGGAGTGCCACAGTCCAAGCCAAGCCACCCTATGAATCCGGTATTGATAATTTCTGGCGGCGCAGCCTGATCTGAATTGCAAGAAGACCAACCTTGGAAGGTAACTTACCTGTACCATAAGGTACTCAGCTTACTGTAACTCAGGTTCGGTGACTTCCATTCTATTCAAGAACCCTGTCTGTTCACTTGACCTACCTGTATCTGATTGCGCGGCTGGTAACTCCGCATTCGCACTAGTCCGGAACTACCTTAGCTTCCCCAGGCACAACTGGCCTCAAAGAACCCCCTCCACAGCTTTGAGAGCTTCTCCAACTTTTTTTTCTGAATCAGTATCTATAGCAGCCATGGACGGAACGTTGGCCTTCAAATGAAGCTGCTCGGCTTTCAGGGAATTACTGTTGTTCACCACATTCACACCATCCCCTACACTACATTGTTTCACTGTCTTTCCCAAGTCCTATTAATAAACCCCGCAGCCAACTACGCCCAGCCGCAGTTGGTTGCTGCCGTTTCTTCGACCAAGCGGACATTATTGCTGTGACCTCGTTTGGACTTTCTCAAACACGACACCAGATCTAGGATCCGCAACGGAGAATATCCGATAGCGACGTCCTGCCAGCTCTCGATACTGCTGCCTCCTGCCGACTTCTCACCATCAATTGATTTGGTTTCCGTGAACGCGCACATCGCTCTGCCTTGTCCCTGAACGGCTCTCGAGTTTGGGCTTCCAAGAACCCAGGCCTCGAGAGCTTATTCAACACCATCATGTCGTCTTACAAGGTGCCCGCCGCATCGATTCCCGCTGTCGATTAGTCAGACTGCTGACGAGTATCCCTCAGGACGTACAAATATCTCGACCCGCAACCCAGCACCGGCTGTCCAGCTCTGCAATGCCTTCCTCGAGTCTCTCGGCCCGTCAACCGTCGTCGAGGAACCACTCGCACGCACATTCCCACTCCCTCGGAGCCATCAATCCTTCGCACCGCGTCACACGTAGGAAGAGCATGACATCTGCCGCCGCGACCAACGTCGCAGCAATGGTGGCGGCCATCCACGAGGCTCCCGAGAGCTCTTATACGATCGGTACGCCGTCGAATCGAAGAAGCATGACGTTGAATCGTGGGCTTGGTTTCAAGGGTACTGAACCCACCTCCGTTGGTGGAACTTCCGGCGCCAGCGACTACCCGTTGTCAGACATTGGCACGGCCCATGTCCAAGCTTCGAATCCTGCTGTTAGTGCGAACTTTGCAGCTGGAGATGATAGCGCGGTCGCTGATGATATGCCATCATCGGGGTTGGAGAACAATGGTACGAACAATAAAGGCCGGGGTAGACGCGCCAGTGAAGGCGCACATCTGGTCAAAGGAGGGGGCAAAAGGATCAGTGGGGGAGAATTGCGGTGTGATCAATGTGGAAAAGGGTACAAGCACAGCAGCTGTTTGACGAAACATCTGTCAGTACCCAGAGTGTCCCATCCTCCGCAAACTCTCCCTCATGAGCACGATCATCCCCTGCTTGCGCTTAATGCATTATGCGCCGTGGATCCTGGCCTCGCGCATCTCTCCAAACGCTCGGCGATTTATGTGAATCTGACAATGGCGTAGATGGGAGCACACTCCAGAGTGGTCCTACACCTCCAAGCTACTCATTTCCAAGCACCAACAGGTACAACTACTCGAAGCCGCTTCTGTGCTTGTCGCCATGAACCAAGATAGCACGACATCTCCCGAGTTGGCGAAGAACGGGGATAGTGACCATTCCTCGGCATCCCCAGCTGCGTCTGGATACTCGGATTTACACGACGATGAGATCAGCTCGGTAGAGACTACTCCGCCCCCATCGAGCGAAGAGCAGACAGTGGCCCACAACAGCTCGGGATTGGGTCGATCGAAGCGATACAGCAGCAACAGCTCGACCTATTCGCGTTCCTACCAATCAGCGCCATCAGGGACTGCGTTTGCAGGCAGCGCTCCTTCTGGATCGTCTATATTCGGGCAATACCGTCAGCAAAGCTCCGAACATTGGCCCTCCACACCGGGCGTCAGTAATGGCATGGACGACGACGAAGAAGCCAATTTAGTGGCCGCGGTGAAATCTTTATGTAGCTTCGGTACCCCACGAAGCGGGCCTGTTCATCTTCCTCCGGATGTCCCACCGGTCCCTCCATTGCCTGCCAAGTTCCTCAGTCAGAATCTGCACGGACTGTCGGAAGACCCATTGACGCCTACGTTCCAACACTCATTCGGTGTGCCTCCGCTCACGCATCAATTATCTCAGGAACGAAACGTCAGTAGAGGTCGAAAAGATGACAACGTGTCCGAAGAAGACGCGTTCTATCAACGAACCGTCATACGTGGCCGAAGTGATGAAGACGACGATGGAGTGTTTGGTAGAATGGAGGAATAGAATACACAACGGTCCTCCAACACCGGTCGGTCTTCAGACGTCTTTGGACCAATAAATAAATAAATACCGTCTGTGTTTATATATCTTGTTTTGTATTCGAACACCGCAAAATTGAAGGAAGGCTTTTTCTTTGAACGTCGATGGTGCATCATGTCTCCGCAGAGGATCCTCAACACCGAAGAGTGGGATCGGTCAGTCGACGGATCGATCGATCGATCCCACGAGGTTAAAGTGAGGATCCAATTTCGAGCGTTGAGCGGACACCGAATGGATCGGAATCGGGCAGGGCAGGTCAGCATGTACGGAGGAAAGCGCTGGAGCATATCTATCGACAGCAAGCCTTTGGAATATGGATGGTCAAGGAAGGATATGTATTGAATCAAGATATCACGAGCTCTGTAGCTAAATTTCATTGATTGGAGTTCCTCGCCAGGTGTGATGTGAAATGACACATCGACGCTGACCTCCTGGAAAGGCCATCCCAGCAGAAGACGTGCGCACTCTTGTATAGACCCAAGTTTCCCCATCAACATCGCCGTCCGTGGTGTGCATCACGGCATCACGACCGAAGTAGGCTCGCAAGCCTTGCTCATACGACCGTCCGTCTATAGGCAACAACAAGCTCCACTAGGTACTACATACACCCCTGACATATCGCTCCTCGCCGTGTCTTCCACTCTCTTCTGACCCACTAAAGGTTGCTGTCCTCCTCGTCGCAACGACATTCCTACCCACACCCTCCATTCCACCCAAGTCCCCACCCACGTTACGCCAGCCCGTCTGCGACCTTCCTGGACCGGGGTTTTTTACTGGTCTCTACCTCCTACCTCAGGTAGGTCAAGTACGCGGCGAGATGCAGGGGTTGCATTTGCGGGCTGGAGCCAGCACGTGACTTGCAGCTGACTAAGGCATAGCCGCTTCGCTCTCGCACTACCTTACCTAGGTACCTTAACGACAATCTTGTCCCTCTACGGAAGTACTCCTGTGTGCTCCCTCGGAACACGAAGCTGCAATGATTTCTCGCACGGCTTTCAGGCTTGGAGATTCTAAAAGCTTCATTTTACCTTGGTACATATGTCTATCTGCTGAAAATGCGTTGCCATTTCGTAATCTGCAGAGTCTAGGTCTATTTTTTTATGCCATCTACCCAATACGAGTGTCTTCAAGTTGGAAAGGCGGGGCTTTACATGTAGACCTCAGCTTGTACTCCTGTAAGCCCAACTGTTCATCGGTCCAAATGGGAAGGTCTTGTTCTGCTCCATACCTTATGGAGGTGGAAAGTCCATTTCCTTCTGCTTGCCAATCCGCAAGCGTCCTGAGTTGCAGTCGCCGCCAGATCTCCGAGAGTGCGCCGACGAGCTTCTCTTGTTGCTGCTTCGAGTGCGACGCCGTCGGAGAGATCCGCAGCCTCTCTTGACCTACAGGTACACTTGGCGTGTTGATAGGCTGCACGTAGATGTCATAATCATCGAACAAGATATCAGCCGCCTGCTTACACTTCTCCGACTCCCCGACGAGAACGTCGGGGAGTATTGGTAGACTGCGACTGCGAAGCTCTCGCTTGACGTTCCGCACATTGCGTTGCAACTCCATACGAGCAGATGGATTTTCGGATTGAAACTCTATTGCAGCTTTGGCACCGGCCATCGTAGCCGGTGGCTGCGCGGTCGTGAAAATGAAGCCGGTCGAGAGCGAGCGGATCATATCAGCATCGGGTCGACACCATAATGCCATCAAGCCAATTCCGATAAACTTCGTCCGCCCATTGCCGCAGCACCTTTAGTGCGCCAAGAATTTTGTAGATGCCGAGAATCGTGTTTGTTGCTCCAACAAGAACTTCGCCATATAGAATCTTCCTCAAGTTAATCATAAGTGGAAAAAGAGGAGAGGATGGTCATACAGTCTTGCTAACCCCTTGGACTGCCAGCGTTACGAACCAACGGTGTCCTTGAACGTGAATCAATGGGAGCACCGTCATCTCGGAAGATTTACCGGAACGCCGAATGATTGATTGTAGGCGCTTGAATTGTGCCACAGCCCAAACCGATAATTGAGTTGTAGCCTCGGTTTCGTTACCAGTTACCTTTGTCTCGATACTGATGGCGATTGGTCGAAATCGAACAGGTTCATACGAGGTATGATTGATATACTGGAGATTGGTTGGCTCGAGTTGTAGAGTGCTCCGTATTCGACCGAACATAGGCTCTACCCGAGGATATTCGAGGCAAATGGCGTAATCCACCATCTTCCCCTGGAACATGGTTCCATTGGCATTTCTGGGTTTGAAGGCCGAAGGATGAATCTTTGCCGTCGTACTATTCATGCGTTAGGCTTGCTATCACAGATCTCAGGGAGTAGGAGGGGTGGTGAGTCGAATCACGAAGCGTGCGACGCGCAAAGGGTAAGGTATGATATAAGAAGCATACATGTTCCAGAAGCTGACCCCTGCCTGATCTCTCAAAGCCAGCCCAAGAACACGAGAATGGACTTGCTCGTTCCAGCCTGGTTCAGCAACTTGCTCGTACAAACACTTCTCCGCCCTCTCCAAAATTCTTCTCACTTTTGTGAGTACAATTTCGAGACTGGGCTTGTTGGAGGTGAGGGCGGCATCAAACATTGAATCAGTTAGGTAGTCACTCTCGCCAACAATGGTGGTAATCTCATCCTGCGAGCAATTAGAAAGGTGCTGGCCTCGCTGATAATGATATATACCTTTAGTGCACTCGGCAAAACCCCTGCGGCGGACGAACACTTCAATAGCTTCTTATACAGATCACGTCCCGAGGAGGGCATCTTGGAGATTTCACTCGATCGTTCCACTGGATTCTCGGTCATCTGAAGAGCGCCAAGACTTTTAATTGGGCTAGAACTCCGTGATATCTCAGAAGCTGAGGATTGCGTGCCAGTATCGGGCCGAGAGATTGATGGTTCATCTGGATGGTCGAGGTTTGGATAGTCGGCGAGGCTGTTCGGGTATGTTTGCGCTGCCGTCGCTCGAGGAGTCTCGTCGGAATCAATGGGTTTTGTTCGACGCTTGGGCGTGCTCGCGCTTTCTGGGCTGTTGTCTGCGCGTCTCTTTGGGGGAGCCATAGTATTTCCGTGAGCAAAGGCGAGCGCAACTCGTTTTCGAGAGGGAGTCGGGCAGGGCGAAAGTGGTCTCTTGCGGCAATTCGCATGAGAGTCGTCCTGAGTTTGTGCTGTTGCAAATTGAACGTCTTGAAGCCAGGCCTGAATGATGACATTGGAACGAGTTTCCGGAAGCGACAAAGATTCGGACGACATAGGAAAGTAGGGAAAGTTCCTGGTATCAGAGAAATGACGATGATGGGAAGGTGAAGTGGATGGACTGAATTGAGGTCAACAAGCAAGGGTGGGGTGAAACTTAGATAAGTCAACAAAGCTGGTCTTCCGGGGAAGGCACTGATCACGCCGCGCCAAGGCACTAGTCTCTATATGGAATGGCTCTGGACTCTGGCCAATCCTACCTTACCTTAGGTACGAAGTACCAGGTGCCTCAGTTCTTGAGCTTAAGTCAGCGATACCTTAGGTAGGTACAGTAGAACAGAACTCTTTTACCCACTGTTTGGTAGTTTGCAGTATTGGGATTGGCCGAGTCTGTCTTCCTTTCATTTACAATTAGTCCCCGGCATGTCAATACTGGCATCCCACAACCATGCCTCCACTCACGCAAAGCATTCCTTGGACTGCAGTTTTACTGGATGCTTGTGTGCAGAAGCTGTGCAGATAATTTGGTCTCCGAGGTTGATTCCAGGTAGAAGGAAGTTGAGATTCTTCCAATATTGCACAGCTTGTATTGGCCGCTCAATGAAAGCCTTGCCAACTTGTTTTCCACATACAAGTCTCAGCACTTCAGTGGCAGGGAATTTCTGTGTGCGAGCATATTCCCTATATTTGGTACCGAGCTGGGTCCACTGTGCATTGATCAGACAAATCTACCAGAGAAGTCGAGAGATTTCTAACCATGACAGCGCTTGCCAGGGCTAGAGAGGCGGCAACAAGCGCCTCATTGAAGCCCGCACTTGTCGAACATAACCGCTCGTCGACACAAGGACTAGATGATACGGCGGGAGATGCTCCTTAAGATCGTATGGATTTAGGGCTGTTGGCATGGCTGCAGGTGCTTGGGAGCTGGGTTCTGTTTGCCAACACATGGTAGCCCGTCTAATCAACCCTCCGTTCCTTGCTTACAGGGCCTGCAAACCACTGACTGTAGCTAGGGGTCTCACCAACTTGTATGGTGTTTTTGAAACTTACTATATCAACACCCTACTGATAAGTTCGACTCCGTCGGCCATCTCATGGATCGGATCCATCCAACTCTTCCTGACCATGGTCGTCGGCATCTTCGCCGGCTGACTCCTCGATTCCGGCCGCCTTCACCTGATCCTCGTTGCTGGCACGGCGCTGGAAGTGATGGGCATGTTCATGACCTCCCTGTGCAGTCGATATTGGCAGGTCCTGCTCGCCCAAGGCATCTGCGTCGGACTGGGGAGTGGCTTGTTGGGCTTGACGTCTGTTGCTGTCATCCCGCTGTATTTCTCCTCGAGGCGGATGGTCGCAACGGGCATCGCTGCTACAGGCAGCAGTTTAGGTATGCCTTCCAACACGGGCAGTTTGCCGATCCATGGGCATGGGCTTAAACGCTTGCAGCTGGAATCCTATATCCTATCATGATGCGGAGACTTTTCGTCCAAGTTGGCTTTCCGTGGGCGGTGAGGGCTCTTGCCTTTCTTATGCTAGGCTGTCTCGCGCTCAGTTGTGCTGTCATGCGTCTTCGGCCGCGTCAGCGTAGGACGGGCGCGTTGGTTCGCTGGTCTCATTTTCAGGATCTGCCTTATTCCACGTTTGTGGCGGGTCAGTGACTTCCTGCACCTGCCACCACTGACTTTGTTCCCAATCTAGCCGACGGAGGTGTTGTTTGATTAGCGTTCTTCTTCATGATCGCATTCGTCTATGTGCCATTCTTCTACATTCAGGACTACTCGCTGAAGCTTTCCGTCGACGCCGATCTGGCATTCTACATGCTCAGCGTGATGAACGCAGCTAGTCTCTTTGGACGTTTGGTGCCAAACTGGCTTGCCGATAGGCAAGCTCCCTAGCTTCTTTTCCCGTTCGAGCCGGGAGACACAACTAACGAGTCCCTCGGACTAGATACGGTGGTGTCCGTGTCATGATACCATGCTGTCTGTTCTCGGCGATCATCCTCTACCTTTTCCGTTTCGTCCACGATCTCCCGGGACTTATCGTCATATCCATCGCGTACGGCTTCATCTCGGGCGGCATGGTGTCGCTTCCTCCGGCAACGATAGCGAATCTGACAAGCGATCCGACGCAGTACGGCAGTCGAATGGGCATGGCCTACACCATCGCGGCCTTTGGCGCACTGATGGGCAACCCGGTCGCTGGTGCGGCCAGGCATCCGTCGGGCTCGTCCACGTCAGATGTACAAGCTGAATTCCAGGGATCGTGGATCTTTGCGGCGTCGTTCATGTTGTTAGCGACGGTGTTCCTGGCTCTGACCCAGTACTTGAAGACTGGATTTGGCAAGGGCCAAAAGGTCTGATGATCTCACGAGTATGTTCAAAATCAATACGTTCATGACTTATTGGACTCATGCGCACCACTTGAAGTGTATACTGGGAGTCTGATTGCTGATTGATTATCTTTAGAGGTCTTTTTTGAGGTGCATTGAAGACGGGATTCGACTGTGCTTAGATTTTGTATCCTTTCTTGGCCTCCAAGCAGGTGACCATGACCCTTCGGCCCTTGAAATACCCAGGGGGCTTCAAGTAGGATCATTCCACTCCCCATTCATGCAAACTGTGTTATACGGAAGCAGCCGTCAGTGTCGTGCAGATAGATCACATGCATACTCTAGCCCACTGGAGCAGACAGCTGGTTCCAGCTCGTCCGAGCAAGATAGCAAGCACGAAGCTATTCCTTCTCCCTTCTCGGTGTGCGCCAAGAATATGTACTTACAACCAGGCAGAGCCTTCCGGCAAGATTGATGGGGAGCTCCAGAGACACATAACAACTTCAGTATCTCGTCCGCCCGCGTGGATGGCTTGGCTGAAGACTGGGCTATGTGGTAATGAGTTCCTGGTCCATGGCATGCCACCGTGCCTCCTGAACGTCGAAGACGAACCTGAGTCGTGGGGCACTTGGAAGAATGTGTTGACCTGTGCGCTGGAGCTTGCACCCAGTTGGCCAGCTCGCTCATAGTCCTGGCTGGGATTGCAGCGACCCAAGCATGGTTTGATTGTCGCTTGGATAGTGTATAGGCCAGGTCCATGACAGATGGCATTGGCTTGATGATGTGCGGCACAAGTTGATGCATCATGGCCTGCCATGCAACATGACATGGCTGTTGGTTCCGCTGTACCCAAAGTTGTTTGTTGAAGCACAAAGCGATTGTGCTTGGGCCATGGCGTCAAGACCGTCGGTACCTGCGAATGCCACTACCCCAGAGGAACTTCCGTGCAGCCCATGTCATAAGGTTGGGTGGGATAAGCGCAGTCTTCACTTAATAATGGCTGCAAGGCCACTCATGGGTTCAGTATGGCCAACGTTGGTTTTCAGAGAGCTCACCAGGACTGAAGCCATGTGCGTCACAATTCTTGTCAAAAGTTCTGGCAAGTGCCTTGGCCTCAATGGGGTTGACGCCGGCATACCCATCATATGTGCTTCAACATAGGCCGTCTCTGAAAGGTCAAATCGCATGCACCTGGAGCACTCCTGAATCAGTTTCACCTGAGCGTCTACTGAAGGAGATATGATGGCGGTAATCTTGCCGTCCCAGTTCGGGCTTGTATTTAATATACCATGATTGGCATGGAACCGCTGCTCAGATGCTGGACACAGCCATCTTTGTCGGTGGCACAGAGCTCCCACAGCTCAGAGGCACTGGTGACGTTCCCACTGAACATCTGACATGCCATGCCGACAGCCATCTGACAGTGACAATTGGAATGCACGAGCCGAGCTGTGGATCTGCAGTGTGATCCGCCTGAGTGACCACTGGTGCCATTGATGCAGTTGGTCTTGTTGTTGTTTGGTACAGAGTGAGGCATATTTGCAGTTTGGCCCAATCGTTTATGCTATCTCCATAAAGCTCTGCCCGGAGCTATCACGTACTAGATAGTTCCACTGAGGGGGATATACTTCTGTAACTGCTCACACTCGGCTGATGCCACGGAACGGATGTTATTGTGGAGAGGTGGACGGCACAGAGAGCTATGAGCGTCGGATGTTTGCCTTTTTTGGAAGTCCCTTTTCGGGAGTCCCTTTCAGGGATAAGCAGGCGTCATGATTAGTTCCTCGGCTGGCTCCCAATCTCGCGTCTGTCACATCCTCTAGGCTGATGAGTTCAATTATCGAGTATTCGCACTGGGTGTGGTTGTTCTATGTGTAACTGAAGCGGTCCGTAGAAAGTTGCTTTATTGACCCCATATGAATAGGGGTAAATTAGTAAGATATGACTAAGCAGCAGTATCATCCGCCGCTGTGCCACAACTAAATATAACGAGTAAACAAAACAAATTGCCTGAGACATGGATTCATTCTACGGCGTAGTTGCGGGTGATTTACAACTAACAGGGCCGGTGTATCTTTCTCTTGTCTCTTGTTCCCTAGCTCTTCTCAGTCAAGCTTTGTCCAATGTCTACCACACCACAGCCTCTCACAATGTCGAAAATCGAGGGCATCCACATCGAAATGGGCCAGCACGTAAACGCTGCGCACGAAAGCGCGGGTGAAGGTGGAAATGCACAGCCCGGACAAGCAGGAAGCAGCACCAGCAGAGCAGGAAGCACTCCATTCAGGTGCTGAGCAGGACGCCGCTGCCCCAATTATCCCTCTGGCATCAAGTTCCGGCTGGCTGTCGCGACTCTCTGCCTCTGCATCTTTCTCATCACGTTGGTACGTCAAGCCTCTTCCTGCACACGGTCGTTGGCGGCGGGCGATCGAGTGAATCGACGCCAAGGGGCCAGGTGGTTTGGACAGTATCCCCCTGGAGTATCCCCCCAAAGCCCAAGCCTCGCTCCACTTGATTACTCGTCAATGGTAGAGTTCTTCTGACCCGCTCATACTTACCTTTTCTAGGACAGCACCATCGTGGCCAATGCCATCCCTTACATCTCGGATGAGTTCCATTCGCTCAAGGACGTTGGATGGTACGGTAGTATCTACCTGATGGCCGTCTGTATGTCGCAACTCGTGTTTGGCAAACTGTGTGCGCGTTACTCGATACGCTGGATCTACGGTGCTGCCATGTTCGTCTTCCTCGTCGGCTCTGCCGTCTGCGGCGCCGCGCCCAACTCTCCGGCTCTCATTGCTGGCCGTGCCATCGCCGGTTTCGGCTCCTCGGGCCTTCTGCTCACGGCCTTCTCTCTTGTTCCCTCCCTCGCGCCACCCCCCAAAACGCTTCATGTTGCTCGGCCTGATCTCGATTGCCCGTTCCATTGGATCCACCTGCGGTCCCTTGATAGGCGGCGCACTTACCCAACGCATCTCGTGGCGCTGGAACTTTTACATCAACTTGCCCCTCGGTGCTCTTATCTACGCCGCCTTCCTTTTCTCTGTCATCCTGCCGAAGCGTGAAAGTGAGGTTTTTACCTCTTTCGCCGACCTGTTGCAGACGCTCGACCTGATCGGTCTTGCGGCCCTGGTGCCGTGTGTTGTCTGTATTCTCTTGGGGCTGCAGTGGGGAGGAGTCCAATATCCGTGGGGAGACGGTCGCATCATCGCATTGCTGGTTCTATCTGGCGTTACTGGGCTGGTCTTTATTGTCCTTGAATTCTGGCAGGGCGAGAAAGCAATGCTCCCATCCCGCATTTTCACCCAGCGCAACGTTTCATATACGTCTTTCTATGCCTTTTGCACAACTGGAGCCATCTATGTGCTCACTTACTACCTTCCTATGAAGACATACTTCTGCCACCTTAGACTCTCAGTCCTATGCTGACAATTGGCTTGCAGATGGTTCCAAGGAGTTAAAGGGGCTAGCCCACTCATGTCAGCAGTGTACACCCTTCCGTGGCTCATTACAAGCGTCATCACGCTTCTTGGAGGCGGAGCAATAATCTCGAAGCTGGGCTATGCTGGTGCTTTCATGTTCGTTGGATCCGTCTTTGGTGCCGTTGGCTCGGGCCTCTTCACTACCTTCACCCCAGAGACGAGCGAGAGCAAATGGGTTGGTTATCAAATCATATTTGCCATAGCGTCAGCCTTCGCCAGCGTGACCCCTCTCATGGTTGCACAAAACGCCCTCGCCCTCAAAGACATTCCCATCGGCTCTGGCATGGTTATGTTCGCACAGATGATGGGCAGCTCCATTTTCGTGTCCGTTGCCCAAGCTCTCTTCACCAACAATCTGGCTAGCGCTTGCAACGTCTCGGAATATCTGGCATCGACGCGGGCACCGTCTCGACCACCGGCATTACCAGCATCACTCAAGGTTTATCGGAGAATGTGAAGAGGGCAGTGCTGCGTGCTCTCAGCGACGCCCTAGTGCAGTCATGGCGCCTCCCCATAGTCTTGAGCTGCATCTCCATCGTTGGCGCCCTGGCCGTGGAGCACCGCAAGTCGAAGCCAAAGGACGGTGCTTGATTCGCCTCTACACCTATCTCTACTAGATCCCTTGGCGTAGCCTTCTCGACTGCGAGTCGAGGACATTGCCATAGTCAGATCTGGCGACCAGGTCATGGTGTAGCATAGGTTACAGCGCTAAATGTTCGGTCAGAAACTGCTGGTGATTGGTCTCTTGTCACACACTTAAGCAGTGACTTTGGAGTTCTCTCCCTGGGTCTATCACAGGGCAGAAGCGGGAAAGGAATTTGTAAGCCATAGAGAATCATCAGTATCGTCTAATATTTAAGAGTTAGCGACCGCTACAAAACGGCCAGAACGAGACGCAATGATGATCTTACCTTAGAGACATGAGTCAACAGCTCTTAGCCTACAGACAAGTATCAGCCTCTTGTACGGTAGAAATTGAGCGCTGACCATCGTATGTAGGAAGGCCCTAGACTGACTCAGGGCAGTCTATTTGGGGCAGTCACGCTTCTGCCTCTGTGTTGAGTTCTTGTATTGATAGAGACTACCAACCAGAGGACTCGAAGGGGTTGTTTGCGAAGGGCCGGGCTTCCTTAATAGTCCTTCACTGGACTCAGCAATGTGACTGCATATTATGACAGCCCGCTCCGCATGGGCTACCTAAGGTACGCTCCATAAAGACAAATAATCTCTCCGCTGCTTGAGTTGGTGATAGGTTTGTAATATCAAGATGGATTTCTTCATTGATTTTGAAACTGAAGAGTTCACATCTATCACGCAAGTCCTGCAGAACATCAACGGACAGAAGCTTTCCAGTGCCACTGCTGACTCGCTCCGAGGCAGCAACCCTGCGTCTATTCTCATTAACATCGCAAGTAATGATGATGGGTAAGAATGGCCGACCACTCGTTGCGGACGAAGATTGATATTCTCTGGCAACGCTGCGGCCAAGTTCATTTTCTGACTGGAAATCTGTTTATTGTCTAAAGGTCAGAGACCTTGTATTGATAATTATGCACGACGGGCCACCCGAGAACAATACCAGAGCAATTTCCGGGAAGACTCGAGTACAGACTATGGACAGCTTACCTGTGAAGATAATAATACAAGAAGCCATTTCCGGGTTGGCGACGTATTCATGAAAGACCTTCTCCCGCTGTAGCTTTCGCTGCCTTTGGTACACAGGATGCTCTCTGGGGGTTGTTGCTTCCACTGGATCGATCAATTGATGATTGTCAATAAGCACCACCTGACCGACTCCAAAGAGTCCGACAAGTACCCGCAAGACCGTCAGCTTGCCCGAGCCAGGAAAGCCATTAACCCAGACAAGGGGTGCTGGCATAATGACTCTTAGAGGTCCTATGCTGGTAGAATCTAGTTTCAAACCCGGCATAAGAGTGAGAACGTTGAGAAGCTCAGGACTTGAGACTTCAAACTTCCTGGGGTAACTGTTAACACCTAACTTCCCGTATTAAGCATTCCCAAAGTACAGTGCCTGAGACGCTCACGTTAAGTTAACGTTACCTTTATTGAGACAAGACGCCAAGAGGTACCTATACCTGCATATCCTTGCAGTGAATGTATACCTCGTAGCGGTATTACTGCTTTTTTCGGTCTGAGATTGTCCGAGAGATAAGCTATCGCCATGTATACTCCACGGTGGATGTGCAGACACAAGTCCTGATATTGACCACCAAACGGATGTCAGAGATAAGCTTGAAGAAATCATCGAAGTAGCTTCCAGCAGAGCAAGAGAAGGTGCGAGTGCAAGGGACATTGTTGTGCAGATCGTTGTAGCTCTTGAAGACTGCTCGTTGTTCAATGCTGGCAAAGGCGCGGTTTTGACGCAAGACGGGGGACATGAGGTGAGTCTCAGCAAGGACGCGGTTTTACCTCTTTCGCGCCTATTGAGACTGATAGTATTGACTGTGTAAGCTTGAGGCAGGCATAATCGATGGAGAATCTGGCATGTACGGCGCCGTCGCTTGCATCTCCGAAACAAAGAACCCTATCCATGCAGCCAACGCCTTACTCGAGCACGGTCCGCATTGTATGCTAGTCGGCCAAGCTGCGGATGATATGTCCAAGAAGCGTGGACTTGAAATCGTTCATAATAAACATTTCACCACCGCCTTGCGTCTGAAACACTGGGAGCAGAACAAACAAAAAAATTATCCCAACACGGACAGTGATTTCGGTACAGTCGGAGCGATCGCCCTTGACTCCTATGGACACTTAGCTGCTGGAGGATCAACTGGGGGTACTAGTTGTAAGGCGAGAGGTAGAGTTGGAGACACGGCAGTCCTTGGTGCTGGCTTGTATGCAGACTCAAAAGTTGCTGTAGTCTGGTGAGTACATGGTCTATCTTTTGACTCATTCTCACTATCCCCTAAAGGCGTTTCTCACAGATCTGAAGTCTGGATTTGACATCTATGTAGTAGCGGTGCAGGAGACCAAATCTTTCGTCACTTGGTCGCCGCAAAAGTGGCTAGTCATTACACATCTGGTTTCGAACTTGGCAAGGCAGCTCATCGGGCTAACATGAAGATGTCACAGTCTGGTAAGACATGTGCTGTGCTTGCGATGAATTCGCAGGGAAGAATCTCAACGGCGTCTACAGCGCGAGTGTTCTACACCGCATCAAGCTCCTCAGGCCATCCCGTTCAAGCCAAGCTCCAACCTGCAACCCAACCAATCCTTCCTCAGCATGTTTTTCACCGTGGATTGAAGACCATCGCTGGTTTTTCGCGCTATCCCAATACATTGGGACATACCTCCGTTGTCCTTCGAGCGGCGAAGCCCAACCTTTTCTCACTCAGTCTAAACGACTACAAGGATACGATGCTAGAAACCTACCAGGTAGCTAGAATTTTGCGACGCTACTACAATGTGGCTCGTAGTGCGCTTGTAACAGATGGCGGTAACATTCTGTCTATAATCCCATTACACGGCCTGAAGGCAGACTGGGAGCCAGTTGTTAGTTCCACAAAGGAGTTTCATGAGCAATACCCAGGTTATATCTCCTCGCGAGGTGGACCTCATATGGATGCATCTCGGTTGGAAGATATCTGTATGAAGATTCAGAATGTCTCATCCATAACGGAAACTTACAATCATCAGTTTGACGGTGAGCAATCCGACCAAAACCTCTTCGCTCGGATCATTAGAGGAGAGCTACCACAATCGCGAGTCTGGGAAGACGACCGGCATGTCGCTTTTCTAACACCCTTTGCCAATACCCCTGGTTTTACTGTCCTTGTACCCAGAGCTCACCTTCCAAGTGATATTTTCGGGTTGGAATTGCAGGACTACTCCAGCCTTGTACAATCAGCGTACAGTGTCGCCCAAATCTTAAAATCTTCGCTCGGGCTACGTCGCTGTGGAATGATATTTGAAGGTTTCGAGATTGACTATGCCCACATCAAATTGATTCCGATACATGAGATGGAAGATATCCAAGGAAGCACGATACAGAGCAACCTAATATCCCCTTCAGCGTATGAAGAGAAATACATTGGATTTGTAACTTCTCAAAACGGCCCTCTCACGAAAGATACGGAATCTCTATCACGCGATGCTATCAAACTTCGTAGCATCGACCAAGTTCAGCGTGTTGAAGCACCAAAATCCTGGAGATCACCGCCTGATCACTGCTCACGCGTTCTTCAGGAACCATGGTACAGTAACGTCCTGGCAGTAGAGGACACTCTGTTCCATTTGACCACTCAATTCTTCAGAAATGGGCTAGGGTACACATACGCCTTGGTTCCTGCAACTACAGATGCTATCAGCTCACCTATGGGACTAGGATCTGACTCCGAGCCCGTTCCCATATCTCTGTTGGGACAGAATACACATCTTGCAGACTCGATGCAGTTCGCATTGGAGTATTTCCTTCGAATCACGAATGATTTTCCTGGAGTGTATTATGTTGGCTGTTCTTTTCGCGGCGAAGATCCCGACAAAATGCATCTTAACCAGTTCTATCATGTGGAATGCGAGCTTGTTGGCAATTTCTTGACAGGCATTTCCGTTGCAGAGCAGTATCTCTTTAGTCTTGTCTCTACCATCATCAAAGAGCAGGCAGACTCTGTCCAAGCTGTAGCTGGCGGGACCGCTCACTTGGAAGCCTTTCTGGATCACTACCGCTCCAATGGTGGCAAACTTCCACAGATTACCTTAGATCAGGCGCTGGAGCTACCTGGGATGAGTACCAGCACCTGGGAATACGCCGTTCCTTCTCAGCCGGAGAAAGGGCGATGTGTGACACGAACTGGGGAACAACAACTAATCAAGCACTTCGGAGGACCTGTTTGGCTAACGCAAATGGACCACCTCAGCGTCCCTTTCTACCAAGCATACACGAATGAGACGCGTGCGAAGGCCCGATGCGCAGACCTGTTGCTTGGCAACGGAGAAGTCATGGGACTCGGGGAGCGCCACCTACTCGCAGCAGATGTTGCCGTGGCATTAGAACAGCACTGTGTCCCTGCCGAGCCCTATGCATGGTATATGGAGATGAAGAAGACGAAGGAAATTCTGACAACGGGATGGGGCATGGGTGTTGAGCGCTTCATGGCCTGGGTCTTTCAACACGATGATATTCGAGATCTTGCGATCATTCCTCGCATGAAAGGGTACAAGTTTGCTCCCTAAGGGCTTAGGGATCCGCAGATTGAAATAGATCAAGGGAAGGCCGAGTTGTTGCACGCCTGATTGATTGATTGATTGATTGATTGATTCATAGGTGACTGAGGCTGCCTAGGCTGTCATACACTGCATAACTACAAGCAACTAGTGCATACTGATCTCACCTTCATTACCACCTTGCTGTCATCATCACTGTCATCTCATAAACTAATTAACTAATACAAATTCTGACTTTGTTCTCTGTAGTCTTTCATATTTCTCTTAATTCTGATGCTTGCTAGTCTTCTTTTCTTATGATTTAATGTTAATGTCTTTCTTTAACTGTCATCAATAAAGAATAAATGTTGCTGTAAATAATTAATTATCTTTTCTGCAGTCTAAAGTGTGTAATTGTTGAATTTTCTATTTCAGATTGCATTTAAGAGTGTCAGATTTTCTGATGTCTTTTTTACAGTTTGAAATTGTCTTAAAAGATTGCTTCATAACATAAATATAATGATCACTTTAATTAATGCTGAGTCTCATAAAATCTTCTTTATATCATTAATTCATCTCAGTAATTTCTCTCTTAGATCTTAAGTTTGCAGACATTTCATCAGTATATAATAAACAGTTTAAATGTTCAGATTATATAAGCATTATGAAGAGTCTGCTTAATCTATAATATAAAAATAATAAGTCATGTTAATCTTCTCTGTATATAACTAAATAATGAGAGAGCTTATAAATTGATAAAGTTCTATATATTTATTTAACACTTTTCTATCTAACTATTATTTCATACTAAATGTAATCTGTTCTGCTGTTTCATTCTTTTAGTCATTGACTCATTCTTTTATTATTTGTTGATAAAGTCTTATTTTACAGATAATAATTAAATGTCAAATCTTTATAATCTATTCTTTCTCAGTGTATAAGTCTCTAATTTAAGTCACTATTTTAACTATTTTATTTATCTCTTCATTTTCTGATATCTCTATGTGCATCAATATTCATCAGATCTGTATCTGAATCTTTTAGCTTCATAAATTATTTGTTTTCTTCATTATGCACTGCAATAAATACTAATCTGACTGTATACTCAGTTTAATAACTGATCAAATTGCTGCTTAATTATCTGTGTATATGTTCATTACTTAAAGCTTTAATTTCATCATTTTTACTATACTTACTATGCTTATTGTTATGATCAGACTCTATAGCTTCACTGTATATACTGTAAATGTCTTATCTATATTTATATACATCATATGTTTCAGATCTCTTTTTAATGTCATTATCATCACATTTATCTGACTCTTAATGTCACTGTTATTTATGTAAATATTCAATATTTCTCAATCTCAACAAAGTTTATTGATATTATATCTGTAAACAGCTTCATCTGCATTGTTGTTTATGTAAATAGTTAAGTCATTTCATCATAATAATACAATATAGAGCACTCTAAATTTCAAATTGACTTTTAATGAAAGTTATATCTACATCTTATAATAAAGCTGCAGACATTTCAATAAGCTTTTTCAGCAAAGCTTCTTTATAAAGTTAGATCTGATTTTCTTCATTAAAATGTAGATTAATACAATAACAATATGAAGCATAAACTTTTTCAGTGTCTTCTTTAGCTGCTGTTTCATTAAGAAAAGAAAGAGTTTTATGTTCAGTGTTAAATTCACTGTTATATAAAAAACTTTCATTATAATGACTTCTGTCTGTCACTGTATAGCTGTCAGTTTCTAAAAAATTCATTTCTGTTATATAATTATTCTGTATTTACTGTTTAAGCTGTATCAAACTAAGCAGCAGTACAGAATCTGCAGCAGCATCACTGTTATATAAAGTTTTTATAAATTTTTAAGCTTAAAGTTTTATGTAAAGTCTGTCAACATTGCTAAATTTCTGAGACTTGTTGTGACTTAGATCTGAATATATTATATATATGCATCTTATTTTAAATATAAGTTCAAGATGACTCTTAACACTCTACATATTGATGATATCTGTACTGTATATATGTTTAAAATCAGTTTTGCTGTTATGTTATGTCTTATGAGACAGTTTGTAAAGTAAATGAGCTTATACTTAACTAAGACAAAGACAGAGACATATTTTTAAGCTTATTGCTTTGTGTAACTGTATACTATATACAAAATAATACAGTTCTTCTCTGCTGACTTTTCTGTCATTATAATGTTTACATCATCAATTTAACTCACTGCTGTGACTTAAAGCTGTGAATCATTGACTAGATTCAGCATGTCAGCATTGTAAAATAAATATAAAATAAATAATAATAATAAACTTTAAAATATATCTATATAAATGACAAAGCTCTCTAACTCATATTTTAACAACTTTATTGTTAATGTTCTTTTTCTCAGAAAGTCTTCTATTCAGTTTACTATCTTCAGTAATAGATGACATTTTTAAAGATTGTGAAGTAATCTTTTATGAAAGATATTGTTAAAGACTTTTAATACATTCAGCATTAATAGTAATGTGATTAATGTGCTTAATTTTTATGCTTTATAAATCTACTTCAACAATGTGTAAATTATCTGCTCTGTAAACACAATCTTTTGATCTCTTAACAGTGTCTTAAATAGCAATTAATAAATCTCTGTCATATAACTTATTCTGTATGTTATTATGAACTTTAAAGCTTTGCTTATAATATTCAGAAGTATCATTAATTAATATATCTTAAACTGTTGATAATTTTCTTTATTGAACTTCTGCAACATTACTGTAATGAAATATTTAAAGACTCTTAAATGTCTTCTGCTGTTTAGACATAAGTTGTACAGTAAAAGCAGCAGTGAAAGTAGTTATGATAATATTTAGTGTAAAACTCAATTTAATATGTTATTTAATTTTAATATCTTATTGTCTAATACTTACATTATAATCTCTGTTAATTCAGTCTCTGTAATTGAAGACATAAATATCAGCTCAGAATACTTGTATTCTGCAATGTTGTTGAAATTCATCTTTAAAGAAATTAAAAAGAAAATTATTCAAAGTAGTTCTGTCTTGTTCTGCAGTTCTATAAGTTTCAGCTTTTCTATCTATTTTAAAATGAGAGTAAAAGTTTAATTTGTGACTCTGTAATTTCTGACTTACTTTGTCAATTTTTATAATTTTTAAAAATTTTTTAAGATCATCTCTATCTATTCTCTGTGACTCATTCTCATTAATTTTGTCAGCTTCTTTTCTTTTTCATTACAAACTCAGCAGTACATCTCTTAAATATATATGCTCTACTCTCTTTATCAACAACAACAAACTCTATTTACTTCTTTTATTATCTTTTTTGCTTCTGAGCCAAATTCTAACTTTAATTATTTACTAAAAGTTAACATCAATACTATTGTCTTCACTGTGATTTAAATTGTCTCTGTAATGACAGTTATATATTGCTTTATATTGAGTTCATTATAATTATAAAATGATGTTGACAGCTATTCTATTAAAATTTATTGTAAAAGCTTTATATCTACTTTATCTCACTGTCAATAAGATTGTAATGTGATCTCTGCTGTAGACAGTAGAAGATGAGTAACAATAAAGTAATGATTAAAGTCATAATGTTATTGTTGTATTTTGCAGCTAATTAATTGTTAAATAATGTTTAAGCTATTTAGTATCAGATCTATGATGCTGTATGCTTACTGAGATCTTTATATGATTAAGCTCTACAGTAAAAACAGAGAGAGCTGTTATTCATTTATTATTTATATTAACTACTTTATCTATAAGTTCTTCTTCACTTTCAGATCTTTCTATGTTGAATAATGCAGATTGAAGTCTCTCACTATAATGTATTGTCAATAATTATTTTTCAATAAATTATTTAATTACTTTAAAGTTACTATAATATTCTCTTTAACTGCTTCTCTGTACACATTGTGAATGCATAAATACTTAGACTGACTATGTTCAATGTATTAAATCTTTAAAATCATAAGATCTTTACTGTATATCTGAACTGTTCAGTCTGCACAATTTAATTATAAATTAATGTAGAAGCAGACTTAAGTTAATTCTTCTTCTGTGAGTTCTAAATAGATTAGATAAAATTGATCTTTGCAGAGATGATAAATATTGTTGTTGTGTTTATTGTGTTATGATTTCTGAATAATTAATATATTGTAGTTTTATATGATGAGATTCTGAAATAAAGATGTCATAATCTTGTTTTTTAACTTCATTGTGTTGTACTGTAAGATGACAAAGTTTAAGTATATTAACATTACTTTATTGTTGTTATAATCTCTAAAGTTAATGTTGTCTCTATATTCATAATGTTTACTGTAAGATCATCTTAACTAATGAGCAGCAAGCTCACTAAGTTCTACTTAGAAATACTTTTAATTTCTGTTGTTTAACTACTCTTTAGATCTGTCTGACACTTAAAGAATTTAATGCTTTAATAATTCATTATTATCTTTATTGCAGCATCTGTCTTCTGCATTTTTAGAGATCTAATTGTGATTCTTTTAGATCTGTTTTCATTTACTGATCTTAAAGAGATTTAATTTGTATCTGTAATTGCTGTTTTTATAAATGATACTGATTGCTTTTCATTTTCATTAATGAATATCTTTAAGACTGATGTCAAAATTAATGAGATTCTTATAAGAATCTTAAATATTGTTAAGCAGAGCTCATTGATGATTCTATAACTGCTATTTATTGTTATATATAATGTAAGTGTTGCATTCTCACTAATATTATCACTGCTGTCACTGTTATCACTGTTGCTACTGTTAATGCTTTTACTATAACTATTAATGTCAATCTTACTGACTCTGCTGTTAGCTGTCTTTAAGAATGTAACTTCTTTAAATTTAATAATTAATATCTGAATTAATATTTATCACTGAGTCTGCTTGATGTTGCATATCATCTACATACACATTATCTCTTTTTAAAACTCAAGACACTTGTTATTCTGCATCTTATGTAAGTCTTCACAGCTTACATACTTTTTAATGTTGAATTCTAGATTCTTAAAGAGACAATTCTTAAATTTATGATTCTTTACATATATATTGCATTTCTGAGTATCTCTGCATTAAGCACTTATGTAATCATATTTATAACATTTAAAACACTTCTAAATGCAATAAGCTCAATCATATAACTCTGTCTTCTTGTATTCAGAGTTTCAAATCAACTCAGTTTAAAACATTAAATTATTGTGCTCTGCATTTATAAATTTCATTGTTACAGATTCTGTTACTTATTTTAAGCTGCACAGTCATCTCACATAATTAATTAAGATGTTCTTTCTAATTTCAATCTTATGATTTTCTATCTGTATACATGTCATTATAACTTACTAATCTTTCATTTTAATGCTCTGTATCAATATGCTATGCACAATGACATCATAAATGATGATGACTATCTTACTGTCTGCTTTTAAAGATGTAATTTATTTAATATTACTTTATAATGACTCTTTTTCAGTCACTATAAATATGTACATTATTAAATCATTTAACTTCAGTTGCTTAACAGCTATAATCTTAATAGTAATAATGTTTTAATTTACAGTGATGCAGATATGACTGTTGATGCAGTTGCATAATGTAACTGATGAAAGAATGTATCAATAATTAATGAAAACAGTGTCAATGAGTTTGATGACAATTCTATAATCATTAAATATAAAAAGATTTGTGATGATGCTTCTTTCTTTAAATAATAATGAAAAGAATGCTGCTGTTGAAAATAACAGCATATTTATTGTTATTTAAACTTAAATATGTGTGTATCTATGTCAGGATCACAGGTGGGTAAGTTGAAAGAACTTAGACAAATTGCCATGAAGGTTTCCTTACTGTTAACATGTTGCTTCATTTCACTTATCTTGTGCTTCATTTTGCTTCGCACCCTCGCTAACACTTAGCGTGAGGAACGCACCAATGCACCTTCACTTACCCGGCCCTGCTGGCATATAAATAGAAGGTCATATCCTCACAATGTTGAGTTCTTTCCTTAGCCTTAGTC
>JAABUJ010001416.1_pt1 | contig 35674 bp, 32 predicted proteins | sample 5559131 | NCBI WGS metagenome assembly JAABUJ01 (sample SAMN10711875, study PRJNA513366) | rock metagenome | isolation source: Antarctica rocks | place: Antarctica: Victoria Land, Mt New Zealand nord | collected 2016-01-07 | reverse complement strand
AAATTTAACTTAAGCAATTCAGTAATACATTGTTTATGTTAATTCTGTGTAACTTGCTTAAGATTATAAAGACTGTGCAGTATGTACAGAATATGATTAGATACAACATTGATTTTAAAAGAAAGTGTTATATAGATTGTTTTCTTTAGAAAGAATTTTGTAAAGACATTATTAACATTTACTTAATGATACTTTAGATTCTTAAGTGCAACAATAGTCAGAAAGACTTGCAGAATGTTAAACTTAATAATGAAAGTAAAGATATTTTTATAATTAACACTGTATGTCTATGAAAAGTCTCTTATCATAAATCTTGTCTTAAGCTTATTTAAGAATTCATTAATATTCAGCTTAAGTTTAAAGACTTATTTACTGATCACAATGTTGACTCTTCTTAATAATACAGTTTCTTCTTATATTTCATTTACTGTCAAGACTGTCAGCTTCACATAAATAATGTTCTTTCACATTTCTTCTCAGATTGAGTTTCTCACTGCTTCAGCATAGATAACAGACATTAAAATGTTAAATTTAATTACAGAATCTTCTTTGTCTATAAAGAACATTATAAGTGTCAGCATAATTCTTAATATTTTAATTAAGAACTTATTCACATTTTAATTGTCATTGTTGTTGTCTCTTTTTCATTTCAGAATCTCAATATACAGAAAGATTTTGACTTCTTTAAATGTCACTGTCTTAATTTAATCAGTGTTAATCTTCTTATTTAACAACTTATCTAGATTGACTGTAATCAACTTAATCTCATGTTGTTTATCTTAAGACTTGTTAATCTTAACTGTAATTAAGTTAGACTGTATCTTACTGTTTTAAGTCATAAGTATCTGATTTGAAGCTGTAATCTACATAATGATTAACTTCTTTTATAAATGTTTAATAAATCTTCTGTTCAGAAAAACATTTAATATCTATCATTGCAGTTTAAAATCAACAATATCTTTCTTCTTACTTTCAGCAAACTTTACAGTGTAACTCTTAATGATGTACTTAAGATCTGAAGCTTAAAGCTAATATTGCTTTGTAATTTTCTCAATGTAGTTTATAAAGACTCTTACTCATTCTTAATTTATAAACTTATTATATCTATCTTCAGATAATAACTTGAGATCAATGTAGCTGTAATACTTATATCTTTATACATAAATGTAATTAATAAATAACTTCACATTAATGAAAGCTTTCTTAAAAGTTATTTGCTTACTATTAATTAAGAAATCAGTTGCTGTCTAATTGCAAAGATAAATATCTGTCTATGCTGTCTGCATTTAAAACTTTATTGACAGTTATATCTCTTTAATTATGATGTACACTGAGTTCTCAGTGATTCAGATAGCTCTTTTGACAATGTTATTTTGAATTAACATATAGAACACTGTGTATTGCAGTATAATGTTAAGAGATTTACATCAGTTGTTTAAAGTAAACTTTAACTTCATTTTATTATTACTTTATACAGCAAAAATCTTTGCATCAATCTAGACTGAGTGTAGAGTCAAGTTAGATTGAAAAAAAGTGCATTTAACTTAAATCTGTGCTAGAGTCTGAGTCAGATCAAGTTGAGTTTGTGTACAGATTAACTCTATTTATAATCTGTGCAGATACTCACATGCAGATAAGACTAATCATAATGAGTTACACTGATCTCAATTCTATGCTCTATTGAGTTAGTATGTAGCATAAGTTTATCATATAAATTTAGACAACATCACAATCATATTATAGTTATATTTTTAATGTATATTTGTAATGAGTTAAGAACAAGTATGATTCTATCATAACAAGTTAAGCTATACACATTGTAATTTACAGACTACAACTGTAATACTATTTTTAGAGATTTAAGAAGAACTTAAACAACATTAATTTATAATAGAAGTAATAAATTAACTCTATGTTCTTTGTTTGAATAGTCATGCATTTTGTGTGAATTGCACACAAATTAATGTCTAAATATCTATTAATAGTTGATCTCAACATCAATATGTAAAGTATTATTCTCAAAATATTCTATTAAGAATGCCTTTATAGCCTTTTGTACAGCCTGAATAGCAGAGCTTTGTCAGTGAGTAGACATATTTAATTTGTAAAGATAAGATTTAAACAAGATATTCTGCACAATCTTCTTAATCAGTCACTGAAATAATAGTTTAAGAATCAGAAGCTTTACACTTTTTTAATAATGTCTGATCTTTCTGAGCACAATCACTATAGATACATTAAAAAGTACTGTTAAAAAATAGACAGAATGTGTATATATTGTTAGTTTTAAATCTTTACTTCTTTAATGACTGTAATGTAGTCTCAGCTATCATTTTTTTCTTTAATTTTACAGTCATTCAGTCTTCTTTTTTAGCTGCACTTCTCACTTTATTGTAGTTTATCACTCTGCTTAACTTCACTATCTTTAAGATTCACTTTGTTCTGATTATATTATTTAGAACTGTTAGAATTGTTTATTAAAAATAAAATAGATGATCTTGACTTAATAAATGATTTGATGATGATTGTGATCTCATAGAGATAAGATTTATTATAAAGATATAATGAAGATGCTTCTGTTTTAATTAGACTGTTAAAATGATGCATTAAAGACAAAGAAATAGATATATCTGATGTTGCTGATGACTCTGTGAACATAATGTCTGAGATAAAGACTTTTAGTAAATGTAAGTGTTTTGTTTTAATGTAAAATGTATTATTTCAATCTAAAATTATCAATGTAGTGTTACTGAAGCTATATTGTTGTCATAATGTTATTAAGAAATTCACTAAGTAAATAAAACAAACTTAAAAGCTTAGCTTATCTTTCTTTACATAATTATTTAATTCTGAACATCTCATCTTCATTAACATCATTAAGAATATGAGTTTCAACATTTATATTTCTTTTCTAACTGACATGCACATTGAAATTATTTAATAAAAATAATATATATTATGATGTCTTCTAAAACTTCAAAACACTGTGTTACATCTTTATCAATGTCATTATCTTCAAAGAAGCATCACAACAATGATAATAAGATATATTTTAATGTCTGTTTCTAACACATTAATAACATTTAATGTGTAAAAAGACTCTGTCATAAATGCTGTTGTCAACATGCTTGCAAAATACTACAAGAACTTCAAGATAAGTTAGAACATCTATGTTTATCATATTAATAACATTTAAAATATAGAAAGACATCATCTTGCATATTACATTATTTAAAACTATCATTAAGAATATCTCTTCATCTGCTGAGTCTAATAATATTGACATTGATGTAAGTTCTAATGCTTATTTTTAATGCATTAATAACATTGAGCATGTAAAAGTCTGAAATTAAAGTCTGTATTTTACAATAATGACTGACAGAGATGTGTGAAGTTAAATTATTAAGAAAAGCTGAACAATATATTAAAGATGAAAGTGACAGTCTGTATAAAAAGAAGAATGAATATTCTTAATATCTTTATACTGCTGCAGAGCAAAAACATCAGAATAAGCTATCTTTCAATGTTTATCTTCTTGATTAAGCAAATAATCATGACAAATTAATACATCACTATGCTTTAAGTAAGCTCAGACTGACATCAGTGTGAATTAAAGTTAATGTAGAGATAAGAAAGCAGATGAAGAAGAATCTATTAAAGAATATCATGAAGAATTAATATTAAGCTTAACAGAGTAATATATTTATGAATTTTATAAATCTGATACTATTAACAGACATTAGCAAAGTGACTGAAGTTAGAGATTAATTGAGAGAGATAGAAGATTGTGAGAAGACAGAAGAAGTAAGAGATACAGATAAAGATTGAAGATTTTGTAATTATAAAGAAGAATAAGAAGAAAGTAAAGTCTTTAATGAAGAAGAAGATTACTGAAGAAGTAAATATCATATATATATGTTAAAAAAACTCATTAAAACTTACTCATTATATGATAGATTTACTTAACAATTGAAAAGACAGCAAAGCAGAATATTAATTTTGTGATTCAGCATTAAGAATGAATAAGTTATCTAAAAGAAAGACACAGTCTTTAAATAGCTGATGATCTTAAGTTAAAAATGCATATAAGATACTTTTAACAGTAAATGACAAACTCTGATAATATTATAAACATAATAGTGAAGTAAATGTTCTAACAGTTCATTTTAACATGTATTTACTTATCATTAGTAACTACACAATTTCAAATTTAAAAGAACATATCTTAAAGCTTAAATTCTTCAGTGCAGTCAAAGATCTTAAGATCTTAAAGAAAGTATATATCTTTTTTTTTAATGATAAGAATTCTATCATGACACTGAGTACAGAGAGTGATGATAAATTTTAAATTATAAAGTTAAATTTAGATAAATATAAATATTCTAATGAATTCATAATTAAAGTAAAAGAATTTTAACAGTTATTTTTAACATATTAATAACTATTATAAATGATCAAGCTTAAGAAATTTGTCATTGTTATTTCATTAAAAGAGAGTTTATGTGTGAAGAAGAATGCTGATGAAGAAGAGAAAGATGTAGTTAAAGATGTTGATGAGAAAGAAGTTATGAAGAAGAATCTTAATAAGAAGAAAGTTGTGATTAAAGAGAATGTTGTGATTAAAGAGATGATTAAGAAAGAAATTGTAAAGAATGATGTTATTAAAGAGAAAGTTGCAGTTAAAGATGTTGCTGAAAGCAAAACTAAGAAGAAAGATGTTAATGAGAAGAATGCTGTAGTTAATGAGGTAGTAATGAAGATAAAAGAATTTTAATAGATACTTTTAACATATTTATGTCAATCATAAACTTCTAAAGATGTAAAGAATAATCTGAGAGAAATCTTTGAAGAATTAAATTCTATAATATGATTTTTATTAGCATTACATACATCATAATTCAAGAACCAGATTGTTGACAAAATAAAGCTTACAAAAGTAATTATATTGTCTTAAGTAAAAGCTGAAAGACTCTGAAACAATTAAAAGAGAGAAGCAGTCAGTGATGCTTTGATTTATTGTATAAATCATAAATAAATAAATAATTTTACTTTCTCTTTCTGTATAAAGATTAGCTCTCATTATCTAATTCTTTTAATACACTTTAAAAATGATTACATTCAATAATATTTAGACTGAAGAAGATAAGAAGATTGTATATCAGAAAAATCTATTAAAAACATTAATTTTTAACTTTATTTCTTTAATTACAATGATGAGTGTTATGTGTTAAATGTGTTTAAATGCATCACAATATCATAAAAGTAAAGATGATTTATAATATTTATAAATTATACAGTACAGCTTTTAAATATATTTATAGCAAAGTCATCAACATAATTTCTGTCTCATCTTCTGATTTCTTCTCAGAGAAGAGTGACAAATATATAAGATAGATAAGATAATTACTGCAATAATTAAATTATATTGCTTTTCTTAACTTAACTGAGAGTAGCTTACTCAGTAATTAAATTAAGAGTTCTTCTCAATTAATGAATATCTAAAATAAAGACAGAGCTCTCTGCAGTTATTGTATGTTAAAAAAACATGTTAAAAACATTAAATAGTAATTGTGTTTAATTCTTAACTTCTAACTATAAAGTATATTTATGTCTTTGAATGCATTGCAATTCTGTAAACACATTACATACACTTTACAGAGTAATTCTCAAAGCTTTGTATTTCTATAACTTAATTATTTATATAATTTTTAGTTAGTCAACATCATCTATACTTTATAATGATGTCATCAATTCTTAAACAGAATCTTTAAGTACTTTAATTAAATCATCTTTGAAATCTTCTTCAAGCTTGAAATTCATTGACTTTTAAAGATATTTAGTTCAATATTTAGAACATAATGACTCAGTTAGAAAGAATGAGCTGCAGAGTGAATTTAAAGAGTGATGAATTTTGATTAATTATGAATAAAAGAATACTGATGACAGTTAATTTAGTACTGATAAATTTAATTAAAAACACTGTATTATATAATGAGATGATCATCTTCATGTCAGTAATGAGTAACAAGAATATTTAAAGACAGCACATCAATATATTAATGTATCTTGCTTAATCTGCTGTTGTTGTAATGAGAATATAGTTTATTCAACATTAATTAATAATGATATAAATTCTTTTTAAAATCATAGATCAATTAAGAACTGTTTAGTTATCATTATGAATATCTACTTAAGCATAAATATTCAGTTCACTTTTAAAAATGTTGATTTCTACTTTTTTAACATATATTTCTAATGCATATCTCTGACATAGCACAGCAGACAAAACTTAATAAGAAATCAGTAAATAAGCATTTTAATGCTGAAAACTTTATTAAATAACTTTTAAATGATTTTCTCTCTTTAAATCTTTCTTTTTAAGTATTTAAGAACTCTAAATTTTGAAAACTTATTTAAATGCTGCAGTCAGATACATTGATGTCTGATAAACACTGATTTAACAATTTAATAAAGATGCAACATTAAAACATTTAAAAAACACTTTTTATTGAGTTTAAGTGAACTATTAAAATCTTAATTGCACTTAATAACTGTATCAGTCTCAGTTATCTGATCTTTATGAGTGTTATTACTTACTTTATTAACAAGAACTGAAATTATCAAGAAATTCTTCTTGTCTTTTAACTTCTTCACAGTCAACATACTGATTAATCAATAATTACAGAGATCTTTACAATTCTTTAAGAATATAAACTGAAGAAATGTCTTCTTGCAGTGACTATGAACAACTGCAGTAACAATGAATTTATATAGAGAACTTTGAGTAAGCTTTTAAAGAGAAAAGATATTGTATAATAAACTGTAATTAATGTTATTTCTTGCTTTACATATGTCATTTAGCTAGCTGTTAAGAATCTACTTAACTTATTAAAGACATTGACAGTTAATGAGTTAATTACTTTATCATTTAATGAAAATAATTTAATATATATTATTAAGAAAATCATTCTGTTTAACACTTTATTTAAAATATATTATTATCTTGTTTTTAACAGATAGTTCTAACAGATATAGTTAATACATTCTTAAATATCTAGATTTGACAGTTTGCTATTGCTATGAATTTCTCTTCACAGCAATACAAAATATTTAAAAGAATTCAGTATCTTATTCATTTACATTCTGTTCTGACACTTATACAGAATGTCAGAACATGATGAAACTTTATTTACAATATGATATAAAGAATTTATCAACTTCACAATGATATATGTGTCTGAATCAGTCAAGAGTGTAACAGAATTACAAAATTAAGCAAGAAGCTTAAGATTCTATGTGTATCTGAGCAGAAATAACAGCAAATTGCATATATAATGATGCTTTTTCAATTCTTTAAGAAGTACACAGAGTCAATGAGTTAAATGTATAATTTAATTATATATAAAATATTTCTTGTATACATTAATCTTTTTGATCATCTGAAGAATCAAAATAACATAAAGAGATTAAACTTAATCTTGAAGTGAATAGTGAAGCTGAAGATAGCTATTGAGAAAGTATTAATTAAGATGAAGAAATATTATGTGTAGATAGAAGATAAGAATAATTTATTATATAATATTATTATCATTCTTGACTCTATACAGAAACTTTCACTGTATTAAGTACATTTTCTATTAATCTTTTTAATGTGTATTTCTAACATGCATCACTAATTACTGAGGTGTGCAGTTAGCTAAGTAAGATCAGACATATTATGCATAGTATTAAACTGAGTTTCAGACTTATTATAAAGATCATTATTGTTTATATGAGAATGCTTTATTATATAATTGTACTCAGAATTCAACATTATCTGTCATCAAATTGTTCATAAATCTCATCACAAAAGCACAGCAATTTAAGACTCAACTTAATGACATTATAACTATTAATTTAAAAGTTAATTGATACTTAAATTCTTCATTATACTCAATTAATAAGAATGATCTTAACATTTTAAAGTACTGAAAATTGCAGATCATAATCTTTTTAGTATTAGCTGCAATGATTAAGAATGTTTTTGCTATATTTATTGCTGATATTGAGATTAAATAACTGTTCAATCTTGCTTAAGATGTCATTATTTATTGAAGAGATTGATTAAATAAAGTCATCATTAAGATTATTATGATGATTAAGTTCAATTTACTTCAACATTAAAAACTGAATTATCTCATAACTGAAAGAAAGAACACTGCAGAAGACTTATTTTCAAATAAAGCTGATATAAATATAAAGTATCTATCTTATATATTTATCTTGAATCACAACTCTTCTGACATTGCAGATAACAGCTTAGCTGATATTCTGAATTAAATTATTTATGACATTTTGAAGTGCAATTCTCACAATACTTTAAATGATGACTTTGATGATCTGAACAAAGATATAAGACTTAATATCTATGAAGACAGTTAACTAATGCATGCATATTAGAATTCTCTGTTAAAAGATTAAAATGCTGTAATTTAGATGAATCAGTCAATATTACAGCATCTTTACAATTAATTACATTATTAATTTTCTCAGCTCATTCTGAAAAGAGAGTTAGAAGAGATTTGCTTAGTAGTTATATCAATAAATGTAAAAAATTCATGAAACTACAATCTGTTCAGAACACAATGTTAACTTCTTTGCTTTTAAGAGAAATACTTATGTGTTAGAAAGAATACTTGTATTTGAAGAATAAGAAGAAAGAAGAGAATGAAAAGAGATAAGTAATGAGCAAATCTGTATAAGAGTAATTTAACAGTAAATAATGTTAATTCTTAATAATGAATATTAAATCAATCTTAATTACATTGTTTTCATTTACATTACTTCTTCTTCATGCTTCATTATTTCATCATTCATCACATCACTCAATTACACAGTCAGGAACCTTTAATCTCTGATGAAATTATACAGTTAAGAATCTTCAATCTCTAATGAAATTACATAATTGAGAGTCTTCAATCTTTGATGAAATCACATAGTCAGAAGTCTTTAATCTTTAATGAAATTACATAATCAGAGATCTTCAATCTCTGATGAAACTACACAGTTAGAGATCTTTAATCTTTGATGAAATTACACAGTTAAGAGTCTTCAATCTCTGATGAAATCACATGATTGAGAGTCTTTAATCTTCAGTAAAATCACATAATTGAGAATCTTTAACCTCTAATAAAATCACATAATTAAGAGTCTTCAACCTCTGATGAAATCACATAGTTAAAGATCTTTAATCTCTGATGAAATTACATAATTAAGAATCTTTAATCTTTGATAAAATCACATAGTTAAGAGTCTTCAATCTTTAATGAAATTACATAATTGAGAGTCTTCAATCTCTGATGAAATTACATAGTCAGAGATCTTTGACCTTTAATAAAATTATATAATTGAGAACTCTTAATCTCAGATAAAATTACATAATTAAAGACTCTCAATCTTCAGTGAAATCACACAGTCAGAGATTCTCAATCTTTGTTAATAGAATAATGTCTGACATTACTCTGTTAACAGAGTGATGTTCAACATCACTTTATTAATAAAGTGATGTTAAATGATAATTGTTTGTGTCTTAAGTCTCTTAATATTGAAAGATATAGATCTTTGAACAGTAAATGAAGATAAATTCTCATTAATAAATGATAATGATTGTTTTAAGTGCTGATTAGACTTTGTAGCATAGAGTCATAGCATAATTGATGATAATATCATTATGCACTTTTAAAGAATAGTATATGTTATAATTTAAAATGAAATCTTCATTTCTAATGCATAATTCTAATGTGCACACTATCAAACTAACTGACAAAAACTTTTGCATATTTATATTAACTTATACTTGCTTAGTCAGACTAATTCTTGCTTATTTAATTCACAAACAATCTACAATCTGTACAGAGTCAGGTTAGATTAATCTGCACCTAACTTAAGTTAAAAAAAGTTCACTCTACTTAACTTAACACTCAAACTCAACTTGAACTCATGTAATCTATAGATAATCTGTGCACTCAGTTTACATCAATCTGAAGTTCAATCTTTAATCATCATTCTTATAATGTCTGTAAAATCTCATCATATCACTTTAGCAATATTGTTTACATCTTTTAAAAGTAATTATCTACTATCTTCAGAAAGTACTGATATTCATTAAATGACAAAAATAATGAGCTATATATATCAATAAAGATAAAAATAAGAATGTTAGTCTTTCTTTTACTTACAGTGTAATTTCATTTATTGATGAACTTAATCAGAGTATAAATCTCATACATATTCTTGTTGTTCTCAATGATGAGAATTAACTTTTCAAGAATTATCATTTTATAAAGATTATGCAACTTTACAAAATCAAGATGAACAAATTGTTAATGTCAAAGTCTATAAGTCTTGATCTTTTCATTCAATAATGCAGTGTCAACATCTAAGAAATTAATTATAAAATTATACTTATAAATCTAAACATACAGACTTACATCTAAAGCAATAGCAGAGAAGACAATCTCTGAATGTAATATATACATTATAAATATTAAAATAAATTCATTAAAACTCTTTGCAATATATTTAATTATATAGACTTCATCTTACTCTAATATTTCTATTATAGTTTTGCTGTACTTATCATACATTTAAAAACAGTATTAATTAAAGCTTTTATGCAGTTTCATTTTGCACATTTACTTTCTTAACAGAAGATTGATCTTAAGTTTAAATACATAAAGTGTTAAACTTAATTTTACAGAATTTTCTGATCTAACTTGTATAATGATTATTTCATAATAATAAGAGTATAAATGTTCTTTTTTAACTTTAATTTATTGACATCTCATTCATATAAGAAAGTCATTGAAGAGTTAAAGTTAATTAATTATGTATGAAAAGAATTTAGAGTCTGCAACTTATTTAGATTTAAATATCTTATTGACAGTCTTCTTAAATAAAGTAGCAATTTCATTGTTAATTTTCTCTTTTTCTTTAAATTTAAAAAAGAAATCATTATTATTATTGTCATTAATTTCTGCATTAAAGACTTTGTATCTCTTTTCTTTTTCTTTATAAATTAACTTTTAATACAACTTGACTGCAGTCAATCTATATAACTTAACTGTAATTAATTTACTTATCTTCTTTTAAGTATCTTGCTTAATGTCAGAAAGAAATTTGCAATCTTTAATGAAGTAAAAGTTGTTGTAAAGAAAGTATTTAATAAAGCAGTGAAAAAAATAATCACTGTTTGAGCTAAATAATTTGCAATAATGTTGCTTAATATTAACTGTGTAATAATTTGATAAACTGTAATTTTAATTCATTAAACATTAATCTTCTTTCTATTTATTTATTCACAAAATAATAACAGTCTTATCAATCTTAAGCTGTATCTCTTTCTTCTAAAGCTTTTATAGATCTTTCTTAATATTTAAATTGTTCTGAGCATTAATGACATCATAAATCACAATATATTTAACTAATAGTGCTTAAAGCAATATCTAAAATTATCATTCTGATTTAAATAATTTAATTATATTAAATTAAGTTGCAGCAATCTTTTTACTAAGTTTACTTAAATAAATTCATACTTCTTTAATAAATATGTTCTTTAACATTTTATATTCAACAAACTTCATTAAATATTGTCTCTCAGTTATCTGCAGCTTCTTTTTATACTTAAACTTTAATACATTTTAAATATTCTTTATACTGATTTTGTTCATCAGATATTCTTAATCATCTATATTTATGCAAATAATAAGTCAATATAAAGTCTTTATATCAGTTTTCTGATTTTCAAAGCTGAGACTACTGAGAAAAAATGAATCTAAAAATTTACTGATTAACATATTAATTATTAAGATTTCAACAACATTTTATAGATTTTCTTTTATCAATTATTTTTTTATAAAAATAAATCATTAATTGCAGTTCTTGTAAGTAAGAATTGAGATAAGTTGTTATTTTATAAAGAAGTTGTTGAAGTTTATGATGATGATAGTTGATATGTAGTATAAGAAGTGAATAAAGTAAAACAACAATGTATACATTGAAGATAATATAAATAAAATAAATAGAAAGCTTTTGTATCTTTTATTTTATAAGATAATAATGCTTATTTATTTCAATAATTTATATTAAGCTACTGAAAAACAGTGCTTTTTGAGTAACTGTAAATACTAATTTTTGTTAAGATCAATTCTTTATAAATCTTTTAAATTAAACATACTTAGCTGCTGCAGAATGCTGATTCTGCTAAAGTTAAATTTATTATAAATCTCAATAATTAATAATATTGTTAAAGCTAAATTGACTGTAAATCTCAATAATTGACATACATAGCTGCTGTTAATGTGCTGATTCTGTTAAAGTCAGATTTATTATAAATCTTTTATGAATCTTAAAAATCAATATACTCAGCTATCATTACATTAAAAATATACACTTTCTCTGAGAAGCTTCTTGCTAACTTGAGTTCATAATTTATTGAAAGAAAGTAAATACTTATATTATACTATACTGTTTAGTGAAATCTTTAAATTATATTGTCTATGAGCATATCTTGATTGAGAGAGTTACAAAAGAAGTAAAAAGAATGTTGACTACAGTTAATGTAAATAGAGTCTTCACTCAGCCTCTGATGCTAGTTCTATCTTGCTTTATAGAAGTAGCTAGAACATCACTTCTCAACATCAATGTTGTTTTAGAGAATTTAGATTGTCTTTAATTATCATTAAATGTTTTATCATAAATTTTAGTTATTCAATCTGTGAAAATCATTCTTAAGCTGTCATAATATTGATTCATTGAATTAGAACATTCTTTTTATGCATTGACAGTCATTGTTAATCTGTCTGAAAGATCTTTACTGATTGTCTTTCTTTTCAATGAGCTTGTAGAGTAAATCAAGATAGATCATAGATTTGAGCAATCTTGCAAAGAAAAACTGATGAATCATTGTTCAAATCAGCTAAGGCAAGACTATATTGTGTGAAAATATCAGAAATTGATTTAATTGATTCATCTGAGATCATTGTGGATGAGGATGTTTGTGGCTAATGGGGTGGCTCGACTGGGTGGCTGGCTCGACTGGGTGGCGAAGACGTTAGTGCATCATACTACTTTGCGAGGTTGTTTGGTTTCCTGTCGCTCTTTCACAACTTAAGATAGCTGCCCTTTGCCGCGACTGTGAGACAACTTCACATCTAGGTGTTGATGAACCTTTATCTCTGTCTTTACCTTAAGTTTGTCATAACCGCTTTTGATAGTAAGACATTACTCTCTTGGAACAACATTGTTTAGAGGCCCGTCCGTTTAGAGGCCCGTCGCAACCATGTTTATGCTAAGAAACGGTGCGTTGCCCCACCTAATCACCCCTCTAACATGTCCAGCAACTGCTTCGCTAAGATTTGGGCCCGTCAACTGTCTTGACTGACTGATCCAGTGAGCAAGTTTCTTTTCGGCGACAGCTCCAAGGAGTCCATCATCGACATTCCACAAGGTCAACTGTACCTTGTTCGGCCGCTCTCGCCCAAAGGTTATTCGGAGCTCATCTTCAAAGATGCCGCTGCCAGTATCCGTCGCACTGGCCAAGAGTTTCAGTATCAGCTGGTCGTGCAACGCGCATACGAAGAAGGCGAGGAGGAGCTCCTTGACGACGAAGAGGGTGAGAATGGCGTGGCTGAAGGCTTAAGTGGAGAGAAGGACGAGAAGACGTTCTTGCTCGACGAAGGTCTGCACTTCCGGTCGGAGATCAGGACAGGTGGCGATAAGATTCTGGCGTGGAGGGATTTGAGCGGTGATCCGGGCGACGTGTACGAGTTCGTTTGCGACCACTCGGTACCGGCTGGTGAGGTGTCTACGTTTGAGATGGTTGCGATGAAGTGCCAGTACGAAAGAAAATACCGCAAGCCTGAGTCGACAGCTACTGAAAAGGACTTGCATCAATTCCTGTTCACTGAACAAACTATCCCAAGTGCCAGTCCGGTCGCAAGTCCTACCATCAGCTCACCAGTTACCTCCCCGTTATCCAACACACGAGTTACAGCAACTGCGACGAAGGCTTTGGCGAAGGAGAAGAAGTTGGCAACCCCAGAACGGAAGTCGATTAAGCCAGCAAGAGATGAAACGCCGACGGCTGCGCCTCCGTCAGCTGCACATCCTATAGGCACGGAGATCTTAGCAAAAGAGGGTGCAGAGCTACATCTCTTCGACTTCAACTCTGGAGCTTTCATTCTACAGGATCGATCTGTCACGGCTACCGTCTCTGAAGTGGGTAACTGGCAGTATTGGCTGCAGATAACGGGGAAAGACAAGGACTGGCTGGGTCAACCGGTGATTGCGGATATCAATCCTGTCTTCAATTTCGAATACCTTTCATTCATCTTCAACCACTACACTAACGATGGTTCTGCATACTCATGGTTACTACGATTCAGCATTCAAGAGATTATGGTGAGATTTCAGGAAGGTCTGATGCAAGCGCTATGGGAGCAATTGAACGAAACAAAGTGGATCAAAACCAAGGCAGACGACCGGGAGTACGTCCTGGAAGCATTCCAAGATCTCACCATGGAAGATGCCAAAAATGACGAAGAACATGAAGAAGAGGAAGAACCAGAGGAAGAGGTTGAAGACCATGGTCAGCAAAGCGAGCATTACGATAGCGACGAATCCGAGGATGATGTCGTGACTCGGGAGGACGACGGCCACGTGAATTCGCAGCTTGCTGTGGGCTACAAACATGATCGATCATTCGTGGTCCGAGGGTCAAAGATTGGCGTCTTCAAGCACACACCCAACAACAACCTGGAATTCTCTACAAACATATCGAAAGTGGAGACGCCAAAGGGCAGGCTGTTCAGTCCGACCAAGGTCATGCTACACGCAGAGGACGCCAATATGATATTACAGGACGAGAAGAACCCCCACTCGTTGTACCGTATGGACCTCGAGTACGGAAAAGTGGTTGATGAATGGAAGGTGCATGATGACATCCCTGTCACCACCTTTGCTCCAGAGAAGGCAAGTTCCACAGCCAACCCTCACGTACCCAGGAACCAGATCGCTAACTCCCGCAACAGAAATTCTCCCAGATGACCGGCGAACAAACCTTCCTCGGCCTCTCCCGAAACGCCCTCTACCGCATCGACCCGCGCCTCGCCGGCAACAAGCTCGTCGACTCGGAACTCAAACAATACGTCTCGAAAAACGACTTCTCCGCCGCCGCAACGACGGAAAAGGGCTACATCGCCGTCGCCTCCAACAAAGGCGACATCCGCATGTTCGACCGGCTCGGCATCAACGCCAAAACGCACATCCCCGCCCTCGGCGAACCCATCATCGGCCTCGACGTCTCCGCCGACGGCCGCTGGGTGCTCGCCACCTGCCGCACCTACCTGCTCCTCATCGACGCCCTGCAAAAGGACGGCAAGAACGCCGGCCGCCTCGGCTTCGAGCGGTCCTTCGGCAAAGACGCCAAGCCGCAGCCGCGCCGCCTCGGTCTGCAGCCGTCGCACGTGGCCCAGTTCCAGCACGAGACGAAGGCCCCGCTCGCGTTCACGCCGGCCCGCTTCAATACGGGCGTCGACGACGCGGAGACGTCGATCATCACCGCCACGGGGCCGTTCATCGTGACGTGGAATATGCGCAAGGTCCTGGCGGGGCGCAGGGATCCGTATACGATTAAGCGGTATGCGGAGGAGGTCATGGCGGATAACTTTAAGTTTGGGAGTGATCGGAATGTTATCGTTGCGTTGCCGAATGAGGTTAATATGGTGGCCAAGCAGAGCTTCAAGAAGCCGACGAGGGAGAGTATTGCGAGTCCGGTCAAGGGTGGTGCTGGGGGAAGGAGGAGTAGTGCGAGGCGGAGCGGGTTGGTGGGGAGGTTGGGGAGGGATGAGATTGTTAATAGTCCTTATTAGGAGAGGGGAGGGGTGTATTGTTCGTCTTGGACGTCTTGAGACAGACTCGAATTGGCGTCGGGTTCGGGCGCTGCTGGATCCATCCGGTCTTGGGTTCAGGCCACGGGTTCTATTTCCTTTTGAGAGAGCCTTCGAGAGCGATGGTGTGTTTTGAGGGATTGCGCAACCAGTCATGGGACGAGAGCAGGGGGGCATATCCTCTACGTTTTCCAATCGCATCCAGGCGGGCTTAGGTTAGGTTACGTAGGCATTAGTGGTTGGTCGTAGCCTTTGAATACAAGAGATTACATCAATCTGATCGATGGATCTGGTGCCCTTTGCTTTTGTCTTCCTCTGCCACGTCACGGTGCGGATATCTTGAAATATGACGACAGATATCTGTGTTGTTCGACCTCCAACGCCCCTGGTAGGTAACCAGACCCAACCTAAGCGAACGCCAATCTATAACCCCCAAACGCCAACCCAAACCACATCGCCAGCCCTACCTTTCCCCACCATAACCCTCCATCGCGTGTTAACCTAACGGATCCACCCAACAGACTCCGATCACCCACCTCACCCCTCCCCCGCTGCCCCCACAAACCAAACCTCAACGCCCAACACCTCAAACTTCCCCCCCGCCTCCTCACTCAACGGCTCATTCCCAAACGTCAAACACGACGCACTGACCCCCCTCTCCAGCACACCATCCAACCACAGCCCATACCGCCCGTCCCCGCCACCAACGCTTAGCGCACCGGGTTCGCAGTAGATCATGTAATCGTTAATACCGCTGTAGGGGAAGGCCTTGAAGCGGATGAGGGGCGGCTGAGCGCGCTGGGCGGGGTTGTTGTTGTTGGGTGCGGAGGACGGAAAGGGAGAGGGGAGCATGGTGTGCGGGGCGTGCAGAGTCGTGCTGCGCTGCAGGTGGGTCGTGTCGGCGCTGGGGGGTGGGGGCAGCGAGATGGTGGTGGGCGCCAGGGCGAGAGCGAGGGCGGGGTTGGTGGGGAGGAGGGAGGCGCGCCAGAGGAAACATTCGCCGGTGCCGTAGTAGTGCGGGGAGGGGTGGGGCGCGTCGGTTAGGTAGGCGCCGAAGATCTGTGCGCTTCGTCAGTTTCGGTTTTCGTGTTGGGTCTTGTTTTGGAAAGGAACCGAGTGAGGGAAGGGAGGGGGGGGGAAAGGGGGAGAAACAGACACCGCCGCCGCCGTCTCGGACGACGAGCACGAACCCGCTCTCGCGACTGCGGTACTCGCCGCATTTCTGGTACAGCGTCGCCAGGCTGGTGCCGTCTTGCTCGACGCTGTAGGCGAGCGTCCAGTCGTTGACGAGCTGCAGCCGCGGCGGGATCAGAAGGCGAATTTCCTCGGCTAGGGCGCGTGATAGGAGGCGTGCGGATGGGGCGGTGCTTTTTTTGACGCCGCGGAGCGTGAGAGGGGTGAGTGGTGGTGGTTGGAAAGGGGAGGCGTGCCGGTGGGGTGGCGTGTAGACGCCCTCCATGGTGTTTGTGGGGTTCGTGGATGGGTTGGTGGGTTGGTTCGAGGAGGTGGGGGGTGGGACGGAGGGTTCGGTGAGGCGTCGGATGAGGCCGGAGACGGCGTAGGTGACGGGGTAGGAGAGATAGGAGCTTGTGGAGTATGGATGTTGTTGTTGTTGGGAGGGCGAAGGGGTGGTGTTTGGGCGGATGGATCCGTGGGTCTCGGTAGTGGACGACATACGGTTGAATTGGGATTCCGCAGTGTTGATGAATGGTAAGATGAGTTCATTCCTATGTTGAACTCTTCGGGATCATCAGTTGGTCTACTCTTGCGAGAGCAATTGGGGAAGTTTTTCCTGTTAGAAGGTTGCGGATGAATTGTATACAGTAGGTAGTTAGCTCTCTGTACCTTACACTACGGTGTCCACTCGCTTAATTGCCGCCAGCTTGCCGGCGCCAGTAACGCCACAGAGACGCCCTGGTCTAGGGTAAGCTAGTGGACGTTATAGGGCTGACTACATAGTGTACTCGTCGTGATGGAGACAAATGTGTTGCTCGGGCCTTAACCTCGACATATACTGAGTTCCAATACTAGCCATCTCTGGAACGATACCGAGTTTCATTTAATTCAGTTTGGGTCCTCTAAGAACATCCCCAAATAGAGCCATCTGCAGGTCAAAGTGACCGAATCTGACAGAAGGCAAAGAACATATTTTGTGCAACAGGAATCCCACAAGCCCTACTAGTTCGTTGGAAATGAGGACTGCCGAGCTGCCGGAGATCAGGAGTATGCTCATGTTCTTGGCCAAAGCAAAGAGCACGCTTCATACGGAGCTCGCACATCCACCGGAACACTCATCTGAAGTGGAAAGCCTCCAGAAAACAGTACCAACTTACACCACAAGGAAGTGTAACTCGGGGACTGGAGGTGTCCCGCTTTTAGATTGCGGCTCACCACTGCACTTTTCCCTCTTGATGCATGCACAAAGAAGTATGCAGGGCCAGCACAAGAAGAAAGGGGCAGAGCATGGAGGAGCCCGAGCATAACAAGAAAGTGAATCCAGTGACCTGAGTGCCTCTGCAGTATCCCCTATATAGTTTCTCCCATCTCTGTTAAAGCGGCATCCTCCGTGGCAGTTCGAGATGTAAATAAGATCATGTATTCGTACGGCGCGTGTATAAACAACAGCTGCCATGCAAGTGAGGACCTCCTCCACAACCCCGACAAGATGAGTCCCAATGTAAGTGATTTGGCTTGTGCGCCAAGAGAGGAGGTCATAAAAGCCCTAGAACTGATCATCAAGTAGATGAGCACGCGCAGCTTGCTGGCTCTCCCGGCTGAGATACGCCTCATGATCCTCCGTAACGTCCTCCATGAAACGGAGATCGTGGTCTGGTTCGAATGGGAATGGGAACGGGAACGGGAGCAGTTCGATTACCGAACAACATCGAATGCCTGCGGAAATGTACTACGCACATGTCAGCAAATGCGTAACGAAGGAACCAGTATCTTGTACGGCGAGAACGTTTTCAGCATTGCATCTCATTATACGGACCTTTTCAATGACCTCTTCCTACCCACCATCGGTCCGGACAATGTGTCAATGATCAAGCACATCAAGTTCAACGTTGACACGTCACGCTACGACTTCAGGCTCGACCCTGCCCTTCCTTCGATGGGATATCTTCACCCGCAATTCAGAAACCTGCGCAAAATCACCTGGGAAATCACCCGGGATTCCTTGCGGGAAAATCTGTTTGAAGACTGGTCATTTACATCCACGATGGTGCGGCATGCCGTTCTGTGCAGCCAGCATCTGCCCCAGTTTTCAATGCGTGTGCGATTCGATCCTCAACAACCCGGAAACCCAAGGTCTATGATCATCATAAGCGCAGTTAGGGAATAATATCGACTGTGTGAGTAAAGGGGTTGTACTACTCTCTTGAGGTACCCGGTTGACGGCTGAGTCTTCCCATACAGCTTTCAGTAGCTTTAAATGTCGGCGGCATCTCAAGGGGGGCTATGCAAGATTTCAGGTAAGTGGTCTGGGCTTCGCCAACAGACCGTTTTAACTGATTTGTCCTTCAAGAGTATCCAGGCTATCTTCCAGTTCGTTAGCTTGCTGTATTGCAGTGGAATATTCGTTGGACATCTTTGTTTTCAGGACACCGCCTTTTCTTTTCGGTACGACCTGTAGGAAGGCTTCGCCCCAATCTCCCAGTTCCAGCCATCGGATCATTATTTCATTCACGTGGTTCGTAGCTAGGACGAAGCGGCTTGTCATCTGCATGTAGTCTCCGATCGGCAGCTTCGCCGTCTTTATGTTCCTGTCCGTCGCTCTTTTATAACAGATCCCTTTGTGTCTGTTCTTGTCCACCAAACCTCCGATGATGTAGGTGCTATATGGCTTCAACTCGGCCAGCGTGTCAGGGCTATCACTCGTCAAGTATATGACCTCTCCTTGTCCACTGTCGCCATTGGCAGCGCTGCTTTCATCTTCAGAACATTCCCTGCTCCGTTTAATAGCTCCCGCTAGGATTCCTCCTTCCTTGGCGGCCATCCAGTCTTTTGCCTGCTCAGCCGCCTCAGCAAAATCTTCATCCAAGAACCTTACTCCCCGCCAGGAGTGATGATGATTTCCCAGCAACCCCTCAAACCGTTCTTTGAGCTTTCCATTGAACGAACTCACCACCATGTGCGCCTTGAAAGGAGCCTTATGGTTGTCTGAATAGCACCTGGTAAGCTGCGAGGCAAGTGAGATGCGCTCTTTCTCGGTCATCAGCTCATCGAAGCTACAATCAAAGACGAACGTGATGGGTAGCTGCGTTGATCGTTGATGATGTGGTTTCTTGGGCTCTGACTGCTGCAGGTCTGTGATGTCTCCGGCCTTATCAGAGGCGCCTTGCTGTTCACGTTCATCGTCCTTCGCAACACGCTTTCTCTCTCGTTTTTGCACCAACTTCTCTTTCCGCTTCACTCTACGATGAGCTCGACCTGCTTCCCAGTCTTGTTGGCGTTTGAGCTTCTTCAATTGATTCTTAGAGAGTGGTGGATCCAAGGTCTGCTCGTTTTCTCCATTGACTATTCCTCCGTGTCTCTCATGATCGTCTTCGCTGACACCATGGTTCTCCTCCACTGTATCTTCGCCATCAGGGCTAGACTTCTCCGTAGAAGAACCTTGATCGCCGACATCGTCAGGGATCATGATGGGAAAGTCCGATCCCAATTTGAGGCTATCGCCATTCGCTTCAGTTTTCAGGATTTTCCGAGGTCGTTCTTCTTCTTCCATAGTGTCTTTATGAAGACTTTAAGTGCAATTTAGAAATTGGTAGCTGCTTGATACCAATCAGATACTGTAATTGCCTGATAGAGCGAACCGAGCTTGAAACCAAACACCAAACACCAAACCGGCAACTTCCGCTGTGCCAACATCACCGGCCGTTCGTCTACTGTTTCGGCTCGACGACTAAACTCTCGAGGGCTGACTCAACCTTTACAATGGGTCAGGATCTTCCGCCCGTGGGCGGTTATGAGCCGGTACAATACAAGGTATGTCCGCCCTCCCCCTTTGAGATGACATTCATCATTTGTGCCACGATCGTATCTACTCTGGCCCGGACCAGCTTCACGCCGCAGCTAACATGTCAATCCCAGCGAAACCTCCCCGCTCGCGGCTTCCGACCAGTGTACTACCTCGCTGCCGTAGGCGCCATCATGACCTATGGATTTTACAAGGTCGGCAAGGGTATTCGCGAGCAAAAGTAGGGTGCCCTTTGAGCGTACCTTCGGCAGTCCCGTTTACGTCAGTCGGATACTGAATGATGAGTTTTAGTGAATTGGCGCGCGAGAAGATGTGGTCACGCATATACCTGATCCCAGTGCTTCAGGCGGAGGAAGACAGAGATCTGGTCCGGCGGTACTATGCGGACAAGGCGAGGGAGAAGGCGCTTTTAGGGTCGGAGACGAGTGTGTACAATTCTGATAGGTGTGTGAAAATTACCCTTTTAACTTCTGATGGAGACGTTCTTGATGGCATGGCGATGTGGCTGACGCTCGTCCCTACTGCAGATTCGTCCGGCCGACATACGCCGCTATACCACAGCATGTTACCAAATGAACACGTCTACTCATTCATAATCAAGCTGAAGGCTCCTGGTGAAATGTACATACACGGGTCTAGTCATACAAAGGCGCTAGAGGGTTAACGTGATGCACTGTCAAAGAGCCCTAAAGAACTAGGGAGACTCCCTTTTTGAGAACTCCATTGAGTAAGAGTGCAAAGTACTGTACAATTTTGGTTCAATCCATGCTTACACCCCGAGTCCGTTTCGCATACAAGCTAAAAGCAGATTTCTGCGTATGGAAACGCCCAAGACGTCAAGCATATCCCTAACCATCATGCAAACATATCCGCAACGCCTCCCAGCTCCGGACTACCGTCTCTCTGTCTGTTGTGTTGTACATTGTCCACGTTCATGTAGCGCTCCTGCATCGCGGACCTGACCTTTCTGGGATCGTGCCTCACAATTTTGCCTTGCTCGCTAATGCTCACTCCCCTCAACCCATCGAGTAAATCCAGTACCACAGCACGCTGCTGCCGACCGCTCTGGACCCGCATTAGTCGACTTGTAACGCGATCTACCTGTTCCTCACTCATGTCGGGTAGAGACAGGAGTATTTGTCGTGGTGTTGGCGTCTTAGGGCTGTAGAGGATGAATATTGTCGCAATCAGTTGAGCCAAGTCCTTTTGCAAGTCCACGAAGTAAGGTTCGTGCAGCGAAGTAATGCACGCTTTCAAGACTTCGTCGGATATGAACTCTCGCACCTCCGCTGCTGTTTGGGTATCGCTGCTGAACTCGGGGATTATAGAGCGAAGTACTCGGGTAATGACGCTGCAACAGCGCGAATCCCGCATACGAAGTGCATGCGTGCAAAAGAGTATGAGAGGCTCCAATATGCTAGGAGAGGAGAGCATGAAGGTGCGCATGGTGTCTTTTGAATCCTGCGGAGAGCCCGAATATGACTCTTTGCCTGGGTCATCCGCGTCGAGGATATCTGGTAAGCATTAGCACGGTCAAAACGTCTTGAAGCGAGCATCAGAGCCAAGACTTACTCTCGCGTTGAGGGTCGAGTAAGCTCGCCACCATGGTCACGGCGCTGAATGTTAGCTGTCTAAGGATACTCTCGTCTTTCATTTCGTTGGTTAGGTTTCCGTCTTGGAGTGCTCCTTGATTTCGCTGCTCAATGATCTCCCATTCTGCGCTTACCTTGGTATCTACCAGTGAAAACAAGGTCGCTGAAAACGCAGGTAAAAAAACGGGCCGTAGCTCTACAGGACAGCCGTCAATGATATAGCTAGCCATGTTGAGCAATATGGAGAATTGATGAGAGGAGAGAGCATGAGCATCGGCGAAGAGCGCATGCGCTAAAGGTCCAGGGAGCTCTTTAATGCCATAGAACTGTTCGTGAAGCCGGCTCATGCAGAAGAGCATCGAATAGCAGGTTTCCCTGACCGCTCTGATGGATCCTCGTATCGATGACGCGAAACCTTCCAAGGTCGATTTCGTACCAGTCACTCGAGCGTAGAAGTCATCCCTACTTCCTGTCGAGATGCCAGCTTGCCAGAAGCGGTCTGTGAGTATACGACTGACGATACTCTGCATTTCGTCAGGTAGGTGCGACCAGTTGTTCGGATTATGGAACGCATGGGCATGACTGCGTCTGATTAGCACTAATATAAGTATCAATCAATGGCTGGCTGTGGTATACCTAATGAATTGAAGTAGGTTCGGTAAAATGGAAGGGATTATGGTTTGCCAAATCTGGCATGCGATCTGGTAGGATTGCGAGCCTTTCTTAAGCCTCTCTGTAGAGACCGCGAGGAAGGTCTTTGTTGGCCTTAAGGGTAATTGCTTCGAAAGAATTAGCTTGCGCTGTATATCTATGATATTGACGGACTTGCCATAAATTTCGCGTTCATCTCAGATTGCAGTGCTCTTCCTTCGTCGTCTAAAGTGACCAATGACCAGTCTTCTAGTTTGTGAACCTTCCGGTTGATAAGATACTGCTGTACCCTCTCAATACCAAGTAGCAACGTAAATCCCTTGAAAGTGGACAAGGTATGGCGGAGCTCCGAATTATCCCATGATTGCTTGATGGGGCCCAGGAACGATTCGAACCGGCTTGCACGTAATTGTTGTTCCACAGTAGCAGAACGGTGCCTGCCAGTGTCTGTCAAGGTGGGCGTTTCATTCTCAGAGGGATCGACGTACATTATGATGAACAGCACAGCGTGATAGTTGACTTTCTGCTTCTCTTCCACCACAGGAGAGTTTGTTATTTCGTTAATCATTGACTCTAACTCATCATAGACCGTCTGAAAAGTCAATAGCCGGACATACTTCCATACAATGCTGAGTGGCACTCACCACAAAATAGTCCGGATATCTCATGGCAAGCCGCTGTAACTCGTGAGAACAGACACTCTGGAGTTCCCTGACCGCTTCGGAAAATATGGGCAAGTCAGGCTCCTCTGCGAGCCTGATCGATAGAATGTGTTCGAGAACCTTGAGAGAGAAACTCGGCTTTCGATCTAAAGCTTTTGTTGAGAATTCCACGGCAAGCTTAATGACTCTCTGTTTTATCATGGGATCCTAAGAACGTTTAGTAGGCTTCCGCAGAAGTTCGAAATCCCCAGGACCATTGACCTTAAAATCAAGATTCAGGAGACGCTGACACCAAGTCTCGAGATTGACCTCCATAGCATTGCGCTCATTGTCCTAACGGCGGTTAGTAGACTGAAAGTGGTCAAGTACTGTTGCCGACTTACATTCTGTTGTGGGCTTCGCCCGTGCGCTGAGACCCATTTCACATAGCCCTTGAGAGCAGCTTCCACAACGGTGAAGTGAGCATCAACCCTTAGAACTGGTATTGAGTTCTTTGAAAATGTTTGAGCTGTTACGAGTCAGCTACGGGCTTTTGACTGAACAATCCTTGAGGGGACTTGCCCTGAAAAGTAGGCTGCCCGTCATACAAATGAGATAGGACATCGTCCACCTGACCGAGGATGTGGCCAATTGCATCGAAAGGTTTCCTTCGAACAATTATCTCAACAACTTGCACACAATACCTTCGATAATTACCGAGAAATGCGTGTCGTTCTGGGATAGTGTCAATGTCCTCATCAAGAAACAATATTGTGGGGTGTTCGGAATCGTCTGGCAAGGCTTCGTATCGGATGAGCCGCTGGCTGCAAACCTCTAGAAGCGGTCCGACGAGGGAAGATACGGCGTCTGAGTTACTGAGTATATCCGAATTGAGTACCTTGACCCAGAGGTGTAGTATAGGTATTGAAACAATGAGGCTCGGGCTGTCGAGGATGCTAATGAAAAGGCCGAAGAGGCCGCGTAAGTCACTATACTCTGGAATGAGAAGGGGCTTTTCTTCAACGAAGGTTCCAACGTTAGACATCATCTAACCAGACTTAGCTCGGACAGATCAAAGGACGCATGGGAGACACGAACCTCAGAATATTTCTTGCATAAGAGATACCGAGCTTCATCGATATCAGTAGCGTCAACTGTGGACCACACATAAGTTTTCTTAAGCAAGCTAACCATGTCGCTCGTGTACATTGGACAGACGAGTGCAACGAATTCGTCATCCTGGAAATGTGATCGGCCATAAAGAGCATGTAAAGCCTCTACAGATCCCTAGGACGGATTAGTGGTTCTGGATAAACATAGCATAGGCCAGGAAAGGATCCGCACCATTCTGATTTGTGTATCCTGAACAGCTAAGCTCTTGAGTATGACGACCACACAGCGTGCAGTGATGATAGCCTTGGGTATGGCCCATGCCATGGCTGTACGCAAAACCGCGAGTGCTTTGACAGCAGAGTTCCTAACTTTCTCGTTGCCATGAACGTCGTTTTCAAGACACCAATCCAGCATATCACCAATTCTCACCAACCAGCCCTCGTCTCCGTACCGGACATTGAAATTGTTCTCTCGAGTAGGAAAATGTTGCGTAAGAACAATTGCTGGTGTGAATATCTCCACGCACGCTCGGTTGAGATCATTCCCTCTGAGCCCAGCTGTAGTATCCTCACGGCTGAAGATATCCTCGGACAGAGTCTCTAGAACACTCAAAACCATGTCTTTCCGCACCAATGGCCCTCTCCACAACTCAACAAGCATTTTGTCCATGTCTATCCATTCCAGGGCCCAGCTCCGCTTTGCCACTTCGACCCAAAGCTGTGCAACCTTATTGCGGACATAGCCTGGATCTTCCTCGCTGACCCCTTGTGCGAGTGCCAGCACCCATTCCCGCAACGCAGTAGATTGCTCTTCCGTATACCCTGACCAGCGATGCCGTATTGCGTACTCCAGCAATGAAAGCCCATAGTGCCGTACTATTGGTGGTTGGCCATGATCGACGGCGAGGGTGAAGCCATGGTAGGGGGCATCGTTGTTGATCTTCGCTTCTTCTAGTAGTCCGGAAGCTTGCTGGCGGCTTTCTTTCGAGGACTGTGCATTGTGCACAATTGTCAAAGCCTCTACGATCTGGGAGACTGAGTTAGGCGTACCGTTTGCTGCCAGAGCAGGTTGGGAACCGTTCATCTGGGCTGGGTCCACACTATCCCGCAAGCCTTTCATCATGCCCACGGTAGAAAATCCAGACCCTTTGTGGTTTGGAACAACTTAACCGTCGATGTAGTAAGGTGGCTTGCAAGATAGCTCGGAGGTGCTCACAAGGGGCTGAGTACTATCCTGTCATGAGTTGTTCTCTGACACACTCAGTGATACCGTATCATGTGAATCTAGGTAAGGCTTGCTTTGCTCAGTCATCTTCCGGGCAGGTGTGGACCGTCAACAGAGGGCATAGCCACATGAATATGGAAAAGGAGCTGACAAGTCTCAGTCGGTGACTCAGAATTTAAGGCGTAGTATTTTAGTCGCAAGGTCTTTGTTTGCTATGTTATCTGTACAATCTATATAAGGTACAGGCTTTGATGTTCCTAGGTAGAGCACGCATAGAGGTAGTAACGCGCAGTCAGCTGATACTGGTGAACATAAGGTGTTCACTCTATTTAAGGATTTCATTGGTGGCTACGGTAGTCAGCCTGAAACCCCTCCTGTTCTACCATATCCACTGACTGAAACCCATGCCTAGTTAGGATCCCTTTCGCAACATAGACAAGACTCAGCAGCTTGAGTATTTGGCATACTTTCTGGACAATCGTAATATCCTCACATGATGTTACACCTGCTTTGCTGGCATTGTTCCAGATATCCATCATCCTCTTCGTTTCCAAGCGCAACCGCTTGCCGCCTTATCAACCCTCGAACAGTCATAGTGTTGTCGCCGTTGCCATGCCACCACCTCAATACCTGTATGGCTCCTTCCTGACCATCTACACTGATACTCCATTTCCCTCCACTCACCTCCACTTGGGCTTTGTCCCGAGGGAAGTGGAACGCTGGTAGGAATATCTCGGTCGGCGCTTGCTCAGTTGCTGCGGAGGCTGAATTCAGGGTAAGGGTGAAAGTGCAGTTCCGCAGGTCGAAACCATACGCCGTAACGTTTCCTACCGTCGCTCGAGGGCTCGGTCGTACGTAGGCTTCTGCAGCTCGATATCCAGGAGTGTTTGCGAGCTCTGCAGGCGTGGTGGAACGTTGCGATGCAATTGAAGGCGTGGAGAGGGTCGCTTTGAGATTCGAAGGTGATATAGTCGACCTTGATGATGACTGACTTGGTGAAGAGGCCTGCGGAGTTTCATCCACAGCTGAGACGGACTGATCGGCGGATTTTGTTATCAATGATTGTGACGAGGGCGATGCGGGTAACGGTCGGTCGTCTAGCGAGTAGATCGAGAGATCCTCACCGTTCCACAGATCACCCCAGCCATGGTTGTTCTTGCGGAGCGAGGTCAGCTGTTGCTGCAGGCTATATCTGAAAGTCGGGGCAGGAATACCATTGTCATATAGACCCACAAAGTATAGCCGTTCATCCCACAGCCTTCCAATGCAAAGTGATTTGCATCCATGGCAGCCGATTGACTTGTGTAGTCGCCCGTTTTGTAGGCGTACTTGTCGTCCATATCGAAAGGTATCCCAATCTCGGTAAAGACACAAGGATGGTTGCCCATGTAATCACTCCCTTCCTTCCCAATGGCCGACAGTTGATCTCGAAGACAGTTCCTGATTGCTGTTTCGCCGACCTTGATGGCGAATATAGGAGATAAATATCTTCCGCGCAACACGCCAAATACATCAACGTTCCAGTAGCGATTCCTAGTCAAGCGTCAGCAATGGAGTCAAGGGGAAGTAGTCTATCGTCATCTGAGTCACCATTTCTTTGTCAACAATGTGATACCGTCGTAGTAGTGAGGGGCGTAGACCATATTTGGGTCGTCGTCTTTTGTGTCTTTGAGCGAAGGTGGGATCTCCAGTACCGGAGGCTGACAGAACATTATCGCATCGCTGTGTACGCCTCTGATTGCAGCCTTGTATCTTCTGTAGAAATCCATGAAATAGGTATTGGTGAAGTACTCATAATCAATGTTCTCGCCGTTTCTGGGGTTTCTGGCAAAGTAATCTTTTTTCAACAAAAGGTCATTCACAGGATCCCAAACGCCGTGCTGTACCCAGATACATTCGCCGAGTTTCCAGTCTGGGCCCCTTTTCCATCCATACTTGGTGTCATCGTAATCCGCTGGTAACCACGCAGTCTCTCCTTTGGGATCTACTAACGTAGTGCCAGATTTGTATGGCCCCAAGCCGCCGAAGTCCCAGGTATCGATTTCGCAAGATCTCCCTGAGCCTGTCAACATAGCTTGCCACGCTGTTGGAGAAGTCCCTTTCTGCAATTTCTGTTCGCTGGGTATGACCGAGATGTCTTGGTAGCCCACGAGTCCTCGATTGGGCTCGTTCAAGCTTTCCCACCCAATAATCACATCGTTCTCCAGATCACCTGCCTCGTGGATACGATCAGCCAAGTGCCTGCAGGCGCCAATGAAGTGGTCCTGTAAATAATCCTGGATATTCTTCCCATCAATCACAGCCTTCGGTGCGAAATCTTTCCCAGCAAAGAATAGTGTGAAGATTACTTGACAGGCCAAGCGGTAATAGTTTGTAGACCATATCATTTTTGGATATTTATCAGGTTCTGGATAGGTGTTGTGAACCATGGCGGCTTCTGTAGCTGGAAATCCCTGTGGCTTGAGGCCCATGGCGTAGAGCGTCCACATAGGGGCACCGGACCCGCCTGTGAACCTTGACCACTATAGAACATTAGATGTCTATATGATCGGCCACTACGCGGCTCAAAGTGGAGTCGCACGTACGACGTCTTGGTGCGGATCCATGAAAATATAGAATTCATATTTCCTTGCCAACCTCAGAACTTTGATTGTGTGTTGTATCCATTCCTCATCATATCTCCCGGGTCCAGAATGCTCGATGGCTTCCCAGGTGAATAGATACCGGATCGTGTTGTAGCCCCATGCCCTTAGTCTCGAAAAATGCGTATGTGCCTCCTCCACCGCGAATGGTCTACCGACGAAAGACACATCATCACCATCGAAGAATTCGTCAGGTTTATGCGAGGGCTGGTCTGGTCTGGCCGGGAACTTGGCATCTCCAGCGACGTTGATGCCGCGCAAGGTTACCTCACGGTTGGCCTGATCCCGAAATCTTGACCCCTCAATTCTAAGACGTAAGGAAGTCATTTGTCGTCGTGTACAAGCTCGGTAGGCTATGCGGATTGGTGACCAGCGGGCTGATCGTTTTAACTGGAGTTCTATTTCGTCTAGTCAGGGTCCGGAGACATTATACTACCTTATTGAATACAGAGTCCCACGGGTTCTCATAGCCCGACTAGTATCGTTGATTGCAAATGTCAGAAACTAGAAAGAATCCACGCCTAGGTGACCTCTGCATCAACACATGGAGCTTCTCGTGGCGTCGGCAGCGGCGTCATCATCCCGGTTTCGGGAATTGCCATAAACCATTATAATACCTTAAGAATGTGTCAACGTGCAGCATGGAACTTTTGCAACTTTGTTTTTGAAAAGCATGTCAAAACACAGCATTTCTGTGTTAAACCCACAACAAATGAATAGTTTCTATAAAAGTGAATAGACAGAATATTTACATATATATAGATCTATTGATTGTTAAATTTTCATGAAAAGATATAAAGAAATAATAATGCTATCAACATATTTAAATGTCTTGATCAAGTCCGCACAACAGAGCAGTATTTACACTTAAAAAACACTTATTTAACTACAACAACAATTTATATCAAAAATCTGAATAGACAGAATTATTATATATATAAAATTCTTTTATTCTTGCAAATTTCAAGTATATTGCTTCATAAATGCAAGTATAATCTATGAAATAAGCAAAATTTACATACAAATTTCTATCAAAAACTGCCGCCTGTTACAGTCAGACCTTAGATATTGAAGTTTGCTCAATAACATTGTTATTTCTTTATATTTTTCTATACACATTTAGCAAATAATAGATCTATATATATTTAAGGATTCTGTCTATTCAGATTAACAAAAATATATGTTGTGTTGTGTAAATAACATCAGTGATGTTCTGACATGCTTTTCAAAAACAAAGTTGCGAAAATTCCATGCTGCACGTTGACACATTCTTTTTAGGAACGGCTGTAGGTACAAGTGGTTACCTTAGTTATCACCTTCAACCCTAATCACAATAACTTGTAAGGGCCGTTCCGAAGCTTCATGCGAACGGACACTTGCCGATGGAATCACGTTGGCGGAAGCGTGATATACTCAATTCAATGCTTGATTCGCAATCACAGCAATTATGTCAGCAGTAAAGGCAGCTCTCAAGGCTACAAAAGCTGCTCTGGATGCACATGATTATGTCGAAGCTGTTGCTCGGGCCCGAAAAGTGCTTGAAGCAGATGCCCGAAATTACCATGCGTGAGTGGTCTCATCTCTGCACTATATGATATTTTGGTTGGTCGGCACGCTCATAGTGTCATCTTTATAGACTGGTTTTCCTCGGTCTTGCTCTGGACAAACAAAATAAGGATGACGAAGCCGGAAAGGCCTATACAGAGGCGACGAAGATCAAGCCAGATGAGGCCCTAGCTTGGCAAGGACTGGTGAGCTGCTTTGAGCGACAGAATGGGATATCGATCGACGACTACAATAATGCCGCTGTGCGACTGGCAGAGATCTTTTTGAAAGCGTGCGGTCCTAGAATTCGTGGCATACCTGTCAACGCTGATCCTAGGAATACTGCAGGGATGACAGAATTCGGTGCCAGACGGTCATAGACAATTACATTCTCTACGTTAAAAAACATGGCTCTCGAGCACAGTACAAGCGCGCCCTTGAGGTGCTACTTCCCAACAGCAGCATCTACGACTTTCTTGAGGGACGCATTCCATACCCGACTCATACTTATGTCAAGGTAGCCGAGATTTTGGAGGCTCAAGAAAAGGAGCGTGTGAACAAGGAGATCGGAGAACGTCGAACTAGGCTTGGTGCGAAGATCGGACAGGTCACAGCAGAAGTGAAAAGAGAGGTCTTCACTGATAGTAAAGTGGAGGAGATATATCAGAAGATCGTTGACTGGTCAATTGATGACGAGATCCGTCGAGAGTACGAGGAGAAGCTCTTGCAGCACGCCTACGATACGCTCCTCGTGCTACCCTCACAGAAGAAGGCTGAGAAGCGAGAGCAGGTTCAAAGATTGGCTCGTGATATGGTCATCATCAAACACCCGTTCCCGCTTGCGTGGCAGATTAAGCTTGAATGGAATGACAGTGAGACATTGGCGGATTTGGATGCGGGTATATTGAAGGAGTTCGTTGAATTCTTCCCTGAGCTCGGTCTGGGCAAAGTGCTGCAAGGCTACCTTCAGAGTGAAATATCTCCATTCCCCGCGACCGCCGAATCGAGCAAAGTGGATGTCAACGAAGTCGATCAGGATAATACACTCAATGCCGAGGATTGTCTTCTGCTGATAGCCGAGGGCTTTGAAGAGAGCTCTTCATCGGTCCTCGCCCATCGGATTATGGGGGAGTATCACTTGTTTCTGAAAGAGTTTGAAAGTGCAATTGATGTATCCAGAAAAGCACAGGCCTTAGTAGCCACCGCTGCACAAGAATCAGGACTCACATTTCAGGATAATCTTGATTCTATTAATGTTACTTTAGCTTCCGCTTTAACACACTTTCAGTCGCCAAAGAACCATCCTGAAGCAAAGTCGCTCTTTGAAAACATTTTGAAGCGCAAGCCGACTTTGACCGCTGCGCTTATTGGTACAGGCTTGATACTGGAAGAGCAAGAAGATTATGCCGACGCAATAGAAGTCTTCTCACGAGCACTCGTTCACGACCCAGAAAACGTACGAGTCAGATGCGAGGCAGCGTGGTGCATAGCCTTAAAGGGTGACTTCGCACAAGGCTTGAAAGAGTTGGAAGATTGTCTTACATCAATCAAGGCCATTGATAGCCGGACACGCGAATTGAAGGCTCTGATCTTATATCGAATTGGCATCTGTCTGTGGACTTTAGATCCGTCCAAGGCCGCTCGGAGAAATCGTAACGGCGCTTACGCGCGATTCCTAGCTTCGCTGCAGACGAACATGAACTTTGGCCCCGCGTATACCAGCCTCGGCATATACTACGCAGACTATGGCAAAGACAAGAAGCGAGCCAGGAAATGCTTCCAGAAAGCCTTTGAGCTTTCGGCGTTAGAGGTTGAGGCTGCCGAACGTCTGGCTCGGGGCTTTGCTGATCAGGCTGACTGGGATCTCGTGGAAGTCGTCGCTCAGAGGGTTGTCGATTCTGGGAAGGTGAGACCTGCACCAGGATCTAAAAAGAAAGGGGTCAGCTGGCCATATGCAGCCTTGGGTGTCGTACAGCTGAATAAACATGAGTACGCCAAAAGCATTGTATCTTTTCAGGCAGCATTGAGGATCTCACCCAGCGACTATCACTCGTGGATCGGACTTGGTGAGAGCTATCACAATTCCGGTCGATACATTGCAGCGACAAAGGCCTTTCAACAAGCAGAGGAGTTTGTGGCCGAGGTTGAAGAGAAGAACGCTGGCGAGGGTTGGTTTGCAAAGTACATGCTTGCCAATGTCAAAAGAGAACTGGGCGACCACACTGAGGCGATTGCTGGTTACGAACAAGTCTTGACACTACGCCCTGACGAGTTCGGTGTTTACATTGCATTGCTCCAGACATTGATCGAAGCCGGCTGGCACAGTATTGAGTTGGGCTTCTTCGGACGGTCCGTGGAATATGCCAGCCAAGCTATCGAGGTCGCTGGGCGTATCTCGGACAAACAAGCAAACGTCTTCAACCTATGGAAAGCGGTGGGAGATAGTTGTTCAATTATGTCTTGGGCACAAATTCATACGGCAGACTTTCCCTTGGAGAACGTGAAGGGGCTTCTAGAATTCAACATCGATCTGCAGGAGTACGAGCTTTTCGTTGACATTGACAATGTAGGGAAGGAGGTACTTTCTTCGCTTGATAGTGCAGGGCTGGATTTGTCGTCGAAAATGACACGATGTGTGCATGCTGCTATTCTTGCACACAAGCGTGCAATCTACGCGTCGACTGGGGACCCACACGCCCAAGCTGTCGCATGGTACAACCTTGGATGGGCAGAACATCGAGCGCATGTGTGTTTGGACAGTCAACTTCGACCACCAGGGCAGAAAAAGCCTTTGAGGTTTTTGAAAGCTGCCATGCGGTCCTTCAAACGCGCCATCGAGCTGGAAGCTGGCAACTCGGACTTCTGGGACTCACTTGGTGTGGTCACAACGCAACTGAGCCCTAAGGTTTCCCAGCACGCTTTCGTGCGAAGCCTGTACCTTAATGATAAGAGCCCCCGGGTTTGGACCAACCTGGGCACGCTGTACTTACTCCAGAATGATTACCAACTTGCGAACGATGCATTCACACGTGCGCAATCCACAGACCCAGATTACGCTCATGCGTGGCTTGGACAAGGTCTCCTCGCACTCCTTGTAAACGATGTAAAGGAAGCCCATATGTTGTTCACCCACGCGTTCGAGATTGCCGACTCAACATCATCACTCATCAAGCGCCATTATGCTCTGTCAACGTTCGATCTTATGCTATCTTCTCCCATTGCTTCAAACAGTATTCACAATCTCGTCCAGCCGCTCTTCGCTTTGAAACAGCTAGGAGCACAAAACCTTGCAGATCTTCCGTATCAGCACCTTGCAGCGCTCTTCGCCGAGCGGATAGGCAACTACACCGACGCCCTTGATACATTGTCTTCCATCTGCTCGGACGTCGAAGCAGAGTACGAAGTCTCTGAATCAGCGTCGTCAGTCGCCCGATTCGCCCAATCGAAAGGCGACATCGCTCGGATACAGCTCGCTAGCCACGAGTACGGCCCAGCCGCCGAGAACGCCGAAACAGCATTAGATCTGTCGGCGGACGAAGAAGGGGCCTTCCTCGACTCTGGCGCTCGTCGGAACTGCCGACTGTCAGCGCACCTTACGGCAGGCCTGGCTCACTACCACCTCGGAGCCATGGATCAAGCCGTCGAAATGTTCCAAGCGGCCCTTGAAGAGAGTGACAGTGCGCCGGACATCGTATGTCTGTTGGCGCAAGTCCTATGGGCGAAAGGCGGCGAGCAGCACCGTCGCATAGCGCGAGATCAGCTCATCGATTGCGTCGAAAAGAACACAGGGCATGTCGAAGCGATCACTTTGCTCGGTGTCATTGCCCTATTAGACAAAGACACCGAGACCATCGAGGCCGTGACGTCGGACTTGCACGCTTTGAGAGCAAAGGGCGACATATCTCTCCACCAACAGCGCCAGCTCGAAAAGCTGCTAGCAGCCGTTGCTGCACTCGGTTACGGTCCTGTCGCCAAGGATCTTGGGATGCGACACGAAGTGACCAATAATATAGTGCTGTCCCCGTCCAAGCCGCATGGATGGAGCGAGCTAGCTTCCCTCTCTGAGGCAACGTTTCCGGCGGATATGGCGCTGTTGACGGCCACAAGATCTGTACCACCGAGGGGTTCGCTCGGCGCACAAGACCTATGTGAAGCGTATGTTGGTACGGGCCGATTGGCGGATGCTCAACGAGCAATCGCCGTCGCGCCCTGGACTAAGTTCGGTTGGGAAGGGCTCCGATAGTCTTCGAGCCTGTGTCACTTCGAGAAACCTCTGGGAGCAATGTTTGGATTACAGTATAGTCATCAGAGCTCGTAACTACCTCCAGTTTCATTGATCACAAGTAAGCGAAAAGCTGCCCTGGTGAAGACTTCTACAGGCACTGACTGCTAAGGACAACAAAGCTCAAAATGAAGATCCGGAAGGATCAAATCATGCACCGAGCAACTCAGCTCGTTCGAGGTGGATGGTTCCTCCCATCCTGATCTGGGTTCCGTAAGCTTCAGAGCGGTGAGGATTGTGTGGAATGACGATGTGGAGGGTACGGGCGCCCTGAGTACACGACACTGAACATCTAGAAGGGAGGACGAAGGAGAGGTACGGAGCTGTGAGGAAGCCGCCAGAAGAGCACTCGGACGCACGAGAACTAGCGAAGCTGGCAAGCGCGATCCACTGATAGCTATCGTCAAAGGGGAGACGATTGAGTCCTAGGTTATATGGCGAGCGACCGCAGCCTAACGCCAACAGCCAGCAGTCAACAGTGGCAACAAAGTCGTGTCGTCCTCCGATGAAGTTGGGCTTTCTCAAGTGCCCTTAGCGGGCTCGGACTCCCGCATGTAGAAGCCAGCTGCATGGGAACACTCTTCATGTCTCCAAATAGCTACCTACTAGAATAACTCTGGCAGTATAGTACATATACACAGCGTCCCAATTCTTTGTACAGCCTGCGTGACATTTCCGCAACGGGACATGTTGTGAAGCCGAGCCAGACACCACAGACGATGCGCGTTCACGGCCAGTTCTGGGACCGTGGAGGGGAGGGATTCCTACGGCGGAGAACTAGCCGGTTGATACGTGGAGTGAAGTGGTGATGGTCGAACGCCCTTCGCAGTCGTGAATGGCGGCACGTGGCTTAAGTAGTAGCAAGAGCGGCCGCTCGTAGACGCCGGGACGAATGACGGTCAGATGCGGGACCCGCGAACCGGCTTGAGCGATTCGCCAGTTCGAGATACACTTCCACGGCCGGGACGCAGAGTTCACGCAAGGACCACAGTCCCAGATCGCGTCCCTAATCCTCATCCTCATCCTCATCCTCCTCCCCATCCTCCTCCTCCCCACTATCCTCATCCGCCTCCCTCAACC
>JAABUJ010001415.1_pt1 | contig 35681 bp, 49 predicted proteins | sample 5559131 | NCBI WGS metagenome assembly JAABUJ01 (sample SAMN10711875, study PRJNA513366) | rock metagenome | isolation source: Antarctica rocks | place: Antarctica: Victoria Land, Mt New Zealand nord | collected 2016-01-07 | reverse complement strand
CACGGCCTCGGCGTCCCACGGGCTCTGCCCGATGAACTGTTGCAGCGCCTGCACGTCACCGCCCACCACCGCGTGGGCCAGTGGCTCGATCGTCTTGCGCTCCAGGTCAAGTAACTGGCCTTGTAGGTAGAGCAGCGCCGCGCGCCGCTGCTCGGTGCGCTGGAACAGCGGGGCGAAGCGGGCGTGGTAGGCCACCAGGTCGTCGGCGAGGCGCTCCACATCGCGCGGCGCCAGGTTGGGCGTGGGCGGTTGCGCCGAGGGCGGCGCGACCAAGGGGGCGTAGGCGGCAATCATGAGCAATCCTCCTCCCCCCAGTCTACCCCAACCCCAAAAACCTAACGTTGTAGTACTAAAGAGGATGGATTATGGTAGATAGGTACCCGACGTCGCCGCTGGCCGCCAGCGATCTAGCCGACGTACGAGAGGCCGAGCGTGTCGCCGCCGAGCGTGTCGCCGCCATCAGCGCGATGCGGACGGCCATGGTCGGCTACATGGACCGCATGCGACTAACTATGGGGGAGACGGCGAGCGCAGCCGATGCCGAGATCGCCGAGGCATTGCGCGAGTTGTGGGCGCTCTCCAACCGCATGCGGACGCCGGAGCCCGGCGACGTGGTCGTCTGGAAGGACGTCGAGGATATCGTGCTCGCGGGCGTCTGCGCGATAGGGTCTTTCAGGCGGGTACTCGCGCCTGTTATCGACGAGATCGCGGCCACGGTGCAGGTGATGGGACCGTTGTTGCGGATGAGTGAGGACGAGGTGGACGCGCGGGCGACCCTGGTCATAGCTGAACGTACGACCGCGCTGGCCGAGGATGCGGCTCGTTACCCGGTTCACTAAGCTTCAACACGCGCGACATGCCGGGCGCACTCTACGCGCCTGCCTTACCCCCTAAAGGGCACTTCTCCGATGAGCGAAAATCAAGGCGAGGACGCGTCCATCGACCTGAGCGTCAACGCCGATGAGGCGTTGCAGGTTTTCGAGCAGCTAGCGGCTGCCGCCCGCGACGCAGACGATCAACTACAACGGCTCAAACAGCATCTTACCGAACAGGTCACGGCGACGTTCGGGGCGCAGGGCCTACGCCCGCAAAACTACGAGCAAGCGTCCGGGTTCCTCTCCCGCATGGACCCGGCGGACGTGGCCCAGGCAGCGCCTGACATCGCCCAGACCAAGAATGCGTTGGCGGCCAGGTCCGCCGACATCCAGGCGCGGGCCATGGACTTCGCGGGGACCACACCTAATCTCGCTACGCAGCCACCCGCCGACGTGCTGGCGCAGTTCCAGCAGGCCATGGCCGAGCGCGACCGGCAGCAGCAGGCCCAGCAGCAGCGCCAGGCCCAGCAGCAAGCGGCGGGTATCGAGCGCCCCGCGCGCTACGGCTACGATACGACGTCTATTCCGGCGCCATTGCCCTCTATCCCATCCGCTCCCATCCCGGTGCCGCTACCCGGCGGCCACGCCGCGACGGGTGTGCCTGTTTCCCCCGTCGCGCCCGTCACCGACTCCCTGGCACAGGCATTGACCGCCCAAACGCCGCCATCCGCGACGCCGACAGGGGCCAGTGCGGGCGAGACAGCACCCCCCGTAACAGGGGCGTTGACGGATGACATCCAGGCGCTTGCCGTCGCCGCGATCGCGGCCGACGCGGGCATCCGCCAGCTCCAGCAACGCCTGCAAGAGCAGGTCAACGCGACCTTCAGCGCGCAGGGCCTCCACGCCACGACCTATGAGCAGGCGGCCGGCTTCGTCGCGCGCATGGAACCCGCCGGACTCGCGGGCGCGGCCCCCGATATCGCCCAGACGACGGACGCTATTACGGCACGTCAAGTTGAGGTGACGGGGCAGGTGCGCGATTTCGCCGCCGCCACGCCCGATGCCACTTCCCAACCACTGTCGACGCAGCAGGACATGCTCATACGCTGGCAGGAGGCGTTGCGCCGGCAAAGTCCACAGCAGCAGCCACAAGGGCAAGACCCGAACGACACACAGCCGTCGGTCAACGCGGGCACGTACTATCAGCAGAGCGTGCGATCCGGGCCGCTTGTCCCCCCTCCGCCGGAGGGCATGGAGCGCCTGGCGCGCTATGGAGTCTACGGCGCGACCGTCGATCAGCGCGGCGCGGCCAATCCCTGGCCCACCGCCACGCCCGCCTTCGGCCCGACGAGCGGGAGCACTAGCAACGACACGACCCAGCAGGATAGGTCGGACACGGTGTTGGGTGACCACATTGCGCAGGCCCTCACCAGGAGCGCGGGTGGCCTTGTCGCCGGCGGGATCAATGGGGCGGCGAACGCGGCCGGCATGGGCGCCACGGGCGACCTCGTGGCGGGGCTAGCGCGCCCCCTTATAGGGTTGATCGGCGAGGCGGCGCCGCTCGCCTTGGGCGCCGTCGGGGCCGTGGCGGGCGGCGCTGTCCTTGGTCTGGGCGTCAATGCCGCGCAGACGCACTACGAACAGGAAAAGCAGGGGCTATCGGCCACGGAAGGGACCACGACCGGCGCGACGCCCTCTAGTGAATTGATGGCGGCCCAGCGCACCGGGTGGGCCTACCTTTTCCACGAACAGGAGAGTGTGGCCGCCGCGCAGCAATTGGGCGGTGCCGGTGTCACATCCTCTCAGATGGGCGGTGCCCTCGCGTCGAGCATGGCCTTGGCCCGCGTGGGCAACGTCGGACTGGGCGAGGCGACAGGACTCACGGGCCAGTTGATGCAAGGTGGCCTATCCTCTAATCAGGTCGGTGACACCTACGCGCAAATGGATCAGGCAGCGAGGCAAACGGGAGTAAGTTTATCTCGCCTTATCTCTGGGGTGAAAGAACTGGGTCAAGCCGCCGGAGTTGGGCAGATTAGCGTCAATGGTTTGGCGGCGGTGCAAGCAATCGCTGGCCCATCGGTCAATGTCGCGCAGGCCATGTCGGGCACGATTGGGTCAACGGGCACAAGTGCGCTCGCGCAGGGTTATATGTTGGGCCTCAATCCGGCCCCATTCGATGCGGCGCAAAAATCACCAGCGGCGCTCTGGGATGCGTATGCGAACACGGCACGTCGCTACGATGTCGGCTCCGGTGGTGAGCGGGTCGCGCAACAGGCGCTCTCATCGGCCGGCTTCGACTTCAGCGGGATGAAAGGCCCCCAGGCCGACGAGTTTATCCGTAAATTGGCGGCCGAAGGCCCCGGCGCCGCCCAGAAATACGAGCAAAGCCTCCAGCAAAAAGAGGCGGCGCCCGGCGCGGCCGGCCCTCATAACGCCGCCGATTTATATAAAACGGCCATCGACGCCGCCAACCGCGTCAATAGCGAGATGCAGAAAGCCTCCATTTGGGCGGAGCAAATAGCTGCTAAGATGGCCCTTGCCGATCAGAGCGCTAAGGACATCGCATCGCGGGACCCGCGTTTCACACCGAGCGGGACGGACCTGAGCGCCGGCGCCAACCCGCACCACATCCAGCCCACGCGCCCCTACGCGAACACGGCCATTTTGGGGCCGCCGTCCCCCTACGACTTGGGCATAAACCCCAACGCCATCGACTTCACGAACCCCACGGCGCTTGCCCATCAGGCGAACCGCAATCAAGCACCGTGGGATGTCCACAACCAGGCCCTCCTCCAGGATAACCTCGCCCACAATCGGGCCGGGGACGCGTCCAAGTTCGGCTACGACGCCTCGGGCGTCGCCGCGTTCGGAGCGATCAGCGGCACGGCGGTCAATCAGGGTGTCGCGGGCCAGTTGAAGGTCGGCGGTGCGGGCCTGTCGGCGTCAACGTTCTCCGCTTTGGAGGCGGCGGCGCAACGTACCGGCGTCCCGTTGTCCGTGCTTCTGGCCCAGTCGCGTCAGGAGGCTACGGTCAACGGCAAGATCGACCCGTCTGCGGTGAGCGCGGACGGAGGATACGGCCTGGGCCAGTTCACGGACCAAGCGTCGGCCCTCAAATACTTGGGCCAGGCGTCTCATGAATTGGGCAAGGGGCCTGTCACGGCGGCAAACTGGCACGCGGCCGCGCTCGACCCTCAGATCGCCGCGCAAGGCATGGCCGACTTCGACGCGAGTTTAGTCGCGTCGAAGTCCGCAGGAGGACGCTGGGACAAGGCCCTCGCCCAATATAACGCGGGTCCCGCGGGATGGGATTATACGGGGCATCCCGGCCAGGGCCGCAACTATGGGTCGGGCGTTATGCAGAGCGCGCAGCAGGTGCAGCACACGCTCGGCATCACGGTCACGGTCCAAGATCAGAACGGCAACAAGGTCGGGCAGACCAAGACGCAGCACAACATTGATACGTCGCGCAAGGTCGTCGCGGCGCAGAGTTACGGCCCGAGCGATACCCAGTCGCCCACGGTCGGCCTGCCGTTTCAACTGCCCCGCCGCATCAAGTAGCGCGGTGTGGGAGCGACGTTAGCAGGTCACATCGGCGGCCAAATTCGACGTTAGCGGCCACGCTCAAGGGGGCCAGTATGCGAGACATCGACCGGCTTATCGACGAGGCCCGTAGACAGGGCTGGGGCGCCGAGAGGCGCAAATCAGGCCATTTCATGCTGACGCCGCCGTCGAGGGCAGCCCCTCTTGTCCTCGTCGCGGGTACACCAGGAGATCACCGCGCCTACGCCAAGATCCGGTGCCAACTACGCCGCGCCGGCCTTGTGCTGCCGGCCGATCACACACCAAAGGAGACTAATCACATGGCTAAACGAACCACCACCACACCGACGCGTCCGACAGCCACCACCACCACGCCGGCCAAGGCCAGCCGCAGTCAACGGGCGAGTGCTGCGAGCGGTAAGACAGCCGTGACACGCGTTCCCCGCCGTTCCGTAATCGCTGATGTCGATAGCGACCTCATGCCGCTAACGGCCGCGCAGACGGCCCAGGTGGACCGCGAGACGCGCGCGGCGACGAGGGGCGACACGCTCCAGGCCGAGACAAAGCTCGACCGCGACCTGGCGCATCTTGGCGATCCCCAAGCCGGGCGACGTGTGCCGTCGCGGCGGCGGCGTGAGCCGGACGAGGAGCCGCTGGTATATCGCGGCAAAAGGGGGCGCGGACCGGCCGTAGACCAGCACATCGACATCATCGTGCCGGATGAGGAGAACGACGAGCGGATCTACGAACTCCAGGCAACGATCAGCGGACTCGACGAGGACTCCCAGCGCGAGGCGTGGGCCAGGGCCGCCGCGCTCCGCAATCGCGCGCCCGAGCCATACGTGCCGCTCACTGACCGCCTCACCGTCTCGGGTATCTCGTATGAGTTATCCGGCCTATGTGATCGAGCGCGTCGGCGACGATCCCGACGAGAGCGGCTTGCCGGCGGCCATCAGACGGCGCAATGCCACGGCGCTCGCAAACCAGCAGCGGAGGGCCTCCTAATGACTGATTCGTTACAGAACGCCCGTGAGGCGCTAACGAAGGCCAAGCAGGCGGATGCGGCCTTACAACGGAAGGGCCTAGCGGCGCAGAACATCGGGCGTAGCCTTGCGCAGATGGCGCTCGACGACGATCTGCCACAACCTAACTTGAACGACATCTCAGGCGTGATGATCCGCCTTTTGACGCTCGTTCGCGACATGATGGCGCTGTCAACCGAGGTCGTCGCGGCGTGTGATAGCGCCCTGGTGGCGTCCCACGAGTAGGAGGAGTTTTATGTCCCGCGTGTGTACCGTCTGCCAGCATCCCGAGCGCCTGGCTATCGACCGGGCGCTTGTTGGTGGTGAGGCGGTGCGCCTTGTCGCGTCCCGCTATGTCCCGTTAAGTAAGACAGCGGTGCAGCGACACAAGGATGAGCATCTTCCGCCGGCCATGGTGCAGGCCCAGGCAACACGGCAGGAGGAGAACGCACTTGACGTGATGGAGGAGTTGCAGCGTTGCTTTCAGCGCGTTAACCTGCTCTTCGACGCCTGCGACCGCTGGCTACGCGACGCCGACGATCCGACGCGCTATGATGTCGGGCCACGCGCCGGCGACATCCTCGTGACCTATGAGCAGCCGGGGGACGACGGCAAGCCCCAGCGCCGCAAGGAGTCACTCGACCGGCTCCTGGCCCGCGTGCAGGGCTCTGGCGTGGCCATCGAGCGCTGGGAGAGCAAGCATGCCGACCCGCGCGAGTTGGTGCTAAAGACGGCCCAGCAGCTTACCGGGCAGACGCAACTCCTGGCGAAGCTGCTGGGCCAGCTTGATGAGCGGCCACAGGTCAACGTCCTCATGGCCCCTGAGTGGTTGCAGGTACGCGCCGCGCTACTTATGGCCCTTGCGCCCCATCCCGAGGCGCGGCGGGCCGTGGCGGCCGCCCTGGTGTCCTTTGAGGCCGGTCCTGTGACGGGGGCGGCGTGATGGCTGTTTCAGCGGCTATCGCGTCCGACCTAGCGCGCGCCCTTGATCCGGTGTTGCTCGCCGCGCAGGTGGGGATGGTGCCGGACCCGTGGCAGGCGAACGTCTTGCGCTCCTCATCGTCGCGGTTGCTCTTAAATTGTTCGAGGCAATCGGGGAAGTCGACGATTACCAGCGTCCTGGCGGTGCATACCGCCTTGTATGAGGCCGGGAGCCTCGTGCTGTTGCTCTCGCCGTCGCTCAGGCAGTCTGGCGAGTTGTTCAAGAAGTGCCTGACGACCTATAAGGACCTGGGGCGGCCGGTGGCGCCCGAGAGTGAAACGGCGCTCACGCTGACCCTCGATAACGGTAGCCGCATCGTGAGCCTACCCGGCTCGAAGGACGGCAACATTCGCGGGTACAGCGGTGTCAACCTCCTTGTCATCGACGAGGCGGCCTGGGTCGCGGAGAGCCTGTACATGAGCGTCCGGCCCATGCTGGCGGTCAGCGGGGGCCGGATGCTGGCCTTGTCCACTCCCCATGGCACGCGGGGATGGTTCTACGAGGCGTGGCGCGGCGTGGAGCCGTGGGAGCGCTACGAAGTGCCGGCGACGCTGTGTCCCCGCATCTCGGAGGGGTTCCTGGCCGAAGAGCGGCGCAACATGGGCGAGTGGTGGTACGACCAGGAGTACATGTGTCAGTTCAGCGAGGCTGAGACGCAGGCGTTCCGGCGTGAAGACGTTGAGCGCGCCTTTAGGGAGGACATTGACGTATGGGACCTATAACCATCGGTGTGGACATCGGGCAGAAGCGGGACCCCACGGCCATCGCCGTGGCCGAAACGGTGTGGCAGGCGACCCCGAACGGCCGTGGCGTGGAAGAGCGCTACACCATCCGCCGCACCGAGCGCCTGCCGCTGGGCACGGCGTACCCCGTCGTTGCCGAGCGCATCGCCGGCGTCGTCACCAACCTCTATAAACGAGCGGAGCCCCCGCAGGGGCCACAGATGGAATACGACCCGGTAAGTGGCGCCTACCAGACGGCAACGGTCGTGCCGGTGGAGATCGTCCTCTATGTAGACGCGACGGGCGTGGGCCAGCCGGTGGTCGACCTGCTCGCGCGCGCGGGTGTCCAGCCTATTGCCGTCTACTTCACCCATGGCGATAGGCGCACCGTCCGCGAGGATGGCAGCGTCGCGCTGGGCAAAGGGTGGCTCGTGTCCCGCCTTCAATCCCTCTTACAGACCAATCGGCTACTGTTGCCCAAGACGGGCGAGGCGGCCGCCCTGACGGAGGAATTGCTGAACTACGAGATTAAAGTGTCGGAGGATGCCAACGAGCAGTATGGGGCCTTCCGCGTCGGGACCCACGACGACCTCGTGACGGCGATTGGCCTGGCCACACAAGGAGCCCCCGAGATTGAAACGACCGAGGTTGTGTATCTAACTGACATCATCGGGGACTACCGCGTCCATCTTGGCGGCGGTGAGTCGTACCAAAACCCACACCAGCAGGCGCTCTCGGAATGGAAACGCTACTTCGGTGGTTGAGTGACCACCAACATTATAGAGGACACAACACGATGACCACGACCAATCAGCCCACGCCGGCGACGGCGACCAAACTCCACAGCATGCTCGACGACCTGCTGTCGCCTACCCGTGCATCCGCCCCGGAGCCGCCAACGACGCCTTCCACCGCGACATCGCTTGTGGACGACTTGAACGAGATCGCGCGTCGTAGTCAGCCCCGCCCGCCTCGCGTGCCGGTGCCGCAGCCTGAGCCGGTTGCCCTGCACGAAGCCTATGAGTGGGACCCCGAGCCGACGGTAGACGACCCGTGGGGGATGCGTGAACGCATGGACACGTTGGAGACCGCGATTGCCGCGCGTACCTCTCCGCGCCAGGCCGTGCCCGTCGTAGACCCGCATGCGAGAGCGCGGGCAGCGCGCCTAACCGAGGCACACAGGCGCATTGACGAGATCCTCGGCTAAAGGGAGACATGATACATGACTAGCCTCAACTCACCGCAGGGCATGGAAGCAGCCGCCTTTCAGCAGGTCCAAAACACGTTGATTAACCAAGCACGCGATGCCCAGTTATCTCTCCAGCATAAGGCGAGTTGGGAGCGCGAGCACCGCATGGTCTGGACGGAATCGCCCCTCGCCGTGAGGACGGCCATACAAGCGCGCCAGGCGGCCATACAGAGCCAGCAGCAGCGCTTAGAGCAGTTGGCTAAAGACATCTACACGGCCAGCATGGAGGCGCTCAAACGCCGCTACCGTGAGCGCCGGAACATCACGGGCCTTGAATACGACGAGGGGCAGCGCGCTCTGCATCAGGAGTGGCAAAAACGCCGGGTTGACCTAGCCCGCCGGTACGTCTACACATTCGCCGACGCGCGGCTGAAAGAGATTCAGGAAGAAGCCTACGAGGCCGCCCGCGCTTCGGCCGATGCGGTGTGGGAGCGGGAGGGCGCGGCCCTCATTGAGTCGTACGCGATGAGCCAGCCGCCGGCCTGGGCGTCTGGGCCCGCGCATACAGAGCCGGTCGGGAAGACGACCGGGCGACGCGGGCCAGCGACCGCCGCGCGCTAAATCAGGGGGCACAGGACGCGCCTCCGTGACAGACGATCCATGACCGAAAGGTAAACAACCATGCCAGAAGGACGCATCATTGCAGTCGATAGCGACACAGGGGACGGGGTGATACGGCCCCTGCGCCGGCAGCCGGATACACGCTTTACAGGCGCCGGGGTGGTTCAAGACGACGCTCCACCCGTGCAGGTGGGCGATTGGGTGTCGTATGTGTTAACCGACAGCACGCCAGGGGAGATGCGCTTGGCTATTGAGGTGCGTCATGCCCCCCCGCCCGCGCACGAGGATGCCATGCGAGACCCCGCGTGGGGCGCGACCTGGGCCAACATTGAACGGGATCACGAGGAGTACCGCCAGGCGGTCGAACGTCGGTACAAGCGCGGTGAGCTGACAATCTACCAGCGGGCGGGCCTGCTCGCGGACGCCGAGTATGCGCGCGCGACGCATCTCATACGGATCGTGCGCATGAGGGCTGACGGCCACAGTGGGGCGCTGGAACAGGGCACAATGTGCAGCGTGAAGGCGCGCGGCTTTGCGTTTATCCGCACGGCCACGGGCGAACATCTCTTCTTGCACGCGTCACACCTCGTCGGCGTCCCGTTTAGCGGGCTGCGTCCCGGCGACACCGTGACTTATCGGCGTACCCGCGACCCGCGTGGCAAAGGGTTCATCGCCACAAATGTCGAGCGCGTCACGCATGCGTCCGCTTTCTCCGACGAGGCACAACGTCCCGAGCCCGAGGAGTCGGCGTCTAGTCGATGGCCGCTAGCGACGGGGCGGGCGGCGGATGACGAGGACGATAACACGTATGATTGGTCGCAGGCCGGGTAGCCGGTAGCGTTGCCTACTGACCTGTACAGCGCCGACGTGTGCGCTATCGGTCGCGTACACTATGCTTGTCGCGTGGAGCTGCGCGGGTATGCGCGGCCACTGGGAGCCCCCCTTTTGGACGCCCGCGCCGGCCGTTAAGCCCCGTACCCCTGGCCTTTTCACGCTGTGGCTTTGAGAGCAATGCGATTAAAATAGTGGAGCGACAAGTAGGGTGAGATGCCTCCCGTGGGGTTACGCCTCCTCACCGATGATGCCGTGTGCATCGTCGCTCGCGTTGTCGCTCGCGGCGTCAGTGTCGCCGGTGCCAACGCCGAGGAGGCTGCCGTCATCGACCGCTTCGTCGTCCCCGGCATCGTCGTGGGTCTCCGTGTCGGTCTTGGCGAGGTCGCTGCTGCGGTTTCCGTTACCCTGGTCCGGTGGCGTCTCACGCGGCGTTTCGCGCTGTGCCTCAGTGGCGTGGCCCTCGACCGGGTGCTCCTCGGAGCCGCCGGTCAGATTGCCGAGGACGCCCTCGGCTTTATCTGCTATCGTATCGTGCGGAACCGCCGCTGTGCCTTCGGTGTGCTGCTCGTTCATCCGGGACCCCTTTCCGTTGCGCGTCAACCATGCACGACACTGTAACACAACGGGGCAGTGGGTGTCCTGCTGTGACAAGGCAGCGCGCCGTCAACGTGCGCCCGCTCGCCGAGGGCGATGGCGCGGCCGCGGCCTGACACAGGGCGCCAGGCTGACACGGAGAGGGCGCTATCCCCCACGCGGGTCTCCCCGGTACACTGGAACCGAAGGAGCGCCGCGACCCATGCTGACGACTGCCATCACCGGCCGCCCAATCCCCTGCTGGGCGTGCCTCAAGCCCGCCCACGCGGCCATCGACGGCCATCCGTACTGCGCTGCCTGCATCGAGGTAGGCATCCCCCAACAGACGCGCTATCTGCCCGGCCAGGATGATAAAAGAGCAGCTACGACGGGCGGCGTGGACTGGGGCGACTCTCTTGGTCGTTGATCTGCGTCACGCAACGCCGCCGCGCCGACTCCACTCTCATGGCCTGTTTACCGTACAAGGTAGATGCATCGGCCACGTCCTCTCGTGCGGTACGATGGCGCCATAGCTAGACGATTACCCAGGGAATGAGGCGCATGAGCACTAACGACGTAGGCGTGCAAAAAGTAGGCGTGCTGCACGAGGGGATGGCGACAACACAAGGTGTGCCGCGCACGCGCGATGCTCACGCGGAATACGTTAAAGAGACGCAACACCTGATCGCGGACCAGACTGCTACGCTCTTTGCCACGCTCCAGCGAGCGGTGGCCACGGTCGCGGAGGGGCAGCCGGTTGATGTGCAGCGTGACGATCACACCCTGATCGTGCGGAACGCCGAGACGACCCTCACGTTCATGGTCGAGGCCATCACCGACGTGCTGGAGCGGGATGGTCCGGCCCAAACCTTCGTGGCGAGCCAGGCGCGCTGCATGGTGCGCGCGGGGGATACCCCGCTCGACGAGTGGGTGCTGCACCGGATCGGGGCCGGGTCGTCGGTCCCGCCCTATACCTGGGTGCATATGCCAAGCGAGGCGCCCGTCACGGAGGAGGAGATCGTCACGCTGTTGCGCGGATAGGCGACGCTCCTGAGCAGCGGTCCTGCCGTCCGCCATGAGGCGCGGGGAGAAGGCTCAGGGAGCACGCCTGAACTGCGTTGGTGTACTATGTGGGTAGATGACGGAATCAGCGCTAGGAAGGCGGGACACATGATTGATGTTGATATCGACCCACCCAAGACTAACACCGAAACCGACGATGCGGCGGGCGACGACGAAGCCGTTGAGGACGCGGGCGATCTCGGGGCCGCCGACTCTCCTCCTGGTGACGAGAACGCAAGCGACGATCCACAGGGGATTGTCGGTGAGGAGGCGTAACCCGACAGACCTCTGATGGAGGCGACGCGGAAGATTGATGCCAGACAGTGACTACCTCACCCTTATAGAGGCCAGCAGATTGGCCGGACTGAAGAAATCAGCCTCCCTGTATCGGGCGGTGCAGTCCGGCCGCCTCAAGACGGTGACGACGATGGCGGGGCCGCGCATCGTGCACCTGACGACGCGGGCGTGGCTCCAGGAGTACCAGGACGGCCAGCGGCGTGAGACATAGCGTAGGGTCACGCCCCAGAGGTCACGTCCGTGGATTGAACGTGTAGACAGCGCCGTGACCAATCCCAAATTGGTTGAGAAGGCCACAATCAACCAACTCCTCCAGCGTGTCCCGTATCAACGTTCCGTCGAAGCCTAGCCCGATAGCTATGGTGATTTGATCGGCGGTGGCCCCGCGTGGTTCCTCCGCCGTGACGACAGCGAGGATCTCATCCGTCGTCGTAGCGTCCGCACTTGATCCGACGGTGGTATGCGTGGGGTCGGGATGGTCTGCCATGGGATGCCTGCCTTTCGTGTAGGGGGCGTCTATGCCAACACGCGCCCCGTGGTGTTGCTTTTACGCTACACCCAACGACCCAGCGCTGTCCACTACGTGCAGACGCGATCTGACACACTGACAGGAGATGTCAAAGGGAGGCGATGAGGGGAGAGGGAGGGTGAGGTAGCCATGGACGATAAGCCGCACACCTGGCGCGACATGCTCCTGTTTTGGGCCACCATTATCCTCGGGTTGACCGCGATCTTGCTAATCCAGGAGCATACCGTGTCTCTACTCCAGATTGTTGTCTCGGGTGTGGTCCTGATCGCGGTCTACCTGGTCGGTCGCCACAGCGCCTTGCCGTAGCCAGGGTGCCGCGCTACTCCTCACCACCACCACGGAGTCCGCGCGCCGGGCCATCATCTCCCCGCTGCGTACCCATCGCCGTCAGCGTCGCCGCCAGTGCGGCGACGAGCGGCGTCGCCCACTGCTTCCCGTCCGCGGGCAGTGCGCGCACCTGCCCGAACGCTTGCCGCAGGCGCAAATCATCCGGCCCGGCCCGACCTGGTGTGTCCGGGGACCACACCCCCGCTAATTTCAGTAACTCCGATGGGGTGGTCTCCAAGGCGATGCACAACTGTACTAGCGTGGCGAGTCGCGGCTCCGTCGTCGTTCCGTTGAGCATGCGGTAGAAGGTGGCGCGGTCGTACTCCATCCCCAAACGCCTGGCGACCTGGGCGGTCGTTAGGGCGTGTGCCTGCATCGTCTGTTTAATGGCGTGTGCCAGAGACATCATGCCCTCCTGTCGCGCGGCTCCCGCGCGTTCCTAATTGTACAGGAGGTGGCGGCAGTCTGGCCGCACCGGCGCGGCGAAAGGTGGCCGCCGCTTGCTGACCATTGTGCTATGGACACACCCGTGCTCCCTCACTGACACTACTCGTGCATGCGCCGATGGGCGCGTGTACCGGCCGGCCCAAGGAGATCTCGCATGGACAGGACCCCTCACACCCTCGCGGCAACCCTCGCCCTGTTCGATGGCGACGCCGACGAAGCGACCGTCGTCGCACGTATCGTGGCGCTGCGTCAGGACCCCGACTGGCGGGTGGCTATGCATTATGGGAACAAGCGCTGCGCGATCACCTTGACGCATGGCCCCACCGACCACCTGTATCGCGTGTATTTGGATCGGGTCAAGGGTGCCGAGGGCGCCGTCTGGCGACGGGCCGCATAAGTGCGCCCATGAAAAGGGCCGCGCGCGAGGCACAGCCATACCCCCCGCCCGGCCCGTCGGGGCGAGCGTCGGAGCTACAAGACCATACGCCAGGGGTCGCCCTGCTAACAGCGTGCCCCTCTCAGTGCTACCTGCTTCTCTCGCAGGCATGCTATAGTATGCATACATAGCCTATTGAAACGATAGACTCCATGACGATAACAACAAGAGACGCAGAAAGAGGAGGACGTGTGGGCGATTACAGCGATATTCTTTACGCACGGCCGTCGTTTACGGAGGGCATGGCGCGCGCCCTTGATCTCGGCGGCACCCTCTCGGAATATAATCAGTCTCCGACGGGCGCACAGGCGGACTCTTATGCGTTGTGTGCGGACTGGAACGCCGTAAGGCACGATCTGACGAGTGCCTTCGCGCAGGTCGAGCAAGAAACGGGCGTAAAGGACAAGGCGCGGGATGCGCCGCACGTCCTAGCGCCGTGACGCATGCCTTCCGATAAGGACAAGCCCCCCCGTGCCCGCACGGGCACGCCGCGCCAAACGAGCCAAGCGCCGCATCCCGCGCCAGGCGCGCGCACACAGTCACCGGCGCCTCAAACACAGCAGCAGCTTGCCCAAGTAACGTACCAGGAACAGACGACGGGCTACCTGGTGCCGCCCTCGATGCTGGAACGCTACGAAGTTATCTTGCCGGGCTTCTCGGAACGATGGTTATCCATGGCTGAACGGCAAGAAGCCCACCGGCAACAATTAGAGCGGCACACGGTTATAGGTGATGGTCGACGCGCCTGGGCCGGTATTATGTCGGCGCTGATCATCTGCCTTGCCACGATCGCGGCCGCCGCCGCCATCGCTTTAGGGCGCCACGATGTGGGGGCTACTATCCTGAGCGCCCTTTTTGGAGCCAGCGGGTTAGTTGGCGTCGCGGGTGTCTTCGTCTACGGCACACGGAGCCGGCGCCAGGAACGCATTGAGAAAGCGCGCATCATGACGGGTCAAGGGTAAACGCGTCCATCAACACCCGTTACCACGTCCTTTAGCGCTACCACCCTCCCTTCTTCTTTTCCGGTAGCCCGTTCCCCAGCCGTCGCGCGCGACCGTGTATGCTGACAGACAAAGAGCCCGCCCTGTAGCACTGTCCCAAAGGACGCTACAGGATGGGCTCTTTTTTATTCCTCGTGCCCCTATGCGACGCGTTACTGCTCACCATCCTGCTTGCCCTTGTTTTGGTGCGCGCGTTCCCAAGCCGCCAGTCCGTCCTCTAAAAGGACGCGAGCCAGCTCACCAACTTTGCGGCGATCTGCCTGCGCGGCAGCCACCAGCCTATCGTAGACCTCCTGGTACATACGAACGCTAATAACGGCATCCACTTTGTTTTCTCCTTTACGCGGTCTGGGCACGCGCCGTACCTCCTTCAAGTCTACAGTATTAGTTGTTTATGTCTGTTTTTAGTTGTTATTAGATGCGAATATGCTACAATAGATGCACGCCGCCCTCACTGTAGCACTTCATTAAAAGTATCGGGGCGGCAGGGCAAAGAAGGAGAGTGACGACACCATGGGACACATAGACATCGCATCGACCATCATTATCGCGAGCGCGTTCGGGGACGCGGCTAACAAGGCTCTCGGGTACATTCGGAAAATAAGCCCTGCGTTGATCGCCATCATCATCATTAGCGCCGCCTGCGCGCTGGTGTTCAGTCGCGGGCACAAAGCGGAGATCCTGGGATCAGCGTTCCTGGCCATTGTCTTGATTGCGAGCTTCGCGGCCATTGGCGCGGGTATCTAGCCATGCCCCACACGACCCCCAGGAGTCTGAACGATAATCTGCGGCTGGCGCGGCTGACCGTCCCGCAGTGGCTCGCCGTCATCGTTGGCGGCGTGTCGGTGTGGGTCGATGCGCTCCTTACGCACGGCATCCGCAACCCAAACGCGCACATCCTGGCCGTAGCGCTGCCTACCGTGCTGCTTGTCGCGCCCATCTTGGCGTTAGGGCGTGGCGGCATCGAACGCTACCCCGCGCAGGCCCTCCGCTTCGCGTGGCGTCGTACCCTCCGGTACGGCGTCCGCGTGGCCCGCGCCACACGCGCCCATGCCCTGAAAGGAGGGATCTATGCGACCATCACCTATCAGCAAGCGCGGCGCCGTCAACTATAACGTGGACGAGGGGACGCTTGTGGGCGTGGACGGCACGCCCTACCGTCTGCTGCGCGTCCCCGGCGTGGCCCTCGACGCCCTCGCAACGGGCGATCAGGATCGACACGCCTACTTGCTTGGCGCCCTCGCAGCGGGCCTTCCCGCGAAGGCCCGCCTTTCTATCTTCGTGGAGAATCGGCCGGCGGACGCCGCGGCGATCACGGCCGCGCTTCGTACCCACCTCGCCCCGACGCCCTACACGCCCGAACTGGGCGAGGTGGGTACGAAGCGCGGCCGTGATCGCCGCGGCGTCTCTCCGCTCCCGGCATGCGTCACGTCGCGCACCTCGACTATTGGCTCCTCATCGCGCCGTACCCGGTCCCACAGGGCGAGCCCGATCAACCGCTCACGGTGCGCCTCGCGCGTGCGGAGAGCGCCGTCACGCGTCAACTCGTCGCCATGGGCCTACCACCCTTGCCGGTCGATGAGAATGCGGCGCGGGCCTTCCTGGCGCGTCACCTGACGCCCAACGAGGGCGCTGCTGGCTACGTCGCGTTGATGGGCGAGGAGACTGTGCACACGTACCGCATTATCGACCCGGCGACCGGGCGGGAGCGCTGGGTGCGCACGCTCTACCTCGTCGCGCCGCCACCCACGACAACGCCCGGCTGGCTACGCCCACTGGTCGCGACGGACTGCCCCGCGACCCTCGTGCTGCACGTCCGGGGGCTTAATCGGTCCTGGGAACGCCGCCGGCAGAGTTGGCGCTTGCGGTTGATGGAAGGGACGTCCGCGGGAGGTAAAGACATTACGACCGCGCTCGCCGCGGGCGACGCGACGGCAACAGCGACGGCGCTCCATACGACCGGCTACGGCATCGTCAAGGCCAGTTGCTATATCCGGCTGGAAGGCGACACGCGGGCGCAGCTCGACGCGCGGGTAGGCCGTGTGCTTGACGCCATGCGCGATACGATGCTGGCCGAGGTGGGCTATGGGCACGCGCACCAGGAGCCAGCCTATCACGCGACGCTACCGGGCTACGGCGATCCCGGCCGCAGCGTCTACCGTCTCGACTCGACGACGATCGGCAATAGTTGGCCATTCCTCGCCTTCAATCCCGGCACCAAGAGCGCCGGCGTCCCGTTAGGCGTCACGGACGCAGCGGGCGACGTGGTGAGCCTGGCGCTCGACGACCCGAACCTGTACAACCGTATCGGTGTCGTGCTCGGCCGTGTAGGCACGGGTAAAACATCCCTGTTGCAGAAACTCGGGTTGTGGTTCCTCCTGCACGGGGATATGGCGACGATGGTTAGCAGTGTCGATAGCTTCGGCGCGCTGTGTGAGGTGAGCGGCGGCGAGCGGGCCACGCTGGGCGGGGCGCATACGGCCACGATCAACGTATGGGACGGGGAGCGCGCCACGGATGAGGAGCGCCGGGAGCGTGTGCGCTTCGTCTGCGCCGCGGTCGATTTGTTACTCGGTGGCCTGGCAGACCTTGAGCCAGCCTACATCGACGAGGCGGTCCGTGACATCTACGCGGGCGCGGGCGACACGACACCCACGATGGGCGACCTCTACACCTACCTGGAGGGCAAGTGGACCGCGAAAGGCGACGATCGCGACGAAAAGAAAGTATGGCGCGCGCTGGGCTGGCGCCTGCGTCCCTACGTCCACGACGGCCAGCATGCCGCCCTTGTCGATGGTCAGACGACCACGCGCCTGGACGCGCCCTTACTCGCCTTCGACACATCCCCCCTGGAAGAGAGCGCTACCCTCCGCAACTTCGCCTATTTCTCGGTGTTCGCCATCGTGGACCAACGGCGGGCGCTGGCACGCGCCAGGAGCGTCGCGGCGGGGCGCGCATCGAGTGACCATCTCACGGGTCTTGACGAAAGCTGGGCGCTGCTCAAGAGCCCGCTGGCGCGCGACTACATCAACCGGACGTCGCGCAAGGCACGCCACGGGGGATCGTGTGTCGTGTTCGCTAGCCAACAGATTAAAGACCTGATTGGCGACACCGACGCCGAAACGTTCTTCACGCAAAGCTCGTGGAAGGCGCTGTTCAGCGTCGAAGACAACGGCGCGCAGACCGAGGGCAACCCGCGTTTATGGTTGGAACGGATGCTCAACCTCACGCCCGAGGAGGTGGACGCGGCGCAGCGCATGAGCGGAGAGAAGGGCGTCTATATGCCAATGCTCCTGACGCGGCGTGACCGGAGCAGCGCCCGCGACCTGCACGGAATTGTGCGTGTCGAACTGAGTACCGATGAAGCCTACCTGTTTGCGAGTGATACGGATGACCTCGCGGCACGAGCCTGGTGGACGGAGGAAGCGGGCGGCTTGTGGGCGGGCATCAAGGCCCGCGTCGACGGAGAAGCCGGCGAGGAGATAGCGGTATGACCCATAAATACATCCTGGCCCTGGCGGCGCTCCTGTGCATCCTGACCCTATCGACACCAACGACTGCGGGAGCGGCGAGTAACCCTGCGGCAACGGCGACGCCGTACCCAACGTACACGCCGTATCCCAGTCCGACGCACCAACCCAGCGCGAGCCCGACACCTAGCCCAACGCCCTCGCCTAGCCCCACGCCGGCGGCCACGATCGGCGGGGCGGTGTCGTCTAACTCGACCTGCGGCACAACGGCGCTGGCGATCCCGCTCCCGTTAGGCAATGGCCTATGCATCGACCTGTGGGGCGTCATCCAGCAGGGCTTTTCGTCGGTGTGGAACGGCTTCGTCGCGATCCTGGCGACACAGATCCGCGACCTGACCGACGCCATCATAGGCCCGCTGACGCGCACGGACAACCCGACGGCAAACGCGGGCCTTGTGGCCGTCAAAAACACCCTGAGCACCGATGCGGGCGACGCGTTCGCGGTCGTCTTTGGGATTGCCGTGCTGTGGACGATGAAGCCCGCCTGGTTCGGCAACGTCGCGCAGGGGGTCGCCCTGTTGTGGCGCTCTGGTCTCGTACTGGCGGCGCTCGCGGCCTACGATACCCTCGTCAACGTCTGGCTGGGAGCGGTCAACGGCCTGGCGTCGGACATTGGCGCGTCCACGATGCACGATATGGGACATTCCGGTATCGCGCTGCTGCTGGCGCCGCTGCTTCTCATTATCGTGGGGATCGAGCGCGCCGTCACGCTGCATGTGTTCGCGTTCGTGTACGAGATCGGCCCACTGGCTATTATCTTGTTTGCGTGGCCACCGGCGGCCGACATCGCGCGGGCGTGGCTGCGCGCCTTCGCCTATCTCTCATTGTTAGGACCGGCCTACGCGGTGATGTTGAGTGTGATCGTGTCTCTGGAAGGGCAGGGGAATGGGCGCGCGGGCGGCATCATCGGCACGGTATTGTGGAACGACATTATGCTCGTCGGCGGCCTGCTGGTATTGGCGCTGGTGCCGGGTATTGTGGCGGCGCTGCTTTCCGCTGTGGCGCATGCGGGCGCGAGTGGTCTAGAGAACGTGGGCGGTATCGCGAAACTCGCGGCCTTGTAGCACAAGAGGAGGATAGGGACATGGACGATGTACTCTGGTATCTCATCGGGCGCAAAAAGGAGCGGCGGATTCATAAGCGCACGCTGGCCGTGGAGCGCTACACCATCGAGCAGGGCTTACGGACACAATACGGTCTGCCGGCGCTGCCGCCACAACTAGCGTTGACGCGGCCGAGCACGCGCCGTGCCGTGCGGATCACCGGACGCATGATGCGGCGCGTGCTGATCGCGGTGGTCCTCATGACCGTGCTCCTTGTGGCAATCTTCGCCGTCTACGCCATCGGCTATGGCGTGGAGCATCACCTGATCTATCCGGCGCGGAGTCGGTAAGTTGTGTCGAGCACTAGCCCCCATGCCGCTGGTGTGGGGGCGCTTTTCAGCCCATCGCAATCCCGTAGTTTTCCCCGATCGGTACGCCTGCAATCCCGTTGCCGGATAAAGCTGGTGCCTCCTAGTAAGCATCCTTCCGCCAACGCCCCCCCATACCACCACGGCCACACACGTCGCTACGCGACCACAGAGAGGAGGCGCACCACCATGATGATAGACGACGCGGACAGCAGCGCCGACCCTCTGGATGACGTTGAGGCTATGCCGTCAACGCTGATCAAAAGCCACTACCAGAAGCAAGGCCCGCAGGCCGTCGCGCGCCTCTACGACGCCGTGTACTACATGCAGAACCGCGAGACCGGGGGCGATGAGGAACCAGGTCCGCGCGACCTCTTCGGGGCAACGGGCGACATGACGAGCAAACAGGCGCGGCAGCTGTTGCGGGCACGGCAGGATCGGTCGGTACTCTACCACCGCGAGATTATGAGCCCGAGCCCCGCCCACGGCTTGCAGACGCAACAGGAGCTGGAAGCATGGACACGGGAAGTAGTCGGGACCCTGAGCAACTACCTGGGCCTCGATTTCGCTTGGTGCGCCGCCGTGCATCGAAACACGGCCCATCCCCACGCCCACGTCTTGATTAGCGGCGCGGGCGTGCGACGCAGCGACGGCAAGCAGATAGGCGTGCGGCTCAAGAGACAGCACCTTGACCTGATGCGCCAGGCTGGGATCGCCGCCGGCGTGCGCCTGTCGCTCCCACGGGAGGCGGCGCGCGCGGCAGACCGGCAGCGCGACATGGCCGCACTCGTCGAGCGGTCCAGGAGCAGACAAGCAGCCGCCCCCGTTATAGCACAACCCGTTAGCGTACAGGAGGAGCCGCGTGAAAGCCTTATTGGTCGCCTGTTTCGTCATAGCCGCTAGCGGCGGTATCGCCCTGCTGGAGCGGCCACACATCGTCACCGCTTACCAGGCGGCAGAGATCGCCGCCGCGTGGCCGCCACATGTCGTCGCCACCATCCCCAGGGTCCATCTCATCCCCCGCCTTGCACACGGCTGGCGTCCCATGCCCTGGCCGCAGTGGACGGACCCGCGTGCCCGCGTGCGACGCCTCGCGGAAATCAACGGGCCGTCGTCGGTGGGTCATCTCATGCGCATCGGATTATGGGTCGAGGTCGCCACGGTCATCCTCATCGTCGTGCTGCCGCTGCTGCGCACGCTGTGGGCGCCTCTGTGGTTCGTGGTCGGCCGTGCCGGCAAGCTAAAGCCCGGCACGGCGCACGGCGCGGCGCGCTGGGCTGGCCAGCGGGACGCGCGCCGGTGGCGGCCGCGCCGCGGGGCCGGATCGTTCGTGCTGGGCCGCGTCATAGGGATGCGCCGCACGATCGCGCTCCCGGACGCCCTGGTGTACGTCCACACGCTCCTCGTCGGGCGCTCCGGGTCCGGCAAGAGCACGTTGCTGATCGGCCTGCTGCTGCGCGAGATAGAGCGGCGCGTGCCGCGTTCCATTGTCGTGACAGACCCCAAGGGCGAACTCTACGAGCGCACCAGCAGAGCGCTATCCAAGACGCACACGGTGCTGCGGCTCAACTTCTACGACCCGAGCGGCGCCGGGTACAATCCCCTCCAACATATCGGGGCCGACCCGGAGGGCGCGCTCTCTTTTGCCAGAACCTGGGTCGCCAATACACGGCGACAGGACGCCTCCGAGGGCGGCTTCTGGGATGATACGGTGCTCTTGCTTATCCAAGCATGCGCGTTGCACCTGAACGCGGTCAATAGGCCGGGCACCCTCTCGCAGTTGGCGCATTACCTCTCACGGACGGACGTGAAGGCTATGCACCGCGAGTTACTGGAAAGCCCCGACCTCAATGCACGGGACGCCGCGCAAGGGTTCTTGACGCATCTCAAGGCCGACCCGACGCTTGCAGAAAAGGTCCTGACGGGGCTACCCCTGAGATTTATGGGCCTCAAGGGCGACGCCATCCAGGCGGTCACGGACCACAACGACCTCAACTTCGTGGGCATGGGCCGCCGCGACGAGCGTCCCGTCGCCCTCTACATCCAGCTCACACCGGGCCGCGAGGATACCCTGCGCCCGTTCGTCGCCACCTTGTTCGGCCAAATGTGGGACGCGCAGATCGCCTACGCCAACACCTGCCCCGGCAAGGCGCTTCCCCGACCCGTCATGAACGTGGTCGACGAGGCCGGCACCATCGGGACCGTGGGCGGGCTGTTGCACGCGCTCAACCGGAACCGCTCGGCGCGCATCGGTATCCTGTTGGCATTCCAGTCGCCGACACAGATGGTGGAGCAGTACGGCCCCGACGCGCCGGCCGCCTTCGAGGATGGGTGCAACACGCTCCTGTTCTTCGCGGGCGCGGGTCCGACGACGGCGCAGTGGATGAGCGACACGCTCGGGCAGCGAACCGTCGTCAGCGCCAGCGCGGGAGCGTCGCGGGAGCGGGAGCGCGTCTTTACCCAGGGGGGCAGCCGGAGTAAGAGCGAGACCGGCGCGCCGCTGATCGGGGCCGACGAGCTGCGCGCTTTGCCAAAAGGGACGCTCATCGTCAGCGCGGCCAACGAACGGCCGTTCATGGTCCGCGTCATCCGGTGGGACAAGACGCGGCTACGCCGGCGAGCGGGCTGTATGATTAGGTCCACCCCGCGCGGCTCCCACACACAAGGCACGCACGACGCTCACACAGCGCCTATGCCCGTCGAGGCTGGTGGTGTGCGGGACTCGGCATAACCTTTAGGTATGGCAAGCGCCGCCTTTAGGGGTGGGGACGTTTAAACGAAGGAGACGACGATGGGACGCCTACGAGACAAAATGAGACGCGCGTTCACGGGCGCGGCGACACACCGAGCGATGGCCGCGCTTAAGCGGGAGGCCATCGAGGTCAACGGGGCCATCTGGAATACCAACCCAGAGGGGCGGATCGCGCCATATCCCTTTGTGTGGGTAGAGGAGTCCGGCCGCCCACGTGTGCGCGCCCTGGAGCAAGCGCACTACCGGGCAACCGAGCAGGGCCAGGACGACATAGACTTTGTATACCAGTGGGTATCCACACGTCCAACGCCACAAGAAAACGCCGAGGGAGTCGCGCGTCTCAACGTCACCATCCCCGCTATCAACGGGAGACGCGCGACTATCGCTTTCTGGTTTCCATTGCCCACGTTCGTCGCACAGTTGCGCTTCATGGCCGACACGGGTGGTGTCAGCGTGACGAGCTTGACCCCCGAGCAGATCATAGACGAGCCGCTATGGCGCGGCTTCAGTGTCGCGTTCACCCCATCCGTCACTGAACTACGCACCATCTGCGACGCGTGGGACACCACAACGCCCTCCTAAAGAGCCCATCTCTTTATTTTTCCCAGCAGCACAGTCGTCGTTGGCGCAAGGAAAGCGTAGGATCGCTCCACTTAATGAGATGGGGCGGCTTTCCGCGAGCGGGATAACCCGTACCATCGCCCATCTACTCGTTTCTCGTGCGCTACGCGCCCTGCGAAACACTCGGCCTGCGTATCAACGCCTCGGCCGCAACCGCGAGCTACTGGGAAAATAATTAAATAGTATCTCTACTCTTATCGAAGTGTGGCAAGACAGGCCAGGGGTTGTTCCACGCGTCCGCTCGATCCTTTCCGCCCTGTGCGCGCACCGTTTGTCCCTAGCGTTATCCACCCTGAACGTGGCACTATAGACATAGCGATCATGCACAGCGACAGTGTGTGGTAGCTAGACAGCCGGCGACGCCACCAACCGCCCGTCATGCGTGAGCTGGCCGGCAGATGAGGACACAGGAGGATGTCATGTCAAACGCGAACGACGACGAGACCAGCAAGCCCGGCTTGACCAAGCCCCTGATCAACAACATCGGCGGCATGATCGACCAGGATGCCCCGAGCGCCGATCAACTCCTCGCTCACAGCCCTGACGGAACATGGGGCGAGGCGGAGATTGTACAGGGAAGCGCGGGCGCGGGTGACCATAGCGGCCCCGACGACAAGAGCAGCATCCCTGGATTGGACCGTCAGTGAGGAGTAAGACACGCGACGCCTCGTATGTCAACGATCGCGCTAGCCGCTAGCATCGCTCCGCTGGTATGGCCGCGCTCCGCGCTGTAGGGGGAGGCGTCCCCCTACGCGGCAGCTCGCCCTACGCGGGCGAGCCTGCCTACCCCCTCGGGAGCCTTCGTGCTCCCCCCACTCCGGCCCGTTGGCCGGACCGACGCGGGTCCCCCCATGAGCGGGGGGACCCCCTGCACCCCCGGCATTGAGAGGAGGATAGAGCGCTCGGTTCGCGATAAACGGGTTAGGGAGGCGAACCTCCATGTTCGTCGACGAGGCTAGATCCGGTCCCATCGGGCACACGGGCGGGGCTGGCTGGTGTGTCGATGGCCTCTTGAGCGTCTGGCTTAGTGACCGCACGAGGCGGCATGTGCTCAAGGTACGCCTTGACAGCCAGGTATGTGGCTGCCGCTGCCCCCGCGATGATGCTGAACATCAAGCCGTTTTGATCGTAGGGGGCGATGATAGCTGGCGTCAGCCTACTGTTGTCGTGCACGAAGGCCCAGGAAATGCCGATCGTGGGAACAACGACGAGTCCCACCGCGACGCCGACGCCGAAAGCGGCCAGTGTGTCTTGCGCGAAGGACTCGAAGGTAACGGGATGACGGCGTACGAGACGGAGACCGACCGTCAGCAAGGCCAGGATAACCGTGACGGACAGCCCGACCGTGAGCTGCATGCTACTTGGTCGTGCGTCCTTGTACGGGATCGTGCGGCCGCGTGGTCGGGTGGTCGTCCACATAGCGGTCCAGTAGTTCGCCGACTGTCCCGCCGACGACAAGACCCGCGACCGTGCCAAGAGGGCCAAGCGTTAACCCAGCCACGGCCCCAAAAGTGAGCGCGCCACCAATAGCGGACGGACTCATCTCCGTGGGACGCCGGCGCCGATGCACGCGCCGATCCGGCTGTGTGATAGGCATGGGTGTTGTCCTCCTCGCATGGTACCTACTGTCAGTGACAGATGTACCACCAGAATAGCACGCTTTGCCCCAACATTGTGGATAACTCTTTACCGCTCCTCAATTTACCCTGCCACAGCGAGGGGATAATAGACGCGCCTGACGCTGATAACCGGGCTACCGACATGTCCGTGCGGTAGGCTGATGATGCGGGTGGCCTGCGGTGTCGGGGGGCACTTCACCGTGGGCCGCTCGCGTCCTATACCCTCCTGGCGTTTAGGGCATGGCGTCGCGGTGCTCGGCCTCGATCCAGCGCTGACACCGCTCACGCCAGGTCGCCTCGTGACTGCGCGCGATGAACGTGGACACGGAGGCCGTATTGCCTTGTGTGACGGTGTACCCGCGCAGGTCATCGAACACGGCCCACGTCTTCGAGAAGGGGCGTGAACGAGCGACGAAACGAGGGCGTGGTGTCATGGGCCGGCCTCACTGCTGGGGTCGGAGTGAGGATGACATCCTACCCGCACATCGCGCCTCAGCGGCCCCCTACCAGCAGTCTAAGCCACCATGGCATCTGTCGCCGGGCCAGACGCAGCTCCGCGGCCTCGCGCTCGGCCACCTCGGCGCGGCGGCGTAGTTCTCCTATCAGTTCGTCCTTGTCGGCAAGACGCGCCTGATACTGGGCGTCGAGGCGGTCGCTGATCGCGCCGATGAGCGCCGGCATGTCCACGGGTCGGCCGGACAAGGGCGCGGACACCCCGCCGGACAGGCCGGACAGGGGGCCCGGCGGGGTGTCCATGGGCGTCATCTCGTGCTCGACAGCGCCGCGCCGGCCACGGTAGTCGGCAATGGCGGCCGGACTGATGCGCATCTCGACGGTATGGCGGTCGGTCTCCAGCCGGTCGGCGCGGAGCTTGCCCTTCTCGATGTAGCGCCGCACCGTGCGCTCGTTCACCCCGAGGATCGCCGCCGCCGCGGTAACGGACAGGGCGGGCCGGTCGGACACATCGGACCGGTCTGACATGTCCGATGTGTCGGACTGTCCGGGCGTGCCGGACATGTCCATGGTGTCCGGGTTGTCCGGCAGGTTGTCCATCATGTCCGCCAGTGTACCACGCCCTAACACGACGAGGGACGCGCATGGTAGCTGGAGCCTTAACCGGCTACAGGCCCTCGTCAATGCCCTCCAGGCGCAACGGGCGGCAGGTGACACAGATTGGCTCGGTCGTCATCGCACCCGTCGTCTGTATGGATGCGTGCAAGGGTGTGCGGCGGGTTTGGCGTGAGAAGAGCGTGCCGGGTGTGATCGTCCCGGCGCACTCCACACACTCGAACGCGACGACCGCGCGATAGGCAGTCGTGATCCCGCCGGTAGCCAGCGTCGCGCGCCCGACTCGATGACTCCTCACGTCCCTCACCATCATCACCTCTCTTCGTACGGCCATTGTAGCACGCCCCACACGCCTGAGGGGGCAAAGGGACGGTCGGTATCCCCCTGGCCCCGCCAGTTCTCACCGGACGGCCTGTGGCCTTTAGGCGTGCATGGGGGATTGGTTCTGTCCAGCCTGCTCCCGCTCTGCCTGCTCTCTTGCTGCAATGGCCGCATGGTTCTTTTCGATAAAGGCGTCGTTGGCCGCGATCTCCGCCAGACGTGCGTGGCATTGCGCGCCATCTTCGTCGTCAAGCTGCGCGGCGGCAGCTTCTTTCAATTCCGCCGCATAGGCGATCAACTCCACCTGACGGTGGAATCCATCACCACCCGAGGCGTCCGGGTGGGCGTCATCTTCACCGCCCCCGCAGGGTTCGATGTTCCCCGCGAGTATTAAGAGTAAATCGCTGAGTCGCCACACAGTTTCAGTGAGGATGTGCGTGTAGCCCAAATCATCATCGCTACCAACAAAGCCCTTGGCGACCGGATAGCGAATGATGCTGGGTCCCGTGTTTTCCGTCGTCTTCATGGAATGGCCTGCTTTCTTCATTTCATTTAAGGGGCATGTTCGTTGTGAGGGTGCGGGATACATACATAGAGCCATACCTGCCTGCACGGGGCGGCCCACGCGCCCATGGCCTACGCCTGTGCCGTGTTCTCATTGGGGCCACGCCCCAGCGGACGCCCGCGCCCCACGTCGCGACCGCTCAGGCGGCACAGATAGGGCGCGGCCACGTCGTGGCGGCGACACCACACCCGCCTGTTGACGCCGCTCTGACGGGGGCGTATAGCGTGCCTCCGCCGCATCCTGCGCTGCGTCCTGGATGGCCCCGACGGCACGCTGACAGAGGCGTACAGCCTCGTCGTGCCCGCGCTCGCGCGCCTGTGTCACAACGCCTCTCACAGCGTCCAGGCCCTCGACAAGCGCCGCTAACGCCAGGCCGGGATCGCGGGGATACGCCGGGATAATCTCGACCGTTTCGTCGTCGTCGAGCGGGTCGATGCGGACGCACGCGACGTGCCGGATGCCGGCGATGGTGAAGGGGGCGACCACCAGACCGCCACGGCGTTGTTACACCAGGAGTGGCCTGCTTAAGTCGAAGTAGGGCAGGTCGATAGGGGGAGTCATGGCGCGCTCTGTTCGGCGCCGGCGTCCATCTCATCGTGGCCCGCGAGTTCCGCGATAAAGGCGTGGCACGGTTCGCCATAATCCGTGTCCCAATCCGCGAGCACCGCCTCTTCCAGCCGCGTCGCGATCTGCCGCGTCGCGATGCGGAGGCGGTACTGCGCGCCCAAGTCGGCGCCATCGTCTTTAAGCGGGTCGAGGGTAAGCACGAGAACTTGTAGTAATTCGATTGCCTGATACAACACACCGGCCTCAATGTGGATCGGGCTGCCGCTGGTGGGGCTGTCATGCACATGAGGGATCAAAACCTCGATGGTGTCCTGGCCGCGGCGGATGCCGCTTTCCCAGGGGCGTTCTTTGGTCGTGACCGTCGTGTGGGTGGTGTCAGTGGTTTCGTTCGTCATGGCCTTGTGCTCCTTTGCGTGGTGTGCTGGGTGAGACGATTAAAGACGCCCATGATGCGTGCGTCCTCAGCCGGCGTCGCCACGGGGGCATCCGCGATGAGGCGACCGTCATAGGTGAAGAAAGCGTGTGTACCGTAGATGTAAAGCGCCCACGCGGGCGCGTCGGGTATCACAAGCGCCGGTGGTACTGGCTGTGAGATGGTCATTGACGTAGGCTCTTGGCGGCCGCACTGCGAGCCATGATCCTGCCGGCGTACTCATTCCAGGCGGCGCATTCCTCGACGGCGGCGGCATTGGCCGGCAAGAAGCGCCCGTCGCCGGCGTAGCGATAGGTAGGGCGCTCGGCGGCGATCTCGGCGGCCGCCCCCGCATCCTGTGATGCGGGGGCCTTCGTGGTGGTGACCGTTGTGGGGCGCATCGTCTACGCCGCTTTCATGGCCTGATAATGCAGCGCGGCTACTTCACGCTCCAACGCATCGAGCTGCCGCCACAGGACGGCGTAGAGGTCGTCGCGGGGGTCCGCCTCGTGAAGCGCCCGCCGCGCATGGGCCAGCCTCATCTCGGCCTCCTCGGCCTGAGCGTCGAGGCTGGCGACGGCGGGCGGCGTGGGCATGACCGGCCGCTTAATCCCACTGGGGGCGCCCGCCGACATCGGCACGACGACCATGGGAGCCGCTGGTGGCGCGGCCTGCCCGTACCACTGCTGCATCGCCGGCTCCATCGCGCGGACGAGGGCGACGTGGCAGCAGGTCCCCCGGTACGAAAAGCCCTTGCAGGGGCAGTGATCGACCGTGACGGGATGGCCGGTACCGGGCTTACTCGCGCTCTCTACTAAATAGTGACCAGGGCCAAGACGGCGAACGCGCGGACGAAAAGTGCTAGCGGGCGTGGTGTGTGTGGCCGTAGACTGAGTGTGCATGGCGATCGTACCTCGCTGTGTCGTGCCGAGGGCTGTTGTCGCAGCGCCTCGGCTTTTTTGTGTGTAGGTCATTCCCTACTCCACCAGTATAACCTAGTTATAACGACGTGTCAACTTTGATATAATAGAGTTTAGATAGCGTGCACTTGCCGTTATCGCGTCGTATTATAAGGGGGTGTTGCACATGGATGCACTGACGATTGACCAGGGGGCCGAAACAATGCCGGATATCAACCGGGACGAAAAAGAGACACGGGTAACCGTCCTATTCCCGCCGCCTGTTGCACAGCGGCTGCGGCGCGTGGCAGAGCGTAAGGCGGTGCCATTCTCCGTGCTGGCTCGGCTGTGGGTGATTGAGAAGTTAGACGAGGAGGAGCGCCGGTTAGGCATTGAAGCGGGGGGTTGTCAATGACTAGCCCCACCACCATCAACCCAACCGCGCTCCCCTCACTTCCGCTCGACGAGCGCCGCGAACTGCCTGACACAGCCGCCATCTACTTCGTCCTGGCCGGCGATACCGTGCTCTACATCGGCCAGTCGGTCAACGTCCGGCAGCGGTGGTTAGCGCACCATCGCCTCGCCCAGCTTAACGAGCACGGCGGCTGTCGCATCGCCTGGATGACTGTAGACGGCGTTAGCCTGCTCAACGAGCTGGAGCAGGCGTGCATCGCTCACTTCCAACCGGCCCTTAATGGCACCAATATGCCCGGCTGGTCGCCGTTAATGGGTTGCGAGAAAGAAAACGCGCCCGATCTGTCATGGCGCACAATGCTGCGCCTCACGCCACAGGCCGGCCAGGAGGTCGAGCGCCTGGCTGCGCGTGACGCCACACCGGGCGCGACAGTGTGTCGCAGGCTTATCATGGAGCGGTTAGAGCAATTACGACGTGAACGCCATTTAGGAGGACAGTCATGAGCAACAATAACGCACTGACCAACGTGCCCGTCGTAGACGGCGCGATCGCGCTGGAGGACCTGGCGCGGCGCATCAACGACGAACACCACCACTGCGCCGAGGCGGCGCGCTCAACCCTCGACCATGCGCTTAACGCCGGCACCCTGCTAACCCAAGCAAAGGGACAGGTCGTCCATGGTCAATGGGCTGACTGGCTACGCGATCACCGCACCGTTTCGGAACGCACGGCGCAGTTGTACATGAAGCTAGCGCGCGAGTGGCCCGCCTGGTTGGAAGCACACAAAAGCGCAACGGTTGCGGATTTGTCCATGACCCAGGCTGTCGCGCTCCTAGCGGCCCCGTCGCGTACAGGGACAGGCGAATCCGCGGACCAGGGGCCGGCAGCGGGTGATGACACCGGGAGCGCCGCCGTGCCGCGCTGGTACATCCTCGCCCAGCCTCTAGAGGAGCGAGCACGCGTCTGCCAAGAGTGGTGGGACCAATGCTGTCGCTACACTCTCCTCCTCGACACGGAGGGGCTGCCTGCGCCGGAGATCGCGCAGGTATTGGGAGTCCCGGTGGAACAGGTCCAGCGCATCCTCTCCCCACAACCGCCATCGCGGTTTCACATCCTCCCGGAAGCTGGTATGAGTATAGAGCGCGTGTTATTCGACGGCAACGCCGTCCCCGCGTATACCGCGCTGGTCGAGGATCATATCCTGTCCTGGGTGGAGCAGGGATATAACGATGCGCTGTGCCTTGCGGAAATCGAGAAGCCAGGCTTGGCCGCGCCATTACGTGGCCTGGCCGCTCACTACAAGCGGCGACGGACAGCCCTTCGTGAGAGCGTGGCGTGGTTCTCGTTTTGGTCCCGACCCGACTCTAGCGGCACCCTGCACGACTTCGGCGTGCCTTTTTGGTCGTGCGCTCTAACTGACGCACGCATCGCCGTTGGCATCGAGCCCGATATGGGGCAGACATTGGGCCAGTTATGGGTCGACTTCACCACCGAGTTGCGCGCGGGGTAACGGTGAATAAGCAAGAGGGCGAAGCCATGAGCACGGCGATTGTGATCCACTGGATTGAGCGCGGCTCCGATCTGCTTGAGGCCCGCGCCGTGCTGCCCGACGGGCGGGATGTCTTCGCCGGCTACGTCGCCGCGAGCCCCGGTCAGAGCGCCTGGCGCGGCTACGTCGGCTCCAACTTCGCCATGCAGCACGGTGAGGCGGACCAGCAGCGCGCCGCGCTAGAGTGGGACGGCGGCGGTGAGGATGGTGGCGCGGATACTCGGCCTTAACGTAGCGAAGGTCGAAATTTCGGCAAACTAGGGCGACTTCACGCGCTGCTCCATAGCCAGTCATGCGCAGCGACTTCGCTCTAGCCCATTGACTGCGAAGTACGGGGGCGCTTGCCGGCGTTGACCCCGTTCCATCGATGCCTGGAAGTCGAAGAAGTTCGTCGTATGCGCATTCTACGAACAAATGAGAGCGGCACGATGGTCGACCGCTACTACTCTCTGGCCGAACTGGCCGTCACTTTGCCGGAATTTGGACCTTCGCTACGTTAGGGCCTACTAAGAGTCATAATGAGCGCCCATCTCCCCCCACATGTGAAACACTTCTCCCTTGACACATTGTATCTATCTGGATACTATTACATAGTTAGTATCTTACTGCATGAGTAGGTATCAAAGGGGGGGGATCAAACATGGCGTTAAAGATTCAGTACAGCGCAGGGGACATAGAGGAGGAGATCGAGGCGCGGGCCACGCAGGGGCGCGAATCCGTCGTGGCCAAGCGCGACCTCGGGCGTTACTACAGCGTGCTACGTCGTTCCTTGCCCACGTTCACGATTGGGGAGGCGCGCGTCATCGTGCGCGCAGTCACGGAGGCGGCCGCGCCTGGTCCAGGACGGCATGGCCGCGACGACGATGGCGCATACCGTGTTGACCCGCTGATGGTGTGGGCGTACGTCGCGCGCATGAAGGACGTCATAGAGGACGACCGCACGAGGAAGGCAGACATCCTTTCGAGGATGGGGATGCGCTTGACGGCGGAAGCGCGCGCGCGCATGGAGCCATTCCCCCATGCGGAGGTCGATATTGACGAGCTTATCGCTCGCCTACGCCTGCTCACGTTCGCCGAGGCGTTCGCCGTGGTAGACGCCGTTGAACGTGTCGCATCGGAGTACAGCGACGAGGACGGGCAGTTTGAGTTTGACCCCCCGTACATGGGGTTCAGTTTCACGGAACTCGTTGGCGTGGGCCTAGTCGATGCAGGCGACCAAACGTTTGACGTGATCGCCTATCGCTACGAGCCCGCCGACCTGGGTATCGAACCTGACGGGCTCGACCTCGGGATTGTCGATCGTAAAGCTGCGGCGCGGGACCTGGACTGGATGGAGCGCATCGAGGAGATAGCCGCTGGCCCCTTCCGCATCGAGAAGGACGCCAGAGCGACTGCCACGAAGCTGCGGACGGCCGAGGGGGACGGGCCGCGTCGGTTCGTCGTCCGCGACACGCGCGATCGCGGCATGCTACGGTCGGCGCAACGGGAAGAGGAAGCGGCCGTCGTCTAGGCCGCTTTTAACCGAATTGGGCATCTGTCGCATTAGTGTACGCCTCGTTGGCGTCGGACAATCGCCCATTGTCGCAGGTAACGACAGATAGCGCAGGGCACGCGATAGCGCGGGTGACAGGGAGTGTGAACGATGGGCGAGCAAACGCGGGCGCTGGTGCTCCACGACGGGCGCGGAGCTGCTCCTACTGACCGCATGAGAGGCTGGACAGATATGCCAGCCGATGCGCGGCGGCGACGTGCCATGGCGGCCGCGCTCGCCCACGACACCGACGCGTTGTGGTCTCTAGCCGACGCGTACCTCACCCTCAAGGGGCGGGCAGGCATCGGAACATCAGACAGGACCCGCGCGCGGTACCGTGAGGCTATCGCCCATCTCATCGCGGACTGGGCCACGGTGTCCATGCTCCATCCCGATGCCCCCAACGACGACGACGCCGGCGCGGCCTGGGTGGCCACTCTCCAGGCAGGCACGGGACAGCGCGGAGGCTACCAGCCGTCAACGGTCCAAGTACACCTCGCCGCGGGGCGGTTACTCTATCGGGCCTTACGATGGTGCAGGGCGACAACGGCCGATCCCTTCGGCGAGGCGCGGGCGCCACACGATAGCACGGCCAGTTGGGAGAAGCGCGCCGCCTACGGCGAGGATGAGGTGTCGGCCCTGCTCGCCGTCATCGACCGCCGCGAGGCCGAGGGTGGACCCGCCGCCAAGACCATGGCACGGCTCGACCGCGTGCTCGTGCTGCTCGGGGCGCATGGCGCCTTGAGGGCGAGCGAGATGCTCGGGCTACGGTGGGCCGATGTCAACATGACGACGAAGGAACTTGTCATAACGCACGGTAAGGGCGACAAACGTCGAACGGTCGTGCTGTCGAAGGGGCTACGACAGGCGCTAGCGGCCATCCCGCACGCCCAGGCCGATGAGTACGTGTTGCCCTACCGCACACGCCAGGCCGCGTGGTATCGCATCAAGCGCCTCACCGAGGAGGCCGGCGTCGCCGAGCGCGGGCTCCATAGCTTGCGGCACACGGCCGGAACGCGTCTTTATGGGCAGACGCACGACTTGTTACAGGTAGCGGCCCAATTGGGGCACGCGCACGTCGAAACGAGCCGGACCTATGCGAAGCGCGATCGGTCAGAGTTGCATCAGTCCGTGGGGGAGTGGACGTGAGCACCGCCATGTCCGCGTCCGCCCCCGTCCCGTTCGTGCCCGCGTTCACGTTCACATCTGACGAGCGCGCCGCACAAGATGCGCGCTTAAATCCCATCATCGCCGAGCTATGGAAGGCGGGCGGTATTACGTGGTGGCGCAACGGACCAGAGTTTCAAGCTGCTCATCAGCGATGGCTGACTATGTTCAGCGCCGCTGACTTGAGGGTTATCCCCGACTATTTGAATATGGTGCTCGCTATGGCGACCACGGCGGCCGGCCCTTTTGTTCCCGTCGATCTATGGCCAAGTGTGCCACCTCCGGTTAAGCTATCTCCCGAGGGACACCTAGCGTTTCAAGTCATCACAAACACGATACGGGAGGGCGCTGGGGTGTTTACTCCCGGCAAGTTGCGCCGGAACAAGCACTATTACTTGCTCGTCGGACACTTGCTATGCTGGCCCGAAGAGATACGAGAAGGGAGTGACATTATTGACCCATGCTACCCCTGGCCCTTCGTCATAAAGATAGATGAGGAGGGATCGCCCCGACTGGAGCGCCAGGAGGACATCAGGGGTGAGCAGTGGGACATTGCCCAACGCATCGAGATGACTCTCTTTGAGGATGCACGGCAAGTTGACCGTTTACCCTATGGAACGAGCCAAACAGCCAAGAGCAGGCGCGACATGAAGGCGGAAAGGCGTCTGTTCGCGGGAGAGATCGCCAATCGACTCTATGAAACGAACGGCGCCGAGGAGATCGCCGAAAACCCCGCTTTCACCGCCGCACTGACGGCTGACGACGGGTCCGTGGTTGGGCGGATAGGATCAGGCGACGGGGTGCGCAAACTCATCCGCCTCTATCGAGAGACCAACAACCTGCCGCCCTTACCCCGCGGCCGGCCACCAAAAACGCCTAAATCGTGACGTTTTCACCAGGGGAGTATGTTAGGCCGATTAAACGCGATAAAGTAGGTTAGACTAGGGTAGATGCTAGAAACGCTAGTCAACGAGAGGGGATAGGATGATGAGAAATCCTGAATTGACACCCATTGCCGTCTCCGCACGGGACGCGGCCGAACTCCTGGGAGCCGCGCCATCGACCGTCAGGTTCTGGTGCCAAACGGGGATACTGCCCGCTCGCAAGATTGGCAAGGGCTGGGTTGTCCGCCGGGACGAACTCGACAAGCTGACGCGGGCCGTGGCCAAAGAGAAGGAGCCAGCGATGGCCTCATGAAAAGAGAAAAGCACATACCCCGGCCACAAGTTTAGCAGACAAAGAGACCGGGGTTACGCGCTCCGCAGCACGACACAGGCTCAAAGGTGAGCCGCCTCATTTGGCAAAGGTACGGGTTGACGCCCGTTGTGTCGTTGCCTTCCATCATAGATGATAGACGACTACCGTCACAAGGGGTCAATGACAGGGCAATGCCACTGCGAGACTATCGCAGGACATGAAAAACCGGCTACACAAGTCACCCGCCAAGATGTTTTGTGCAACCGGCCGTAGTAGAAAACGGAGTTACGCGCTATGAGCGCTATCTATATTGTAGCACGTCCACACCCTCATTTGGTAGGGGGTGGACGATGAGCGCCGCAACAGCCCGCGACTATCAGACGACACAGAACCTGTACCCTACCACCGACCCGGCCGCCATTGGCGCGTTCTGGGACGCCATGACCGAACCGGGCGGCATCTGTGAGATGCGTATCATCCGCCAGGAAACCGACCAATACGGCAAGAAAATCATCGACAGCGCCTACTTCACCGACCAGCACGCTTTTGTAGCGGCCGCGCAGCACATCCACCCTAGCTACGCGGCCGGCGTCTACCTCACCATGAACCCGGTCGATCCCGACGCGCCAACGTTGGCGCTGAAGAAAGACGGGACACGCCGCCGCCCCTTTAATAAAGGGGCCACCCGCGCCTATAAAGGCGATACAACCCCCGACGAGCACATCCTGATGCGACGGCATCTCCTCATTGACATCGACGCGGCCAATCCGACCGGCGTGTCCGCCACAGACAAGGAGCGCGCCGCCGCGTTGGTAAGGCGCGACGAGATCCGCGCCTACCTGGACGGCCTGGGTTGGGCGCCACCCCGCGTCGAGACATCCTCGGGCAATGGTGGCGGGCTCCTGTACGAGATCGACCTCCCGAACGATGAGATGTCCAGGCAGCTTATCAAGCGAGACCTGGAGGCCCTCTCCGCGCGCTTCACCACGGCGACCGCCACGGTCGATGTCGCCAACTCCAACACCGCACGCATCACCCGCATCCCCGGCACGGTCACGGCGAAGGGTGAAAACACCCCTGAACGGCCCTGGCGCCGCGCCACAGCGGTCTACCCCGACGGCGCGGGCATCGTCACCCGCGCCCAGCTTGAATCCCTGGCGGCCCAAGCGCCCTCAGCCAAGCGCGGCACGGCACAGCGGCGCGGCGCGGCGAGCGGCGACGATCGCGCCTCATGCGATGATACTAACGGCGATGATGAGTACGCCCGCTTGCTCGAAGAGGGCGCTCCGGCAGGACAGCGCCGCACTGTCCTGCTGAAGCTCGTCGGTCACTACCTCCATCGCAGGCTCAGCCCCCGCGAGATAGGCGTCATCTTGCGACCGTGGGCGGATCGCTGCCAGCCGCCCGTCCCCCACGCGCACCTCGACGACATCATCCGTGACCTGGCCGACGCCGAGGCACGCAAACAGCCAGGCACAGACGAGGAGGACGCGCAGGGCGACACACCGCTGACTGAGCGGGAGCTTGTGCAGCGGGAGCTTGTGCAGCGGGAGCTTGTGCAGCGGGACGCGTTGCAACGCGCCTACGCCACGATCGCGGACCTCACCGCGCAGATCACGGCGTGGGAGATTCTACGTACCACCAAGGCTTTTCCCAC
>JAABUJ010001414.1_pt1 | contig 35695 bp, 31 predicted proteins | sample 5559131 | NCBI WGS metagenome assembly JAABUJ01 (sample SAMN10711875, study PRJNA513366) | rock metagenome | isolation source: Antarctica rocks | place: Antarctica: Victoria Land, Mt New Zealand nord | collected 2016-01-07 | reverse complement strand
CCTATACCCTAACCCTATACCCTAACCCTATACCCTACCCTAACCCTACCCTATACCCTAACCTATACCCTACCCTGCCCTACCCTATACCTACCCTAACCCAACCCTATACCCTACCTAACCCTATACCCTAACCCTAACCTGCCCTGCCCTATACCTGACCCTATACCCTAAAAACTGCCCTAACCCTATAGCCTATAGCCCTATCCTGACACACCTGTGAGGCGTGCGTGTCCCTTTCCTGAGCTTCTCAGCGTCTCGCAGGTGGTGAAGCGCTGCTTGCCCGGCGCCAGAGGTCGGCTTGTATCAATGGCCTGCAGCAGCTCTCAGACAGCGCGGCACCTGCTTCACGTTTGCTTCACGTTCGACACTGACCTAACTTCATGCCTTCGATGCCGTGCTGTGCTTTGCAGGGCTTGCTTTGCCCTGGGCCCTTAGCCAGCAGCAGGTGCAGTTGCCAGATGTGGCACCCCATGTATGTACAGGCCCCACACAAGCACACCCCATGCTCCAGGAGCTTGCGCACTGGCACAAAAAGGGCAACGGCGTGAAGGCATGCGCGGCGGCGGGACAGGCCAGCGTGCGACTGCACGAGCAAGCTATTTAGCAGAAATCCTGTGGGTACGCCCGCGCGTCTCAGGGCCGAGCGTGCCGGCCGCGGCTGGCCCCGTCAAGGCGCAGCGTGTCCCGCCTCCTCTCGGAGCAGAGCAGAGCCCGCCCCTCCTGGCGGCACAGCGACACAGCGGCTGCACACAAGGCCGCGCTCCCCGGCAGGCAGGGGCCGGGCGCGCGAGCGGCGGCCCTCACGCAGCGGCCGCCCGCGCCCAGCGCCCGGCGCCCCGCTCAGCTTAACACTGTCGTCAGTCGTCACCTGCATCCTCAGACCCGCCCTTGCCCATCGCAACCATCACTATCGCGTGAACCAAGAGACCCACTATAGCAAGGAAGAGGCCCACGCACAACAGCGTGCACAACAGCGCGCACAGGCACCCGCATACGTCTGCGGGCGTGCACCCACAGCACGGCGGCCTGCCGCGGCGCGGCGCCAGCTCGCTCAGCGCGGCAGCCGCGCTCGGCACCGCCGCCGGGCCGTGGCGAGCGAGCGACCTCTCCAGCGCCCGGACGCCCCGGCGCGCCCTCACGGCCCGCCGGCCCCGCGGGCTGGCGCACAGGCTCCGCAGCGCCGCTGCGGCCGCCTCGTGCATGGCCGCAGAGCCGCTGGGCGCCAGCAGCGCGACCAGCGCCGCGGCGCCCCCGCACGCGCTGACGCTGTCGCAGCCCCGGGCGCTGTCAGCGCACAGGTTCCGCAGCGCCGCCGCGGCCGCCTCGTGCACGGCCGCACATTCGCCGGGCGCGAGCAACGCGACCAGCGCCGCGGCGCCCCGGCACGCCCTGACGCCGGCCTTGCTCTCGACGTTGCCCCTGCACAGGCTTGCCAGGGCGCCCGCAGCCTGCCCGCGCACGGCCGCGGAGCCGCCGGGCGCGAGAAGCCCGACCAGCGCCGCGGCGCCCCCGCACGCCCTGACGCTGTCCTGATTCCGGGCGCTGCCAGAGCACAGGCTTGCCAGCGCGCCCGCGGCCTGCCCGCGCACGGCGCCGGTGTTGCCGGGCGCCAGCAGCGCGACCAGCGCCGCGGCGCCCCCGCACGCCCTGACGCTGTCCTGGTTCCGGGCGCTGCCAGAGCACAGGCTTGCCAGCGCCCCGGCCGCCTGCTCGCGCACAGCGCCAGAGTTGCCGGGCGCCAGCAGCGCGACCAGCGCCGCGGCGCCCCCGCACAGCGCGACGCTCTGCTGGTTCTGGGCGCTGCCAGAGCACAGGCTCTGCAGCGCCCCGGCCGCCCGCTCGTGCACGGCGCCAGTGTTGCTGGGCGCCAGCAGCGCAACCAGCGCCGCGGCGGCCCCGCGGATGGCAAAGCCGTCCCTGATGCGGGCGCTCCCAGCAAGCAGGCTCTGCAGCGCCGCAGCGCCCGCCTCGTGCACGGCGGCAGGGCCGCCGGGCGCCAGCAGCGCGACCAGCGCCGCCACACCCCCGCAGTCCGCGAGGCTGTCGCAGTTCCGGGCGTTGTCCGTGCACACCGCCCGCAGCGCCGCCGCAGCCTGCTCGCGCACGGCGGCCGGCCTGCCGCCGGGCGCGAGCAGCCGGGCCAGCGCGGCGACGCCCCCGCTCGCCCGCACGGCGTCCCGGTTCTGTGCGCTGTCGGTGCACAGGCTGCACAGGACCGACGCAGCCTGGAACTGCACTTGCACGGGCGCAGAGCCGCCGGGCGCGACCAGCGCGACCAGCGCCGCGACGCCGCCGCACTCCCTGACGAGCGCCTTGGCCCGGGCGTTGTCGCAGCACAGGTACCGCAGCGTCCCGGCGGCCTGCTCCTGCACAAAGACAGAGCCGCCCGGCGCCAGCAGCCCGACCAGCCTGACGATGCTCTCCCTGTCAGCGTCCATGTCCTGGGCGCCGGCAACCCCCGCGGCAGCCGCCCGTGCACAGCGCGCCGACCGGCGCTGCGTCGGCCTCGCGAGCTGCCGGCGTGCTAGGCGGCGTCGCTCCTGCACCGCAGCAACGGGTTGCTCAACTTGGCAGCCCATCCACACAGCCCCCACGCAGAGTCATCCCTGTTCTGGTCTGTCACATGAAGCGTGTGCACCCGCGCGCGCCTGCAGCCGCCTTGCGCACAGCAGCAGACGTCCCATCCCTGGACGGGGCGCTGCTTGACAGGCGCACAGCTACAGTCTGTGCAGCAAAAGCAGCCTGCTCGTGCACAGAGCGTGCGTGGCAAGGCCGTGCCTGTGTGCGCCGCTCTGCTGCCGGCCACACCGGGTTGCCACCACGCCGGGCGCGCCGAGTCCGAGCGGGCCCTCGTTGTGGAGACTGGTCGCCACGCGGTTGTGTAGCTGCGCAGGCACGCCGACGAGAGGCCGACAGCCGGTCCGACGGCATCCGTCCGACAGGCATGCTGTGCTGTGCTTTGCAGGGTGCTCAGCACGGGTGCGGCACTCGGCAGGCCGGCGCCAAGCTTGCAGCTGGTGTTTGAGACTAGCCGCGTAGAGTTGTTCCCCTAAGCGCACATGCTCCGCGGCAGAGGCGCCAGGCCATGCAGCGTCACGCAAGACGCTTGGCGCCGATGTGCACAGCCGCGGAGCGCGTGTCGCACAATGGGTAATCCAACCCCAGAGCGAGCGCCGCCTGGCGTGTGAGCGCTCCCGCACAGCACAGGCACAGAGCACGGCCGGGATGGCGGAGCGTCGGCCCCTCTCCGCTCGCCCGACTAGAGGCCACTGCGCTGGGCGGCAGGCGCCGCAGACTGTCCTCGTGCACACGCACGATAAAGCGTGCCGTGCCGGCAGCGGCGCTATTCGGCTCTGCACGCACGTTGTTGGAGCCCTCAATACGTGGCTGCCTCGCTGCGTCAGTGACGCTCCTCCGCCACGGCACCGACACACAGCGACCGCCTCTTGCGCACACTCCACTCTATAACACGCCGGGCCCTGCCGCGGAGCCCCTGAGCTATTAGGCGCAACAGCTTGCTCAAGTCTGCAGCCTGGCGAGCAGGGCTCGTGCTGGATGCCGGCAGCCTGCGCAGCCCGAGGGCTCCTTGCTCTCGCTGGGCACAGGTTGCTAGACGAACATGCTCAAACGCGCGCGCCGAACAGGGCCTGCTTGAGAGCCGTCTCGCTGTGTCTGCTGCGCCTACTGCACTGTCCGCTGAATAGCAGCAAGCGCGGTGCACTCGTCACGTTGTTCTTTCCAAAGCCGGGCGCGCTCACGGTGGAGGCTGGGAGGCAGCCTGACTGGCTGGCACACGCTGGAACACTTTACAGCACCGACCAAGCCCCTCCAGGCAGGCGCGTGGCCGCGCATGCAGAGCCCAGCAACCGCTGTCTACGTGCGCGGCGCGCGGCCCGCTCGGCCACACCACAGTTCGCATAAACTCACTCAGCGCCCAGCTGCACGAGCCTGCCAGACTCAGGCACGCTGGTCCTGCGCCCCGCACGCGCGCAGAAATCACGCGTCATCGACAGGACCCGCACAGCAGCCCGCGCGCCGCCGCTCGCCTGCCCCGCCGCCGGTCACGTCCCAGCCGCACGCGTGGCCCACCGCCCTCGCGCGGATCAGCCAGCGCGCTCCGCGCCGCATGCCCGGACAGCAGCCCGCGCGCCGCGCCGCCCTCACGCGCACAGCGGCGCGAGCAGCCTGTCAAAGCCCTCGCGCCGCCAGGCCTGCGGCGCCGCGAGCGGCACGCCGGCGCGGCCCAGGCAGTCCACGCACGCGCGGCAGCGGCACGCGCGGCTGTCGCCGCGGTGCGCGCCCCACGCGCACTCGGGGCACGCGGCGCAGGTGCAGGCGCGCATGTCGCACGGGCGGAAGCCCGCCGGCGCCGCGGCCTGCCAGGCGCCGCCCGCGCCGGCGACGGCGCCAAAGGCGGCCTCGTGCTCAGACTGCGCGAGCAGCTCGCGCAGCTCGCGCTGCGCCTTGTCGGGCGGCGCGGTCGCGAAGCGCGCGTAGATGGCCGCGCGTTTGGACACGTCGCTGATGCGCGTGTCGCCGTGCCACGTCGCCCAGTCGAGCTCGGCGAGCGCGTGCGCCACGAGCGCCACCGTCCGCAGGCCCTGCATGCGCGACAGGAACAGCCGCAGCGCGCACGGGATGTCGACCTGCAGCAGGGCCAGGTCGGACGAGCGGTAGAGGTCCAGCACCAGCGCGGCGCCCGCGGCCCCGGCCGGCAGGCTGGCGGCGTCCAGCACGATGCGCAGCTCGACCAGCACGGACAGCCGCGCAAAGTCCAGGGAGCACAGCGGCTCGCCGGCGGCGGCCTGCGCCAGCGCCGCGTCGACGTCGCGGAAGCTGCGCACGTCGACCGCGTTGACGCTGTCGCAGAGCCCGTCGCCGGCAAACAGCTCGTCTTGGTCGGGCAGCAGCTTGTACAGGTCGCCCACGGCTCCGCGGGCAGCGCCACCGCCACGCGGCAGTCGTCCGGCACCCACAGCGCCTCCACGACCTGGATGTTGACCAGCGCGAGCGCGCGCAGGTGCGCGCACGGCGTCAGGTCGGTCCCGCGCCTCCCGCCCATGAAGCAGAAGGACGTGGCCCGGACGTACAGCGTCCGCAGCGCAGGCAGGCTGCCGGCGATGGCGTCAAGCAGCACGCCCTCGCACCCTATGTCCGGGCGTATGCGGCCGGCGTCCACGCTCAGCACCAGGTGCTGCAGGCCGGCCAGCGCCGCCGGCAGCGGCCGCAGCACCGGCACGTCCAGGCTGAGCGCGCGCAGCGCCGGCAGCGCCATGTTGCCGAGCAGCAGGGCCAGCGCGGCCGCCGCGGCGTGCGCCGCGTTATGCCGGCGGTTCCAGGCGCGGTCCGCGGCGCGGCTGTGGCGCGACATGACGTCGGCGTCGGCGCCCGCCGCGGCGCGAGCCTCGTGCTCCGCCTCGTGCTCGCCGTGGCCGATGACGTGGAGGCAGCGCAGCGCCGGCAGCACCCAGGGCTGGGCCACCAGCGCAGAGGCCGCCGGGTTGGTGCCGCCCGACACCCGGCCGGGCAGGCGCGGCAGGTCGGCCGCGGCGCGCAGGTCCAGGAAGAGCGACTGCGCGGCCGGCCACTGCTCGACCGCCCAGCCGTCGAGGCGCTCCGTGCTGGAGGGGCGCGCGCGCGCGATGCGCACGCGCGCCGCGTACAGGCTGCGCGCCGCGCCGCACGCGCGCGCCCAGGCGCGCGGCTCCATGCAGTCCGCCACGCGCTGCCAGACTTCTGGCGTCACGTCCGCCGAGGCGCCTGCGCCCGCCCGGCGCTCTTCATCGAAACCGTGCGGTGCTGTGCGCGAGCTGCAGCCGCCACGACCTCGCCCGGTGCTTGAGGTGAGCGGGACGGCTGTGCGATCGCTGGCCGGATGCGTGCGCAAGCGTGCCAGGAAACTATATAGAGGCTTTGGAGACAGCAGCACTGAGCTGCCCGGGGAGCAGTTCAGAGAGGGGGCAGTTCAGAGAGGGAGCAGTTCAGTACGGCGCGTGTGAGCTTCCGGGCGGGCCGCGGCAGCAGGAGGGCGGCACACCGCCCTCCCGGCCGCATGCCTGCTGCAGGGGCTCCGCATCAGCGGGCGTCACAGCCGTACAGGCAGCCGGCGGCCGTGCGTCCGGAGCTGTGTGGTGCGCTGGTGGCGGCCGGCGCCTCTTCTGCATCCAGGCCTCCGCTGAAGCCTAGAGCCAGTGCTGCAGCCGCGCTCCTGCGCTCAGTGTGTCTGTAAGAGTGCTGTGCGCACGGGCTCCTGGTGCTGGCCTCCCCGGCCATGCGCAGACTCTTTGCCGGGCGAAGCAGGTCGCGGCGCACGAGCGTGACGCCGGACTCGGCGCTGGGGCTTGCGTTGCTCAAGAGGGGTGACCTGGGCTGTGCAGAGCGCATTTGAACAGCAGGCTCACCTAGCAGGGCAAGCAGGGCAAGGGGCCTAGGACCTGACTCTCCTGATCTGCACCTGCCGCAGGCATGCAGAGTTGTCTGATACACGGTTGTAATTTATAAAGGAGTGAGCCAGCTGTCTGCGAAGTCGCAGCCGCGCATCATGATGGCGGAGCACAGTGCCTGGCGCCCGAGCCAGCGCGGGCTGGTGCGGGCGGGCAGGGGGTCAAGCGGCCTGCTCCAGCTCCTGCTGCGCTGCCCCAAAGGCTGCTCTCGCCCGACGTCCTGTCAAACAGTTGGGCTGCGGCAGGGCCGGCCCAGGGGCCGCGCACTGCAGGCGCTTCGCGCAGGGAAAAAAAAAAAAAACTTCAAGACGCGTCCGCTGCGCCGTCCTTACAGTTCTGCCGCACGGCATGCGTTGGGTGCGGCACCAGGCCAGCACGCTCGGCGTTTGCAGCTGCGTTCACACACACATGCATCCGTTGGATATGCAAGCCCGCGCGACCCGCTCAAACTTGAACCCCTGCCTGTCCTAGTGTACAAGGAGCGCGCGATGCGCGCTGAGCTCTGACGCACTACGCCTGCACCGCTGACTTTCTCTGCCTCACAGCCAAGCCCGCCTGCATGGGCCGCCCAATACACGCGCGCCAAGCCGCGGCGCCCCGCCGCAGCAGCGGCGGCGGCGCGCCGGACGGCGCGCGCCTAGCCCCAAGGCGGGGCCGCTCACACAGCTGGGACCGGAGTGAGCATGCACTCGCCTGATCACGCTACACGAACGGCCTAGGGGACAGGGAAGCGACCCTGCCCGAGATGCCTGAACACTACCACCCCTTCTAGCACACAACACAGGCACACTCTCGCACACATGCTTTCGCTCTCGACACTCTCGCGCTCGCTCACACACCGCGGCCGCCTCTCGCCCCGCTCGCGGCCTTACTTTGACTAGGAGCCCCGCCCTCAGAGCTGCGCCTCCGCGCCCGCCGCCGACCGCGCTCACGCTCGGGCCGGCCCGGCACGCCAGGGCAGCAGCCACGCGGGCGGCGCCGCGGGCGCGGCCCCGGGCGCGGCCACGGCGCCGCCGGCGCCGGCGTCGCCCGCGCCCGCCTCCAACAACGCGCGCCAGGGCCGCCGCCGCGCGCGCAGCACGGTGCCCAGCGCCCTGGTGTAGTTCTCGGGGTTGTGGTAGCGGCTGATCGCGCCGTCGTCGCCGTAGGAGCCCGTCTCGCGCAGCGTGTCCAGCGGGTGCGGGTGGTCCAGCAGCTCCATGACGGCGTCCAGCAGCGAGGGCGCGGGCGCGCCGGGCGCCGGCGCGGGCGCCGGCGCGCCCCGCCGCCCCACCGCGGCCGGCTTGGGCGAGATGTTGTTGGCGCCCAGCGGCGTGGCGGGGCCCTGCGCCGGCGGCGCAGCCGGCGGCGCGGCCAGGCCGCCCGCGGCGGCGGACGCGGCCGCGGCCAGCAGGCTGGGCTCGGCCAGCGTGTACGCCCCGGGCCCGGGCGGCAGCATGGCGTGCCCGGGCTCGCCGCGCACGAACGGCGCGTCCGGGTCGGGCTGCAGCGCGATCACGCGGCCCAGGAAGTAGTACATGACCTGGCGCGCGCCGGCAGGGGCTGTCAGGCGCGGCCGCTGCTGGGGGTCGGCGACTGCATGCGAGCTCGACAACGCCCGGCACGCAGCAGCCCCGGCGCGGCGGGCGCGCCTTGCGGCCGTGCGGGTTCTGCAGGCAGGCGTGGCCGCGGAAGCCCTCGCCCACGCGCGCGAGCAGGTCGGCGACCAGCGTGTAGTCGCACGCAAACGCGCGCGGCACAATGTCCTTGTTCATCACCACGTTGCGCACCGCGCCGCTCGGCAGGCCCAGGCGCTCCAGCAGCGTGGGGCCGCTCTGCGAAGCAGCGCGCCCCGCGTCAGCGCGCGCGCGCCACCGCTTGCCCGCTGATAATGGCTTCCTTCCACAATACATAAGAGTTGCCAATCTATACGGCAACCGTGTATTTAAAAAAACCTATATAAATCGCACACAGGCGGGGCCTCGCCAAAGGGCCGCACCTGGCCGTTCAGGCCACACATGCCGGGCTCGGTGCCCTCGCAGAAGATGGCCGGCGCGCCAAAGGTGTACGCCGGGCTCAGCGCGGCCGGCGGCAGCACGCCGCGGCGCAGGAACATCAGCATCAGCAGCGTGCCCAGGCTGCCGCCCAGCGAGTGCCCGGTGAAGGCGACCTTGGCGAACGGCGACGCCGCGACGTGCTCCTGCACGAGCGGCAGGAAGCGCTCGTACAGCACCTTGGCAGTCTCGTACACGCCGCGGTGCACCTGCGCGCGACGCCGGCGGCCCGCGTCACGCCAAGCCTGCAGCAGCTTCACGCGATGCGACGCCGGCGCGCAGGGTGCGCGCGCTTGCCCGCAGACGCGAGGGGCGCGCGCCTTGACGCCCAGGCTGGCGTCCTCAAAGGCGACCGGGTCGAATGTGAGGTTGACGCGCCAGTGGTCCAGGTTGTCGCTGCCCTGGATCACGAAGAAGCGCGTGGTGGTCGCCGGGTCATCGGCCACATACCACTCGGTGGGGTTGGCCAGCGCGGCCTGCGCGCGGACGGCGCTCAGGATGCTTCTCGGGCGCTGAGTCGGGTATCCCGCGCTGACTCACCCAGCTTCCCCCCTGACCACGCGGACTCAGCGCGCCCCCAACTCACTCTGTGCACGGCCGACCCTGCTGCCTCTGCAATGGTGCATGCTGAGCTCCAAGGCGTTCAGCGCAAACGCTTCCTGACAGGCCCCGAGTGCACGGCGCCACACCCAGCGGCGCCCAGGAAGGAAGGGACAGGCGGCGGCTGCCGCGCTCCCAAGCCGGCGCACCTTGCGGCCGCGCTCCGGGCCCCAGGTGGCCTGCATGGCGGCGGTGACCGTCGCGAGCGTGGCCACCGCGGTCGAGTGCCCCGCCGCCGCGGCGGACTGCAGCTGCGTGGTCACCGCCTTGACCGGCACCGTGCCGGCGGCCGCCGAGGTGAGCGACCTGCACGGCGGCGCCCGCCGTCAGCTCGCGCCCCTTGTGCACACCACCGCGCACTCTGCCCTCTGATGACAGGCGGTGCGCAGCCCGTTGAATGAAACCAGTCACACCTCCACCAGAAAGCCTGTGCTGCAGTCCCAAGCCAGGCATGCACTTGACGTCGATGTCACCAGGATGTTTATGTACACGCGGCCAAATGTTACAAGCCCCGCTCGCTGCTGGCGCGGGGCAGACAGCGGTCCCGTCCACGCGTCAGTGGCCCACAAGTGAGCGGCAGCGGGCCCGGGCGCGCACGTCAGGTTGCTGGCGAGCGGCGCTGCAGCGGCCGCGGCCGCAGACGCGGCGGCCGCCAGGCGGCCGGCCACCACGTCAGCGGGCGACGGCGCCCTGTCCCAGGCGGCCTCCGCTGCTGCGTCCGCCTGCGGCCGCGCCTCCATTGCCAGCACGCCGGCGGCCTCGTCCAGCGCGCCGCCGCCCCGGGCCGCGGCCTCCACCTGCAGCGGGCTGGGCGCCATGGCGTCCGCCTCGTTGATGGCCTCGGCCGGCGTGCGCGGCAGGTCCGGCGCGACGGCCGCGAGCTCCAGCGACGTGGTCACCAGCTTCAGCTTATAGCGCCGCAGCACCGAGCGCTCCTGCGGCCGCGCCGGCAGCGCCGTCAAGACCCAGCCACGGGCCGCCAGCGGTGGGGGTGTGCTGAAGAAGCAGGAGCCGCGCGCGCACCGTCAGCTTCTTTATGAGGTAGGTCTGCGTGCAGAGGCTGGAGAGCTTGCGGATGTACCGCAGCTCGATGAGCCCGGTCGCCTTGAGGTACCGCCGGATGTCGGCCGGCGGCGCCTTGGGCTTGGACTTTGTCTGCGCGGCGTCCACCTGCGCGGCCGGGGCGACGCGGTGAGCGCTGCGAGCGGGCGCGCCGGCCGCCGCGCATGGGTCGCGCAGCGCGCACTCCAGCTGCTCCTGCCGCCCGACAGAGGCGGCGCCAAAGGCTCGCCGGGCGTGGCCAGGCACTGCACGCCCCAGGCAGCCCGGCCAGGTTTCTACTGCACGGCACAAGGGCGGCCGCGCACGCGCGGCGCACACGGCCGCTGCGGGCCACCAGGGCAGCCCTTGCAGTTGAACAAACAGCCCGGGCACCGCGAGCGCGCCGGCGCGATGCGCGCATACATGCAGGCCACCCAAGCGTGCGCGCCGGCGCAGCTCTGCTCAGCCGCGCCGCCCGGCCGCGCCGAATCACGGCCTGCTGCAGCAGCGGCATGCTGCTGCGGCGGGCGCCGCGGACTGCTCACTCACATGCTGACTCTGGGGCAGTGTCAGCAGGTCCAGTCTGCTCCCGCGCCCGGCGCGCTGCAGGCGCCGCGGGGCGCACCGCGGTCGCGCGCTTGGCGGCATCGACCACCACCTCGGCCGCCTGCTGCGACGCTGGCCTGGCCGCGGTGCCGGGCCACCACTGGCTGAAGCCGGTCGCGGCCAGCACGCCCCGCAGCAGGCCGCCCACGGCCGGCGTCCTGTAGGCCGTCTGCGCGTGCTGGCCGGGCGCATCACGGGCGGGGTGGGGGGCCAGCACGGCCTCCGTGCGGACGCGACACCGCCGGTTCCTCCGGCAGGCTGTCACGCAGGGGCCGCCTGGCAGCACCTGGGTCGGCATGGTGCACGGAGCTGCTCGGCCGGCACCCGCACTCTCAAAAGCTGGTCACGGCTTCCGCCCTGGCGTGAGCACCGCTCGCTCCGGGCAGGGCTTTGCAGGGCCTGGGAAAAGGCGCATCAGCAGGAAAAGCGTTCGGGTTCTAGTTACAGCTGGATCATGGCACCCAGCTGCGTTGCACACGCGCGCCCGCCAAAGCACGCCCCCGTCACGCCCCGGCGCCGCCGGCGGGCACGCCAGCCGGCAGCGCGGCGCTGAAGGCCGCCGCGTCCTGGCGCGCCGCGGCCCCGTCGCTCGCCGGCGGCTCGGCCGGCGCCGGATCGCCTTCCCCGGCCGGCGGTGCAGCCGCGGCCGGCACGCCGTCCGGCTCGCCCGCGGCGGCAAAGGGCGTGAACGCATAGCTCAAGCGCCACACCAGCAGCGCGTTCTCGGCGGCCGGCCGCGCCGGCTCGGGCGCGCCGCCCTCCGCCTCCGAGTCGGAGTCTGAGGGAGCGAGCGGGTAGCGCCGGTGCCCTGCGCGCCCCGCCGCCGCTTTCATTTCACTCATGGCAGGGACGCGGCGCGAGTGTGCCGCCAGAGACGCCGCTGCGCACCCGAGGCGGTGGCCAGGAGCGGCAGGCTGGGGTGGAACTGGGCGCCGTTCACGGCGTCGCGCGCGACAGGGAAGCTCGCCGCGGGCTCGCCGGTGGCCAGGTCGAACACGCGCACGTGCCCGTCCTCGCCGCCTGCCGCCGCGCCGGCCCGGCCCTTGGGCATATGCAGGGGCTCGGCCAGGGCCGATTCGGCCACGGCCGCGCGGCGGTGCCGCTGCGCCGCTATGGTGAGAAGCCGCGCGCGGGGAGAGGCTGCCGACCAAGCCCGGCGCCGCCCGCGCACCGGTGGCGAGGTGGCGGCCGCAGGGCTCGATGTCAAAGGCTATGCGCTGGTTGGTGGTCGCGCTCGCGCGGCGCAGGCGGTAGACCACGCCCGAGGCCGCGCGCACGTCCCAGCACAGGATGTCGGGGTCGCGCCGCGCGCCCGTGTACAGGTAGTTGCCATCGCGCGAGAACGCGACCTGCGCCCGGCCGCGCGCGCGCGTCACGTCACAGCGCCCCGCCGGCCGCCATTCCCCCGCCCGCTGGGCGCCAGGCTTGGCGCCGGCACAGGTGCAGGGCGCTGCCTGCCTGCCCCGTGGTTGCCGCCCGCGCGGGGGCCGCGCGCGCCGACCGCAGCGGCACGCTGCTGTCGCCGCTGTTCGGGGGCCTCCTTGCGCGCGCCTGGGTGACGCCGCCGACGTGGCCCGCCAGCACAAACAGCAGCTCGCCGGCGCCCTCATCGAAGAGCGCTGCCGCGCCCGAGTACGACCCCGCCGCCAGCAGGCCGCTGCGGTCCGGGCTGGGCGCCAGGCACGACACGATGCCTGGCGCGGCGCGCCGCGCAGCGCGCTCCTGAAATGCGGTGGCCGGCGGCGCGGCCGACTCGCGCCCGGCAAGAGCACGGGGCCACCCACAGCGCGCACCCGGCAGCCCGTCCTGGCGCCGGCGGTGGGTGACGACCTCGCGGCACTCGCGCCCGGGCCGCGCGACGTCCCACACGCGCAGGCACTTGTTGAAGCCGGCCAGCAGGCGGCTGCCGCAGGCGCTGAAGGCCACGCTCGTGGCCGCGACCACCTCGTCCACAGCGTCGTACGCGCGGTAGCTCCCGCGCACCCCGCCCGTCACCGCGTCCCAGAGGCGCACCGGGTGCGCCTGCGCGCACGGGCACGCGGCGCGCTCTGCGCCCACCCCGTGCAAGGCCCCAGCGCCCGGCCGGCCTGGGCGCCTGTGCAGCCAGCAGGCCGCGGGGCCCGAGCAGCGCGCACCCGCGACGTGGACGCAAACACGCACGTGGCCGGCTCCGACGCGAGCATCCCGGGGTACCAGGCGTAGTCGTACACGGTCTCCCCCTCAAACACGCGCAGCGCCGGCGCCACGCTGTCGGCGGGCTCCTCCGCGCCGGGGCTGCCCCCGCGGCCGTCCGCGCCCTCCGCGCCGAGCGCGGGTCGCTCCAGCGCATCGGCCGGCAGGTCGAACACGCGCAGCCTGCGCCGCGGCCGCCTCAGCGGCCCGCTGGAGCAGAGCGGTGAGCGCCGCGCCCCCGCCCGGCGCACCAGCAGTCGTCGCTGGCGGTGAGGAGGCAGGCGCCATCGGGCGACCACCGCACGCCTGCGGCACCCGCCAAGCGAACGCTGCGTGAACCGTGCCGGCCTACCCCGGAGGTGCGGTGCGGGGCGGCGCGGCGCGGCGCGCGCCTTTCAGAAAGTTCGAGTTGGGGCACTGCTCAGGCGTGGCGCTCGTGCCTGCGGGGCTCGCCCGTCAGCGCGGCCCCGCAATCGCACAGCCCAAGCACGGCGGCCGCACCGTACTCCCGCTGAACGCGCAGCACCGGCTCGTGCCGGCCGTCAAACACAAAGTCCACGGTGCCTGCGTCCATGAGACTCTGTGCATCCCAAGGCAGGGCAGCATTGGGGCCTCGGCTCCGAGGCGACCCCGACACCTGCCACCGACGCACCCCAGCACCTGCCACGCACTCTGCCTCGAGCTGCTGAAACAGGCTTTTGACCAGACACTCCCGGTGAGCTGCCCGCTTCGCACCAGCCCATTTCTAGGGCACCTGCGGCGTACACCCGTGGCTGGGCTGGCCGCACTCGCCCTGAGGACAAAGCGCACAGTGTGCAACAACAGCAGCACTGCACGAACAGCGGGCAGCACGCAGCGTGTCTGCATCGGTGGCACGCGTTGCTGCGTGCGGAGGGGCGTGCGTGCAGGCAGGCGCGCGTGCACGCGCGACGCGCGTGACGCGGCGCGTGCCAGCCCGCTGCGGGCGCTGGCCGCAGGCGCCGGCGCTGGGCGCGGGTGCCCAGGCGGATGGCCGACGACCCATGGGCCGTCCTGGGCCTGGAGCACACGAGCGATGTGCAGGCGGTGAAGCGGCAGTGGCGGAGCCTCGCCAAGCAGTTCCACCCAGACCTGTGCGCCCCTCGCGTGACCGGCCGTCCTGGCCGAGCTCGGCGCGAAGTCAGGACAGGCCTGACCAAGGGGGGCGCGCTAGGAACCCGAGCCGGGACGCTGCGGTGCAGTACGAGCGCATACGGCGCGCGGCCGAGGCCATCCTCAGCGACAGCCGGGTGCGGGCGCGCTGCAGGCCACCGTGCCGCCTTAGTCCAGTGCGCCTGAGGACCTGAGGGCCGGTGGTGAGCCTGCTCGCGCGGCGTCGCAGCCTGCGCGGAGCGCCGACGCGGCCGCCGCCGCGGAGGCCGCGGCACGGCGCTGGCGGCCAGAGGCCGTCACCAGGTGCAGTGCGGCCGGGTTCAGCAGCGGCCGCGCCTTGGTTCAAAGAGCAAATTCAAACAGGGGCGCGCGCCGCGCAGGAACCCGCGTTTTGCGCTATATTTCAGCGCCCTGTCGATCCTCGGCGGCTGCGCAATCTTCGCGGGAGCGCTGCATGTACACCAGGACCTGTGCGCCCCCGCCCCAGCCCTCGGCCTGCGCAGGCTGCGCACGGGCCGGTTGCTGACGCTGCGAGGCCGGCCGGGGGCAGGTACACCTACAACATCGTCAAGGAGGTCGAGGCGAGGCGCAGGAACCCGACCGAGGCCCAGCAGCGGATCATGTCGCTCCTGCAGCAGGAGCATGTACAGAAGGCGGCGCACAAGAGCGTGTAGCGGACTGGCGTGAGCGCGCGGCGCACTTGGAGTAGGGCAGGAGTGGCGATCCTGCTCCTTGGGCTCTTGCGAGGAGCTGTGTCACGCGCTGAGTGCTTGCCTGCACCGTCTGCTGTGCAGAGGGCCCCCGTTTATTGTTGCTGCTGCGGTCGGCAGACGAGTGCAGCTGTCGCAGTGGGTGGACGGCGCTGCACGCCGCACTGCCAGCGCAGCTGCTGAGTGGTGACTGACTAGCACTGCAGCGGTGCCGCTGTCGCGTCACTTGTACCATAGCGCGCCGCTTTGCTGGAGGTCTTTGCCTGAACCATGGGGCTGCGTGACGCTGCGCACCTGGCGTCCTGGCTGCGTGTCTGGCGTCTCTGCTGGTCTCAGTTGCGCATATGCGAGGCACACTCTTGCCAGGACGAACACGTCTGGCGTTTGTCAGGCAGGTTGGCCTGCAGTGACCAACGTGTAAGAGCCTCTGTCGGGCCTGCTCGGGCGTCCAGTATCAACAAGGGCAACCGCCAAGTGGGCGTTGGGCTCCCTTGCTAAGTTTGAAAGTGCCAGGGCGCAGCAGGCAAGGCCGCGGGCGTCCCGGCACCGCTCTTGTGCTGCACAAGCGCTCGCTCGTATGCGCGGCACTTGTGCAGAAGGTGATATTCAACGTGAGAGCATCGCACGTCATGCACTGCCTCATTTTATGGGATCTGGGGGCAAGCCCTACCCAGTCCCGGCATCAGTGACGTTTTTTGCACCTCGCGCACCTCAACACACCGCACAGCAGGGACACACAGCGTTCGAGGGGCAGCGCGTCGCGAAAGTTTAGGCGCGCATCCGCAAGGGGGGGCGCGAGCACCTGCCCGCCGGGCGCAGATGGGGATGGCCTAGTAGTCTAGCAGGTGGGCTGGCACCCGAGGCCGCCCCACCGGGCCTGTGAGAAGCACAGGCGCTTTCCAGCAGCGAGGAGGCCCGGCTGCTGAGAGGGCGCCTGCTTGACGGGGCAGCTGCCTCCGGGGCACCACGCACTTGAGGTCGGGCGTGGCATGCGGGCGTGCTGCGGGTGTCGCAGCGGTCCTGGGGACCCAGGCTCGATACTGGCTGTTTGCGACAGGCGTGGCAGTGGCCGGGCGGGCGCTTGTGCGCGAGCTGGGTTGCGACACGCGGCGCCAGGGGCGCGTCGGGCGAGCTGGCGGATGACCGAGCCGGGCCTGTCTCCCAGGCGAGGCGCACGCCGCCGCGCCATGAAGCCCCTGGAGACGGCCGCCCAGCCTGAGCTCAGCATGCTGCAGCGGGCGGCCAAGCGGCAGCGGCTGGTGCGCGGCGCCTGGGTGTCCGACACACCATCGGGGCGCCCGCGACAGCGCGCGCCCGCTCGCCGAGCCATGCAAACCTGCGCCCAGCCGGGCGGCCGCTGCAGCGCCGGACTGCTCGTGCAAGGGCTGCGCCTGGGTGCTTGCGCGGCTCGCCCTGTGTGCCCAGCGCCTGTGCAAGCTCTGTTTTTCTTGGTCCCCGCAGCTCGCGCCTGCCGTGCAAACGGCCTGCGTGGCTGGGAGCTGCGGCGCGTGGGTTGCGCTGCAGCCGTTGCAGCCCGCGCCGACGGCCCGCGGCGCCCCGCGCCTGCGGCGCGCGCTGGGCCCTGCGCGCGCGCCTGACGCCGGCTGGGCGCGTGGCAGACCGGAGACGGCTGGCGCGAGCTGCCGCCGTGGCAGGAGCAGCTGACGCTGCGCATGTTCGGCTGGTCGCTGGTGGTCGGGCTGCCGTTCACCGTCATCATCCTGAAGCTGTCGCTGTCGGCGGGCATCATCCCGGGCATGGTGCGCTCCGCGCGCGCGCCCGCACGTACCCGCACCTGTCCGGGAGAGCGGGCCCCGAGGCGCGCGCGTGCGCAGGCCATCCCCATCGCCATGATCGGCTGGGTCACGCTGATGTGGTGGGTGCGCGCGGCGGAGCGCTGCGGCTTCCGCGGCACCCGCCCCTTCACCGTCATGGCGCGCCCGCCAGAGCCTGCCGCGCTGTGCAGTGTGCGTGCTTGCGGTCCAGGCAGAGAGCCGGAGGCGGGCCTGGCGCCGCCGCGCGGCCGGCGTGCGGCCCTGTCCGGTCGCCAGAGCTGCCCGCCCCTGCCTCCTGGGCTCGCCCGGTCGGCGGGGTTGCGCAGCGCGCGAGCCGCGCGCGCGCGCCCCGCAGGAGAACACGCTCTTCCTGACGTGCTGCGGGTCGCTCGCGTCCCTGGCCTTCACCGGCGGCTTTGGCATGTACCTGACGGCCATGAGCGAGCCGGTGTTTGAGTCGACGGAGGGCGTCGCGGGCAACAGCGCCTCGGCATGCCCCGCCCGCCGCCCGCCCTGGCCTGCACAGCGAGTGCCGGGCGCCTGCACCAGCTGCGGGCGCCGGCGAGCGCGCCGCCCCGGCGCGCGGCATGCGGCCGCGGCATGAGCCGCCGTGGCCGCGGCGCGCGCAGGATGTGGTCAACCCGGAGCTGAAGCGCATCGTGCCGTACCTGCTGCTCATTTCGCTCATTGGCAACTTCATCATGATCCAGCTGCGCAAGCGCTTCATCGTCGACTACAAGCTGCCCTACCCGTCCTCCACGGTCGCCGGCATCGTGCTCAACTCGCTGCACGTCAAGGGCGGGCAGCAGCGCGCCATCCGCCAGGCGCGGCCCCGCGCCGCATGCCCCGCACGCGACCTCGTGCGCTCGCGTAACCTGCGGCCAAGGCGGGCCCGTCTCCGTGCCGCGAGCCCGGGGCGCGGCGGCGCGCAGGTGAAGACGATCTGGTACACGGGCGTGGCGTCCTTCTGCTGGTCGTGCGTGCGCTGGCTGTTCACGCGCAGCGATGTCCCCGGCTGCGGCGGGCTGGAGATGATGCCGACGTTTGGCTACGCGGCGCTGCGCCAGGTGCGCGCAGGCCGCACGCGCTCGGCGCGCGCGGCGCGCCGCCTGACTTGCGCGGGGGCCTGCTGACCCGGTGTCGCGCGCGGCGCGCAGACGATGAACTTTGACTGGCAGCTCAACTTTGTCGGCGTGGGTGCGCGGCCCGCCGCCTGCTCGATCGCACGCGTTCGCCCAAGCCGCGTGCAGGGCGCCAGGCCCGCGGGCTTGGCGGCACGCTCAGCGGGCCTGGGCTCGCCGCGCAGGCATGATCTGCCCGCACATCGTGGACTGGTCGATGCTGCTGGGCGCCGTGCTGGCGTACGGCGTGATGTGGCCGGCCATCGCGCGCGAGGCGGGCAACTGGTACCCGGCCGGCCTGAAGGAGCGCGACTTCAGCGGGCTGTACGGCTACAAGGTGCGGCGCCTTTCCGTGCCTGTCAGCGCGCGGCCGGCGGGCCCCGCAGGCGACGCTGCTTGCCGCGCTCCAAGCAGCCGGCGGGCGTGCAGCGGCGCGCGCGCCGCGGGCGCGCCGCTCGCGGCGCCGCGTCGGCGCGCCCGGCCCCGATGCCGCGCCTCTGACGGCGCAGGTGTTCCTCGCGATGGCCGTGTTCCTGGGCGAGGGCATCTACCACTTTCTGAAGATCTTTGTGGTCTCGCTGGCGTCCTTCTTGGCGCACAGCGCGGCCGAGCGGCGCGCGATGCCCGTCACGACCGGCGACGTGGACGCCATCGAGGCGCGCGCCGCGCCCGCGCCCCGTCCCGGGCGGCCTGTCCTTTCACATGGCCTCGCACGCGCAGCGTGCCACAGGGCGGGCGCCGCCGGCAGCAAGCAGCACTGGCCGGACGGGCGGGCCGACGCGGCGCGCGGGCGGCAGGCCGACTTCAAGCAGGAGCAGGTGACGGGCGCGGCCGCCGCCAAGAGCCCGCCGGCCAACGTGCCGGTCGACCGCATGCCCGCCAACGGCGGCGCGGCGCTCGCTGACGCCGCGGCGCGGCCCGAGGCGGAGAACGGCCAGGGCGCGGAGGTGCTGGACGCGGAGGACTCGGCCGCGCTGGAGGCGCTGCGCAACGACGTGTTCATGCGTGGCGCCATCCCCTGGTGCGCGCGCCCGCCCGGCCGCGCGCCTACACTCGCCCGCCCGCGGCCCCCGGAGCGGCACTGCCCAGCGCCGGAAAGAGAGGGGGCGGGCGCGCACAGTGCCCCCACCGCGGCCGGGCCCAGGGCCGCCGCACTGCCGGACGCAACCGACCGCGCCGGCGCAGGTGGGTGGGCATGGGCGGCTACGGCGTGTTTGCGGTGCTGGGCGCCGCCTTCATCCCGCTGCTGTACCCGCAGCTCAAGTGGTACATGGTGCTGGCGGCCTTTGGCATGGCGCCCGTGTTCGCCGTCGCCAACGCGTACGGCGCGGGCGTGACCGACTGGGACCAGGCGCGCCTGCCCCCCGGCTCCGGGACGGCGCCGCACCCTCTCACGCCGCCCCCTCTCACGGCGTGCGCTGGAGCGCAGGCGAGCCTGTTCGGCAAGCTGGGCATCTTCGCGTTTGCGGCCTGGGGCGGCGCGCAGGGCGGCGGCGTGATCGCCGGCCTGGCCGTGTGCGGCGTGCTGCTGTCGGTCACGTCTGCCGCGTCCGGTGCGCGTGCCGGCCGCACCGTGCGCAGCGAGCTGCGCATGCCCTCTTCGAGCGGGCGCATGCGCCGCGCTGCCCTGGCCTTGACGTGGCATCGCGGCGCGACCGCAGGGCTCATGGGCGACTTCCGGACCGGCTGGATCACGCTAACGTCCCCGCGGTCCATGTTTGTGGCGCAGGTCATCGGCTCCCTGGTGCGAAGTTTTTCGTATCCACACCCTGCTGAAGGAAAGTGGTCAGGGGCGCATGCGCGCCCGGCTGGCTGGGCGGGGCGTCCGCTGACGCGCGCGCTGCCGCGCAGCTGGGCTGCTTCGTGTCGCCGCTCATGTTTGTCTTCCTGGACAAGGCGTCGCCCATCGGCGCGCCAAACAGCGTGTACCCGGTGCGGCGCCCGCCCTGTGCCCCGCTGGCGACCAGGGCGGCGCAGCCCGCTCGGCGCCCGCGCCTCACGCTGGCAGGCGGGCCGGTGCCGGGTCTCACGGCGTGCGCAGTTAGCTGCATGTGTGGGCCCATGGAACCGCCGTGCGCGCCGCGCAGGCGCCGTACGCGACGGTGTACCGCGCCATGGCCATCCTGGGCACGCGCGGCCTGTCCGCGTTGCCCGCGCACTGCCTCACGTACGCCATCGGCTTCTTCGTGGGCGCGTTTGCCGTGGCCGCCCTGCGCGACGCGCTGCTGCTGGAGCGCTGGAGCCGCGGCGGCAGCCGCGTCGGGCGCTGGGCCAACCGCGTGGGCCAGTTTGTGCCCATCCCCATGGCCTTTGCGCTGCCGTTCTACCTGGGCGGCAACTATGCGGTCGACATGGCGCTGGGGTCGGTCATCAAGGGCACCTGGCAGGCCTTTGCGCCGGCGTCCGCGGCCGACTATGTGCCCATGGTTGCCTCGGGGCTCATTTTGGGCGACGGGCTGTGGGCCATTCCCGCCGCCGGCACGGCGCTGGCCGGCGGCAAGGCGCCCTTCTGCATCACAGGCTTCTCCACCTAGCTAGGCCCGCTCAGGTTTGGTATTTCTCTGCGGCGCACGCGCGCTGGTCGGGCCTGTTGCTGCCGCGAGGCCGGGAGTAATGGTAAGGCCCTGACGCCTGCGCGTTTGTCATGTCTGTCAAGGTCTGTGTTGCTCGACGTGTGGCGCGTGCTCGCGCGCGAGGCCGGCACTGTGCATCTTAGACGCCCTGCGCAGTCTGGCGTCGCCCGCGCAGCTCGTGCAGGGCGGCGCGGCCTTGAGGGCTCCTTAAACAGCACAACGCAGTGACCAGGAGTTCTGTGTGAGCGCACGAGACATTGCTGTGCAGCACAGGCGCTGTGCGCTGTGCATGGCGTGCATACCTTACAAGACACGGTGTCGTGTGTGGGTTTCCTGTCGGCCTGTTGACGTGTGTACATGCAAAGCGTTGTTTGAGAGCAAGGGCGTTCGCCAGAGCCTTGACATGCGTGGTGCGAGGGGATGCAGCTGCAGGCGACGTGTTTCTGTGGTTGTCTGTAACGTCGGTGTGCATTGGCGACGCTCGCATGGCACACCGGGCCTGTGCACATGGGCCTGTTCACGGCACGCCCGACCAGCCGGCGCCCTGGCCCCAGCCGCGCAGCTGGCGCACAGCCAGCAGCGCGCAGACAAGCGCTGCCGCGGCGGCGACCGCGAGCCGGACGTCCGAAGCAGTGTACCTGCGCGTGCGAGCGCGCTGTCAGCGGGTGCGAGTGCGGACGCCCGCGCCCCTGCTTAAGCACAGAAAACCAGTCACCTGGCCGCCGCACGCAGGGCGGCGCCGTAGCCCACAGGGAAGGTGCGTATGATGGCGTTGTTGAGCTGGAACGCGCGCACATGCTCCGCCAGCACCTGCGGCAGCGCTTCAACGTCGGCACGCTCGGCGGCGTGTCGGCGCCGCGGCGGGCCCGCCCTCGTGGGCCGCTACCTTGCGCACGCCGTCCTCGCCCAGCCGGGACGTGAGCGCGTCCACGGCCGCCTTGTACCGCTGCGCCAGGGCGCGCGGGTCCTCCTGCGCGCGCATGCGCGCCGCCGCCCCTGAGGGCCGCCGGACGTCCGGCCGCCTGCGAGCCTGCAGGCCGACCGGGCGGGGCGCGCACCGCAAAGTGGTATGCGGCCGTGCCTGCTCCGGCGGGCAGCGCGAGCTGCCTGCGCACGGTCTTGGCTATGAACTGGCCGCCCGCCAGCAGCGCCAGGTGCTGCGTGAAGGCGTGCGCGACCAGCAGCCGCGGGTCCTCCGCCGCCGCCTCGCGCACGCGCGCCAGGTAGGCCGCCACGGCCGGGCGCGGCGGCCCGTGCGCGTCGGGCGGCCGCCTGGCCCCGCGGGCGCCCGGTTCTTCCCCCGCGCCCGGCTCCCCCGCTCACCAGGCCAGGCCGCAGAGCGCACCCGGACAGGAAGGCGACGTCCTCGGCGAGCGCGCCGGAGCGCTGGCAGGCAGGCAGGAGCGCCGCCAGCGCGGCCGCCTCTGCTCGGGTGCGCGGGGCGTCAGTGGCTGCACGACAGGGCCCTGGGGCTGGCGCTGCCGCAGCGCGCACCGGCACAGCACGAGCGCTCCGCCTCCAGCGCGTGCTCGATCGCTCGGTGGACGTGCCAAAAGTCTGTCAGGGCGAGCGCGTACAGCCGCCTGGCTGTCAGGACGACCGCGAGCTTGGCGACGACGAGCGCGTTGGAGGCGCTGCGCGGCAGGGGCGCGCTTGCTCGCATATGCACACACCGCAGCACGGTTCCAGGGCGAGAGCACAGCAGGGGCGACTCACGTGTGCTGCTGCCGGCTTGCTGCGGCCATACGCTTTGTAAGCGACTCATCAGCGGCATTACACATCCTGCAGCGGGGCAGCCAGCCTGCAATGGCCTGCTCTCTGTTGACAGCTGTACAAACAAGGCACACAGACCAGCCTATTCGCAGCCTCAGTCGGTCGGCTGTACATCGAGTTCGACTCGGAGTCGAGGCAGGCTCAAGGGCCGGGGGTCCCAGCCCATGTACATGGTGCATGGTGCATGCATGCGCTCACACCCTGCAGGACGTGAGGCTCAGCACCGCCCTGCGAGAGCTGCCCCGCCTGGTCCTGGCCCTGTCCGGCCCCGTGCGGAGGCGCGCGCCCGGCGCGCCCGGCCGCAAGCGCCCCCCGCCCACCACCGGCCGCGGCTCGCTGGCGGCCTCCGACCTGCCATCGGCCGGCCGGCTGGGCTGCTCGGAGGCCGTTGGCCCCGGCGCGCTCGCTGCGCCGCCGCCTCTGCTGAGGGACGGCGCGCCGCCGGCTCGGCTGGCCTCTGGCGATGCAATGCCCGTCAGGCCGGCAGAGGTGGCGTCCGAACCTGTTTTGCCGCCGCCGGCCGCCTCGGACGAGCTGGACGATGATGGGAGGCGCCGCGTGCGCCGCCCGCACCGGCCGTCCGCGCTGCCACCAGAGCACGCGCCCCGCGCCGGGCTGCCCGGCCGCCGGGCGGCGCTGCCGGCCCAGCGCAGCCTAGCCGACGCGTCCCCGGCGGCAGGCTGCCCGCCGCCCGCGGCCTGGCCGCAGGCGGCCAGGCGCCCTGGGCTCGAGTCCGCGAGGCCGGCGCGCCCCGGCGCGCCGCCCAGCAATGCCTGCAGCAGCCCGAGCTCACACGCCGACGAGCGCTCGGCCTCCCGCTCGCCGTCGGGGCCCGCCCGGCACGCCCCTGCACCGCGGCTCCGCTTGCGCGCGGCCGCAGGCGTCCTGGCCGGGGGCGGCGGCGGGGCGGGCAGCACAGGCGCGGCCCAGCGCCTGGCCGACGGGGCAGGCGCCGCTGGCAGCTGGGGGCCCGCAGCGTGCATGCGCGGCTGGCAGCCGGCCGCAGCGCCGCGTGCCGCGCAGCTGCCAGCCTCGGTGCGCACGCCTGCCCGGCCGCAGGCATCAAACTCCCGCCAGCGGCTGTGCTCGCCGGCGCCGCGCTCGCGGCGCGCCTCTGCCGCCTCCTGCACACTGTGCAGCGCGACGTTGACGGCCTTGAACGCCTCCGCGGCCAGCGCGCTGCCGGCGCACTTGTCCGGGTGGAGGAGCAGCGACAGCCTGCGAAAGGCCGCCCTGGCGGCCTGCAGGTCGGCGCCATCCGGCAGCAGCAGCGCGTGCAGCGCGCCCCGCGGCGCGGCCTGCAGCACTCGCTGCGCGAGCGCTTCCGCGTCGGCCATGCCGGTTGTCCGGCGCTGTGCCTGCCACCACACAGCGGTGCTGAGGCGGCAAGAGCGCGGCCACCGAGCTGATGCAGTGCTGCAACTGGCGATTGCTCAATCAGGTAAACACTCACGGAACCAACTCTGCCCCACCTCTGTGCGGCGCGGACGACAAGCGACAGCGACCCGGCCGGCACCCAGGGCAGCGGAGAGGGCAGCGCTGACACGGACGCCGAGCTTCTGGCAGAAGCGCAGCAGCAGCAGAAGCCTTCTGCTGCTCAAATCAAAATTGCGCAGATGCATTCTTTACTTTTCTCATTAGCTAATGAGCATGTTTCCTTTGCTATGCCTGCATGTCCCATTGTGACCTCCTGCAAGCCCAGGGAGCGGGTGCACACCGCGCAGCGTGCGAGCCCGGACGTGCGGGGGCCGGGCGGCCTGCGACAGCGTGCCGAGCTATGAGCGGGCATGGCCAGGAAGAAGAAGCGCCCCGCCAGGAAGCCAGAGCTCGATGAGGAAGCGCAGGAGGAGCTGCTGGCTCTGGCAGCCATCTTTGATGAGCACTTTGTCCTCGACGGGGACGGCCGAGGCTTCAAGCTGGTGGTCGTGCCACACCCGGGCGACGCGCAGGCCAGCCACGTGTCGGCGGAGCTATTCTGCAGGTGCCGGGCTGCTGCCGCCGAGCGGCATTGCCCGCGCATGCGTCAGCATGCAGGCCGGCCTCCAGGCCGCACGCCTGGCGCGGGGCGCAGGCTGCCGCCGGGGTACCCCAGGCAGAGGCTGGTCCTGCACGTGAGCGCCAGCTGCTTGGACACCGCGGAGGCCCGCGCTCTGACCAAAGCGCTCCATGCCGAGGCGGACGCGCTCGCGGCCGACGGCCGCGTCTGCTGCTTCAACGTCGCCGAGCGCTGCCAGGCGCGCCCCACCGCTCCCCGGCGCCCCGCCGGCGCGCGGCCAGCGCGTCCTCTGAGCCCAGCCGCGCCCTGCAGGACTTCCTGCAGCAGCACAACCAGGCCCCCAGCCCGGCCGGCCGCCCCGAGCCGGCCTCCCTGTGGGACACGTGGCTGGAGCGCGAGACCACGGGTGGGCCGCAGCCCAACGCGGCTGCCGGCGAGGCCGGCGGCCGGGAGGCCGACCCCGGGTGGCTCAGCGCGGGCGGCGGGCTCTTCGGCGACGCCCGGCCCAGCAGCGGCGCGGCGGCCCGCCTGGCGCCGGCGCCCCGCCATTTGCAGCCCGAGCGCGGCGGCGACGGCGCCGTCCCCGCCGCGGCGCCCGAGGCGCCGCAGCGCGCCGATGCTTCCGACAGCCCGCCGGCCGACGCGAGCGCCGAGCCCGACAGCGGGCGCGGCTCGCGCCGCCGCGAGGACTCGCGCAGCATGGTCGGCAGCCTGCTCAGCGCGGTGGGGCGCAGCGTGGCCGCGTGGCTGCCGCCCGCGCTGCGCCGCGTGTTGGACACGCGCTCCGAGCGCGGCTCTGAGGAGGGCGCCGACGCGGACCGCGAGGATGATGGCGACGCGCGCGAGCAGGCGCGCGGCCCCGCGCGCGTCCGCTCGCGGAGCGGCCCAGCGAGGGGGATGCTAGGCGCGCGCGCGCGCCGCTGCGGCTGACGCGCCGCCGGCGCGCGCCAGGTCCGGCGCGACCTGCTGCTCGGGCACCTGCTGCTGCTGGCGACCGCGGACGGCGGCGCGCACGCGGCGCACGCGCTGGCGGGCAGCCTGGCGGAGGCCGGCCTGCTGCCGCGCTGGGTGCACCTGGCGCTGACGCAGCACCCGGACCTGTTCGCGCGCGCCTTCCGGCGCATGTTTGCGGCGGAGGCCGGCGCGGCGCCGGGCGCCGACCCCGCGGCCGCCTGGGCGCTGGAGCGCTTCTGGCAGCGGCCCGGCGGCGCCGGCGGCGCGCTCGGCCCGGCGCCGCCCGCGGCCGGCCTCGCCGCCGACCCGGCAACGCCCGCGCCGCCGTCGCGCTTCCTGGTCGACTTCCAGGCGCGGCGGTGCCCCGGGCGCGGCCGGCGCGTGTGCAACCCGGGCTGCACCCCGGACGGCCGCGCGCGCGCGCGCGCAGGAGCTGCGCGTGCTGGGGCGCGGCGGCTACGGCGTGGTGGTGCAGGCGGTCAACCGGCTGGACGGCCGCACGTACGCCGTCAAGAAGATCGCCATCCGCGCCGTCTCGCCGGCCGCGCGCGGGCGGCTCATGCGCGAGGTCTCCACGCTCGCGCGGCTGCACCACCCGGGCATCGTGCGCTACTACCAGGCGCGCCCGCGGCCGCGGCGCCCGGCCCGCACCGCGCCTGCGTCAGCGCCCCACCCGACACGGCCCGCCGCGCCGCAGGCCTGGTGCGAGGCGCCGTCGGGCGAGGGCCCCGACTGGCTAGAGGGCTCGGAGACGGGCGACTGGCTGACCGAGACGTCCCAGCGCGGCGCGCCCGCGGCCGCGCCGCTGCTGGGCGTCGCGCGGTGCGGCGCCCCGGCCGGCAGCCCGGCCGGCCTGCCGCACGTCGTCGAGGCGTCCTTGGAGGGCTCGCCCTCGTCGCTGTTCGGCGCCGCTGGCGGCAGCGGCGACACAGCGGCGGGAGACGAGGCACGCCCGGCGCTGCGCCGGTTCAGCAGCGGCAGCGGCAGCAGCGCCGGCGACAGCGATGGCGTGGCCGAGGTGCCAGCAGGTGACGCCCATGCGCACTCGGCGCTGCGTGAGGGGGCGCGGCCTGCGCCGGCAGGGCTGCCTCGGCCGCACGCTGAACTGAGGCAGCGCGTGCGCGCCGCAGGGGAGCCCGCGCCGGGCGGCGGGCTGCAGATGCTCTACATCCAGATGGAGTTCTGCCCGCGCACGCTGCGGCAGGCCCTGGACGAGGGCCCAATGCCGGAACCGGACGCGTGGCAGGTGCGGGGCGGCGCCCCAGCGCGCGCGCAGACCCCCACGGCCGGCCGCGCCGTCGCCCGCGCGCTGCTCAGACGATCGCGGCACGCGCGCGCAGGTCGTGCGGCAGCTGCTTGCGGGGCTCGCGCACATCCATGCGCAGGGCATCATCCACCGCGACCTCAAGCCCGCCAACATCTTCTTCGACAGCCGCGGCGACATCAAGCTCGGCGACTTTGGCCTGGCCAAGTTTGCGTCCAGCGCGGCCGGCGGCGCCGCGCAGGAGGCCGCGCCGGCGCAGCTGCCGGGCGCGCGCCCGCCCCTGCGCCCGCCGCGCCTGCCTGGCCGCCAGGCCGCAGCCGTTGCCGGCGGCATGCGGGGCCGGGCCGCGCGGTGCGAGGGCGCGGCCGCGTCGCAGGCGGCCGGGCGGGCGCCGACGCCGGGCGGGCAGCGGACCCGGCAGCGACGCACCGCAGCATGGCGAGCGAGGCCACGGGCCGCGTCGGCACCTCCTTCTACATCAGCCCAGGCGCGCGCGCGCCGCCCGCGGGGGCCTCGCGCGGCCGGGCTGGCCGGCTGGCCGCGGCGCTCGTGCATGCTTGGCTGCGCATGGCGCCCGGCGCAAGCGAGCCAAGAGCCAACGGCTTGTGTCTGACGCGCTGCAGAGATCCGGGACGGGTGGGCGCACTACGACGAGCGGACAGGTGCGCAGCGGAGGCGCCTATCGCCGCGCCTTGCAGCTGCTCAGTCTGACCGGGCGCCGCCCCGCCGGCGCAGACCTGTTCTCGCTGGGCATCGTCGCCTTTGAGCTGTGGCACCCCTTTGCAACCGGTGCGCCCGGCGCCCGGCTGGCCCGGCTCGCCTTCGCAGCGGCGGCGCGCTGGCCGCTGCGAGAGCGGCCGGCGCGGCAGGCATGGAGCGCGCGGTGTTGCTGGCGGATCTGCAGGCCACCGGCGCGCTGCCCGCAGAGTGGGAGACCGCGCACCCGCAGGCGCGCGCCCGGCCGCGGTCCGCGCCACCGCCCGCGAGCGCGCCGCCGCCCGGCGCCCTGGCGCAGCGCGGCGCCCGAGGCCGCGCGCTTCAGATGGCCGGCGCGCGCGCAGGCCGCGCGCCTGGTGCGCTGGCTGACACAGCAGAGCCCCGCGGAGCGCCCGAGCGCGCCGGAGGTGCTGCGCAGCGCGCTCCTGCCGCCGGACGTCGCTGACGAGCAGCTGACCGACCTGCTGCGCGCCATCCCGGAGCGCCCGGAGACGGCCGCGCGCGTGACGGACGCGCTGTTCGCGCTGCCGACCGACGCGGGCGTGCCGCTGGACGAGGCGGCCGGCGCGCCGGTCGCCATGCCGGCCAAGGTGGCGCCGCCCGCTGCCCCCCGGCCCCGGCGCACTTTGGGGGCTGTCCGCCCGTGGCGGGGCGAGGCGGGCGCGAGCGCCCTGCGCGCGCGGCGCGCAGGTGGAGGCGCGCGAGGCCGCAGTGGAGGTGCTGTGCGCCACCTTTGCGCTGCACGGCGCGGTGCCCATGGGTGCGCGCCGCGCCGCCCCAGCGTGCGAGCGCCCGCCCAGCGCGCCGCGCGCATCGGGCCTCAAGCCGAGCGGCGGCGGCGCAGGCGGCCGCAATCTGGGCTTCCGCGCGCCGGGCGCGCCGCCGGACACGGCCGCGTTGCTGGCCGCATCGGGCGCGCGCCTGGCGGCGCGGCACGAGATGCGCGGCCCCTTCGCGGCCTGGCTGGCGCGCCGCGCGGCCATGCTGACTGGCGCGGACGCCGCCGCGGTGGACGCGCTGCGCCGCTACGAGGTGGGCGGTCCCCGCGGCGCGCGGGGGCGCGTGCCGCCCGTACACGGCGCGGGACAGGCGGTGCCGCCGTCAGCGCCACAGATGTTCTTGCGGTGTAGTGCTGCCGGTGCCGGCTGTGCCCTCGAGCGCAGGGGGCGGACGCGCCAGGTGGGCTGGGTGTGGCGGCGCGGCGTCGGTCGCGCGCCGCCGCGCGCCTACCTGCAGGCGGACCTGGACCTCGTGATGCCGCCCGGCCTGGAGCCGACCGAGGCGCTGCTGGGCGACGCGGAGGCCATCCGCGCGGTCGTCGAGGCGCGTCCTGACTTCCTCGTTCGGGCAGACTGAGCACGGGATACGGTTTGTGTGCGGCGCACCCGGCGGCCGCCCCGCCACTGCTTGCAGGGCCGCCGGGCGGCACGAGCGGCGCCTCAGGCTGCGCGCGGCTGGGCGGCAGGTGCTGCAGGCGCTGCCGGAGACGCCCGGCGAGTGGGAGGTGCGGCTGGGCCACACGGCGGTTCTGGAGGCCGCGCTCGGCCACGCGCGCGTGCCACGGGTGCGCCCGCGGGCGCCGCGGCGCATGCGGCCTGTGTGCGCGCATCGCATGCTGTGGGCCCAGCGGGCACCCGCCCCTAGCAGCGGAGCGTACCGGGCTCTGAGCTGCGTGGCGCCCGGCGCGCGCGCGCAGGAGCTGCGCGGCGCCGCGCTGGACGTGCTGGGCGCAATGTCGGCGGGCGTTTCGCCGCGCCATGCGGGCGCGCGCATGCGCCACTGGGCGGGCGTGCGCGCAGCGCTGGCCGGCCTGGGGCTGCCCGAGCGCGCCATCACCGCCTGCAAGCACTTTGTCGCGCAGGCGCGCCGACCCGCGCTGGCGGCCCTGGCATGCGCCCCGCGGGGCTCGCTGGCGGCGGCGCAGTCACTCCGCCACCGCAGCCCTCAGGATAGTTGGCCGTAGCTAAGGGTAGGGTATATGGTATAGGGTTACGTATAGGGTTACCTACACGCGGGCGGCCCTGTTCCGCGCGCTGCGCGGCGCCAGCCAGGCTGTGGGGCGCACAGGTGCCGGGCGAGGCGGCGGCGGCGCTGCACCGTCTGCGCAGCAAGCTCGACTCGAGCGCGGGGCCACGCGGCCTGCCGCCGGCGGTCGCCGCCGCCCTGGAGTGCGCGGCCCGCCTCCGTTGTGCGCCGTGTGCAGGCCTGGCATGGTGCGTGGTGCCTGGCGCGCGTCTGCGCCTGTGGCACCCCGGCGCCGCGCGCGCGGCGTGCTTGCTGCCCGGTCCAACAGGGCCGGGGCTTTCGCGGGCGCATTGAGCGCCGCAGCGCGCGCGCAGGGCGCTCGCGGCGCTGGCGGGCCACCTGCGCGCGTGGGGCCTGGCGGGCGCGCAGCTGGCGGTCGACCCGCTGCTGCGCCCGCATGCCGACGGCTTCTCCGGCGTCGCCTATCAGATCCACCTGGTCACGCCCGCCTCCGGCGCCTCGCAGCTGGTCGCGGTCGGCGCGCGCCCGCCCGCGCCCGCGCGCGCCGCGCGCCCGCCTTGTCTCAACTGGCCGTCCGGCGCAGGGCCGGGCTCGCGCGGGGCGCCCCCTCACGCGCGCCGGTGCGCGCAGGCGGCCGCTGGGACGGCCTGCTGCAGGCTGCGTGGGCGCCATTTGCGCTGAGCGCGGGCGCGCCGCCGTGCGCCGCGGGCGTCACGCTCAACGTGGACCGCCTGCTGGACTGCCTGCCGGCCGCGCGCGCACCTGCACTGCGCGCCTCGCAGGCGCGCTGCGCTTTGCGATGGAGGGAAGGCAGGGGTTGCCGCTTAAGGGGAGGAGTCATGCGGAGGCGGCCTGTCCGCCGGGTGGCGCACGACAGGGGCGCCTCGGGCGCGACGCAAGCGGGGCCTGCAGCAGCTCTGTCAGGCACGGCGCCGCTGCGAGGCCGCGGGCGCGCGCACTGGCGGCGGGCGGCCCGCGTGCGCGCTGAGGCGCGCGCACGCCGCGCAGGCGGAGGTGCTGGTCTGCGCGCGCGGCGGCGGCGGGCTGCTGCAGGAGCGCATGATGCTGGCCGCGCGGCTCTGGGACGCGGGCGTGCGTGCGGAGATCCTGCCGGCGGCCGCGCCCTCGCTGACCGCACAGTACGAGTATGCGCGCGCGCGCGGCATTGCCTGGCTCGCCATCCTGGCAGCCGACACGCTGCACGCCGCCGACACCGTGCGGGTGCGGCGGCCGGCTCTCGGCCCGCACAGGCGCGCGCCGCGAGCCGCGCGGGCGCCCCGGCCGCGGGCCCCGGCGCACCGCTGCGCGCGGCCTGCTGAGGCGGCCGCGCCCGCGCCCGCCGCAGGTGAAGAGCCTGGACCGCCGGACCGAGGAGGATGTGCCGGTCGCCGAGCTCGCGCGCTACCTGGCAGCGGCGCTGCCGCGCCTGGCGGCGCTGCGGCGGGACGAGGCCGGCGACGCGGACGAGGACGGCAGCGAGGACGCGCCCGAGGAGCCCGCGCTGCGGCGGCGCTCCAACCGGCGGTAGCGCGGCCGCGCGCTGCGCTGCACGCACAGCTTGCGACGCGGCCTGCTTCGCGGGCCGGCACGGCGCCGCCCGTAGTGCCTTGGCTGGACCGGTGTGGCGGCGCACAGGTCGCGGCTGTGGGCCAACGTGGCTGTCTTGGCGGCTGTGCGCCCCTGTGTGAACCTCTGTCTGTCCTGCCGGTGTGTCTTGCTGTCTGCTCATGAGAGCTTGCTTGTGCTCCTCACTTGCTGTGCTTCATGCCCGGCGGGGTTTCCGGCCGCACTGTCGCTTGAATGTAACTGCTCGGCCAATGCACTAGGGCGGCTTCCCTCCCCGCCAATGTGCACCAAGCTTACGCAAGCATTTGACTACCCGAAGCCATCACTCCAGGAGCCAGCTGAGGTTGGAGGACAGGGGCACACCGGTGGGCGTCAGCGTCTGCATGCCAGAGGTGAACATGATGTGGACTCTGCCTGCGAACTGTGTCTGCAGCGTGTCTGCTGGAGGTCTATGAGTCGTGAGACATGCGCTCAGCTCCGTGGTAGCTGCATACCCAATGACCTGCCACACGTAACAGATCTGCGCATCGCGCAGGCTGCCGTCGCAGCCCTGACGCAGCTCAAGCAAGGGGTGGACAGCGCAAACCGCTGACCATGGAGGCGCGCACGCACTTTGTGCTGCTGCTGCAGTCACTCTGCCGCTGCTGCGGGCCCAGCCGAGCACGCCTGCGCCTCGTGCAGGCCTTCGCCGCAGCCCTGAAGCAGCCTCAGCAGGGGCGGTACCCCTAGGCGCGCACCACCAGCTTTCGAGGTGCGCGCGGCGGCACCCGACGCAGCTGCAGCTGTGCCGGCCGCTGACACGGGCGCACACACAGAGGTGGCAGGCGTGTCTCTCACAGCTGTCTCGGGTCGAGCCGGCAAGTGCGGCGCCCAGCTGGGGCCTCGGGCTTGACACAGCGGGGTGCAAGGTGCCTGTGTGGTCCCTCGGCCCTAGGCAGGGGTGCAGCAACGCTTTGTGCGACTTCGCCCGAAGCGCGGGCCCCCGGCCGCCCCGCCCCGCAGCCCTGACAGCGCGCCCGGCGGCGGCGCAGGCCGCCGCGATGCCCGCCGCGGCGGCGCCCGGCGGCGTGCGCGCGGAGGTGGGCGCGCTGCTGCGCCTGGCGGTGCCCGTCAGCAGCGCCTTTCTGCTGAACAAGAGCATCTCCTTTGTCGGCGTGCTGTTCGTCAGGTGCGCGCGCCGCCCGGGCCGCCTGGCGCCGCATGCGCAGCATGCGCGGTGCGCGGCCTGACCCCACGCGCGGTCCGAGCAGCCGCCTGGGCCCGGCGCCGCTCGCGGCCGCAAGCCTGGCCACGAGCCTGGCCAACGTGACGGGCTACAGCGTGATCGCCGGCCTGGCCGGCGCCACGTCCACGCTCTGCGGCCAGGCGCGGGTGTAGGCTCAAAGTGACACGCTCTGCGCCTGGGCGCCGGGCCTGCCGCCGCCCGCCCCGGCGCGCCCGGGGGCGGCCCGGCTGACGGGCGCGGCGCGGCGCGCAGGCGTTCGGCGCAAAGCACTATGCGGCCGTGGGCACCTGGCTGCACCGCTCGCTGATCATCCTGACGCTGGCCTGCGCGCCTATCGTGACGCTGTGGACCTTCACCGAGCGCCTGCTGCTCGCTGTCGGGCAGGACCCGCGCGTCGCCGCCATGACCGGCGCCTTCATCCTGTGCGCCGGCACGGCCTGGCAGCCGCTCCCGCGCCGGCCGCGCCGGCCGCGCGCGCCCCGCGGCCGGGCCTCACAGCGCGCGCGCGCAGGTGGCTGGTCCCGAGCCTGTTCTTCTACGCGGCCATCTCGTCGCTGGGCAACTACATGACGTCGCAGCGCATCGTGCGGCCGCCCTTCTACGTGGCCCTGGTCGCGGCGGCGCTGCACCCGGGCGTCAACTACCTGCTCATCGACGTGCTGGGCGCGCGCCCCGGCCGCGCGCCCGCCTGCGCGCCGGCAGCGCGCTGGCTCGCCGGCCCGCCGCCCCTGCCGGGCGGCCCCAGATGCCGGGCAACGCTGAGTGTGGCGCCGTGCGCGCGCAGGCATGGGCTACCTGGGCGCGGCGCTGGCTGTGTCCGTCTCCAATGGCGTCCAGCTGTCCGGCCTCATCGTGTGCTGCGTGGTTGGCAAGGTGCGCCCGCCGCGCGCCGCGCGGGCGCCGGCCCCGCGCCCGGCCGCGCGCCGCCAACTGCTTAAGCGGCGCGGGCGCGCGGCGCAGGTGCACAGGCGCACGTGGGTGCCCTGGAGCCGCGCCTGCCTGCGCGGCTGGGTGCAGTTTCTGGCGCTGGCGGTGCCCAGCATGCTCATGATGTTCGAGTGGATCGCCTCGGAGGTGCGCGCCCGGCCGCCGCGCGCGTGCTGCGCAGCCCGCCCTGCGGCCGGGGCGCGCCGGACGTCGTGGCGTCGCGCGCGCAGGTGGCCGTCATGCTGGCGGGCCTGCTGCCAAACCCGGAGCGCGCCCTGTCGGCCATGGCAATCTACCAGGTGCGCGCCCATGCGCGCTGTCGCGCGGCGGCGCCCGCGGGGCCGGCCGCGCGCCTGCCTGAGCGGGAGCGTCGTGCGTCGCGCAGAACAGCAACGCGCTCGCCTTCATGGTGCCGCTGGGCCTGGCGATCGCCGTCACCACGCGGTGCGCGCGCGCTCGCGCCCGGCGCGGCATGCGCGGCAGCCAGGCCGGGCGGCTCAGGCGCGCGCGCCGCGCAGGGTGTCCAACGACCTGGGCGCCGGCGATCCGGGCGCCGCGGCGCGCGCCGCGCGCGTGGCCGCCGCGCTCAGCGTCTGCACCATGCTCGTGCTGGCCGTGCCCGCCGTGCTGCTCAGGCGCGGCTGCCACCCCCCCCCGCCGCCCGCCGGGGCGCCCCGCACGGGCTGGCGCCGCGCCCGGGGCTGCCCTGAGCGGATGCGCGGCCAGCGCGAACACGCCGGCCGCTTTGGCGCCTAACCGGCACCCGGTGCCGCCCCGCGCAGGGAGCAGTGGGGCCGCGCCTTCACGGACGACCCCGAGCTGCTGCGGCTCATCTCGGTGTCGACGCTGACGCTGGGGCCCTACATCGTCTTTGACGGCCTGCAAACGGTCCTTTCGGTGCCCCCGCCGCCCGCGCGCTCCCGCCCTGCGCCTCGAGGGCCGTGCCTCGCAAATGCCTCAAGGCCCAGCTGCGCGGGCGCAGGGCGTCATGCGCGGCAGCGGGCGGCAGGCGGCGGCCGTCCCCGTGATCGTCGCGTCGTACTACGCGGTGGGGCTGCCGATCGGCGCCTTCCTCGCCTTCCGCAGAGACATGGGGGTGCGCGCGCGCGCGGCCCCCCCCGTGCGCAGGCCACCATCGCGCCCTGCAGCAGGCGCCGGGCCCGGGCCGCTGCCCGAGCAGGGACGGGCCGGGGCGCGCGCGCGCAGGTGCTCGGCCTGTGCCTGGGCATGCTGGTCGGCACGGCGGTGCATGCGCTCGCCTACGTGGTGCTCGTCGCCTGCTTCAACTGGGACGCCGAGGCCGCGCGCGCGCTGCGCCGCGTGGGCGCCAAGCTCGGCGACGCGCCGCCCGGCGCGGTGGCCGTGGCCGCCAGCAGCGCCGAGGGCGAGGCCGCGCCGGAGGCGCAGCAGCCGCTGCTGCAGGAGCACCGCGAGGCGGTCTGGCGGCACACGAGCGACGGCGGCGCGGCCGCCGCCGGGCCCCTCGGCGCGGACGGCGCCGCGGCCGCGGGCGCGGACGCCGCCAGCAGCGCTGCGCCGGCCTGATCCAAAGCACGGGGCGCGCGGCAGCGCGTGCCCGCACTCGCCCCCCTCACCCACATTCTTTCGCCGGCCCGCCGGCCGCAGGGCTGGGCCGCGCTGCGCCCGACCCCGGCTGGACCTATGGCCAGTTTGGTGGCCTCGGCCTGCGCTGTGCCCAGGGGCTGCTTTGGTGCTGGCGTCAGGTGCACTTGCTGTTTTGTGGGTCCTAGATAGGCTAAGACGCGCTAGTTGTGGTGGAGTGGGCGCTGCAGGTCTGCGCCAGGGACCAGCCGCCTCGGGTGCGCTGCGGGGTGCGCCGCCCTGGCGGGCGGTGCATCATGCCGATGCGCAAAGGACACCGGGGCCTACTACCAGTGTGTCACAGTGACCGCAGTTGGTTTGCCTTGATATTCGCTCTTGCCTACAGACATGTACAACATGTACACCTAGGCTCACTCAAACACATCAGGTTTGTGCCACATCAGGGCACCCAGTTCTGCACCGGCACGATGCAATGTACAACACAGAAGAGCAGAGCTTTCCATAACATGGTGCCAGGGCGGTACGTTCGCCGCAGCCCAAGCATCGCGAGTTATATCTGCCTTGCACTTCCATGGAGGCGCGGCAGAGCTGATTACAGTGTGGTTACTGCAAAGTTTACCCTAACCACATGTGCACAAAACAGGCCTGCAATGCCCGGGCCATGAATTGGGCGGCGGGCGCGGTGGCGGGCGCCGTCGTTGCCTGCCGCCGAGCAGTGGCGGCGCATGTTGGAGTGGCGCCGGTGCTGCGAGCGGGTCCCTACCCCACCCGGCGAGCAGCAGCAGGCAGGGCATCGACGCAGTGCGCGCGCGGCGCATCCGCGCATGGTCGCAGCGCCGCGGCGCGGCTGCGCCCGCGCCGCGGCGCCTGCCCCGGCCACCCAAGGCGCGGCCCGCTGCCGAGGCAAACGCCCCTCGCCAGCGCGCAGCGGCCGCCCTACCCTCGCCTATCATCGGGCAGCAGGCACAGCAGCGGCGCCAGGCGCGCCAGGCGCACGAGCGGGTGGCCACCGCCCAGCAGCGCGGCGGCGGCCGCGACAGCCGCGACCGCGCGCGCGTCCAGCCATGCGGGCCGTAGACCGCGCCCCGGGGCCGCGCCGCCGGCGGGCGCCGCAATTTTCCTGCTGGGCGCCGCCGCATCTGCGGCGGGCGACCGCCGGCCCTCCCGCCGCAGCGCATCGAGCTGCGCGGCTAGCTCCGCCTGCTGCCGCGCGAGCGCGGCGCACTGCAGCTGCACGTACCTGCGGCGCGCCCGCGCCGCCTCACACCCACAGGCGCAGGCACTCGACGCCCGCGCGCTCACGGCCTGGTCAGCCCCGCAGAGCGCGCGCGCCGGCCGCCTGCCCCCTCAGGCGAGCGGGCGGCGAGCAGCGCGCCCGGCGCCATGGGCAGGCAGGCAGCGGCGCCGGGGGCCTCAATCGCCACGCCCGCGCCCGCTCCTGGCGGACGCGCATGTGGGGGCCATGTGCCGGGCTTGGGGGCAGGGAGGGGGAGGGCGCGCGCGGCGAGGGGGAGGG
>JAABUJ010001411.1_pt1 | contig 35724 bp, 39 predicted proteins | sample 5559131 | NCBI WGS metagenome assembly JAABUJ01 (sample SAMN10711875, study PRJNA513366) | rock metagenome | isolation source: Antarctica rocks | place: Antarctica: Victoria Land, Mt New Zealand nord | collected 2016-01-07 | reverse complement strand
TGAGCTATGGACGCACCATGATTTCTGCACATCCGCGGCCGTACCAGGCCTCGTCAAATTACCTCGCACCACCATCAACGCCCTGATCGGCGCAGCCTGCTACGCCGCCTGAATGGCCAAAGTCGAGTCAGCAGCCGTTGCTTGACGATCAGGAACGGGTCGTCGCCCCATCCGGCTGCCGGCCGCTGACGGTGCGCTGGTCGTAAACCGGCGGATTGAGCAGCACCTCGTTCGTCGTAGTCGGGATCAGCTCCAGGCCTTTGCCGCTGTCATAGGTGGTGATCGCGGCGCCGGTGGCCTGGTGCTGCCAGTATTGGTCGTAACGCACCTCCTCCTCCAGCCGCGGCGTCACGGTGACAAGGGGCGTTATCCAGTGCGGCTGGCTGGCCTGCGCCGCGTTCACCCGGTCGAATCAATGGGCGAAGTAGTCGCCGATGTTAGCGGTGTAGCCATTCGGCAGGGCTGTCTCGGCCAACGCAGGGAGGCCGGAGGCGGCAAGCGCCAGCACGGCGAGGACGGGTGAAGCGAGGCGCATGAGCGTGAACTCCTAACGACCCATGCGTTACATCCGAATAAATATGACGGCAAGCTATGGGGGTGATTGCGCGTTTGAGGCGGCAATGGAAGCGTTTAAAGATGTCCCGCCGCGCCCGGCAACCGTCGTCCCGCCAGCGGGATTACAAACAAATAATGATGAAGTAACTTGGAGGTAATCAGAGCTTCGGCTTGCTGACGAGCAGGCTGAGCCGCGTGTCCGGTTCTGACATTGCCGCGCACGAGTTAAGGACCAACGATTTCGCTTGCTGACACGTGGAACGCCTCTGTTGTTCCATAGGATCGGCCTATATGCTGATCAATCCGTTTGGCATGGGTCAAAGTATGAAAGTTCGTTCGGCAGTCTTGTTGATGCTTCTTGCTCTGTCGGCCTGCAGCGATCCAAATGGAATGGCAAATCAGTACCCGGCCCTTTACACGACCTGGGGGGTTCAGCCTTATCAGATGCGTCCTGATGGGTTGCTGACCAACGGCCTTACCCCGGTGGACCCAAACGAGCACTTCTGAGAGCGGGCTGAAAACCGTCGCCAGTTTGCCAATATCGATTCGGCTGTAGAGTCACCCCGGAGAGACGTTCGCATTCGGCAAGCAGCTTGTCTTGACGTTTTGCATCGTGGGTCGCGGCATTCGGCTTGCGAAGCCGCTTGTGGTAGAAATATTGGCCCGTGACTCTGGCTGCCGGGTCCTCGCTGGTCGCAAGCCATGCTTGCGTTCGGTGCGCCGCATCCAGGTCGCCGGTCGCGCGCGCGCCTCCCATCTTGGTCGGGACCCAGCCCGGTTCCAGCGCGTTGGACCGGACATCCGGCCAGAGGCGGGCCACGGCGAAGGCCAGTAGCACGTCGTGCAGCTTAGTATCGGAGTAGGCCTGGTGTCCCCGTCACGGACGCTGCTCCCAGCTGAGGTCTTCCAGCCCGGCATCGCCGCCTCGATGCAGCTCGGAGCTGACGTAGATCAGCCGCTTCGGCCGCCGGATCAGCGCAGTCAGGATGTAGGGCGCGAGCGTGTTGACGGCGAACACATGCGCTAGGCCGTCCTCAGTTGCGATACGCCTCGGCTCGCGGAAGCCGACACCCGCGTTGTGGATCACCGCATCGAACGATCCGAGCGCGTTCACCTGGCTGGCGAGGCTGCGGGTCTGGGCGATGCTCGCGAGGTCGCCGGCGAGCACCGCCTCCGCGCCAGGTACGGCTTCCATCGCGGTCCGGCTCCGCGGCGCGTCGCGGGCGTGCAGGACTACTCGGTAGTCTTGCTCGACCAGGAGCTGAGCCGCCATCCGGCCCAGGCTGTCGGAGGAACCCGTGATGAACACGCGCGCCATCGTGTGGTGCCCCTTCTTCAAAAACGATATTGTATCTCCCGTACCCAAGCATGAGGAGGATAGGATGACTACCCTGTCACGCGGTGCCGAAAAAATCAGAGTGGCTTTCTGAAGCTTTAGCAAAAATGGAATTACGTTCTTCGTTATTAAGTGCAGACCGACTGAAATCAAATCCGAGAGGTGTTACCGTACTGTAACTAAATGCAGAACGGGTCGAATTCAATCAGGACATGAAAAAACTGATTTCGCACAGCATACGAGATCCGTGTGGACGGGTCAGGGATAACTGTAGTTCGATTCAACTCTTAGTCGTAGAGCCAACGAAGTCACCTCTCTACGAGAACCAGAAATTAACTTCGGAAATATTTTATTTAAGCAATTTCCGAGCGCATCTACGTCCACCTCGACAGCGCCCAGTTTTGCTCCGCCGAGGGCAAGACCCCCATGTTCCTGGCCATCGATCGCGTCAGCAAGTTCGTCTCCCTCGCGTTCCACCCGGCCGCCGAGATGGCCACCGGCGGCGCCTTCATGCGCAACGTGATCAAGGCGTCTGCCTACCAGATCCGCCTCGTGCTGACCGACAATGCGGCTGCGTTCACCCAGAACGCGTCAACCCGCTGCGACGGCATGCGTCACGTGTTCGATCGTGCCGGCGACGAGCACGGCATCCAGCACAGGCTGACCAAGCCCTGCCATCCCTGCCCCAACGGTCAGGCCGAGCGGATGAACCAAACCGTCAAGGAAGCAACCATCAAGCTGTTTCAATGCGAAACCACCCAAGCCCTGTGCGCCCACGTCTTGACGTTCGTCGCGGCTTGCAACTCTGCAAAGCACGCCAATGGCGCACACCCTTCCAAACCATCCGTGAAGCCTGGAACGCCGACCCCACTTCGTTCAAACTCAACCCGCACCCTCTTATCCCGAGACCAAACATCTAGCGAGCTACCGCGCCAGCCTGGTTGAGTTTGCCTCAGACCAATCGCATCCAACAACTTCGGTGTCCTAAAGCCCTCTTTTGCCGGTGGGAGAGAAAAACGGCGTTGCGGTCCGCCGGTTTTGCACCACTGTGCCATCAGCCATTAGGCTGCCGTCCATGACCGATCCAGCCCTGATGTCCGCCGAAACGCTGCTGTCGCACTACGCACGCGGCGCCTTGAGTCCGGTGGAGGCGCTGCAGGCCGTCCTCCAGCGCGTGGCGCGCATCAACCCCCGCCTGAACGCCTTCGCGGTGCTGAACCCGCGTGCCCTGGCCGCGGCCGGCGAGAGCGAGGCGCGCTGGCGGGCGGGGCGCCCAATGGGCCTGCTGGATGGCGTGCCCTGCACGGTGAAGGACCTGCTGGACCTCGCCGGCTTTCCGACCCGGCGTGGCAGCCGGCTGACCAGCGCCGAGCCCGTCGTCGACGACGCGCCCGCCGTGCTGGGGCTGAAGGCGGCCGGCGCGGTGATCATCGGCAAGACCACCACGACCGAGTACGGCTGGAAGTCGCCCGGCGACTGTCCCCTGCATGGCATCACCCGCAATCCCTGGAACCCCGAGTATTCGCCGGGCGGCTCGTCCTCGGGCGCAGGGGCGGCGGGAGCGGCGTGCTTCGGGCCGCTGCATGTCGGCACGGACGCGGGCGGTTCGGTACGGATTCCAGCAGCGTGGTGCGGTTTGGTCGGGCTGAAACCGAGCTTCGGGCGCATCCCGCAATGGCCGCTTGGCGCGTTCGCCAACGTGGCGACGGCCGGGCCGCTGACCCGAACGGTCGGAGATTGCGCGCTGCTGCTGTCGGCCCTGGCGCGGTTCGACGTGCGCGACCCGTACTGCCTTCCCGACGATCCCCGCGACTGGCGTGAGGGCCTGCAGCGTGGCGTCGCCGGCCTGCGCGTGGGTGTGCTGCGCCGTCCTGGCTTCGATGCGCCGGCCGATGCCGATGCCGTGTCGGCGGTCGAGGAAGCCGCCGCCATCCTCGCCGCGGCCGGCGCCGACGTCGAGGAAGCGGAACCGGTGCTGCCCGACATCCGTGCCATCTTCTCGCAGGTTTGGGGCGTGGCGCTAGCTCGGCTAGTCGCGTCGGTGGCTGAAGCTGAACGAAGTAAGCTGGATGCCGGGCTGGTGGAGGTTGCAGCCGCTCACGGCGAGATGCGCGCGACGGATTTCCTCGGCGCCGAGGCGTTGCGGCTGGAAGCGGCGCACGCGATGGCGCAGCTGCATCGACGCTATGATCTTTTGCTGTGCCCCACCGTGCCGGGTGGGCCGCCATTGGCTGACGCGCCAACCCGCGATCCGATCCGGTCGCTGTGGACCGAGTGGGCGCCTTGGACGTTCCTGTACAACCTCACGCGGCAACCGGCGCTGACGGTGCCGATGGGGCCAGGCGGCGCCGGCTTGCCGCGCTCGGTGCAGTTGGCGGCGTCACTGTATCGCGACGACCTCGTGCTCCGGGCGGGCTGGGCGATCGAGCAGTCGGGGGCGTTCGCCGCAGCGCCGCTTGCTCAGTAGCCTCGATAGTAGGGATAGTAGCCACCGCCGACGACCACGACTGGGCGAGGGTAATAGCCGGAGTAATATCTCGGATAGCCGCCGTAGGCATACGGCCCGTAGTAGCAGCCGCCGAGCAGCGACGCTCCCACGAGGGCCAACGGCAGCAGCAGGCGCTTCAATTTCGCGGTCACGGCACGATTCTCCAGTCTGTTATCAATAGAGTACCGATAACGTTCGTCGAGCGCCTCCGTTCGTTCCGGCCGTGTTTCGGTGTAACAACGACCCCACACGGTCGGAGGAGGCTTGCGATGGGATGCCAGCGGCAGTTGTTCGGAGTCACAGCTTGGGTCGCGGCTGGCGCCGTGGAGATAACATCGGCGATGGCCACGCCGCCGCCGATCCCGTCAGCGTATCCCGCCGCGACGCCGCCGGGCCGGGTTGGGCGGGTGGCCAGGCTGGCCGGCGCCGTCTCGTTCCATGCCGCCGACGCGGATCACTGGGACCCAGCGGCGGTCAACTATCCCGTCACCTCAGGCGACGCCTTCTGGACCGAGCCACAGGCCCACGCCGATATCGGAATCGCGGGCAGCCGGATCGCGATGGACAGCTCGACCGAGTTCGACGTGACGACGCTGGACGACCACGTCCTCGCCGCGATCGAGCCGCAGGGTGGGGTGTACCTGCATCTGGCGAACATGCCGGGCGGCGACGCCGTTTCTATCCAAACGCCGCGCGGGACGGTCCAGATCGCCGGGGACGGCCGCTACGAGGTAATCGCGGGCGATATCAACCAGCCAACGACGGTCACGGTGTTGGAGGGCGCCGCGGAGGTCACCGGTGCCGATCTCTCGCTGCAGGTTGGTCCGCAGCAGACGGCCACCATCACGGGCGCAGGCAGCTTTCAGGGCTCCGTCGGCCCGCTCGCGCAGGACGCTTTCCTGGCCGAAACGCTGGCCGAGGAGCGCCCGGCGGTTCGGCGTCCGGCCGTCCTGGTTCCGCCGATGGTGCAGGGCATGACCGGGTCCAACGAGCTGGAACAATACGGCACCTGGCAGCCCACCCCAGATTACGGCAGCGTCTGGGTGCCGCCGGTCGAAAGCGGCTATATTCCTTACCGTGACGGCCGTTGGTCCTACGTGACGCCCTGGGGCTGGACCTGGGTCGACGCGGCGCCGTGGGGGTTCGCCCCGTTCCATTACGGGCGCTGGGTCCATGTCGAGGACCGGTGGTGCTGGGCGCCGGGGATGCCGGAGCAGTTGGGCGGTCCCTATTCCCAGCCGGTGTTTGCGCCGGCGCTCGTGAGCTTCGTCGATCTCGGCGGCGCCTTGGCAGTCGGCGCAGGGGTGGGGTTCGCAGCAGGCGGATTCGCAGGGGGCGGATATGGGTCGCGCCACGTGGGCTGGGTGCCGCTGGGGCCGGGCGAGCCGTATTTTCCGTCCTACAACCACAATGCGGCCTATATCCGCCGGGTCAACGAGACGAATATCCGCAACGTCAACCAGGTCATCACCAACACGACGATCAACAATCGCACCGTCGTGCAGAAGCTCGTCAACCGCAGCGCGGCCACTGTGGTGCCGGTCGCGGCCATGGTTCAGTCACATCCGATTGCCGCGGCTGCACAGCCGATCTCGTTCCAGCAACTCGCGCAATTACAGCCGCAGCCGGGTGTGCCGGTGCGGCCGACCCTGGCGACGCCGGGTATCACCCCCGCCGTGGCGCAGATGCTGCGGCTGCCGGCGGTGGCCTCAGTCCAGCCTAATCCCGGCGCGGCGCGGCGCGCTCCCGGTCCAGGGTTCGCGCGCACGCTGCCGCCTCCCCCGGCGCTTCGTCCGGCCGGGGTGGTCGGACGCCCCGTGGCCGAACCGCCCCGCGCCGGCGCGCCGGCCCTGTTCAGTCCTTTCATCGATCGCCCCCAGGATCGGCTGGCGCCTCCCGGGCTGCGTCCTGCCGGCGAGCCAGTACGTCCCCCAGCCATCCCGGTCCTGCGCCCACAGGTTGCGGCGCCTCCTTCGAGGGAGATGCTTCAAGCGCCGCGGCCAGAAGCTCCGCCACTTCGTCCGGCGACAGTGGCGCAACCTCGCTACGCGCCGCTGCCGCGCGCCGTCTTCATGCCCCAGCCGCACTTCGCACCGCCCCCGCAGCGGCTCGCGCCACCGCCGCCACGTACGGCCGCACCCGCGCCACGTATGGGCGAGCTGCCACGGTAAGGCAGTTCGCACATGGCGACCTCCGGAAAGGCAGCGTATATCCGCCTTCGTGGCGCCCTCGTTTCTGCACCCGCGGCCGCGACGCTGGCTCAGCCGTGTCGTGGATCTGCTGCTCTGGCCTTTGGCGCTCGGCGTCGTGCTCGTCGAGATCGTGGTTTGGCGCAGCGCGGCATGGCTTGGCCGCGCGCTGTCGCATGCTGCGGGGCTGCCTCGGCTGCAGGCGCGTCTGGGCCGGTTGCCCCCGGTGCTGGCGCTGCCGATGTTCCTGGTTCCCGAAGGCGCCAGCCGGGTGGGGGCGCTGTGGGCGGCGTGGCTGCTGGTCCAGGGGCATTACCGCGCGGCGGCGGCAGTGTACGCCGGGTCGAAAATCGTTGCTTCCCTGGTCGCGGTCTGGATCTACCGGGCCTGCGAGCCGGCGTTGCTGACGGTTCCGTGGTTTGCCCAGGTGCGCGCCGGGGTGCTGCGGGTGCGGGACTGGGCGCTGTCGCGTGCGGCGCGGTGGCTGCGCTGCAGGTCCCACGATGGAAGCCCCGGCCGGTTTGCCGTTCAGCGCCGGCGCATCGCGGTATCGCTGGGCCGCCTGGCTAGGCCTGGTAGTTCAGCCGCAGCCCCGGTTCCGGCCACTGCATCCGAACCAACTGCCCGACCCCCGACAGCGTGATCCAAGCCGTTCGCATGTCGGGGCCGCCGAAGCAGATGTTAGTGGTGTAGATATCGGGGGTCGCCTGCGTCCGGACCACCCGGCCGTCGGGGGCAATCTGGGTGATGCAGCCGGTCATCAGCGTCGCTACGCAGACATCGCCCGACGCCGTCAGCGCGAGGCTGTCGAAACGCTGGAAGCCCGGCAGCCCACAGATCAGCCGGCCGCCATGTGGGGACGGGAAGGGATTTTTCGTGACCACGCCGGGCGCCGTGATGTCCCACGCCCAGAGCCGCCCGGTTTCGGTTTCGGCCGCGTAGAGCACGCGCCCGTCCGGGGAGAGGCCGACGCCGTTTGGGGTCAGGACGGGATAGGCGACCTCGACGATGCGGGTGCCGTCCGCGCGGGCGTAGTACAGCCCGCCGTGGTCGCGGTCGCGGGCGCGGACCTTGCCGAGGTCGGAGAAGTAGAAACCGCCCTCCGTGTCGAACACGATGTCGTTCGGGCCGCGCAGGGCATGGCCGTCGCACTCGGCATACAGCACGGTCACCGCGCCGGATTGCGGGTCGATGCGCTCGATACGGCCGCCGGAGTAGTCGGGCGGTGAGCCGATTGGGCGGTGCACGCCGCCCTCCTCGCGCCAGGCGAAACCACCGTTGTTGCAAAGGTAGTACGCGCCGTCCGGTCCGACCGCGAGGCCGTTCGGACCACCGCCGGGTTCGGCCAGGACCGAGATCGTCCCATCGGCCGCGACCTTCGTGACGGTTCCGCGGGCGATCTCCACCAGGACCACCGACCCATCCGCCAGCGCGATCGGACCCTCGGGAAACTGCAAACCGGCGGCGGCGATGTCCATGAAGGCTCCTTGTGCTTCAGGTGATTGCCGGCCCATTTGCGAGTCCGCCGGCACGCTCGATGAAGTCGGCTACGTCGGACACGCCGTCGCCGGCGCGGATGTTGGCGAACACGAACGGCCGGTCGCCGCGCATGCGCCGGCTGTCGCGGTCCATCACCTCCAGGCTGGCGCCGACATGGGGGGCGAGGTCGGTTTTGTTGATCACCAGCAGGTCGCTGCGGGTGATTCCGGGGCCGCCCTTGCGCGGGATCTTGTCGCCGGCGGAGACGTCGATGACGTAGATCGTCAGGTCCGCCAATTCCGGGCTGAACGTTGCCGCAAGGTTGTCGCCGCCGCTCTCGATCAGGATCAGGTCCAGCGCCGGAAAGCGCCGCCGCATCTCGGCGATGCCGGCCAGGTTGATGCTGGCGTCCTCCCGGATGGCGGTGTGCGGGCAGCCGCCGGTCTCGATCCCCAGGATGCGCTCGGGCGGCAGCGACCCGGCGCGGGTGAGGAACTGCGCGTCCTCCTTGGTGTAGATGTCGTTGGTGATGGCCGCAATGTCGTAGCGCGGCGACAGGCGGCGGCACAGCGCGTCCATCAGCGCGGTTTTGCCCGAGCCGACCGGGCCGCCGATGCCGACGCGCAACGGGCCGTTCATGTCCGGAACAGCCGCGTGTACTGGGTTTCGTGCCGCATGGACGCGATGTCGGAGCGGAAGCAGACGCCGCCGAGGTCGTCGAGCCCGGCGTCGCGCGTGTCGGCAGCCACCGCGGCCAGCACCGGCGCGAGGGCGGCTTGGATGCGCAGCCCCGCCGTCTGGCCGAGCGGCACCAGGCGCACGCAGGCCGAGACGAGGTTGGCCGTGAAAGCGTGCAGCGAGCCAAGCGCCGCATCGTCCTCCGCTACGCCGTGCGCCGCCGCGAGCGCGCCCAAAGCCACCGGATAGGCGATCTCGCCCGTCTGCGCGGCGAGCAGCGGCGCGCCCCACACCGACGCCGCCAAGGTGAACGCCGCCCCTTGCGCCAGCGTCTCCGCCCGGCGCTCCGCGGAGGGCTGCGCCGCCGCGGCGAGTTCGGCCACCGCGGCCAACGCCTGCACCGTCGCGGCTCGGTGCGCATGCCGCAGCAGGATCGCGTCGGACCGTCCGGCGCCGTGCTGCGCCACGTCGCGAAGCCATCTGGCGCTGGTCGCCTCATCCCGGATGTCGCCTGCTTCGACTGCCCATTCGAGCCCGTGCGAGTAAGCGTAGCCGCCGGTCGGGAAGGCTGGGGACAGCCAGGTCAGCAGGCGCACCAACTGACTCCCGGCGTTACTCATCGTCGTGACGGTGCGCGTGGCCGCCGGCATACGCGCCGCCTTCGGGGTCGAACGGGGCTTCCACGGCGTGCGCGTGGCCGCCGAGGGCATGGACCATGTCGGCGATGACGTGGTCGGCCCGGATGCGGATGCGGTCGCCGAGCAGTTGTATCGGAAGGTGACGGTTGCCGAGGTGCCAGGCGATGCGCGCCAGCTCCGCCGGGTCGTGCGCGCGTATGTCGAGCAGCGCTTCGGGGCGGGCGACAACGCGGATCACCCGGCCGTCGTCCAATTCCAACCCGTCGCCGTCGCGCAAGCGGACGGCATGCGGGACGTCCAGCAGCACCTCGACGCCATTTTCCGTAGGCAACACGATGCGGCGACGATGGCGGCGGTCGAAGTCGATCAGCACGCGGTCGGATGGGCGACGGTCGTCCCAAGCGCCGGCCGGCAGCACGACGTTCGCCCGCAGCATCAGCCGAAGTACTTGATTGCGGCGAGCACGGCGATGATCGTCGCGCCGACGCTGACTGTCCAAACGCGGGTCTCGGCATTGCCGCTTCGTAATTCCGCAAAACCGATCTTCATCTCGCTTCGGAGTTCCGCCAAGCCAGCCTTCGTCTCGCTTCGAAAAAGGGCGATCTCGTGCTGCAGATCAGTGCGGCACGCGTCCACGTCCTGCTTCGTCGCCACGCTCTCGGCGACTGCCTGATGAAACGCCTCGCTCAACGCCTCCGCCTGCAGGCGCGTGAACGTGCCGGCGTCTTCCAGCCGCTTCACGAAGAAAAGCTTGTCGAAGATGACGCCCATGCCATCAGCCTAGAACAGGAAATATCGTTGCGCCATCGGCAGCACCGTTGCCGGCTCGCACGTCAGCAGCACGCCGTCGGCGCGGACCTCATAGGTTTCCGGATCAACCTCGATGGCGGGCAGGGCGTCGTTGTGGACCATGCTGCGCTTGCCGATGCCACCGCGGGTGTTGGACGCTGCGGACAGGATGCGCCGCAACCCGAGCCGCGGCCCGATCCCGTCCTCCAGCGCGGCGCCCGGCAGGAACGTGACGCAGGTCGCCGCCAGCGCCCCGCCCAGCGTGCCGAACATCGGGCGGTAGTGCACCGGCTGCGGCGTCGGGATGCTCGCATTCGGGTCGCCCATCGGCGCGTACGCGATCGCACCGCCCTTGATCACCAAGTCGGGCTTCACCCCGAAGAACGCCGGCGACCACAGCACTAAATCGGCGAGCTTGCCCGGCTCCACGCTGCCGACCTCGTGCGACAGGCCCTGCGCGATCGCCGGGTTGATGGTGTATTTCGCGATGTAGCGCCTCACCCGCGCATTGTCGGCCGGGCCGTCGCCGAGCGCCCCGCGCTGCAGCTTCATCTTGTGCGCGGTCTGCCAGGTCCGGATGATCACCTCGCCCACGCGGCCCATCGCCTGGCTGTCGCTGCTGATCATGCTCAGCGCGCCCATGTCGTGCAGGATGTCCTCGGCGGCGATCGTCTCCCGCCGGATGCGGCTCTCGGCGAACGCCACGTCTTCAGGGATGTTCGGGTCGAGGTGATGGCACACCATCAGCATGTCGAGGTGCTCGTCCAGCGTGTTGCTGGTGTAGGGTCGGGTCGGGTCGGTCGAGCTGGGCAGCACGTTCGCCAGCCCGGCGACCTTGATGATATCAGGCGCGTGGCCGCCGCCGGCGCCCTCGGTGTGGAACGCGTGGATGGTGCGCCCGGCGAAGGCGGCGATGGTGTCCTCAACGAAGCCGCTCTCGTTCAGCGTGTCGGTATGGATCATCACCTGCACGTCGAACCGGTCCGCGACCGACAGGCAGCAATCGATCGCGGCCGGGGTCGTGCCCCAATCCTCGTGCAGCTTCAGCGACGACGCGCCGGCGCGGATCATCTCCTCCAGCGCCGCCGGGCGGGATGCGTTGCCCTTGCCGGTGAAGGCGAGGTTGACCGGCAGCCCCTCCGCCGCCTGCAGCATCCGCGCGAGGTGCCACGGACCCGGCGTGCACGTGGTCGCCGATGTGCCCGTGGCCGGCCCGGTGCCGCCGCCGACCATGGTGGTGATCCCGGACGCGATCGCCTCCTCGACCTGCTGCGGGCAGATGAAATGGATGTGCGCGTCGATGCCGCCGGCCGTCAGGATGCGGCGCTCGCCGGCGATGATCTCGGTGCCGGGGCCGATGACGATGTCGACGCCGGGCTGCACGTCGGGGTTGCCGGCCTTGCCAATGCGCGCGATCCGGCCGTTGGTGATCGCGACGTCGGCCTTGACGATGCCCCAGTGGTCGATGATGAGCGCGTTGGTGATGACGGTGTCGGCCGTCCCCTCCGCCTGGGACGCCTGGGACTGGCCCATGCCGTCGCGGATCACCTTGCCGCCGCCGAAGGTCACCTCCTCGCCGTAGCTGGTCAGGTCGCGCTCGACCTCGACGAACAGCTCGGTATCGGCCAGGCGGACGCGGTCACCGGTGGTGGGGCCGTACATGTCGGCGTAGGCCCGGCGGGTGATGCGGGTCATAGCGGTCCCATGATGTCGCCGCGGAAGCCGTGCACGGTCCGGGCGCCGCGGAACGGGATGAGCGTGACGTCGCGCGTCTGCCCCGGCTCGAACCGGATGGCGGTGCCGGCGGCGACGTCGAGCCGCTGGCCGCGCGCGGCGGCGCGGTCGAATTGCAGCGCCGGATTGGTCTCGGCAAAGTGGTAGTGGCTGCCGACCTGGATCGGGCGGTCGCCGGTGTTGGCGACCGTCAGCGTCGTACGGACTAGGCCGGCGTTCAGCTCGATGTCGGCGTCCGGCGTGATCGTCTCGCCCGGGATCATCGGATCGGCTCGTGGACGGTGACGAGCTTGGTGCCGTCGGGGAAGGTCGCTTCCACCTGCACGTCGGCGATCATCTCGGCGATGCCGGGCATTACCTGGTCGCGGGTGAGCACGTGTGCGCCGTGCTCCATCAAGTCGGCGACCGAGCGGCCGTCGCGGGCGCCCTCGACCACGAAATCGCAGATGAGCGCGATGGCTTCCGGGTGGTTCAGCTTGACCCCGCGCGCCAGGCGCTTGCGGGCGATTTCGGCGGCCATGGCGATGAGCAGCTTGTCTTTCTCGCGCGGGGTCAGATTCATTCAGCAGCTCCAGACGCGGGGCAGGGGGCGGCCGTCCCGCAACGCCGCCAACCCTGCCACGATCGCGGCGCGGGCGCAGGCCCCGTCGGACGCGACGATACGGGCGACGAGCAGATTGTTCCAGGCGGAGGCGCCGGACTCGACGAAGCGGTCGCTCCTTCCTGCCGCCGGGAAAGAGCGAGGTGCCAGGGCAGCCCGCAGCGCGTCCAGCCGGTCGGCAGCATCCGGAGCCGCGTAGATCAGCGTCGCGGCCGCCCGTGCGCCATGGCCAATCGCCGGGCGGTCCAGCATCGCCTGCACATCGCCGTCCAGCCGGATCGCGTCGTGCAGCGCCACCTGGCCCGCGCGCTCGACGTGGATCACGTCCCGCAGCCGCGCCGCCCGGAGCGTCTCGCCCATCGACCGGCGGCCGAACACCAGCGTCTCCACGCCGAGGAACCGCGCGCCTTGCGCCAACTCGATCGACAGCCGGCGGTCCAGGGCGCTGCCGTCGAACAGGATCGTCTCCTGTGGCAGCCACTCCACCGCGGCGCCTTCCGCCACCGCGATGCGCGTCCCGACCCGGGCCGTGGCGCCCGGCAATACCCGGTAGAAGCGCTCCGCCGCCTGGCCGCACACGGTCGTGCGCGTGTCAGGGCCGGCTTCGATCATGCTCGCCAGCACATCCCCGCCGGCGACCCCGCCGGAGCTGTTCAAGGTCACGATCTCCATCCAGCCGCCACGCTGGGGTCGGGGGAAGCGCGCCTTTAAGCAGCCCTCCTGCCGTAGCCGGTCCAGCGCCGTCACGCCGTCGCGCATGCGCACCGCCACGCGCAACGCGCCGCGGGCTCGTTGCAAACTCTCAGACGGACAGGCGGCGTCGAACGTCGGACTCGTCCAGCGTGCCCGCTGGGCCGCTCAGCACGATGTCGCCGCGGTCCATCACGGCGATGCTCTGCGCCAGCTCGCGGGCGAAGTCGTAGTACTGCTCCACTAGCAGGACCGCCATCTCCCCGCGTTGCCGCAGCAGCGCGATCACCCGGCCGATGTCCTTGATGATACTCGGCTGGATGCCCTCGGTCGGCTCGTCCAGCACCAGCAGGCGCGGCTTCATCACCAGTGCGCGGGCGATGGCCAATTGCTGCTGCTGGCCGCCGGACAAATCCCCGCCGCGCCGCCGCAGCATCGTTTTGAGGACCGGAAATAGCTCGAACGTTTCGTCCGGCACCCGGCGCTGCCGGCGGGGCAGCACGGCAAACCCCGTCTCCAGGTTCTCCCGCACCGTTAGCATCGGGAACACGTCTCGCCCCTGCGGCACCCAGGCGATGCCGCGCCGCGCCCGCTCGAACATCGGCAGGCGCGTGATGTCGGCGCCCTCCCACCGGATCCGCCCGGCGCTGACCGGATGCGCCCCGGTGATCGCCCGCAGCAAGCTGGTCTTGCCGACGCCGTTGCGGCCGAGCAGGCATGTGACGGCGCCGGGTACGGCCTCGATCGAAACCTGGCGCAGGGCGATGGCCGCGCCGTAGTGCAAGTCGACACTTTGGACGCTCAGCACTATTCCGGCTTCCCCCAATGACTGGGGTGGTGCTGGCTGAACCAGTTCAGGCCGACGCCGATCGCAACCAGGGCAATCAGCCCGAGCGGGAAGGCGAATGTGGCGCAGGAGACGACCAACCCGGCGACCAGCAGCAGCTTGGCTCCGAACAATACGAGGACGGCCATGGCGGCAGCCAACCCAAGCAATGTGGGCATGATCCTTTCCTCCTTGACACGGCTTGGACTGCCGTTGCAGGCGGATGATGCCCTCGACTGCGATAAATGTCTGTGACAAATGTCGCTCTGCGCGCTAGCGGCCAAGGTACACCTCGACCACCCGGGGATCGTCGCTCACGTGGTCGATGCTGCCTTCGGACAGCACCGATCCCTCATGCAGCACCGTCACCTTCACGCCAAGCGCGCGAACGAACGCCATGTCGTGCTCCACCACCACCACGCTACGGGTGCGGTTGATGTCGCACAGCAGCTCGGCGGTCTGCTCGGTTTCGGCGTCGGTCATGCCAGCGACAGGCTCGTCGACTAGCAGCAGCTTCGGCTCCTGCGCGAGCAGCATGCCGATTTCCAGCCACTGCTTCTGCCCGTGGCTAAGGTCGCCGGCGCGCCGGAACCGGTGTTCGGTCAGCCGGATGGTGGCCAGGATGCCGTCGATGCGGCGGCGCTCGTCGGCGGTCTCGCGTGCCCATAGGGTGAAGCGAGGGCCGCGGTCGCCGGCCAGGGCCAGCAACAGGTTGTCCCACACGGTATGCGGCTCGAACACGGTGGGCTTCTGGAACTTGCGGCCGATGCCCAGGGCGGCGATGGCGGGCTCGTCCAGCCGCGTCAGGTCGGTGTCGGCGGAGAACACGACCTGGCCTTCGTCGGGCCGGGTCTTGCCGGTGATGACGTCCATCATGGTGGTCTTGCCAGCCCCGTTCGGTCCGATTACGGCGCGCATCTCGCCGGGGGACAAATGCAACGACAGCGAGTTGAGCGCGCGGAACCCATCGAAGCTGACGCTCACGCCGTTCAGGTACAGCAGGCTGTCCGACACCGGACCGATCGCGGTCACGACACCGCCTCCTTCGCGGCAGACTCGGCCGGTGTGGGTGGGAGCTTTGGCAGCGGCAATGCGGTGCGGATCGGCAGCAGCCCCAGGATGCCGCGCGGCAGGAACAGCGTGACGCCGATGAACAGCGCGCCGAGGGCGAACAGCCACAGTTCGGGGAACCGCCCAGTCAAGTACGTTTTGCCGAAATTGACCAGGACCGCGCCCAAGATCGCGCCGGACAGCGTGCCGCGGCCGCCGACCGCAACCCAGATCACCGCCTCGATCGAGTTGGCGGGCGCGAACTCGCCGGGGTTGATGATGCCGACTTGCGGCACGTACAACGCCCCGCCAATGCCCGCCATGACCGCCGACAGCACGAACACCGCCAATTTGTAGCGCTCTGGCCGGTAGCCCAGGAAGCGGGTGCGGCTTTCGGTGTCGCGCACGGCGATCAGCACCTTGCCGAAGCGCGACAGCGTCACGAGCCGGGCGAGCAGATACAGCAGGCAGAGCGCCAGCGCCGTCACCACCAGCAGCCCGGCGCGCGTCGCGTCCGCCTGCAGGGAGAAGCCAAGGATTTCCTTGAAGTCGGTCAGCCCGTTGTTGCCGCCAAACCCCATGTCGTTGCGGAAAAACGCCAGCAGCAGCGCGTAGGTGAGCGCCTGCGTGATGATCGACAGGTACACGCCCGTCACCCGGCTGCGGAAGGCGAAGTAGCCAAATACCATCGCGAGCAAACCCGGCGCGAGGACCGCCATCAGCACCGCCACGGGGAACCAGTTCATGCCGAGCCAAAACCAGGGCAGTTCGTGCCAGTTCAGGAACACCATGAAATCCGGCAGGGTCGGGTTGGCGTACACCCCGCGCGCGCCGATCTGCCGCATCAGGTACATGCCCATCGCGTAGCCGCCCAGGGCGAAGAACGCCGCGTGGCCGAGGGTCAGGATGCCGACGAAGCCCCACACGAGGTCGACCGCGAGCGCCAGGATGGCATAGCAGAGATATTTGCCGACCAATGATACGAAATAGGTCGGCACATGGAAGGCGCTTGCCGGGTCGGGGGCGAGGTTCAGGGCCGCGAGCAGCAGCGCCACGCCCATCACCAGCGCTACGGTGACGACGGACATTTTCACGCCTCAGCCGCCCGGCCCTTGAGCGGGAACATGCCGCGCGGCCGGCGCTGGATGAACACGATCACCAGCACCAGCACCACGATCTTGCCGAGCACGGCGCCGGCGATCGGTTCGAGGAACTTGTTCACGGTGCCCAGCACCAGGGCGGCCAGCGCCGTGCCCCATAGATTGCCGACGCCGCCGAACACCACCACCAGGAAGCTGTCGATGATGATGCCCTGGCCCAAATTCGGGCTGACGTTGTCGATCTGGCTCAGCGCCACGCCCGCCATCCCCGCGACGCCCGAGCCGAGGCCGAAGGTCAGCGCGTCGATCCAGGGCGTGCGGATGCCCATTGCCGCCGCCATGCGCCGGTTCTGCGTCACCGCGCGCATCCGCAGGCCAAGCGAGGTGAAGCGCAGCACCGCCATCAGCGCGGCCAGCACGGCGACCGAGAAGATGATGATGTACAGCCGGTTGTAGGTGATCGTGACGCCGCCCCACTGGTCGGCCCCGCTCATCCAAGCCGGCGTGCCGACCTCGCGGTTAGACGCGCCGAAGATCGAGCGCACCGCCTGCTGCAGCATCAAGGACAGGCCCCAAGTCGCGAGCAGGGTTTCCAGCGGCCGGCCATACAGGAAGCGGATCAGCAGCCGCTCGATCGCGACGCCGACAACCCCCGAAACCAGGAAGGCGAGCGGGATGGCGATGAACAGGCTGGCGCCGAACAGGCCCGGCGCGTGCTGCCGAATGATTTCCTGCACCATGAACGTCGTGTAGGCGCCCAGCATGACCATCTCGCCGTGCGCCATGTTGATGACGCCCATCACCCCGAAGGTGATCGCGAGTCCGGTCGCGGCCAGCAGCAGCACCGAGCCCAGGCTGAGGCCGTAGAACACCCCCTGCGCCACGTTCCAGAACTGTTGCGCCCGGTCGATGACGGCGACCTGCGCGGCTGCGGCGGTGGTGACCGACGGTGGTTGCCCGGCCAGGGAGGCGAGCATCGCGCGCGCGTCCATGCCGCCGCGAGCGCCGAGCGTGCGCACGGCAGCGAGCCGGTCGGGTTCGGCGGCGGTGTCGGCCGACAGGATTGCGGCGGCGCGGGCCTGCTGCAGGGTGGTGAGAACGCCGGGCGACTTTTCCTGCGCGATTGCCCGGTCGAGTGCGGGCAAGGCGGCCGGGTCGCGAGACTTGAACACGGCCTCGGCCGCGGCTTGGCGCTTGCCCGGGTCCGACGCGAACAGTTCCAGCCCGCCCATCGCCGCGTCCACTGCCCGGCGGATCGCGTTGTTGACCCGGATCGGCTTGAGGCCCGGTGCGTCGGCGGCCTTGCCGGTAGCCGCCTCGACGAAGCCTGCATCGGTTTTGATGTACAGCGCCCGGTCCGGCCCGGCAAACAGGCGACCGGCCTGCAGCGCGCCCAAGACGTCGGCCGCCCGCGGATCGCCGGACACAGCCACTTGTTCGATGCCCCGACGCACATCGTCGAAGCTGCTGGACGCGAGGGCCGCATAATCAGCGGTGTCGGCGCGCCCGCCCCAGGAAAGCAGCAGCATCGCGGTCAGGAGTGCGATCCGCCGCATGCTACCTTTCCTCCCTCTCCCTCTCCCAGTTGCGGGAGAGGGCCGGGGTGAGCGCGGACTCAGCTTTTGCCGCCGCTTCCGCCGCACTTGCCGGTCTTCACGTTGAAATTCCCGCACAGCATCGGCGACCGCCAATCCGCGATCAGGTCCCGCGACCCTTCCAGATACGGCGACCACTCCTGCGCGACGATCGTCCCCGGCGTCTGGCTGACGATGTTGAACTGCCCGTCCGCCTCGATCTCGCCGATCAGCACGGGTTTGGTGATGTGATGGTTCGGCATCATCGTCGCGACGCCGCCCGACAGGTTCGGCGCGGCCACGCCGATCATCGCCGGGATCACCTTGGCCGGCTCGAACGACCCGGCCTTCTCGACGCCCTTCACCCACATGTTGAAGCCGATGTAGTGCGCCTCCATCGGGTCGTTGGCGACGCGCTTGGGGTTCTTGGTGAACGCCTGCCAGCGGGCGATGAACACCTTGTTGTCGGGGTTGTCGACGCTCATGAAGTAGTTCCAGGCGGCGAGGTGGCCGACCAGCGGCGTCGTGTCGATGCCCGCAACCTCCTCCTCGCCGACGCTGAACGCGACCACCGGGATGTCGGTCGCCTTGATGCCCTGGTTCGCCAATTCCTTGTAGAACGGCACGTTGGCGTCGCCGTTGATGGTCGACACCACCGCTGTCTTCTTGCCAGCCGAGCCGAACTTCTTGATCGACGCCACGATGTTCTGCCAATCCGAGTGGCCGAACGGCGTATAGTTGATCAAGATGTCCTCGTCCTTCACGCCCTTGGTCTTGAGGTAGGCTTCCAGGATCTTGTTGGTGGTGCGCGGATACACGTAGTCGGTGCCAGCCAGCACCCAGCGCTGCACCTTTTCCTCGCCCATCAGGTAGTCGACCGCCGGGATGGCCTGCTGGTTCGGCGCGGCGCCGGTGTAGAACACGTTCTTGCTGCTCTCCTCGCCTTCATACTGGACGGGGTAGAACAGGATGTTGTTGGTTTCCTCGAACACCGGCAGCACGGACTTGCGCGACACGCTGGTCCAGCAGCCGAACACGGCGGCGACGTACTGCACCGTGATCAGCTCGCGAGCCTTCTCGGCGAACAGCGGCCAGTTGGACGCCGGGTCGACGACGACGGCTTCGAGTTTGTGACCGAGCACGCCGCCTTTTTTGTTCTGCTCGTCGATCAGCATCAGCATGACATCCTTCAGCGTCGTCTCGCTGATGGCCATCGTGCCCGACAGCGAATGCAGGATGCCGATCTTGATGGTTTCCCCTTGCGCCTGGGCCGCCGGCGCGAAGCCTGCGATGGCGGCGAGCGCCATGACGGCAAGACCAGCCCCAAGCAGCCAGTTTCGGACGGATGCCATTATGATCAGTGCTCCCCTGTCGCGCCGGTCGAAGCCCGCCGGTCGCACACGCCCCAGACATGCACAAAATGTGCCATCACGACTACGCGAGAAGCGCCGCGAGATCCGCTGTGGAGCTGCTTGCTTTCTGCCCAGCTGTGCTGTGCCGTGCCTGCCACACGAACGCGCAACGGTTGGAAACATACGTGAAGGCCGCGCCCAGCCGTGGTAGCAGAGCGGCGGAACCGATGGAAACGTCATGATAAAGTTCGCAGTTCTGGCCGCAGCCCTGCTGCTTCTGACCCCTGGCCTGGGACAGGCCAAGGGTGTCGCGATGGTCGCCAACTCCGGCGACGCCTCGATGAGCCTGGTCGACCTCGACACCCATGCGGAGGTCCGGCGGCTGCCGATGCTGCGGGAGCCGCACCACATGGCGCTCACCCCGGATGGCGCCTCGCTGCTGGTCGGCGACACCGCCAGCAACTCGCTGTTCTTCCTCGACCCGGCAACTGGCGCCGAGCAGAAGAACATCACCATGAGCGACCCGTACCAGCTCGTGTTCAGCCCGGACGCACGCTGGCTCACGGTGGCGGCATTGGCGCGGAACCAGATCGACATCTACGACGCCCGGACGTTCCGCCTGCTGCATCGGATCCCGGCGTCGTCCATGCCCAGCCACATCAACTACGCGCCCGATTCCGCCACGGTCTATGTCAGCCTGCAGGGCTCAAACTCGCTAATCGCGATCGATGTCCGCTCCGGCACGCCGGTCTGGACCGTCAAGGTCGGCGCCACGCCTGCCGGCGTCCTATGGCTCGACGGCAAGCTGTTGGTCGGCGACATGGGGACCGACTCCGTCGCCGTGGTCGATCCATCCGACGGCCGGGTGGAGCGCCGGATCGTCACGGGGAAGGGCGCGCATAACCTGTTCGTCTCGCCGGATGGAGCGGCGATATACGTCTGCAACCGGGTCGATGGCAGCATTTCGGTCGTCGATCGGCAGACGCTGATGGTGCAGCGCACGATCAAGCTGCCAGGCGGGCCGGACGACCTCGATTTTGCGCCGGACGGCAAAATCTGGGTCACGCGCCGCTTCGCCCACTCCGTCGCCGTGCTCGACTCGGTGAGTGGACAGTTCACCACCATCGACGTCGGTCGCTCGCCCCATGGTATCTGGCTGAACAGCCATCCCAATCCTGCGCAGAGGGTTGTCAGCGCACGATGATCGATCCGTTCGACACGGCCGCTGGCTGGCTGCAGGAACACGCGGTGCTGCCGATGCTGTACCAACTAGACCTGATGCAGTGGGAGGACGTTGGCTACAACTGGGCGCTGTTCGCGGTCTACGGCCTGGCGCAGGTGGCGCTGACCTTCGCGATCTGCCTGCCGTTGGAGCGGTGGCGCCCGGTGGAGCGGTGGGAGGACAACCGCGCCGTTTGGGTCGATGTGCTCTACACCCTCGTCAGCCGGATCGGCGTGCTGCCGCTGGTGACGTTCGTGCTGTTTTACCAATTGCAGGTCGGCATGAACGGCTGGCTCACCGACCATGGCTGGGTGCCGCCGACCCTGGAACGGCTGGTCCCGGCGCTGTTCGGCCACCCCGTGCTGACATTCGGCTGCTACGTGCTGATCCTGGACTGCGCCGATTATTGGCGGCACCGGCTGTCCCACAGCTTCGGCTGGTGGTGGGCGCTGCACTCGCTGCACCACGCCCAGCGGCAGATGACGTTCTGGTCCGACGACCGCAACCACGTGATCGACGAGGTCATTTCGTTCAGCTGGTTCATGGCGATCGGGCTGCTGATCGGCGTCCCGCCGCTGCAGTTCCCGCTGCTCGTGCTGCTGCTGCGCTTCCTGGAAAGCCTGAGCCACGCCAATGCGCGCCTGTCGTTCGGGCCGGTGGGGGAGCGGCTGTTGATCTCGCCGCGCTTTCACCGGGCGCATCACGGCGTGCTCGCGGCCGGGCAGGAGAGTTGCAACTACGGCGCTATCTTGCCGGTATGGGATATCGCGTTTGGCACCGCCGATTTCGGCCGCGCCTACGTCCGCACCGGCGACCCGTCGGGCGAGGAGGCCTTGGCGACCGGGAACTGGTGGCAGCAGCAGAACGCCGGTTGGCGACGGTTGCTCCGTGCGCTGCGCCGGCGGGCGAGCGGCCGGGCACGAGCCTAATCAGCCGCTACCGATCGCTCCACCATCGCCACGCCGCGTTGCAGGTCGACCGACAACAAGCGCGACACGCCGCGCTCCTGCATCGTGACGCCATACAGCCGGTCCATCCGGGCCATCGTGAGCGGATGGTGGGTGACGACCAAGAACCGGGTGCCGGTGCCCGCCACCATGTCGGTCAGCAAGGTGCAGAACCGCTCCACATTCGCATCGTCCAGCGGGGCGTCGACCTCGTCCAGCACGCAGACCGGCGCCGGGTTGCAGCGGAATACGGCGAATATCAGCGACAGGGCGGTCAGCGCCTGCTCGCCGCCGGAGAGCAGAGATAGCGTCGCCAGCTTCTTGCCGGGGGGTTGCGCGTAGATTTCGAGCCCGGCCTGGAGCGGGTCGTCGGACCCGACCAGCGCGAGATGCCCCCGGCCGCCGCCGAACATGCGCGTGAACAGCGCCTGGAAGTGCCGGTCCACCTGCGTGAACACCGTCGTCAGGCGCTCGCGGCCCTCGCGGTTCTGGTGGCCGATGGAGCCGCGCAGCTTGGCGATGGCGGTCCCGAGTTCCTCGCGTTCCCGCAGGATGGCGTCGATCCGGGCCTGGATTTCGCCGGTTTCGATCTCCGCACGCAGGTTTACCGGGCCGATGTCCTCCCGCTCGCGCTGCAGCCGTTCGAGCCGGCGTCGCGCGCGGTCCTCGCTGTCGGAAGCCAGATCGACGGCGGGCAGCACCGGGTCGGCGCCGAGCCGGTCCAGGATGCGCTCGGCGACCGTGCCCCATGCGTGCTCGGCCTGCACATGGGCAGCTTCGGCGCGGACGCATTGCTCGCGAGCGGTGGAAAGCGCCTGGTTACATGCGCGGGCGCCCTGATCGGCCCCGGTCGCGGTGGCGACGGCCTCGTCCAGTGTCCGGGTGGCGCGGCGATGGGTCGCCTCGGCCGTCGCCAGCGCTTCGGCCGCAGCATTCGCCCGGGCGGCGAGATCGGCAGGAGCGGTTTGCAGGGCTGCGTGCTCCGCCTTCGCATCGCGTGTCCGGGCTTTCAGGTCCGTCAGGCGCCCCACGGCGTCGGCGGCGCGGATCGCCCAGTCCGCGCGCTCGGCGGCGATGGCGTGTTGCCGGGCCGCCCGCGCTGCCGCGTCACGAACGAGCCCTTGCGCTTCCGACCGGATCGCGACCTCGCGTTGCCGGGCGGCAGCGAGGGCAATTCGGGCACTTTCGACGGCTTGGCGCAGCACCGTCAGGTCGGGCAGTGCCGCGCGCTCGGCTTCAGCCGCCGTGAGGAAGGCAGCGGCTTCGGCGATTTCGGGAGCCAAGCGTTCGATTTGCTGGTCCAGCGCGGTGATGCGTGCAGACGCGGCGCCAGCCCGCGCCGCCAGTCGGATGGCCTCGTTCCGCGCGCGCTCATGACGCTGTTCGGCATCGCGCTGCACCGAACGTGCCGCTTGTTCGCCGGCCAGCGTGCGCCGATCGGCGGCATCGGCCGCAGTCCAAATGGCATGGGCGGCGTCTGCCTCGGCGGCGGCGGCGGCAAGCTGGGCATGTAGTTTCCTGAGCCGGTTGCGCTGCGTCAGCCGAACGGCGGCGGCGCTGGGCGTCCCGGGCCGGATCGTGTAGCCATCCCATCGCCAGACGCCGCCATCGCGCGACACCAGCAGCTGCCCCGGCTGCAGCGCAGGTTGGGCCACGTCGCCGTCCGCCGCGCCGTCCACCAGCCCGATGCCGGACAGGATGCGAACCAGCGCCGGCGGGACCTGGATAAGGCTTGCCAACGCCGTGCAGCCCGCCGGCAGGGCCGCTGGGGTCAACGCCGGCAAATCGCGCCAGTGCCGGGGAGCGTCCGGGTTCGCCGCCGCCGCCAATTCCTCGCCCAGGGCGGCGCCGAGGGCTGTTTCCAGGGCGGCCGGAACATCCAGGCTGTCCACCACCGGCGGCCACCGTTCGCCATCCCTGACAGCCAAGATTTCTCCAAGCGCCTGGGTTTCGGCCGCAAGTTTCGCCTGGGCCGCGCGATGCCGGCCGTCCTGCTCGCGTGCGCCGGCCAGTGTTGCCTGTGCCCCGAGACGGGCCTGTTCGGCGCGCTCCAACGCCGTCCGTGACTCGGCCAACGCCGCTGCCGCGTCTACCTGTTCGATGGCCGCCGACCGAAGGCGCGCCGGGTCGATGACGGCGTGTGCGGCCCGCTTGCGCTCGCGCTGCAATTGGCGCAGCTGTTGCGCGAGCCGCCCGGCGCGGGACTCGGCTTGCGTAAGGCGTTGCACGAGAGCCTGGCCAATCGCGGTCAGCTCCGCCGCGTGTTCCGTTGCGGCGTTGGCGGCGGCTTCCGCCAGACCGGCTGCCTCGATTGCCGAAACCTCCGCCTCCTGCGCTGCGTGGAGCCGGTCGGGATCGTTGGCTTCAGCGGCGATCAGGGTTTCGGCTTCCAGGGCAAGGCGCGCGTCGGCGGCGGTGGCAGCCTGGCTGGCCTGCTCGGCGTGGCCGAGATCGCGCGCGACCTGCTTGCGCCGGCGGTCGGCCGCTGTCACGGCGTGGCGCGCACGGCCCGCTTCCGCCTCGACCTGTTCCCGAGCCAGACGGTGGCGCTCCAGCGCCGTCCGGGCTTCTGACTCGGCATTGCGCAGCGGCGGCACTGCGGCTTGCGCGGCTGTGGCCCGTGCCGTCGCCCCGGTTGCCTCGGCCGTTGCCGCCGAGACGGCAGCCCGGGCGTCGTGCAGCGCCACCGCTGCAGCCGCCCGGGCCGCCGCTGCCTGGGCGCGCTGCACGGCCAGCAATTCCGCCTCGGCCGACCGCACCGCGCCCGACAGGTTGCGATGCCGGTTTGCCTGCCGGGCCCGAAGCTGCAGCGCGGCCAATTGCGTTTCCAGCTGCCCGCGCAAGTCTTCTGACCGCTCCAGGTTCGCCTCGGCTCCGCGCAGCTTGATCTCGGCTTCATGGCGCCGCGCGTGCAGCCCGGTGATCCCGGCGGCCTCCTCCAGCACCGCGCGCCGCTCATCCGGGCCAGCATTCACGATACTCGCAACCCGGCCCTGGCTGACCAGGCCGGACGACCGCGCGCCGCTCGCCAGGTCGGCGAACAGAGTTTGCACGTCCCGCGCCCGCATCTCGCGGCCGTTGATCCGGAAGACGCTGCCCACCCCGCGCTCAATCCTGCGGCTGATCTGCAAGTCGGCCTGCTCGTGATATGGCGGCGGCGCCAACCCGGCCGCGTCCTCCAGGGACAGCGTCACCTCGGCCAGGTTGCGGCTGGGGCGGTGGCTGGTGCCGGCGAAGATCACGTCGTCCATCTCGCCGCCGCGCAGGGAGCGGGCGCTGCTCTCGCCCATCGCCCAGCGCAGCGCCTCCACGACGTTGGATTTGCCGCAGCCATTCGGCCCGACGATGCCCGTCAGCCCCGGCAGGATATCGATGACGGCCGGCTCGGCGAAGCTTTTGAAGCCTGCGATCCGCAGCCGAGCGAAGGCGACCGGCAACGCCTACCCCGCCGATGCGGCCATGCGGGCGAATGTCTCGAAGCTCAATTCGCCCGAGTGGGGCTTCTCGTTGAACACGAAGGTCGGCGTGCTATCGACCTTGTAGCGCGCTTCGCCGGCGCTCTGTTCGGCCAGGATGGCGTTCTTGAGCGCGTCGTCGGCGATGGTGGCGTCGAATATGCTCCGGGGCATCCCGGCAAGGGCGGCGCGCTTGGCGAGCTCGTCCGCCGGGTTGGCGTTGCGGACAAAGGCCCAGCGGTCCTGGCTGGCGAGCAAGGCATTCACGAACGGCTCGTAGCGCTCGGGCGGCAGGGCGCGGGCGACCATGGCCGCGGTCAGCGCCACCTGATCCAGCGGGAAATCGCGATAGATGTAGCGGATCTTGCCGGTGTCGATCAGCTGCGTGCGGACCTGCGGGAACACGTCCCGGGCGAACGCGGCGCAGTGCGTGCAGGTAAGGGAGAAATACTCCTGCACCGTCACGGGCGCGTCGGCGCGGCCCAGGGCGCGGTCGGCCATACGGGGATCGTTGCCTTCGGCCAAGCCGGGCGCTGCCAGCAGGGTCACGCCGGCGGCGATCAGGGTGCGTCGGGTCAGGTGCATGGAAGCCTCATTACTGCTGTGGGTCGAGTCGGTCACACTACCGTCGCGCGCGCTGCACGGCTTGTCCAAGGGCCTGCAACGCATCGCGCACCGGACCGTCCGGCACCCCGGGCAACTCGATCGGCGAACGGGGCAGTTCGGGCGCCGCCGAGTCGGGGGCTGCTGGCGGCACGTCCTGCACGAAGCGCAACCGCTCCACCACCACGCGGCCGAGATGGGCGTTGATCCGGGCCATCAACTCGCCCGACATATGCTGCAGCTCCATCGCCACCGGCCCGGCGCAGGCCAAGGTCAGCATGTTGCCCGACAGCCGCCGCGGCGTCGTCGTCCGCGCGAGCGACGGCCCGACGATCGCGTCCCAATCGGCAAGCACCTGCGCACTGGCGGGCGCGCGCTTGCGGAATGCCGGGCGGGTGAGGGCGGGCACCAGGGCGCCGATCTCGCGCGGGCCATACACGTGCCGCTTGCCGGGATCGCTCTCGGTCGCCATATCAGTTTCCGTGCTCCCTTCGGCTTCCGCGCTGTTATATTGGTATGACCGTCACCGCAGGCAAATGCCGTGGCGCTGCTTGCCCGGCGAAGTGCCGGACTCGTACCGTGTCTGGCTCAGCGAAATCATGCTGCAGCAGACGACAGTGGTGGCGGTCATCCCGTATTTCGAGCGCTTCCTGCAGCGTTTCCCGACCATAGGCCACCTGGCCGCGGCAGAGGAAGGCGCGGTCATGGCGGTCTGGGCGGGCCTTGGCTACTACGCCCGCGCCCGCAACCTGCACGCCTGCGCTAAGCGTGTGGCCGAACTGGGCGGCTTCCCTACGACCTTGGACGGGCTGCGCGCACTGCCCGGCATCGGTCCCTACACGGCCGCCGCGGTCGCGGCGATCGCGTTCGGCGTGCCGGTGGTGCCGGTCGACGGCAACGTGGAGCGGGTAATGGCGCGGCTGTGCGCGATCGACACGCCGCTGCCGGGCGCCAGGCCAGCCATCTCGGTCGCCGCCGCGCAGCTCGGCGCCGACCCGGCCGCGCAGGGCCGCCCGTCCGATTTCGCGCAGGCGCTGTTCGACCTGGGCGCTACGATCTGCACGCCTGCCGCGCCCGCCTGCGCGATCTGCCCGCTGATGGCCGACTGCGCCGGGCGTCGCGCCGGGATCGCCGGGTCGCTGCCGGTGAAAGCGCCGAAGAAGGTCCGACCGCAGCGATACGGCGCGTATTTCTGGCTGACCGACGCCGCCGGGCAGGTGCTGCTGCGCCGCCGCCCGCCGCGGGGCCTGTTGGGCGGCATGACGGAATTGCCTGGGTCGCCCTGGCGCGGCGAGCCTTGGACGGCCGAAGAAGCCGTCGCCCAGGCGCCTATGCCGGCCGATTGGCGCCTTGCCGGGCGAGCCCTGCACGGGTTCACGCATTTCGAGCTGGCGATCGACGTGTACATGGCGACCGTGCCGGCCATCGTGGCGGAGGGCTTCCTGCGCCCGGTGGCGGCGCTGGAGGAGGAGGCGATCCCGACTGTGATGCGCAAATGCGTGCGGATCGCTGCCGAGGCTGCTGCTTGACAGTCAGCCCTGCTGAAGACCGAAGCCGGCGCGGATGAAGATGTCTCGCGCCTGCGGTCCGGCAAGGAAATCCAGGAACGCGCGGGCGGCCGGGGTGTCGTAGGCGCGGACGACGGCAAACGGATAGGTCACCGGCGGATGGCTGCCGGGCGGGAACGTGCCGGCAATCGCGATGCCCGGGCTCGCGGCGGCGTCGGTCGCGTACACGATGCCGGCGGGCGCCTCGCCGCGCTCGACCAGCAGCAACGCCGCCCGCACGCTGTCGGCGCGCGCGAGCCTGGGCTGGACCTGGTCCCACACGCCGAGCGACTTGAGCGCCGCCTCGGCGTAGATGCCCGCCGGCACGTTGGAAGGATCGCCGGTGGCGAGCCGTCCGTCGGGCCCGAGCAGCGCGCCGAGGTCGAGACCGGGCCCGACCTGCACCGTTCGCGCCTGGTCCTTCGGCACGATGAGCACGAGGCTGTTGGTCAGCAAGCTGCGCCGGGTCTCCGGGACAAGGAGGTCGCGCTGCTGCAGCCAGTCGGCCCACTGCTCGTCGGCGGAGGCGAACAGGTTGGCGGGCGCGCCGGCCTCGATTTGCCGGGCCAACGTCGAGCTGCTCGCGAATGAGAACCGCGGCGCCGGTTGGCCGGTGGCGGCCCAGAGCTTGCCAATGGCCTGCAATACGTCCGTGAGGCTGGCGGCGGCGAACACCGTCAGCAGCGCCTGCTGCGCTCGTGCCACGCGGAACGAAGCGTCCCCGGCGACGGCAGCGGCGGTGAGCATCACGGTGAGATGTCGTCGAAGCATCGCAGGCCTCTCGTTCGGGCGGGTCAGCGCGTGGAGGCGTGCTGGCGGCACGGGAGCACGCAAACTCAGTTCAGCACCCGCTTGGGCGGGATGGACTCGTGCAGCCCTTTGCTTTGCTTCGCCCATGGCGGCTAGTTGCAGCGGCGCCGACGCAAATGCCACGCCTAAGCCCAATACGGTTCAGTTAGGCCACTTTCCATAGTGTCGGACGGCCCTTATCAAGGAGTGTGCCTACCATTGCCGGGCACCTAACGGCGCTAACTGAACCGTATTGCGCCTAAGCCCCTATCGCCACGCCTCCACCTTTAGTGTTCGCAATATTCAATGAAATATAACCTATGCGCCAGCGTGAAATGCAAGGCAGGAGGATGGCGCGCCCGGGCTTTCCGCCCTAGTTTGGATATCTTCAGGCAGGATACTCAAGAATGATGAGGCTGAGTGCGCGCAACCAGATCAAGGGCAAGGTCACCTCGGTCGCCAAGGGCCAGACCACCGGCCACGTCCATATCGACATCGGCAACGGGGTCACGATCCATTCGTCGATCACCAACGAGGCCATCGACGACCTCGGCTGAAGGTCGGCGACGAAGCGACGGCCGTGATCAAAGCGTCCGACGTCATGGTCGCGACCTAGCGCATGCGGTGGACGCCGGCAGGGTGGAATCGCGGCGCTGGGATGGCCGTCTTGCTGGCGCTGGGCTTGTTGGCGCCGGTGACGCCCGTTTTCGCGCAAACCACGCCGATCCCGGTCGAGCTCGCCTTGTCGGGCCGGGTGGCGCACCCTCGCACCCTAGCGCTGGATGAGCTGAGGGCGCTGCCGCCCATTGCCGTCGAGGTTGCCCACGTCACCTCCGGGGGCAAGCAAAAAGCCAGCTACACCGGGGCGTTGCTGTGGACCCTGCTCAGTGCCGCGGCGCCAATGGATGACGCTGGAAAAGGCAGTCACTTTCAGCACGTTCTCCTGGCGCGAGGCCAGGACGGGTATGCCGTCGCCTCGGCCATCGGCGAGCTGGACCCACGGCTTGAGAACAAGCAAGTCGTGGTCGCCTACGAGCAGGACGGCAAACCGCTCCCGGCGCTGCATTTGGTGGTGCCAGGCGACGCCCACTCGGCGCGCAGCGTAAGGGATCTCGTCTCCGTCGAGGTTCGCTAGCTGGTCTTCGGCAGCCAGGGCCATGCGCAAGCAGACCGCTTCCATCGCGTTCATTCTGGCGACGCTAGGTCTCGACGCATTGGGATTCGGGCTCGTGGTGCCGATCGTGCCCGAGCTGGTGCGCAAGCTGTCGGGGCTGGGCGCCAGCGGAGCCGCGTCCTGGGTGGGCGCGCTGATCGCGACCTTCGCCGCCGCCCAGTTCATCGCTGCGCCCGTGCTGGGCGGCCTGTCCGACCGGTTCGGGCGGCGTCCGGTGATCATTCTCTCGCTAGTCGGAGTATCGGCGAACTACATGCTGCTGGCGTTCGCGCCGTCGCTGACGTGGCTGTTCCTGGGGCGGCTAATCGCCGGAGCGACGTCGGCCAACGTGTCCGCCGCCAATGCCTACATCGCCGACGTGACGCCGCCGGAACGCAGGGCGCAGCGCTTCGGGCTGGTCGGCGCGGCGTTCGGCGCCGGTTTCGTGTTCGGCCCGGCGCTGGGCGGGGTGCTCGGCGCGATTGACCTGCGGCTGCCGTTCCTGGTTGCGGCGGGCCTGGCGCTGTGCAACGCCGCTTACGGCGCGCTGATCCTCCCCGAAAGCCTGGCCAAGGAGCGGCAGCGCGCATTCCGTTGGGCGCAGGCCAATCCAATTGGGTCTCTGCACACCCTCGCGGCCGATCCAGTCGTCGCCAAGCTGGCCGCCGCCTGGTGCCTGATGTGGTTTGGGTTGGGCGCGCTACAGAGCAGCTTCGTGCTGTCCACCGGATTGCGCTTCGGATGGGGGCCACGCGAGAACGGCTACGCGCTCGCAGCCATGGGCGTGACGCAGGCGCTGGTGCAGGGATTGCTGGTCCGCAGCGTCATCCGCCGCCTAGGAGAACGGCATGCGGCGGCTTGCGGGTTCGTGCTGGCGGCGGTGGCCTACGTGCTGTTCGGCGTGGCAGGCGCCGGCTGGGTCATCTATGTGGCCGTGGTGGTGCAAGCATGCGGCGCCGTCGCGACACCGGCGATGCGGTCGCTGATGTCGGCCCGTGCCGGACCGGAGCGGCAAGGGGAGCTGCAGGGCGGACTCTCGTCGGTCGAAGGGCTGACCGCCATCGTCTCTCCGGTGGTGGCAGCGACGTTGTTCAACCATTTCACCAGCAACGGCCTGATGTTTGCCGGCGCGCCGTTCCTTCTCGGAGCTGGGACCTACGCCCTGGCGATTTTGCTGCTGCTGCGGTCGGGGGTCGTCAACCCGGCCTGAAATGGTCGATCGGGATCAGCGTCCCATTCCGCTCGACATGCCAGAACATCCATCCGTTGCAGCTCGGCGCGTTCTGCACGGACGCCCCGACCCGGTGGATGGACCCGCGCACGTCGCCGCACACCAGCGTGCCGTCCGCCGTCACCGTCGCGCAAACCCGGCGCAGGCGATCGGTGAGTTCGGTGCCGGGCGGGATCAGCCCATTCTCGACCAGGCTGCCGAACGGCACGCGCTTGACCTCGCGCTTAGTGGGGCTGGCCGACGCGCCGTCGGTCGAGGCGCGCTTTTCCGCCCGCACCCGGCCGATGGCCGCCTCGGCGTAGGCCGGATGGCGCTCGATGCCGATGAAGTGGCGGTGCAGCCGCTTGGCCACGGCGGCGGTGGTTCCCGTGCCCAGGAACGGATCGAGCACGACGTCGCCCGGCGCGGTGCTGGACAGCAGCACCCGGTGCAGCAGCGCCTCGGGTTTCTGGGTAGGGTGCAGCTTCAGGCCGTGCTCGTTGCGCAGGCGCTCGGGTCCGGTGCACAGCGGGAGGTGCCAGTCGCTGCGCATTTGGAGGTCGTCGTTCAGCGCCTTCATGGCCTGGTAGTTGAACTTGTAACGGCTGTCCCGCTCGCGCGCGGCCCAAATCAGCGTCTCGTGAGCGTTGGTGAAGCGCCGGCCGCGGAAATTCGGCATGGGATTTGTTTTGCGCCAAACGACGTCGTTCAGAATCCAAAACCCGAGATCCTGCATGACGGCGCCGATACGGAAAATGTTGTGATAGGCGCCGATTACCCAGATCGTGCCGTCTTTCCGCAGCAGCCGGCGGCATTCGAGCAGCCACGCCCGGGTGAACGCGTCGTAGGCGGCAAAATCGGCAAAGCGGTCCCAATCGTCGTCGACCCCGTCCACAAGGCTGTCGTCGGGCCGCCGCAGCTCGCCGCGTAGTTGCAGGTTGTATGGCGGGTCCGCGAACACGCAATGGACCGACGCGGGGGGCAGCATGCTCATCAGGCGCACGCAGTCACCCAACAGAACCTGGTCCAGCGGCAGTTCGCGGACGACTTCCAAGCTGATCTCCTTCGGGGGTCGGGGCAATCTGGCGAACGGACCGACGCCGGGTCAATCAGCAGCCGACGGGAGTCGCATCCGCGCCAGATGGAGGCGGACGGCGCCGAAGGTGGGACGATGGTGCGGCGTCGGGCCGTGCCGGGCGATGGCGTCGCGATGGGCTTGGGTGCCGTAGCCCGCGTTGGTGTCCCACCCATACTGCGGGAAACGCCGGGCGAGGCGCGCCATCGCCCGGTCCCGCACGACCTTGGCGACGATGGAAGCGGCTGCAATCGACAGGCACGACGCGTCACCGCCGACCACGCAACGGATGGGGCAGGGAAGGGCAGGCGGCTGGTTGCCGTCGACCAGCGCCAGGTCCGGCGCAATACCCAGGCGGACGACCGCGCGGCGCATCGCCAACAGGGTCGCGCGAAGGATGTTGAGGCGCGAGATGTCATCGACCGATGCGGCTCCAACGCCGATCTCGGCCTGGCCGGACGCGAGCAGGGCCGCGTATGCTTCCAACCGCTCGGCCGGGCTCAACGCTTTGGAGTCGTCCAGCATGGCGGCGAGGGCAGCGCTCACGCCGTCGCGAAACACCACGACCGCAGCGACGACGGGACCGGCGAGCGGACCGCGCCCGGCCTCGTCGACCCCGGCGACCCGGCCGCCATGCGCGGCCTCCATCGAAAAATCAGGCATGGCGGCAATGGTGCCTGCTGCTGGGATCACATTCAATTCGATCGTTTGATGTTCCTTGTTTGTTCTTGACACTCACCGTGTGTTGGATCAAGGTCAGGCGTTGCTGGCGGCAATATTCGGTCGATGAAGCGCGGAGGCAATCATGGGTGTCCAGGCTCAAGCCGTTACCTCGAGTGGCAGGTCCGGCCGGATAACGCGGCCGATCGTGTCGATGGACTCGTCGGGGGATGATCCGATGATCGCTCGCCGAGGGCGCGGGGCCGTCACCAACCCTCCCAATCGCTTCGAGGACACGTCGACCTCGGCGTTTGACGATGGTTGGGGAACCTTGCCTTCTGCCCTGCTCGATTTGCCGGCGCTGCAAACCGAATTTATCCGCGACGCAACCCGAAGCGTGATCAGCTACAATAGCAGTCCCGATCTTGGCTTCGACCGGTCGGTGAACGTTTACCGTGGGTGCGAACATGGGTGCGTGTACTGCTACGCACGCCCTACACATGCGTATCTCGGCTATTCCCCCGGTTTGGATTTCGAGACGAAGCTTCTGTATAAGCCAGAGGCGGCTCAAATGCTTGAGCGCGAGCTTCGTCGGCAGAAATACATTGCGAAGCCGATCGTGCTGGGGGCCAACACCGATCCCTATCAGCCCATCGATCGCACGCTCAAGCTCACGCGTTCGGTGCTGGAGGTGCTCGATCGGTTCAACCACCCAGCCATCGTCGTCACGAAGTCGGCCAGCGTGCTTCGGGACTTAGACATTCTGCAATCCATGGCCCGGCGGAACCTGCTGCAGGTGTACATCTCCGTCACGACGCTCGACCCGGCCCTGGCTCGTCGCATGGAGCCGCGGGCGGCGGCGCCGGGACGGCGCATAGCCGCCATCGGCGAGTTGTCGCGTGCCGGCGTGCCGGTCGCCGTACTGGCCGCTCCGATGATACCGGGCCTCAACGACAGCGAACTGGAAGGCATCCTCCGTGCTGCTGCCACTGCCGGAGCCACCCATGCCGGCTACGGACTGCTTCGGCTTCCACTGGAGCTTGCGCAGATGTTCGAGGACTGGTTGGGCCTGCACTACCCCGATCGTGCTCGGCGCGTGCTCCATTTGATCCGGGAAACCCGGGCAGGCGCATTGAACGACTCGGCCTTTGGCCAGCGTTTCTCCGGCGTTGGCGCCTACGCGGAGATGCTTCGGCTCCGATTCGACAAGACAGCCCGCCAATTGGGTTTGGCTCCGCGTGGCGAGTTGGACTCGGCAGGCTTCGCAGTCCCGCGGCAAACGGAAAGCGCTTGCGGGGCCTCACAGATGACGTTGCTTTGAAGCCTTTGTCGAACGCACGTCACCGGACACGAGCGCCCTCATCAATGGTTCTGCCGATCGGTTGCGGTTGCGAGCGTGACAGCCCGGTCGGAAGGTCCGCGACGGCCAGTCCGAAATACGCCTGCGGCTCGGACGGAGGAAAGCCGAAGCCGTTTTCCGCTCGCATCACGCAGGCCTGGATCGAGCGGTAGACTTCCTGCCAGGTGGCGTCGTCGTCCAACGCAGTCAGCAGGCAGGCGTCGTAGACGGTGTACTCACGACCGACGCCGCAGCCGAAGGACGCGCGATCCGGACGGGCAGCGGTCAGGACAATCCGGTTCACGCGATTCATCGGCGACTTCGCGAAGTTGCCGGAGAAGCATCCCGACACGATGACGATTGTTGGCGCATCGCCGCATCCGCGAACCAGGGCGCGATCCAAACCCACGGGTGTCAGGAACTCATTGGATGGCGCCAAGTATAGGCCCCGCTCGGGCGCCCCGTGTGAGGTGGCATAGACGAGACAGCTCTGTCCGTAATTGGGATGCAGTTCCGCGATGGCATTTTTGACGAAATCCAGGGTTGCCTCGCGCACCCGCTTCTGGGCGATGACGCTGGGCGTCGCACTCAGGCGCTGGATTTCCTCGATGGTTCCTCGGTGTGCGAGCAGGCGGTCGCGCATTGCCTTCGTCGCATTGTCGAATACCGGCAAGCGTCCGTCGCCCGCAACCAGAACGGTTCTATAGGGCAGTTCGGCAGCGTCATTTCGAGTTGTCGTTTGAACCGCTGCGGATGTCGGCCCACATGTGCAGGCGACTGTCACGATGATCAACAGGCACGCCGCATGTCTTAGGACTGACCACAAACCCTCGTTCCTCCTGTCGTCGAACAAGCTTCCGTCCTTATAGGCTCCTGAAAAATCGTGTAAGGGTTCCCTTGAGCATCCCCGGCCGTTGCCGCCCTATGCGGCAGCACGAGTATTGCACACGAAGGTCTCGACCTGATTCCGCAGGATTCCGACCTGCTCGCCTAACGCCTTGGCAGCCTGGCGCACCTCGCCAGCCTCATCGCCGGCGGTGGCAGCGGCGGCGCTGGCATTTGAAATGCTGTCCTGCAATTCCACGGTGCCGTCGGCAATTTCATGAGCGCGACGGGTGATCTCGTTTGTGGCGGTCGCCTGCGCTTCTACCCCCGCGGCAACGGCGACGGCAGCAGCGCCGACACTTGCGACGCTGCCGGCGATGGCCTTTATGGCAGCGATACCTTTCCTGGCCACTTCCTGCATCGTGGCGACCTGGCCGGCAATCGTGTCAGTTGCCTGATTGGTTCGGGTCGCCAATGCTTTCACCTCGGAAGCGACTACGGCGAAGCTCTTGCCGGCATGACCCGCACGCGCCGCCTCGATAGTCGCGTTCAGCGCGAGCAGGTTGGTTTGCTCTGCCATTGCCCGCACCACCGCCACTACGCTGCCGACCTGTTCTGCGGCTGCAAAAAAGCCGTCAACTATCGTCTCCATCTGCCGTGCCTGGCCTGTGGCGTTGAAGACCTTTTCCGCTGCCGTGGAAGCTTGATGGCCTATCTCCTGAGCGGAACTTGAGAGCTGCTGCACCGCTGCTGCGACAGCGCTCGCGTTGAACGCCGTCTGGCTGACAGCAACGGCGGCAGCGGCTGAGCGCCCGGCTACTTCAGAGGCTGTGCCTGAGAGTCGACCGGAGGTGCCGAGCATGGCATCGCCAGCAGCGTCCAGCCGGTGCAATGCGTCAGCAACCGCCACGCCGAAAGCGACAACGTGGGTTTCCACTTCGGTGTGGCGACGCTCCCGCATCGCTTGCTCCTCACATTTTCCCGCCTGTAGCCGGTCGGCGAGCACCCGGTTGTCACGCAGCAGGGCCAGGCCCGCGCCATCGCGCCGACTTGGTCGGCACGGTCGCTAGCAGGAACATCCACGGTCGTGTCGCCCCCTGCCAAGGCCGTCATGGCGACGGTCAGCGTCAGCAAAGGACGAGCCAGGCTGCGGACTGTGATCATGGCGATCGCGCTGACCAGCACGGTCACGCCGCCCGCGGCGCCCAGCAGAATCCAAAACCCAATCTTGGCAGCCTCGCTGTTCTTTGCGGCACTGAGCAGCGTACGTTCCGCAAACGCGATCTCGACGGCGCGCATAAGATCGATGCGGGCGGTGGCCGTCCTGAACCAGGCAGCTCCGTCAACGCCGTTCAGGTCGCCTTGCAAACCGCCTGCATCGGCAATAGCGCGCAGCCCATTCACCGCTGACACTGACGGCCCCGCTACTATGCGTCGATAGACTGCATCCTCGGCCTTTGTGGCGTAGGACTTAAACGTCTGCAGGAATGTGTCCTGCTCCATGCGCAGGTAAAGGAACCGACGGTAAAGCTCGAGGGAGAAACGGCCGGCTGCGAAGCCCTGTGCACCCACCGCCCGTTCCTGCCCGGCACGCTCCTTGGCCTGCATGAAATTGGAGAGCGCGAGAAAGCTGCGAGTAGCGTATCCACCCGGCGAGTATCGCCTGGCAGTTCTGACCCGGCTTGGTGATCTTAGGCCCACCCCTTTCAAGGTCTTTGAGCAGGCGCCAGGTGCCGCGTTCTGATCTGACGAGTGAGCAGGAGCGGCATCATCTGGACCTCTGTTGTCGAACGGTTTGAGCAGCATGCGCCGGCGAGCGT
>JAABUJ010001410.1_pt1 | contig 35728 bp, 51 predicted proteins | sample 5559131 | NCBI WGS metagenome assembly JAABUJ01 (sample SAMN10711875, study PRJNA513366) | rock metagenome | isolation source: Antarctica rocks | place: Antarctica: Victoria Land, Mt New Zealand nord | collected 2016-01-07 | reverse complement strand
ATAGACCTGCTCCTGCATCCGCTGCCGTGCATGGGGGGATGCGCTGGGCACGTAGCGACTCTCGACGATGCAGTGCGCGCCCGCGTCGCTCGCTCGGTCAAGCCCGCGGGCCTCGTCTAACGTGTCGCCGAGCGCATCCCACATCGCCGGTGTCCCTCTTGTCTCGCTTGATGGCCGTCGTGAAACGGCGGGTGTCGTCGTCGTCGTAGGGGCTGGTGGTGGCCGCCCGGACGGTCACACGGAGGGATGCCCCTTTATCTTGTGACATGATGGGGGAGCTTTTTCGATGGGGCCTCCGTGGCCCGCTCCCCCATCATGCGAGCGCCCCACGGAGGCTCGCCGTGCCCCGCTCACCAGCCCCTCCTGTCCTCGTCGGGGCCGGCGGTTAGGCATTGCCCAAGCCGCGCGCCGAGCGCGCCCATGGGGCCGTACATGACCCCCGCCACCATGCGCCGCCGACGTCGGTGTTGGCGGCGCGCCTCTTGGTCGAGGACCGCTGACGGTGCAAAGAGGGGCCGTAGCTGGAGCCCACAGTGGCCGCAGAAGTTAGCTTCCTCTGGTCCCCAGCGGTGGCAGCGCAGGCAGAGGCGCTTGTGGCTAATATCGTCTATCGCGATCATGTGTGACCCTCCTATGCGGCCGCGATGGCGCCCTGCGCGGCTGTCCCGGCGCGCTCGGCGAACGCGTGTCCGATGCCCCGGACCTCGGCCACGAGCAGCGCGCCCAGGATCGCCGGCACCAAGTCGATGAAAAAGGCCCAGAATAAGCGTAGCTGTCACCAGGGGCAATGTAGCTTTATAGATGGACGCTCAAGGTGTTGATAAAGTGCCGATTATGGTGTTGGACGTGGCACTTGAGACCTTACGGCAATCATTAACGCGGTGTAAGGCCCATATCGACCATCCCTAATCCTAAACAAGAGCCGACTCTTGGTAATTCTCGGTACTTGTCAGCCCTCTTCGGCTAACCTTGCGTGCCTATCTATCAACATACCTTGCACTTGGTGACAGCTACGCTTATTCCAGGCCAAAAAGAAGCCACCCAGGATCGTGATGGTGTTGCCGCCCGTCGCCGAGACCGTGATGAGGAACAGGCGGACGGCGATCCCGAAGGCCGGCCCCAGTAACGCCAGGTTGGCGTAGGCGGCCATCCACTGAATCGCGTTGCGGCGTGTGCCCGGATACACCGCACACAGGATCATGAGCGGCGCGACCACGAACAGGAACTCCTGGGCGTAGAGCGCGATAGACCGCTCGATCCCGGCGATAGCGAGCAGTAGTCCGCCGATCGCGAACACCGCCGGGTTGATGAGACCGTGCAGCGCCGCCGTCAGCGTATCGGCGGCCAGGCCCGGCCCCACCAGGCGCTTCCCCAGGCCGCTGGCGAGCAGGGCCACGATGTGCAGCAGAGGCCGCAGGGCATTGACGGCGATCTCCGCGAACACGGCGTGCCAGAACAGGCTCACGCCTTGCCGCACGTCCCCGAAGAACAGCGGCCAGATGATCATCAGGATACCCAGCCCGAGCACCACGGCGAACGCCTCGCTCTCCAGGCTCACCGCCCGGTCCTGCATGGCGATCAGCTCCCCCCAGCGCGTCTTATTGGTGAGGTCCTCGCTGCCGGCGAGTTTGGTCAGCACGGCCGCGTCCGCCGCCGTATAGGCGGCCATCGACACACTGCTCAGGGCGTCGTGCGCCGCCGTCCCCACGGCGCCCATTAGCCCACCGGTGTCCATGCAGACGGGCTGCCCGAAGATCGTCACGATATGGATACCCCCCGCGCACCCGTTGTCCGACGTGCCCGGCCCCACGCTTCCGTTGCCGATGACGGGCGTCGGGGAGTTGGTCGGCGAGGGGACCGTCGTCGCGCTCGGGACCGTGGTCGGCGAGGGGCGTGGTGTACTCGTCGCCGTCGCCTCCAACGGCGACGGCAGGATCGCCACGGTCGGTGGCGGGGCCGGGGTTTGGGGCGCGGTCGCCCACGCCGCCGTCAGGCTCGACCCGGCAAGCGTGACCGCGAGCAGGACCGCGAGCAGCGCGCCCAGAATCGTGTGTCGTGTGGTGATCATCCCGCCGCGCTCCTTTGCTGCATCTCGTACTGCCGGCGTGCCTCGGCGCGCTTATAGTCGGCGTAGGCGAAGATCCCCGCCGCCACGTCGCCGCCGTTCTTCTCTACCCAGGCGTCGCGTACGCGCACGTCGTCAGGGTTCGTTTCGAGCAAGACGGCCTCCTCCTCCGATAGCTCGATCCGCGCGACGCCGTGGAGATCGCGCGGACTGGTGCGGTCGCGGCGGCTCACGAAGATGGGGTGATACGTGCCCTTGACGCCGACCATCGACGTGGCCTTGGTGACCTCATGCGGGGCCAGGTTGAGTTTCTGTGCCAGCCACACGCGCGGGTTGCTCTCCGTCTGCTGCCCGCTGTCCTCCAGGCCCGCCAGGAACTTGATCGACGACTGCGTAAAGAACGTGGCCGCCTCGCGGTTCTCGGTCATGTCGGCGACTTCCTGGCTGACGAAGGCCACAATCGAGCCGTTACGGCGCCCGGTGCGCCCGGTCCGTGCGATAAACCCGCGCGCGTCCTCGTTCGCCAGCAGGCTCCACGCTTCTTCGAGCGCGGTCAGGTGGTCAGCCGTGCCACGCCCTTGTAGCGTGCTCCGACGCCGCGCCTCGGCCTGCCGCCGCTGGACCACGGAGAGGGCGGTGAACACGGCGAAGTCGCGTACGGCCGGCTCCTGGTGTAACGGCTCGGTGTCGAGCACCAGCAGCGGCGGGTGCAGCACGTCGAGCGAGTCTGGTCCATCGACCAGGCGCGCGTGCATCCCCGTCCCCACGTAGGGGCGTAGCTTCCACAGCAAGGAGCGGTAGGTGCGCCGGTCCTGCGGGTCCAGTTGCCCGCTCTGGTACAGGTCCGTCGCGTCGACCATGTGCCGCAGCCAGGCCGCTAGGTCACTCATAACCGGCGTCGCCGCGGCGGGGCACGCATCGTAGACGGCCGCGACGCCCTCGTAGAGCAGCGGCTTCTCGTCGCCGCTGACCCCGCCCAGGAGCAGGTCCAGCGCCGTCGTCACGAACTTGACGCGCTCGGCGGCGTCCTCTGGCATCGCGCGCTGCCCCGACCACACGTTGAGTGTCGCGCTCGTCGGCCCGCCCAGGCGCACGATCGCGCCGCCAGCGATGGCACAGAGCGGCGCCAGGCCGCCCACCGCGTCGACCACCGTGGCCATGTCCCCGCGCAAGAGCATCCACAGAATGATCTTGCCCAGGAGCGTCGATTTGCCGCGCCCGGTCGGCCCCAAGATGCACATGATGCGGTTATAGAGCGAGCTATCTTCCAGGCTCAGGGTGAACAGCGCGCCGGCCGTGTCCGTCGTGCCGAAGGGGATACCGGCCCGCGTGCCCGGAGAGTGCCGCAGCAGCGGTAGAGCGTTGCCCCAGGTGTCCGAGTCCCAGCGGTAGGTGCTGCCCGCCAGGTCGCACCCCAGCGCGACGGAGCGCCACAACGGCGTCTGATGCGTCCAGGCGTAACCCGGCTCGATGGACATATCATCCTTGAGCATGGTCAGCAACCGCGCGGCGCGCGCGTCAACCTCCTGTTGCGTCGCGCCTTCCAGCCGGACGTAGACGCCCACGCGCATAAGTGTCTGCGTGGCCTCGTAGAGGCGCGTGGCCTGCGTCCGCGCCTCGGCCTGCGCGATGTCTCCCTGTACGTTCGTCGCGGTCGCCGAGGCTGACAGCAACCGTAGGCGCCACTCCTGCCGCTTGCGCTCGCGGCGCTTCTTCAAGCCGCGCAGGGTGACAAAGACTGTGTGCGGCTCCTCCCACGCGATCAACCGTTCCATCCAGCCGGGGCTTGTCTCCGGTGGTGGTGTGACCAGGAAGATCGAGCGCACCCACACATCCCGTCCGTCAGGCGTCTGGATGCGCAGCGCGGTCACATGCTCCTCCGACGCGGGCTCGACCAGGCGGCCACCGCCAGCGTTGACGGTGATCTGCTGCCGCGCCAGGACCGCACGCACGCCGGCGGCGTCGAGGCGATAGGGCGTGGCGCCGAGCGCGATCAGGCGTTGCTCCAGCGCCACCGTGGCCGCTTCTAACCGGCCGAGCGGCCCCGCGTCGGGGAACCCCTGTTGCGCCGGCGGTGGCGACACGATGACGTGGTAGACGAGGGTGGCGACGTGGCGCGGCGGCGCTCCTCGTGGTTCTGACTCGACGCCCTCCTGTAGCTCCGTTATCTCCGTCTGCTGTGCCGTTAAGCGCGCCTCCCACCAGGCCAGCAGGCGTTCGCCGAGCGCGCCCAGCTCCGGCGTGTGTGGAACCGGAGCTAGCTGACTCCGGAGATCCCGCACGATGCGGGGCGCGTCCGCGGGCAGGTTCTCGATGAGCACGGAGAGCGCGCCCTTGTGGGGCACGCTGGCCCCGATCAACGACCACAGCGCGGCGCGGTCGTCCTGCTCACCCAGGCCCATCCCGTCGAGTAGGAGGCCCTCCACGCGCACGTAGCGACGCGCCACGCCGTCACTGCCCCACACGAGGCCGCCAGCGTCAACGTGTGCGACCCTGCCGCGCCCGCGTACGACACGCATAGTAGCCCTCCTTTCCTTTGCTGGCGCCGAACCGTGTCACGCGGGTGGTATGGTCGATGCTGGCCCGCGCTGCCCGGCCCGTCTGACGGGCGATGAGGCGGCCGGCGTAGCGCGTGGACTGTTGCGGGTAGCGCTCGATCCCGCCCCGCGTCAGGGCCAGGATCGGCGCGCACACCAGGATGGTCGGGAACACCACGAGCGCGAAGTGGTGCCCCAGGTCATGCACGCCTGCCGTGAGCTGTCCCAGCCCCAGCAGGGTCAGGCCACCGACCAGGATGGCGGCAACGTGGCCCAGCGTGAGTCGCCCGACCCGCGTGGCGAGATCCAGCGTCGTCGGGGTCCGATGCTTCTGTGTCATCGTGCCCCCTACTTGATGGTGAGTGCGATGGCGTCGGCGCCGCCGAGGATGATGCTGGCCAAAGCCGCGCCGGCGAGGTGCTGCTTCGCCTGGTGCTGTGCCAGCCACAGGTGGACACCGGTCCCGAACCAGACCGCGCCGATCAGGTACGGCGCGACTTCGGTATAAATCGTCTTGACCTTGCCCAGGCCGTCCGTCCAGGCGTCGGCGAAGATGAACAGTGCGACCGTCGTAAGATGCGGGATGAGATGCAACATGGGTCTGTGCCTCTTTTCTCTGTCTATTGTCTACTCGCTGCGTGTGTCGTCCCAGCGGTAACACAGGGGCGGTCACTGAGCGCCAGTAATGAGGTAGTTGTCGCTGTCGTCGCTACACCGTACCCGTTATGGTAAAGTTGGGTGAAGCATGTGCGAGGACTCGATTATGGTTGTGTCGAACGGGCTGCTTCCACCGGGCCGGGCTGGTCACACAGCGCCGGCCTTTGTCGTGCTCCTTTTCTCTTTCCTTCCGTCTCGTCGTATGCCCCTCCTTCCATGCATGGAATCGCGCTCGCTTATGCTGTAGATAGCAGAACCGCTCGCTAATGAGTATAAGATACTCTCCTTAGAGTATACTAGAGGTGTGTTTGTTGTGCCAAGACTGAACGAAGGGGAAAAGAAAATGACCTACCGTGCCCAGGTGTTGCTGCCCGATGAGTGGGCCGCCGAGCTGGAGCGGCAAGCGGAGGAGAATGGAACACGTCCCACCGTTCTCGCGCGCATGGCGCTCATTCAGTGGTTGCGGGAGCACAAGCAAGCCGCCGCATCGCAAGACACGGGCGCTGGTGACGAATAGACGAGGGGACGGAAAAGAGGGAGAGGACGGGAGCCTGCCCCCGTTTTGACGCAGGCACGCCAAAGGCCGATCGTACACGCCATCTTCGCGGGAGGTTGTGTGCGACCGGCCTTTAGAGAAACCGAGGTATCGGATGTCCATCTCTACTGTAGCACAACCGCCCGCCGCGGCGCTAGGGGGCGCCCGATGAGCGCCGCCGCCCACACTCATCATATCCCACCGTTCGGCGTCGACGCTCCACCCTCCGAACTCGCTGAACGTCTCATAGAGATCGCGGCGGGCTTAATCGTCCTGGTCAGGCGGCCCGGCCTCAACGACCCCAGCGTGCGCGCCCTGGCGTGCCAGGTGGCCGATGAACTCCGCGCCGTCGGACAAGACAGCGCGGATAATGGTGACGAAGAGATGCCCCCGGTGGAACTGGCCACGGACGAGCGCCTACTGGGTAAAGCACTGGCTATGCCGCATCCCCGCCTGGCCCGCCGTTACCTGGAGACAACCAAGCAACTCTACGCCGCGAACACCTACCTGGACCTTATCGCACGCGGCAGCAAGCACGCGGCTGTCATCACACCCGAGGACGACCCATCCGCCAAGCGCGCCCGCCCGGTGCTCACGGCGACGGACCGCACCTGCCACACGAACGCGATCCTGGATATTCGCGCCGCCCATCGGGGCGCGCTCTCCACGCATCCGGTGCCGCTGTATCGCGCCGCGATCGCGGCCAACTCAGCGTCCGACAGCACGGTTTCCCATGCGATGGCGCAGCTCGTGCGCGTCGGCCTCATCGCGCGGGAGGAGCGGCCGGATGAGCAGGGACGCCACCTGTACGCGCTGCCCCCCACCATGCCACACGAGATTTCCCGCGACAAGGTCCTCGCGTTCGACTCGCCGCGGCGTGCCACCGAACGCTTACGTCCCTGCCCGAGTTGCGGCGGAACCGCGTTCGAGCGCTCCACGCGGGTACGCATCGCCTGCCTATCCTGCGGCGACATCATGAAAGACAAGACGCACGTTATCAAGCTCTCAGACTATGACGACGGCGCGGCCGGCATGACGGCGGAAGCCGAGATAACCGACCGCGTCGAAGCGCATGGCACGCATACCCCCGTTGCAAATTGCAACACCTACGTTGTAGACGAGGCCAGGACGAGTGTGGACGAGGGGGGCGGGACAGGGAACAGTGCTGCCGTCGATGGAGGTGCCTTGCCTACAGGTAAAGGTGCTAAGGCGTTGCAATTTGCAACGGCCTCCCGCACTGTGGAGGGTGGCGACTGGGCGGCACAGCGCCGTCAGGCCATTGGCGCTGACCGGGCAGCCGCGCGGGGGCATCGGGATTCCGACGACCACTGTCCGCGCCCAGTCGCCGGCGTTGTGTTGGATGATCTACCGGCTGACCCCTATGGATCAAGCCTATTTGGGTAGAGTCTAACGCCGCGCGGGCTGTCTGGAACGCAAAAAGGGCTGGCACCCGACAGTTCCCATAAAGGAACGTCCGGCACCAGCCGTTGTAATGACCACGATAGCTACTAGAGGCGACGACGAGCCGCGTACAGCGCGCAGTCGTCCAACGGTTCCAAGGCGCTAGGTGACGCGGGAACGGCGCAGGCGGCCTCTCAGCGCGCCGCGGGCGGGTCAACGCTGGGATCGCCGCCCCAGTCCGTGCCGCCGTTGCCAGCGGCGCGCCTGTCTTCCTGGCCGGGGAGGTAACGCGTCTGCTGCGGGACGCTGGCCTCGATGCAAGCGGCGCAGTAGGGATGGCCGTCGATGGCCTCGTGGGCGGGCTTGAGACACGCCCAGCACGGGATCGGGCGGCCGGTGTTGGCAGTCGTTAGCATCTATTAGTGGGACATGGACAGTTCACGCCGCGTTGACCAGTCAGGCCTCCCAAACCATACCCGATATTCTGTGTCGAATTCGGGAGTGGCTACGACCTCCATCTCCCCGTCGTAGAGGAGTATGGCACTTTGACCAAGGTGTAAAATCTCCAGAACCTCATGGTCCTTTGGTCGTGCAGATCCTTCTTTGGCAATGTACACCCTCTCTTTGGGGTCCATCATCATCGTATTGAAGTCCACCGCAATACGGGCCGGCATAACACACATCCTCATTTATGGTCTTGGAGCAGGGTTCGGCATCCGCATAAAACACGCACTCAACGCGGTCGCCAAATCATCCGGCAAATCCGCGAGTGCGCTCCCTGCCATTGTTGATGCCGTGACTGTATGGTGGTATCCCCAACCGGGGCTAGGAATAATTGAAACGTTATATCCACAGGATTGAGCGGCTGCCACGAGGTCATCATGTGCAACATAGCTAATTTGTCGATTGGAGAACTGCCCCGCGGCAGCAAGTTCATCTATGCTTAAAACCGGATGTGCTTGAACCGAAAACCCCGATAATCCCGGCACTGCAAGGTGCTCTCGATAACCATTCTGCAAATCTGCCGCTTGAGCAATGCCACCACGGACAACCCAGTGCGGCTCATTCACGTCGCATCCTATTCTCTCGTGGTAGAATCCCTCGCCGACTACTATAAAACAACGTAGAACATGGTTGATCTACTGTACTGCACAATCTAGACCGCCGTCAAGTTTACCCATCAGATTGAGGGGAGCCATCGGCGGCCGCGCAAATGGCAGCAGACACACCGACGGCCTCACCCCGTCGCCCGGCCACACCGACACAAGCCCTGTCCGTGCAGCTCCACGCGACAAGCATAGTGTACGCGACCGATCGCGCGCACGTCGGCGCCGTACAATGCGCCGACTGTCCTACCGGCGCCCGCTGCCAATGCGCTACTTCCCGATGATTGACACCGAGAAGGTGAACGAGGGCGTCGTGCCGCCCATCGTCCAGCGCAGGCGCACCGTTGCGCCAAACGCGACATTCGTGGCCGCGCCAACGCCGAGATGCGCGACCGTCTGTCCCACGGCGGTCACAGCGGCCGAGGTCCACAGCGTGTACCACACGCCGTCCGCGCCCAGACTGTCAACGGCAAGCGTCAAAGTGGGCGTCGTGCCGGAAACGGCGGTCACGTTCGCCTCGACCAGCAATTCGCGATAGCCTGCCACGGGCAGATTTGCGCTCACGCCATTCGTGGTCTGCACGGCACTCGCCTGAGTCAGGACCGTGGCGCCACTCACCACGGCCGCATAGGGATTGCCCGATGTAGGCCCTAACGTAGCGAAGGCGGAAAAAACGGCAAACTGAAACGGCGTTCATTGCCAGTTTGAGACCCGAACACCCATCCACTGCAATTGGAACGTCGTAGAATGACGCTAGTGCGAACTTTTCGAGGTTACGTCTGGTTTTACAGGGGTGGAGAGGGTACGACGGGGCGCTCTGTTCACGGTCAAATGCGTAAAGCGAACCTCTCAGGGCTGGTCCACATCTCGCCGGACACATTAGACGCGTGTAAGGACGGTCAGGCGGCTGCTACTTTGCCGAAATTTCGGCCTTCGCTACATTAGGGCCATGTAGGATCAACGAGCGCCGTGCCGGGATAGATGCCCGTGGGCGTGACGATGACCGCGTGAACGTTGCCACCCGGTTCCAATTCAGTGCTAAACACAAAAACATCTCCAAATCTTAATGTAGGTCAGGCGGCCGTATCATCGTCGAGCACACAGACATCAACCGCACAGGGGCGACCGTCACGATCTACCCCGTCCGCAAAAGTGAGATGCGTCCCTTCGCCCCAATCATCCTCGGCGTCCTCACCATCCGCCGCCCCCCCTGCTGAAAGCGGCCACCGCCCTGGCGTGGGCTCCTCGGACGCGGAGAGACGTGCGGCGGCGTTGTTGTAGGTCATGCCCTGCTCGACACTTCGCCACGATTACCTTGACACATGTTTGCAGTGGGCAATGAGATGATTTCGCGGCGTGGCTGGCCGGTAGTGACGCCCTTCCACGCGTGCGGATGGTCCGATTGGCGCGTTGGGTGGCCGCTTTTCGTCTCACTGTCCATGACACGTATGTGTCAAGGTAATCATGGCGAGGTGTGCTCTGCTCGGGCACCTCGCCCAAAGTGGCGCCCTCGACGCGGATGAGCGTCCCGCCCTGCGTCAGGTCCGCGCGTTCGCTCACCGGCCACCCCTCGCGGCTACCAACGAGTCCCAGAACCGGACGGCCCCGACCGGCCCTAGCGGCTCGGGGAGGGTCTCAATGTAGGCGCGGGCCTCGCGCGTTACGGTCTCCTCCCACCTTTCCCAGATGGAGGGCACCGCCCGATCGACGACGTATTGAGCCTGGCTATCGGTCAGGCGGTAGCGCGTGCGCAGGTCGGCTTTCGCCTCGCGGATAACAGCCGTGCCGACGTCCTCGGGGCCGGCGGTCTCACGCACGGCGGCCATGGCTACGATCGGGGCGTACAGGTCACGCATCAAATCTTCGGTCATGATGGTTTTCCTTGTGTTAATCGTTCGGATACAGGCTGCGCAGCTCAGCGAGCACGCGGGTCCACGTTTCTTCCACGGCGACGGCGACGGCGACGGCCGCGCGCTCCTCAGCCTCGTGACGGTTCGGGATCGTCGCCGTAATGGCCGCTAGCCCCGCGACACGGCGATCCTCGGCGCCCGGTTTTCTGTCCGAGCGGTACGTGTCGAGCACCCGCCCACGCGCCGTATCGCGCGCCGCCCGTCGCGCGTCGATGAACGCCTGGGCGTCGCGGGTGATGCTCACGGTGAAGGTCGGGCCTTGCGCGGCGCGTACTTCCTCGGGCGTCGCCGTCAGGGGCGCGGGCAGGAACACCGGGCCGAGCGCGGCGTGTGCCGGGGCGCCCACGGACTGCACGCGACGGTCGAGGGCATCGAGCATGTCGGCGTTATACTGCGTCATCGTCGTTCCCTCCCGCGATCTGCTCAACCGTCGCCGGCGTCCACGCGCTCTGGTGCTGCTCGATTTCCACGATGGCGCGGTCATAGTAACGGGCCGCCGCCTCTTGCGCGACGACCATGGCCTTCTCGTGCAGCGCCGAGCGGTCCACCGCCGGCGGCACGTCCCGTTCCTCACGCTGACGGGCATCCTCCGCGTCGGCGATCTCCCGACGGTAGGCGCCGATGTCCACCGTGCCGTCGATCAGGTGCTGACGGGCCAACCGGCCGCGACTTTCCCAGCGGAGGCTTGCGGCTCGATGGAGCTGACTGATGCGCGCCTCCCGCGCGGCATCGAGCGCGGCTAACCGTTGCCCGATGGGCGACGAGGGCTGTAGCAGCGCGTGTAACGCGCTCCGCGGGGCGTCCTGAGCTGATGGGTAATCACGTAGTGCCATGGCGTTTTCTCTCTCTCGGGCCACGCTAGGCCCTTCTACGATGGGGTGGTTACGGCTGCCGTTGCCACGCGGCGATAGACGCGCGCCAGGAGCGCTCGTTCGCGGCCTGCGCCGCCTGTCGCGCGCGCGCGATGACTGCATCCCGCGTGTACTCGTCGAACACGGCCAGCCGGTCCTCGCGCGCGATCCTCTCGGCGTCCGCTTGATAGGTAGCGGCTTGCAACTCCTTGCGTGTCGAGTCGCCGGCATTGAAGATGGCACGCGCCGCGTTGATCTTTTCGGCGTGCGCGACTTCGATCTGCTGCTGCATGAGGCGTTTGTCGCCGCGCGCCTTCGCGAAGAGGGTCGCCGCCTCAGGCGGGCCGGCGAGTTTGACGATGAAGCGCGGTGGGGTCGCGCTCGCAACGACGGGCCAGCGCGGGTCGGCCTCCCAGGGCGCAATGCGTGTCAGGGCGGGGTTGTCACTGGTGCCCTCGTCTTGTTGTGTGCTCGTCGTCATGCCGATTGCCCCCAATCGTACCTGTTATCGTCGTCATCGTCGTCCACAACCGGCGCCACTTCTGTCGGCCAGCGGTCTGTCGACGTTGCCGCTTGGGCGGCCTTGGTCAGCGGGCCGGTGCGCTCCACGGCGATGGCGCGTGCGCCGCGCCCACGCGGGTCGTCCATCATCTTGAATGTGACGTGATCGTGCAGCGTCAGCGCGCTGAAGTCGATGCCGTGCAGCGCGCTGGCGTGGAAAAAGATGTCTTTGCCGTCGTTCGAACCATCAAGCGGTTTCAGGAACCCAAAACCCCGATCCGTGACGATTCGTACGATGATGCCTTGTGCCATGTTCCTGTCTCCTTCTGCTATCGTTTCAGTACCTATCGTCGATGGTCCAGCCTTCCGCCAGTGGGTCGTCCATACCGCCGTAGGGCGAGCCGTACGACGCGAATGGCTCGCCCATACCCTCATAGCCATACCGCCGGTCGATGGAATAGCGTGCGATACCGAACTGCTCGGCGAGGCTGACAACTTCAGTTGTCTCCGCCTCAGGGAAGCCCTGTGTCGCCAGACCGAGCGCCGTCACGAGGACGTCCTGGGTGCCGACGCTGAACGCGCCCTCGCGCAGGTTGTCCACCTGGTCGGCGTCAATCTGGTAGTCGATGAGCTCACGGGCGAGCGTCTCAGCCTCGGGGGTGCGCGGCAGCTTCAGACGGCCGGTTTGGAGCAGCACCTGAAGCTGAGAGACGAGGTGTGCTTTCCCGAGGACCACCGCACCCGTCGGATGCACAACGCGACGGTCGCCGTGCGTGAAATAGACGGGAATCAGGTCATACCCGCCCTCACGCAGGATGTTGACGACAGGCTCGCCCAGCGCGGTCACGTCGGCGTAGATCGCCAGCCCTGGTAGGGCGCCGCCCGTGAGGTTCAGGATGTTGCCCACCGTCTCGCCCAAGCGCCGTGCGATGGCGCGGTAGGGCGTGCCGGGCGGCTGGCGGACCAGGAAACGAATCTTGAATGACCCAACCGCCCAACTGCCCTCAGGGAACTCTATCTGTTCGGCCACGGCGATCCCTGACGCTTCCGTGCGCTGGCCCACCTTCAGGCCGATCGTGATTGGTCCCATGCCGTCATCCGTCCTTCCCGTCGCTGCTGAACGGGGCGTGACCTGGCATCGACGACAGCCAGGCCCACCGCGGTCACGAGGTCGTCGTGCGTGCCGGCGCGGAATGCCCCGAACGACGTCCCCCCGTTTGGCCGCACCCTGATTTCGTAGGTCAAAAGTTCACTGGCTAACGCTCGCGCCTCGGGCGTGTGCGGCAACGATAACCGCCCCGCATGCAGCAGCGCCTGGAGCCGGGAGACGAGCCACCCCTTGCCAAGCGCGATGCTGCCGTCGGGGCGCACCACTAGGTCGTCACCAGCCACGAAATAGACCGCGTGTGGTCTCATGCCGGCCTGGGTGAGTAGATCGACGACGGGACGACCAACCCCTGTTGCGTCCATGTAGAGCGTGACGCCGGGGTTTCGCCGACGGGCTCCCGCGACGATGGCGGCGAGCCGCTCCCCGACCTGTGGATAGGGCGTGCCAAGCGGCAATCGTTCGAGATGGCGCACGATATAGCGGTCTTCACCACGCCCGGCGTGGACGGACGGGGTGGCCTCAGCCACAGCGATTGCAGTCGGGTCGTGGACTTGTCCAACATCGACGCCCACGGTGAGTGCGCTCATAGGTCCCATGCCTCCGTGTCGGCGTCGAAGGCGCGCTCGACGTCCTCACGGGCGAACGGCTGCGCTTCGGATTCCAGGAACTGATTGAGGTATTCCTGCGCGAACCACCACTCGCCCATGTTCCGTTTCTCTTCCTCAAGGAACGCGGACGCGATGCGCGGGCATAAGGTCGCCGGCACTTCGTAGCGCTCCCATGGTTCGCTGCCCCGCCACGCATTGAAGAACCACCCACGCGTGCCGTACGGCGTCGAGAGGGCCACCAGGCGCCCACCACTCACGGCCAGCATGGGGCGCACGGACAGGTACAGGGAGTCCTGGACCCAGGCGGCTTCGTCGATGACGATGAGGTTCACGCCGGAGAAACCGCGCACCGTGCCGTCTTTGGTGCCAGGCAAGCTGACGATACGCGACCCGTTAGTGAGCGTCAGCGTCAGGGCCGTTTCCGATTCAGGCGGCACCGGACGGCCCAGGCCACGGTAGAGCGCGAGCGCCTTACGGAATAATTCGCCCGACTGCCGCAAGCTCGGACTGAGCATCAGGATGAGGCTGTCGGGTGTGTACAGCGCGCCGTGCAACGCCAGAATCGACGTGATAAAGCTCTTCCCAGACTGCCGCGAGCAATTGAGCAACAAGCGATCGGACGCGCTGCGCAGCACTTGCGCTTGCCAGGGGTCCGGCTCGATGCCGGCGCTACGTGCGAAGAGCACGGGATCGAAGGCGACGGCCAGATCGGACGCCATCGTGACGGTCATTATCAGGCACCTCTCCCCGCAACCACGGGCGCGTCGAGACGTGTGAGCGCGTCAGCGACGGCCATCCGCGCGTCGGGGTAGGGCGCCAGCGCCACGAGCAACGTCGTACGCACCTGCGTCCATTCCGGGCTCACCAGCACGTTGACCTGGGGGCGTTCGTCCAGTTGGCCGAGGAGTTTGGCCTGCAATTCGACCTGGCGCTGAATACGGTCGATCGCCTTGAGCGCCGTCTGCGGGTCCTGCGCCTGCCGGGCGTTATACAGAATCTGCAAGGACGCTCCGTTGATGGTGCGTAGTTGCGTGATCACGTCGAGCGCCTGCGCGTCGTCGGTCGCTTTCCGCGCTTCGACCAGCTGGGGGGGTAGGTGTTCCGCTTTATGGCGTTGCACGGCATCCTCTGAAACGCGGAGTAGCGCGGAGATTTTCTGCGCTGACGTGCCGGCCACAATCTCGCGCTCGATAGCCTTGCGGTCATCATGCGCGCAGATCGTGCAGATACGGGGCATCTTCTCCTCCTCTCCTGCCTAGTCGTCCCGCGACGGGATCGCGGCATCGCACGCCGCGATGGTCTGCCGCGATAAGGCGTACAGGTCGATGACCACGGCCATCAGGCGGACGACCGCTACCTCTAGATCCTCGCGGCTCGGCGGCTCGCCCCCCGTGGTAGCCGTCCGTCACGCTGCCGGCGATGCGATGGCAGGCCCGGACCCGCTCTGCCAGGTCCTGGTGACGCCCCCGCGCCCACTCCACAATGACGCGGGCCTGCGTCGCCTTGTCGTGGCTGGTGAGCAGGGGCGCGATCTGAGAGGGCGACGCGTCGCGCAGGAAATCGTCTATCGTGCTCATTGGCCGTTAGGCCCTCCTCTACGCGTGCGGACTAACGCCGAATTGACGCGTCGATGTGACCCGGCAGTATGGGCCGCCCTCGCCGGCGGCGTGAGCATGAAATGGCCTGAGCGCCGCCTCTCGACGCCCCAGCATTGCCTATGGGCCTCGGCGATTAGCCGGGTGATGTCGTCCATGTCCTGTGTCCTTTCGTGTGCGAGCGAGATAGAGGATGGTGACGTTGAGGACGAGGCCGCTCTTTGATGTGCCCTCGTGGACATCGCGTGCGTCGATGGACATAGACGCCCTTTCCCTGCTACAGATGGATGCGGCTCATGTTTAAGGCGCGATTGAATGGTGACCCGGCGTCACTGGTGAAACCCGCGATGGCGATGGGGCTGACTCCAAGCGCCGGACTATTGCCGCCAAAACTGACGCCGGGCCGCAGAAGAAAAGCGATATGGCTAAAGCCGCGCTGATACTTATAATTTAGCGACCAGCAAAAGATGAGATCACCAGGCTGTGCGTCATCCACGCTCAGATACTCCACGGCGCCATGATTGAGAAAGTAGTAGAACTCCCCGTCGGGTCCGCCATTTTGCCCCTCGTCGCCATTCTCGCCGTCGTTGGACCAGTTGTTCTGCGTGACGAGGGGGAAGCCGACCGCGCCGAACGCGGCGGCCACGAGCCCGGAACAATCGAAATGCGTTGGACCCGCGTGGAAACTCGAATAGGGGGCGCCATTATGTTTTAACGCTGCCGCCAATGCGCGTTGCGCCAGTGTGTTCGGTGGGCTATCAAGAGTCAACGATGTACTGACAGGTTGCCCATTAGACGCCGTGCCCTGCGCCCGCGTCGGGGGGCCTTGTATCAACGAAGTAGTCGTTGTTGACCCGTCGCCCGTGCCTGTGCCGCTGCCCGTATCACCCGACCCGTAGGTAATAACGGTGGCGTAGGCCGTGCCGCTGCCCGACTGGAGGCCGATCACACCGGGGTCTTGCGTGTCGGGCGCGGCCACCACCGTATACTGATGCGACGGGCCGACCCATTGCCCGCCACCACTCACCGTCTGCCGCAACTCGATGACGGCGCCCACCGGCAGTGAGGAAGATGACGCCTGGTTAGTGGCGAGGCCGGGTTGGGCCTGCACCGTCAACGGCGTCGTGACCTTGGCCGTATTCGTGGGGTCGAAGGCCAGGAACGGGATGTTGCTCTGTGGTCCATAGGCTGGGTCGACCTTTAAAACAGGATAAGCAATACCGTCCACATAGGGGAACCTGTTGCCCGGCGCCCGCCCATAATTGAGGCCGAGGGTCTGCACCCACTGAGATCCCCACTGGCACAGGTACGTGCACGATGAAATATAGTAGCGCGTGACGCCCTGGCCCTTACGGACACCCGGCATATCGACCAGTGTGCCTACCCTGTATTGCGCGGGATCGGCTATGACGATGACGGAGGCGGTGGCGGCGCCGCTCGCGTATTGGTCTAAAAGTGTCTCGGCCAGAAATTGCGCACCCGCGGGGACTTGATTATTCGCGGCGTTGGCGAGGACGCTCGCGCTGGAGCCACCAAGTATCCACGGTGCCTGAATGACCAGCGGGCGCGTCCCCAACTGGTCGGCCATGCTCTGCGGCGCGTAGGCGTGCGCCGCCGTCTTGCCGGTGACAGGGAACGGACCCCAACGAACTTCAACGCTTGTGACGAGACCCGTGTCGCCCGTCCCGAGGTCGGCGTGCAGCACGTCCTCTAACGGGATCTGTGGTATGTATTTTTGCCCGCTGCCCAAGAAACCCACGCGCCGATAGTGGCCGTAGCCGTCCTCATCGAAGAAGAACTCCAGGCCCGACGAGGCGAGCATCTGCTGGACGGGCGCGCTCCATGTCTGCTGATCCGGGTTGACCATCGTGGATTGCGCGATGGACGGGTACAGACCCGTGCCGCTATCGGCCACTGGGTCAAAGGTAATGTTGGCCGGGTTATAGCCCACGGCGCGCGCCGAGTACCTAACAACTTCCGCGCCGGCCACGTTGCGCATGCTCGCCATGGCGAGGGCTAGGACGTCCCCCGCCGATTGGCGGCCCACCTCCCATTTCTTGTAGGGGCCACGGCACTTGAGCGTCACGGTGCGGCCCTGTGCGGGGTCGTGTATCTCGTGACACTCATCGACGTAGCCGGCCCATGCGCCCGCCCACACCCCCCGACGATTGCGCAGGCGCACTGTTATGGCGTCCATGGCCTGCGGGGCGACTGTATCCATCAGCGTGCCCGTGGGGTCGTGCAGGGTGATGGTGGCCTGGCTCGACGTGTTCGTCGTCGCCAACAGACCCTGGAACTCGGAGAGGGTACGCAATTGCCACGACAACGTGTCCGGCTGGCCACGCGTCCCGGCCTTGGGGTTTTTGCGTGAAATAGTCAGATCATAGGACGGCGAAAAAGCCCAGGTTCCCATAAATGCGCCGTCCTTTTAGTGCAGCAGAGGCGCGTCGGCGACGGCGCGCGGTGACAGTGCTCGTTCCTCGACGAGGCTAGCGGCGCGGGCCTCAATCTCTTCTGACGCTACCTGCAATGCCATTTCCGCGACAGTCATATAGGCCGCGATGGTCTTGTGCAGCTCACAGACCATTTGAAAGTGGATACCGCAGTACTCAATCAACGCCGAGGCCGCCGTCTGTATAGCCGTCCAATCGGGCGCCTCCCCGCGCTCGACGACCTCCCGCTGGCTGCCCAAGAGCCGCCACAAAAAGTAGTAACGGGGCTGCATCACCTCACGGTGGCCCTGCTCCAGCTCGCCCAGTCGCTCTTTCAGTGCCTGCCCCTCGGCCAGGAGGTGCAGGCACTCAGCCGTTAACACCTGTGCCCGTGGGATGCCGTTCATAGGCTCACTCGTCATGTGTGCTATTCCTTCGCCTCTGTATGTCAGCTAACGCCGGATAGGGCTGCCGATGTGTCCCGGCATTGTTGGCACGCCCGGCGCGGGTGGCGTGCCAACTGCTGCTGAAGGGCCAATGCCTCCCGCGCCATCTCGCTCCGGCGGGCGCTGATCGCCGCGACGCGCGCGGCCGCCGCCCGTTCCTCGGCCATGACACTAGCCAGGACCTGTTCGTTTTGATTGTCTACCATAACGACCTCCTGCTACGCCGCCGAACGTGGCCCATCATTGAGCGGACGCAGCGCACAGCGGCGCATGTACGCGGACATATTCTCGGCCCCTTGCGCCCTGGCTAGATCGAGGATGCGTTCTTTCTCGCCAGGGGTCACACGCACCTGTATCAGGAGCGGCCGCGCCGGCTGGAGTGTCGATCCTCCCGGCCTGCCTGGTGCTCCGCGCCGCGTGTCTGTCTCGGCTACCATAGTCCCCGTCTCCTTCCGCACAACACAAAAAAGGCGGCTCCCGCATGGAAACCGCCCTTGAAGACACCGCTTGATGCTATAACCATATCATGTTTGTATCATGCTGTCAATGTCTCAACCTGGCGTGCCACAGCAAGGACAGGAAGGCCCGTCCAGATGGAGAGCGCGGCCAACCCGGCGCCTTTGCGGCGGGCGGCCGTTGCCGATCCGCAGCCAAGCACCAGCGCCGCATCGCGCACCGTCAACCGATGAATAACCGTCTGCTCAACGGCGACAGCAAGGGGTGGCTCCTCCGCGTGTAGCCGCGCCCAGGCATCGGCGAACGACAGAGGCGCGGGCAGATCGCTACGGCGTTCGATGCGCTCATGGGGCTCCGCGAGATACCTCTCCATCGCGTCACTCATGCGAGGCGCACCATCAGTGCCATAGAGCAAAGGCGCGTTCGGGCGCGGCGGGACGAGACGCCCCTGCGTACCGCGGAACGCCCTGGCTGTGTCGCGGGTCGTGACGTTGCCGGGCATATGGTCGTCATCATCTCTCGCCATGGGGCTGGCCTCCATTTATGATAAGGCCAGCGCGTCTGAGGCTCGCGCGCACGTTCGCCAGACTGCGCCAATCGGAGGGTGTCGAGGCCGAGAAGATCAGGCCGTCGCCGTCCGGTCGTTGCCAAACGAGATGCCCGCCACGTCTTTTTCGGACTGACCAACCGGCTTTGCGGGCCGCCGCGACGAGCTGCTGGAGGTCAGTCATGACGCCTCCTTCATCGCCCTGCTATCGGTTGCGGCGGTTTCTTTTGAGGGGTGATCGTACCGGGAGAAACTCACCGGATCGTCGTCTACCCATTCGACGACATCGCGCGTGAATGTCCAGACTAGCCATTGCTCCAACCGTTGACGCATCGTCGCCGGCACGCTCCACCGTTGCCGGCCCGCGTCATAGCTGATTTGACTATGACGCGGGAACGTTTCCTTGAGCGATTGCTTGATGTCGGCCCAATACGCGGCGCTACGCCACAGCACGTAGATACGCCCACGCTCTTCCCACACCAGGACGCGCGCGGATTTTACTCCTAATCTCATGGCAAGGTCTCCATATTGAAAAGACCCGCCAACATTGGCGGGTCTTCTGAGTCGCTACAACTACGGGTAAGTCGCTAGCTGTAGGGGACAATGGTTATGCGGACAGCCTGGGTTTCAGATTACGGCGCACCTCCGTTGAGCGCCGTTCCCGACCAATCGCTACAAATAGTCGCCTCGACCTCGGCCGGCACGCGATGTAAGACGGTTTCCATACCGCTCCGCATCGCGTCCATGACCCAGGCCCGCGCCTCTTCGGCCTGGTCACGGTCGCACTCGACCACTATCTCGTCGTGAACCACGTTAACGGGCGCCGCAGACGAGACACGCCCCCGTGTCTCCCCTAACAGTCCCAGCGCGGCCTTGAGACCATCAGCGCCTGAGCCCTGTACCGGGCTATTGAGCTTCTGAGTAAAACCCGTGATACCGCTTCGGCGGCGACCCGCCACCGTAGAGGTGTCGAGCGCGCCGTCCGGCTGGCTGCGATGCCACGCTTTCAGGCCCCGGTACGTGTCGAAGAACTTGGCGCGCACAGCCGCCGCCTTTTCTGAGGACCATTGGACCCCATACTCGTTTTTCGCGTAGACGCGTAACCCCTCCGCGCCCATGCCGTAGAGCAGGCCGAAGTTCACGGCCTTGGCCGCCTGGCGGTCATCCTTGGTCACGTCCGTCTTGCCGAGTACCGTACGCGCCGTCACCGCGTGCAAGTCGTCCCCGCGCTGGAACGCCTCAATGAGGCTCTTGTCGCCAGCGATCTCGGCAGCCAGGCGGAGCTCGATTTGGGCATAATCGCATTTGACCAGAACACGCCCCTCCTTCGGTCGGATGCACGCCCGATACCGCTTGTCGCGTGGCACCTGCTGAAGATTAGGCGACGAACAAGTCATGCGCCCGGCGTCGGAACCGAGTTGGCCGAAATGCGGGTGGATGCGACCCGTGCGCGGATTCACCCACTTGAGATAGTCAGCGCCATAGGTGCTCGCCCGCTTCGCCGCGTCACGATGGCGCAGCAGCAGCGCGGCGAGGGGTTCACCGGCCTCCGCGAGTTCTAGCAGCGCCGCCTCATCGGTCGATGTGACCGTATGCCCCCGCGCACGCAACAGAGCGGCCACCTGCGGCGCGCTCCCCCAGTTGACGGTACTGCTCCCCTCGAACAATCCGCCCGTGCCTGTGACCGCCGTCAGTTCACGTTCTACCTCGACCAGTTCGGCCGACGCCGCGCCGGCCAGCCGTGTCCAGGCGGTCGCGTCGAACGGCACGCCCGTCTGCTCGACCCACGCGATGGCCGGGAGCGCGCGCATCTCTATATCGCACACGCGTTGGAGGCCGGCGCTGTCAATGTCGCCGCGTAAGCGCTCCGCCAACGCGGGCAGGATAGCGGCGTCCTTCGCCGCGTAGCTCAGTTGCTCTGGGCGCAGTGGACCCGACCAATCCGATTTCTGCTCATCCTTGCTTATTGTGAGGCCCAACGCACGCTCGGCGACGTCCTTCAGACCATACCTAACCGACGGCCCCGCGCCCGCGCCCAGAAGTTGTGCGCCGAGCATCGTATCGAACAGGCGCTGTCCCGCTGGTAGCGGAATGCCGGCGCTTTCTAAGAACCTCACATCAAACTTGAGGTTGTGCCCGACCACTAGCGGCCCGTCTCCCTGTAGGAGCGGCGCAATCAGCCGCGGGTCGAGCGCGAACGCATCGAGCATGTACACCGCACCCGGCGTCGCAATCTGGATCAAGCGCAGGCGGTCGGTCAGCGCGTCAAGTCCCGTCGTTTCCGTGTCCAGGCCGACGATTGGCGCGGCGCGCACGCTCGTCAGCATGTCCTCAACGTCGCGGGCCGTCGTCAGCATCGTGTAGGGCGCCGCTGGCCCCTCGTCGCGCACCACGGCGGCGGGGATGGCGCTAGGCGCGTCTGACGGCTCCACCGGCCGGTCTGCCGACTCTACAACCGCCGTCGCGGGCGGCTGCCCGAGGCGACACCCCCGACACGTCCAGCCGTGAAGGGTTGGTGTCCCGCAGCCGGGGCACGGACGTAACGACTCCTTGCCAGCCCCGCCCACGACCTCTTCTGGATTAACCTCCTTAACCTCCTTAACCTTTTCACACTCATCTTGTGTGCGTGCGTGTGTGTGTGCACCTGCGCGCCCGCGTGGGTTGGGTACGGAAAGGTTAACGAGGTTAACGAGGTTAACGAGGTTAACAGCGCCCCCTTCATCGTTAGGATGGTTTTCGGTATCGTGGACCCACTCCTTGGCTGATAGTGACGTAAGTGACGTGAGTGACGTTATTTTCGGTATAACACCCTCGTGAGAAATTAAATCCCCGTTTATAGTAGATTTAACGTCACTCACGTCACTTACGTCACTAAAGGGTGGGGCGGAGGGTGGTGAGGGGGTAAACCCAGCTGCCCCATCGTCAAACCACCCATCGTCCGGTGGCACGTCGGGGCGTAATCGCAGCCCTTTCCGCAGGTGCACCCCGCCCGTGCCGCGCACTAACGCGAAACCCCGCTCGGTCAGCGCATCGCTATACCGCCGGTTGCTTAACACGCTTTTCTCGCCGTTATCCTCGCAGTAGGCGCAATATGCGCGGTACAGGTTGGCGGTCGTGTCCTTGAGGGTGGGGCCGACGTCGCAACGATCGTTCAGAAACTGGCCGATGAGGTCCATCTGCTCGCGATAGCCCGCGGTCGCCGCCCGCACTGCCCCCGGAACGCGCAGGCCGGCGCGCATGTACTCGGCACCCCCCTCGACCATCCATGTCAAGATGCCCTGCGCCTCGGCCCTCAACTTCTCGGGCAGGTTCACATCCTTCTGTTCCTCCGGGATCGTCGTCGTAAACGGGATGAGATGGATGCGGCGCCACACGGCGTGATCGGTCCCGCGTACAGCGGGGCGATGGTTGGCTGCGAGCATAATCTTGTGGGTCGGGTCGAACTCCCAGTGGTCCTCGCGCATACGGCGGGCGCGTATCTTATCACCGCCGGTCAGCTGCTTGAGCATCGACTCAGAAAAGCGTTTCCCGTCTTCCACCTCAATAGAGACGACCAGGCGCGCGCCGAACAGGTCCGCGACCTCGGTCGGGTGGTCCTGGTGGGCCTTGGCCATGAGCAGATCACTTTTGGCTTGCATGGCGTACGGGCCTAATACGGATTGCAGCGTCAGGAGGAATGTGCTCTTGCCGTTGCTGCCGCTGCCGTGCATAAAGAATAGGCACTGTTCGCGCGTGCTGCCCGAGAGGCAATACCCCGCCGCACGTTTCAGGAAGGCGACGAGGTCGTCGTCCTCGCCCATGATGGAATGCAGGAACGCGCGCCACATGGGAGCCTGGGCGTCAGGGTCGTACGCCAGCGGCACCTGCTTAGTCAGCCAGTCCGCGGGGTCATGCGGTCGCAAGATGCCGCGATTGAGATCGAGCGTCCCGTTGCGGCAATTGAGTAGCCAGGGGTCGCGGTCGAACTCGGTGTGGTCGATGGGAAGCGCGGACTGACTCAGCGCGACCATGGCGCCAATACGGCTATGTGATTCAGACGCCTTAGCCCAGGAGGCTATAGCGGCACGCACCTTGTCATCGGGCTCGTCGGCCGCCTCTTTGTAGATTGAGCGGACGGTTTCTTTGGCCAACGCGACGACCAAGCCGGGACGATCAGCGCGCCAGTAGCCTTCGTCATAAACCAGCCATTTATTCCACGCGTAGCAATAACGCAGGCGTTCCCCGTGTTGCGCTACCAGGCGCTCTGAATTGCCGAGGTCTGTGAGGTGGAATCGTCCAACCTCCGGTACAGCCCCTGGGGCATCCGCCCTCGTCGGCGGTCGCACCGCGCCTGGGGTCGCGGTGCGTGGTTTGGCCACCTCAACAAGGTGTAACCACGCGACGACGCGATCAACCACCCGTGCATCGAGCAACTCTTTAAGACGCGGGATACCGAACACGGTCTCACCGGCTGTGAGCCTCGTGGCGGTGGTTTGCACGGCCGTGCGCCGGTCGCGCTCATCGGTGTCGCCAGCGGCCGAGGCGACGGCGACGATGAATTGTTCGGCCCGCTCAGGAGTCCAGCCGTTGCGCAGGAGCGCCCCAGCCAACGCCAAAGCCGTATCATGCCGCGCACCCGTTGGCCAGTAGCGTGCTAACAGTGTGGCAGAGGCGAGCGTGGCCGCGCGTTGTTCAAGATCCGGGGCATCGACCGCGCCTGGTTCTCCGTCCTGGTTCCAACAGACTTCTTCGCCCGAACTATGGATCGATCCGGGCATGACGGTGTGGTGTGCGGTGCCACGAATCTCGACTAACTTGACGCGCGCATCTCCCTTTTCAAGCAGGGGGTCCAGGTACTCTACAATACGCGGGATCGGCCCGCTGGTGACGACAAATTCGTAATGTGACCGTGGGCAGCTGCGCCGTCCAAATACGGCCTCCGTCGGGGGGAGAAACTGGGCGGCGATGCTCCACGCTTCGCGTGCGTCGATGTCTACATCGACGCGGCCGCCCGCTAACTCACCCAGCAATCCGCCAACATTGAGCGGTCGTTCATTTTCGGGGAAGTGCGCGGGTAGGTCATCGTCGTCGAGGACAAGCGTTGGCCACCCCGTGGGCAATGGATTTTTACCTTTAAAAGCGACGGGCAATGGGGGGTAGCCGCGGGTCTTGGTGGCGCGCGCTACTTCAAGGGCAGAGAGTGTCTGCGCTACCATAAGGCGCCGCCCTTGCGGTGTTGTGGTAAAATGGATACAGGTCTGGCGAAGATTGCCATAATCGTCCTCTTCGTTGGGCTACGTCAGGGGCTCAACTCCCTGACACGTTTTAGGCGTCATGTGGTCGCGGTGTGATGGTCGCGAGCAGGTGACGCCTTTGCTTATCGGGTCATCTCTACCGGCGTCATCTCTACCGCCGCGCGACGATCTTTCTCCTCTTTGCGCGTCGCTTCCCTGATCAGCAACTCTAGAACGGCCGTCCGACTAATACCCCTATTCGCGGCGAGCACAGCAAGCAGGCGTATCGCCTCCTCGCTTAGACTGAACGTGGCGTTTTTCTTCATACGTGTATTATATGTGATAAACACGTACAGGGTCAATAGACAGTAATCGGTGGCCTGGCTAGAAAAGACGCACTAAGGGCCTGTAAGCAGCCACAGGCCCTTAGTGCGTCTGGGGAAGTGCTCTGCCCTCGCATCGTCGTTACAGGTCGGTTGTGAGGTCTCCAATGGGCCACACCACACGACCATAATGGCCGACAATGGGGGTGACGAATTCGCGCAGAATCTCTCGTGCAAGAGGCGAGAGGGCATCGTCGGGAACGTAATAGCTACCGTCAGTCAGGTCAATCAACTGTTGAACAATGTCGGTATCCATGGGGACTCCTCACAAAAGGCGTGCCGAAGGGCAACAAAAAACCGCCGTCCAATTGGACGGCGGTTGTGCGTTAGAAAACGGGGGAGAATGTTCGTGTTGGCTACTGCTGACTATGCGGCGGTCGAGCCTCCTGTTGAGCGCACCCAGATCAGTGGAGGCTCTTGTAGCTTGACCTCGCGGATGTAGGGCGCTAGGTCGAAGTAGCCGGCCGCCTCAGCCTCACGTCGGAGCATCTCAAAGTGCTGTTCGGTGACGGGGATGTGCAAGCCATGACTGCGCTTAGGTAGCGGCGTGACGGGTCGGCCGCGTCGTTCGGCTTTGTCTCTCATCTCGGATGCTCCTGCAAGCGAATCCGGGCACAAAAAAACCGCCATAACGTGACCGTTTGGCGGTGGTGGGTGCCCTTGCTCATGAAAAAAGCCCCAAAAAGGACACAGTGTCCTAGGGGATCATGGTGGTGGGCATCTCCAAGGGCTTCGGCTAGCCTATCCCACTCGGTGCCGGCGGGGGCACGGTATAATTGCCGCGCTCGCCCCAATCTATTAATGTACTATTGTAAGTATATACGAATGGGTTAATTGCTGTCAATAGCCATCGGGGCGGCGACTCCGTCGCGCGTGATGGTGGTCCAGGAGCGGGCGGCGATCTCATCTTGTTCGATAAACGCAGGGGAACTCGTGACTATACGTTCCAGGATACTGTCCAGTTTACGCCTAACGTCGCCGACCGTTCGTATCTCGGGTTCTACGAGTTCCAGGTCCTCTGTGGCTCCGTAGTACATCTTGGCTAGCGCCTCATGTCGTAAGGAGCGCAGGTCTACGCCTGTTATCCCATCGACTGTAGGCGCAAGATCATTATCAGCCATCCACTGACGGATGCGCGTTTCAATAGCCTTCTTGACGCGTTGCTTTTCCACATGGGTTCGTGTATCAAACGTCCTCTCGAAATGACGGGCGCGACGGGCGTGCTCTTTGTGATCGTCGTTTCCGAGATCCTCTGTACCAGGGAGACAAAGCCGTAATCCGCACTTCCCACACACGATGTATCTGACGCGCGTCATCTTTCCGGCAATAACGCCCTTGGTCTCTTTAGGAGCATCCATGCGGGCGAGCGACGCACACCGTGGGCAAGGAGCCGCAATGTCACCTGTACACTCGGCAAACTGCTGTGCACTCAGGAAGATATAGTCACGCTCTAGCATTTCAATTACTACGGCCTTTGTTCTGTACAGGGTCTTGTTTATGTGGTGCGGTGCTGCATCCATTATATGCAGCACCGGCCCCTAGATGTGGCCTTACGCCAAGATGCACATAGCCACTCCCGTTACCCCTGCCTACCATAGGGCACATGCAGCAATCCGGCCGCCTTCGCTTTGACGGCCTCGCCGCGGCGGTCATAGCGCTGGGTGGTGGTGACGTTGCTGTGGCCGGCCAGCTTCTGCACGGTCGAGATGTCCGCGCCGGCGTCGAGCAAGTCGCTAATCATCGTGCGCCGTAAGTCGTGTGGTGAGCACGCCTTCACCCCGGCCTGCACGCAGCGCCGCTGGAGAATGTCCAGTACGGCCTGGTCGGTCAAGCGGGTTGGTACGAGCACGCCGCCCTTGCGCAGCCGCAGGAAGAGCGGCCCCAGCTCGTCACCCCGGATCGCCAGCCAGTCGCCCATGGCCGTGCGCGCCCCGTTCTGGACGTAGACGACGCGTTCCTTATGCCCCTTGCCATGTCGGATCGTCAGCGCGCTCGCGTCGGCGCTATAGGTCGGGTCGTAGTCGGCGAGGTCGAGCGCGACGGCCTCGGAGCGACGCAAGCCACCAGCGTAGAGCGTCGCCAGGAGAGCCGCGTCCCGCGCCCCTGCCGCGCTCCCATCAGAGCAGACGGCGAAGAGGGCGCGCAGCTCGCCGCCCTTGAGCGCGCGACCGCGTGGGATCGTGGTCCCGCGCACCGCCGCCACATCGGACGCTCGCGCCCGCGCCTCGGCGTCCATCAGGCCCAAGCGCCAGCACTCCATCAGCACGCCACGTAGGGCCGCCAGCATGCGGTTGCAGGTGGCCGGTGCATACCGCGCGGCAAGCTGCGTGCGCAGCGCCTGGGTGTGCTGATAGCCCAACTGCTGCCAGGGCAGGATGAAGGGGTCGGCGTCCGCGCCGGCCAGGAGGTGGGCCATGGTGCGCAGCGCGCCGAGCTGGGAGCGGCGCGCGCCCACGGCCAACCGCGCCAGATAGACAGCGGCGGGACGTTGGTCCAGCGGCGCGACGACCGCCGCGGCGACCACGCGCGCGCCAGGATAGCCCTCGTCTACGGTGTCGCTGATGGTGGTCGATGTCGTGGTCATGACTCCCCCCTCTAGGGCTGGCGATCCTCAACGTCCTGTTGTGCGCCACGTACGGCGACTTGTGCGAGGTCCAGGGCGTCGTGGACCGCGGGCCAGGTGGTCCCCGGATAACGCCGGATAAAGCCGTTGATGGCGCCCAGTATCTCGGTGGCTAGCTGATCGGGTAGAGGAGGACGCGGCGTGGTCCGGTACCGACGTATCAGGTGTATCGCGTCCTCACGCGACGGCTGACGCTCACATACCTGTATAGCGGCGGCGATCAGGGTGTCAAGGTCGTCAATGCGCCCCAGTTCCGTCAGAATACCGGGTTGCCAGGAGTTCTCGCCGCCTTGCTTCATAGCCGTAAAGTCGCATAACCAGTGACATGCAGGGATGTCCTTGAGAACCCCGATCGCGCGCTGGCGATAGGCGATGTCTACGAGTCCACGCCGACTATGCACATGGGGATACAGGCCGGCTAGGACGTTCATCGTGTCATCGCTGAACCGTGTGGGCCGACCCGTGCGGTGGCTACTTTCGGAAGTCACTTCCGTTTTCGTGACCATACATCCCTCGTGTTTTCTGTGAGAACAAACATTCTCATAACTAATCTCCCCCCTTCCTTGTCACTTCGTGTCTAAACAACCTTTAGTCGCCGTGTCGTCGCCTTGCAGAAGCTCCGCGACCCGTTGCTCGACGGCGCGCTCCATCACCGCGCACGGCCCGATCCCGAGCAGGACGAACCCCCGGCCAACATAGCCGCGCCACACAGCGGCGTCCGGCGTGACGGCGACGTAGCCGACGTATAGGTCCGCGCCGGCGGCGGTTGTCACACGCGCCTCGTGGAGGTACGGTGAGCGCTCAATCCAGCGGATCAAGGACGCCGCGTTCATAGACCTGTGCCCCTATCTCCCGCTCCGTCCACCGGGTCGGCATGCTGCTGGGCGTGCTGCTCCAGCGCCGCCCTGGCGTCATCGAACGATACGCCCTCGGCGATGGTCACATCGTCGTCAAGGTGGTGTGCTGTGACCGTCGCGTCCCAGTCGGCGTCGGAGCGCCCGGACCCCTTGTATTTCCCGACATACCCATATGGTCGCGTGGCGCCCACGAGCCGATACGTCCACAGAGCCGGACTCTTGCGCTCCCACTTACCCGTCATATCGTTTCATCACATTCCCTCAACAGACAGACGCCCTAGCCGTGCCGGTGATAATCCTTGTGGCACTCGTACCACGCCGGGTCCTTGGCGCGCAGGCGCAACCATTCGGCGTCGAGGCACTCCTGGCCGCGCACCCGCCCTGGTCGCGGTGGGCGCTCGCCGCAGGTCGCGCACGGGAAGTCGTCGCCGATGGCGGGTTCGGCTGGCGTATAGGCGTCGCGATCGTCAATGAAACCGCCTTGCCCGTTCACTGACCCGCCTCGCTTTGATGGTGTCCCTTGCCTCGGGCAGCGGCTCGGCGTTTTTTGGAAGCTCTCGTTAGCGCTCTCAGAAACCTCTCCGAGTAGGGTATCGTGTCGTCCCATTGGTGACCACATGCTCGGCAGGACACAGGAAAGTAGACCCACCCCTCTGAGTCGATTAATCCTTCCAGTGAGGTCTGGCCGCAGTAGTGACATATCAGGCGAGAGAGGGGAACCATCCCCTCCCGTGGCGCACGGAAGGCTAGCCGTGGCGGGGTAAAGCGTGCGGGTCTCCGGGCGCGATCTAGTGTGCGCCATGGTTGGTTGCGTGCCCATGGCGCCTGTGCCTTGCTCAAATAATAGACGTAGCGTGTCCAATCCTCACGGACAGCATCGTGCTCGTCACGTACAACGCCCTCGGCGAGCAAGTTGAGATCACATACGGAGGTGATTTTGCCGCCTGTCCGCACCAGAACGTAGAGTGCTCTAGTGTCTGTGTGCTCAACCAACTCCCACTAGGAGGCTTTCGCCATCCCCCTTTCGTCAGTAGTCATCGCTCCCCCTCGCGCTCCTGTCGCCGCGAGTCCGCCGCGAGCTGGTCGAGCCGCTCTTTAATGAGTTGCCGTAGCGCGATCGTTGGCGGCACTAGCCGCTGGCGCGCTACTTCTTTCACGGCGGGCTCCAGGTCACGGGGTAGCCGGACCGTGACCTGCCATGTCTTGTCATCTATGGGCATCTCTAACACTCCCACTGCATTCATTCTGCATACCTCCTTAGTCTACTACGTGCTATCCACCCATACTGTACCACTATCCACCATCTTAAACAATGTAATAGATTGACACAGACTCTACGGGATGCTATACTACAGGGGTAGGGAGCAGATAGCTCCCATAAATACAAATGCCCGGTGATCGTCGTTCACACGATCACCGGGCGGTAGGTACAGGAGAAGAGCCATGCAGAACCACCCCATACCCAGCTCCCAGTCTACGGCCAAACGCGCGACGGCGGCCAGCACTTACAAGCCGTCCGTGAAGCTCACAGCGCACCGGGGCTGGTACCGCGTTCAATCGGGATCTAACCCCAGCGTCTACTACGAGACCTCAGCTAACTCGTGTTCGTGTCCCGCGCGGAAGCCTTGTAAACATCAGCGGTACGTCCGGGCGTTGAACGTGGCCTTCTTCGTCAAGAAGGAGGCCGAGGCCCCGGTGGTCGTGCCCATGACGGCCGGTGCCCCCAGTGGCATCGTGCGGCCCGTCATGACCACGCCTCCCGTCGTCGCCACCCTCGACGCCGAGACCGACGCCGCCGAGGCCAGGCTCACCCACGCGCGTCGGGCGCTGCACGACGCCGACGCGCGCGACGATAGCTATGCGGTCCTGTGGTGCCAGGTGGACGGCTTGGAGCGTGAAGTGGCGGCCTTGCACTACGCGTTAATGCGGGTAGCGTAGACGATGCGCAGCACACCAGCTATCACCATGGCCTCCGCATCCTGTGATGCGGGGGCGGCCGCCGAGATCGCCGCCGAGCGCCCTACCTATCGCTATGCCGGCGAGGGCCGGTTTCTTCCCAATAACCAAGCTGCGATAGAGGAATGCGCCGCCTGGAATACTTTTGCTGACCGTTGGAATGCCAGGACGGTCGCCGGGAGCCTACGCCAATGACCACCCCACAGCTAGCGCCACCGGCACCCTCGGCGCCCTACACGCCGTCCTGGATGCGCTATGTCTACGACGACATCGCCTACATGACCCATAACGGACGCCTCATCGCGTGGGCGTCCGTCGCGACACCAGCCCAGGAGACACGTATTGACGCTATCTTTCAGCGCCTCGTCACGCACACGACCCAGCAAGGAGTATGAGTTATGACTGACCACACCGACCACGCTACAAACAGCACACGCACGTCGGCCCCAAAAGAGCGCCCATGGGAGAGCGGCATCCGCCGCAGCCGGGACACGATTGAGGTTTTGATCCCTCATGTGCATGACAGCCCTACCAGCGGCAACCCGATCCACGTTGAGGCCGATGTGTTGTATCAGGCGATTGAGGTTCTGCAAGTTCTCGTGCTCACGCTCGACCCGCTAAAAGACGACGGCGCCGATTTGGGCGCGCAGTATCGGCTGCGGATTGCGACGCGGCAGCTCACGACGCGGCTGGAAGAAGCGGTACTCGCGGACGTGGACACGGCCTATGGCGACCCATGCCGCGCCTTCCTCGCGGAACTCACGGGCTGCGATGAGATGGACGACGGCGCCGGACGGAGCGCGCATCATGGGTACCTTTGATCGCCTGATAGCCCGCACAGCGGGTAGGAGCGCATCATGAACACCAGCACGCCGACCGTGCCGCCGATGTCACGCGCCGAAGTCAACCGGCGCATGGTGGCCGGCGAGCTCACCCCCACCGCCGCGCGGGACGCGACCATCGACTTGTACCGCGCAGACCCCGCCGCGGCGGCGCGTCTCGTTGCCCCCGACGAAGAGAGAGGCGCGTCATGGGACGCCACCGCTCCCGATCTCTCTCCCAAGGTGGAGCGGCGACCGCGAGCGACCAGGCCGGTGTCGCGTCGCCTGTCCGACGTACTTGATGACTCAGGCCCCGCCGTTGTATCTGACGACCCAGACCCTACCGTCACGACGCTCGGTGCATACCTTGTGGCGGCGCGTGAGGAGAAAGGCTTAACCCGCACGCAACTGGGGAACGCGCTCGGTATCCAGTCTGGCGTCGTCAAAGCGTATGAGGAGGACGCGCGTCGCCCGTCGCCTTTTATGGCGCCGCGCCTAGCTGAGGCCCTGACCGTTGACCCAGACCTCCTGCGTGCGCTCGTCGAGGCGCAGGAGCGCCCGCGCGCCACGTCACGCAAGGGCACACGCCGCGCGGCGACCTCCACGCGTAAGGCTACGGGTAAGACGAGGGGCAAGGCCGCGTCGCCACGGACAACAGCGACCAGGAAGGGTGTGCGGACCGTGCCCAACCGGATCACGCCGGCAACGGCCACCATCACCACACCCGCAGCGGCGCCCGAACCGCTAGCCCTACACCCCTCACTGCCTCGCCTCGCCTGGCAGGACGCGCGCTACCGCATCGTCCAGTTACGCGAGAGCGCCCCAACCTCCTCTAACGATGATGATGAGGACGGTAGAGGGACGCGCCCCTACGTGATCGAGCGTGAGGACGGCCACGACGCGTTAGGGGCCACGCGCTGGCAACAGATCGGCGCGGGGGACGAGGGCGCGTGGATGCGCGCGACGCAGCACCTGATGGGCGTCCTGGCCGAGGGCGGGCACGAGAGCATAGGGCGCGTGGGAGAGGTGGGGCATGCGTGAGAGCCTCACCACGTACAGGCGTGCGCCGTGGGCACGCGGGCCGCCCTCCCCTCACAATCCATGAAGCCCCGCGTCACCGCATGCATGCCCCGCTTACAGCACCAATGATTCACTGGAGGAGTTTTCACGACCATGAGTACGACACATACCGCACAACTGACACCCAACTTCGTGCTAGCGCAAGACACCGCGCAAGTGGTGGCTGACCTCGCCGAGGATGATAACCCCGACTTGACCGCGCCTCATGCGCCGCTGCGCCCACAGCGCCCTATGCACTATAAATGGGAGTCGAGGTTGGAGCCGGGGATCGTGTGCACCGATGTGGTTTCGGTCGAGCGTGCGGTCCTGCGCGCTGCCGTGACTATCTTGCGCCGCGTGATTGGTGAGCATCCCGTGTGGGCCATCGAGACGGCCGACGTGTATGACGGCTATAAGGAGCTTAAGTTGCCCCTGGAGGCAACGGCGTATCTCCTGAAAGCCTTCGCCGCGCATCGGGGGAAGGTGGCACCCCACAGAGACACCACGGAGACAAGCGCGGCGCTCGACGCCGCCCCGCTGCTCGACCTGCCGTTTGATAGCGTGGAGCGCGTGCTTGTCGCACTCTCGGGTGTTCTAAACGGGTATATCGACGGCACCGATGATACGCTGGGCAATTACCAGCGGGCCGCCAGCGTGGCGCATACGATCACAGATCTCACCGAGGCCATGGCCTCGTACGAGCGTGACGTGCTGATCCCACGCGCGCAGGCCGGGGAGGGGTACAGCCCAGCGGCGTGGGCTAAAGAGCAACAGACGGCACAGGACACGACCGGCGTGCTCCACGAGACCGTCGCCCCGGCAAGCTAGCCTTGCCCGTTGTCCCATGCGTATCTCAGGGCCGTTCGCATCACGCGAACGGCCCGTCGCGTTGAGGACGTGCTAGACTCGTTGTAGGAGGGGGTAGGTGATGGTGAGGGTCCCTGTGAAGAGTCATCAGGTCGGGCGCGCGACACTGGATACCGGCGTCGTCACGACCGCCTACCGCGCCGTCGCGGAGCTTGCGTGCAGCGTGTGCGGCCGACCTATCGCGCCCGGCATGCTCTTCTCACGCCGGACCCGCCGCACACCCTTGCACGCATCCATACAGACGACGGGTGCGATGACGACCGAGCCCATCTGTGTCACCTGCCGCCCGCTTCGCCTGGAGGGTATTGACGCGGGTCTGTAGCCGGTTAAGGCTCCAGCTACCATGCGCGTCCCTCGTGATGTTAGGGCGTGGTACACTAGCGGCGATGATGGACAACCTAGACAACCTAGACACTGGACACGCCGGCGCTGGTGTGTCTAACGACGCCGGCCTGGCCGTCGATGAGGCCGCGGCGCACGCCGGCGTGTCCGATCGCACGATCAGGCGTGCCTTGAAAGCGCGTGGCGGTCATCCCGGTCATTTGCCATCCTGGCGCGTCAAAGGTCCGCGTGGCTCCGAGTACCGCATCAGCTTGGCCACGCTCGATGAGTGGATGGGCCGGCGTGATGCCCTCGACAGTGACACCGCCAACACTGGACAGCCAAGCACGCTAGACAGCCAGGCACGCCTAGTACGCGGGGCAAGCCTGGCAAGCCTGGCAGACACGAGCGTCCAGTCTGCCGCCGTGCAGACCATCGTGGAGCAGCTTGTCGCCCCGTTGGTCGACCACCTCGACCGGACACAGCGTGAGTTAGGCGCAGTGCGCGAAGAGCTAGGCCGTGAGCGCCACCGTGCCGAGGTCGCCGAGCAGGAGGCGGCGGAACTGCGCCGGGCCAGGCGACAGGTGCCGTGGTGGCTCAGGTTGTTTAGAGGACTATGACGCCTCGCCTACGCTTTGTCGCGCGCCCTCATCGTTTCTCGCAAAAGTGGGCTGTGTATGATGACTTACGCGGCTACGTTGTCAGTGAGGGTAACAACGCCCCCATGGCTAAGTTCATCGCAAACACTCACGAGGCGACCTGGCGTGAGCGGTGTGACCGTTGGCAGCAGGCCGAACACCGAGACAGCACACCCTAAGCGGCCGGCTCCGCGCGGGGCCACGTAGGGCGAGCGGCCCACGGTGAGTAGCTCCAAAACACACCGCAGACCGCCCGCACCTTTAGCATGCCACATGGGACGTGCGGGTAGACCGTTTATCGGGGGCATGCATCGCTAGTGGCGGCTCCCCGCACCCGCGCGTGCGGGCGCGAGGCCAGGTGATGAATTAATTCATCACCTGGCAACAGTGGCTCCCCGCGCGTGCGGGCGCGAGTGCCAGATAGTGAATTAATTCACTATCTGGCAACGGCGGCTTCCCGCGCGTGCGGGCGCGAGGATTATTAATATTAATAACATGTTGTTTCACGGGGCGGCTCCCCGCGCGTGCGGGCGCGAGAACAGTAGTGACAATGTAACCGCTGTTTTTGAGAGTGGCTCCCCGCGCGTGCGGGCGCGAGGCCTTAAAACGGTTCGTAACAAGAACCGTTTTGGGCGGCTCCCCGCGCGTGCGGGCGCGAGGGTGTGACTCACACCTTTTTTTTCCTCCTGCTCGGCGGCTCCCCGCGCGTGCGGGCGCGAGGTCTACGAGGTCTATTGTTGACACTCCCACCCCTAAAGGAGTGGGATTCTCGCATGTAGCCCCCACCTGATGTGGGTATTCATGGAGCTGCTGGCCCGCCCTTTCGAGCGTGTCAGTTGTCCTTTTGACCAGGACAAGCGGAGTGCCATGCACCGCTCCCCATCGAACGAACATCGCCATTACAACGATGCCCCTCTGAAGCACGACGGGGAAGGACCGTTGCCGGTCTCCAGATAGCGGATCACCTCATACCGCTATCCACGCTAGGGAAGCCCGGAACATCCGGGGGAACAGCGACCCGGAACATCCGGCGCTATCCTCCTAAGTATACTATACTGTCGTTGATGGATACAAGCTATCGACGGGAGCGGACATCGGTCACGCTCATCAACTATCACTTCGTGTGGATACCCGTGCGCCGCAAAGCGCTCCTTGTTGGCGCGGTGGGGGAACGTGCGCGGGCGCTGATTGACGCACAGGTCGAGGCGTTAGGGTGCCACCTGCTGGCGCTGGAAGTGATGCCCGATCATGTCCACCTTTTTCTGAACGCCCCGCCGAATATCGCGCCGGATCAACTAATGTACCGCATCAAGGGGCAATCATCGCGCGTCCTACGCCAGGAGTTTCCGCACCTGCTCAGGCTCCCAAGCTTCTGGACAAGGAGCTACTATTGCGGGACGGCCGGCGATGTGTCGAATGACACGATCAAGCGGTACATCGCGGAGCAACGGACGCGCTGACGCGCTCTATGGACGCCCATTCATCCCACGGCTAAAACCGTGGGCTTTCTGGTCGAGGATTGGTAACGATGTAACCAATAGGGTAACGGCGACTCCCCGTGGGCGCGGGCGCGCGGCGACCTGTGCCACGACGGCGCACGACGGGCGGCCGCGTCGGGGGGTGCGTAGCAGTTCTATTCTTTTCCCCAGTAGTCGGCGGTTGCGGCCATGGCGCTGATACGATAGGGCAGGTGTTGCGCAAGGCGGGTACCGCCTGAGAAACGAGTAGCCGCCCGATAAGAGCGGCAGAGGATCGCCACCTCCCGATCGCGGAAAGCCGCCCCATCACCGTCTGTGGAGCAATCGTACGCTTTCCTTCTGCCGGCGACGACTGTGCTGCTGGGAAAAAGAAAGAGGCGTTACGCCGATTCGCCGACGGTGACGTGCTCGCCAGCGGGGGGCGTGTCAATAGAGATCGGCGTGGCAGCGGTAGCCACGGTAGCCACGGCCACGGTTTGCCGCCTCTGCGCGCGTCCGACCAGACGCCGCAAGGCGCGCTGCTTGTACCACGGGAGCGCGCGCACCAGGGCGGGCCGCGCGTGCAGGCCGTTGAGGATCATCCAGCCCTCGGGCAGTTGCTGGATCTCCTCGGGCGTCAGCAGCGGCCGCCCGATCTCGCCCTTGCCGTAGCCGCCCTGACCGACGAGCACCTGGCCGCGCTGTCGCCCCGCGTTGGCGCTCTTGCCGATCACCGTGGCCGTCCCGAGCCGGCTACTCACCCACGCCGCGTCTTCCT
>JAABUJ010001409.1_pt1 | contig 35732 bp, 36 predicted proteins | sample 5559131 | NCBI WGS metagenome assembly JAABUJ01 (sample SAMN10711875, study PRJNA513366) | rock metagenome | isolation source: Antarctica rocks | place: Antarctica: Victoria Land, Mt New Zealand nord | collected 2016-01-07 | reverse complement strand
GTGTGTGGGAGCAAAAGGCTCGTGGAAGTACGGCGTATATGCTGCTACGCTCCCTTTGCCACCCCGAGCGGCGGAAATGCGGGTACTTGACATGTGGCTCAGAACCTTAACTTGTAGGCAATACCCTAATACTACAACGTTACTTGTCCCCTAAGGCCAATACGGTTTAGTTAAGCCAGAATGGGTGACTCGACAGGGCCTGCATTGGCGGCGATTTACGCTCAACGGCGCTGATCCGCTGGGCGCTCCGCTACCTACGGAGCCCTTAACTAAACCGTATTGCCCCTAAGGCCGTGCTAGCGACTTGGAAGCAGGCTTGCGACCGCTCAGTTTAGCGGCAGATTGCCAGCTTCTTACGGTCACTACAGGTGATTCTAGCGAAGTAACGTTGTAGTACTAAGCAGCATGCTTTATGCACTCACATCCCGACGGGCGAGCGTGGTGAGCAGTCCGACGCTCACCGCCCAGGCCACCACGTGCATCATCATCAGCGACAGGATCATCGCCACTGGCGCGCTCTGGAGAGTGAGCGGGTCCCAGAACGAAAGCATCAGCACCACGGTCGCGATGATGCGGAAGAGCCGCACCGGACGCCGCGCGACCAGGCCGATCAGGGCGAAGACGAGCGCGGCCCCCATGGCCCCAACCACCGACCCTGTGACGACTGGCCCCACCGTCAGCGGATGCATTCCACCCGGCGTCGGGATAGCAAGGGTGCGGGAAATGAATCCCAGCGCCGAAGCGGCGACGTAGATGATGGCGTTGATGACCACCGCGCCAAGAGCGGCGAGCAGCGTCACCACCGGCAGCCGTCTCCAGGCGATTCCCTCGTTATGACTGCCCCTCGTGCCTCTGGTCGTTCCCGTGGTCATTCCCACGCCCTGCATTTCTGTCTGCATCGTCCTCATTACCTCCTTGGAGAGAGCTCTGTGTGTATCGAGCCAGAACTGTGCTCGATTCACTTACCAGCATAGGCGTTGGCCGCACGGCGCCACCAGGGTAGGACGGGGGGAAAACGCGGCGACCATCGTCGTGGCGCGTCTGGGTGAAAAGTACCGATACCACCGGGTGAAAAGGACCGGCGGCAGGCATCTACAGATGCCAGGGCATAGAATCGGTCGCCGGCCGCATCTGCGATCCGCCTCCAGACCGATCCGGTCACAGCGGCCATCCGTGATGCTGGTACCTGTAGGGAGCGTCCTGCTCATGCAACTCAAGTGCGACGGGGCGATGACGCCGGCGGACGTGGGGCGCGACACGGCGACGGTCGGCGCGGGGGTGGAGGAGGCGCTACGCCCGCTCGTGTCCCGCGGGTACGTCGCGCGGGACGGTGGGCCCGACGGCGCCAGCGTCCGCCTGACCGGGGAAGGCGAACGCGCCCTGTCGGCGCTCTGGCCCATCGTCGAGCGTACCGAGGAGCGGGTCCTCGCTGGCTTCTCCGACGACGAACGCGCACGGTTGCGTGACTTCTTGGCGCGTATCCGGGCCAATTACGGCCAGAGCGCGCCGCCACGCGACGCGTGACACGCTTCGTCCGTCGCGTGTTGGAGGCTCTCCCGACCTTTTGGTGAACCGACATGGCCGTTTCGCGAACGCCAGCAAGCGTCAACGGGCGTGCAAGGAGGCGGGATCAGCTAACGTGGTCCCTCGTAGTCTCGGGGTGGCTGGCTGTTAGTATACGGCGGCGCGGGCAACGGGCGCCCGGTCAGAAACGCCCGCACGGCGGCCAGATACGGCCCGGGTGTGTCTTGATAGGCATTGTGTCCGGCACCGCGCAGATACACGAGCCACGCGTGCGGCAGCGTGCGCCGGTAGTCCATGGCGGAGGACCACGAGAGATAGTCGCAGGACCCCTTGATGATGAGGGCGGCCGCCCGCTGCTTGGCGAGGGCGGGCCAGTAATCGGCATGCGCCAGGCTGCCTGCCGATTGGGGGTATTGGTTGGCGTAGAACCCCAGGCCGTGCAGCGCCGGACCAGAGGGCGCGCCCCGGCAATGTAACGCGGGTCTGGTCAGGTTGTAGACGACGTCGAACCGCGCGTCCATCTCCCCGTCGCCGACAAAGGCGTGGGCGGCGCGGGGGTTCACCTGCAGCAGCGCGTAGGCCAGCAGCGCACGCGGCTGGAGCACTGTGGCGTACAGATGCAGTTGCTGCGCGGCGGTGAGGCGTCTGTTCAGGCTCGCCCCGCGCGCGGTGGGTGAGAGGTCGCCCGGGGAGGAGAGCACCATCTTGGCGACATGTCGGCCGTGGGTGGCCAGATAGGCGGCCGCGAGTTCACCGCCATAGGAGTGCCCGATCAGGATGATCCGCGCGGCGCCGATCCGGCGGCGGATGGCCGCGAGGTCGGCCACGTCGCGGGCGAGGGTGTAGCCCCGCGGGTCAGCGAGCCGCGACGAGCGGCCGGAGCCGACCTCGTCGTAGACATAGACGTCGAACCCGTCGCGCGTCAGTTGCCCGAAGTAGCGCGCGTCGCCCCGCAGGTCGGGCACACCGGGACCCCCATGGAGGAAGATCACCGGCGTGGCGCGGGGGTGGCCTTGCGCGGGCAGCCGCGCGAAGGCGATCCGTGAGCCGGTCGGTAGGTCCCAGACCCGTTGCCCGACCACGGGCGCGGGCGGTACGCGCGGGTCGTCGAGCGGGCGCAGGGCGGTCACAGTGAAGGCCCCAACGACCGCCAGAGCGCTCACGGCGCCGATGGCGCGGACGCGCCGCCGACGGTCGTCTGGGACCCCGCGCGTCACGATGAGCAGTCCGAGGACGGTCATCGCACCGCACGCGGCGAGCCCGGCGAGCAGGAAGAGCGCGGGCACCGCCGTCGCCGTGGCCGCGGCGAGCAGTGCGATGAGGCCCACAGCGACCCCGATCAGCACGACGAGGAGGCTCAGGAGTGCGTCGCGCACGCGTCGTCCCGACCCGGTATGCGCGACTCCGTCAGCACGACGCGCGCGTCTCATGGTTGTGTCCCTTCTATTCCGTCAATGATCAGGCGGTCGCGATCTTCGCATCCCAGTCAATGTGGTGGTCGAACAGCCAGGACAGGGCTTGCATGGCCTTCGGGCGCGCCTACCTCTTCATGATACCGGGCAGCAGGAGACCACACAGGCAGGTGGCCAGCGTGACGACGTCTTCGGCCGCCAGGGCAACGCCTTGGCCAGAGGAGGGCGCGACGGCGTGCGCTGCGTCGCCGATGGCGGTCGTTGTTGTCCATCTCTCCATCCTTATCAGTACCTGTGTCGTCTCCATTGGTCAGGGGGTCTGGGGCTAGAACACGAACGGGATGAAGCGGCGGGTCCGGCGCATGTACACGCGGTAGGGCTCCCCCAACCTGGCGCTCAGGAGTTGCTCTTCGACCCTCACCCGGTAGAGATGCCCGGCTACGCTGCTCAGCAGCGCCACCCCTATGCTCGCCCCGTTCGTCAACGCCAGCCCGACCCCCAGCGCTGTCAGCAGCGTGCCGCTATAGGCCGGGTGGCGGATGTAGCGATAGAGGCCCGTCTGGACCACCGCCTGAGCGGGGCGCACCGCCACCGCACGCGTGAAGGATCGCCCTAACGACCACATGGCATAGCGGCGGACCGTCACCCCCGCGAACATGAGCGTCACGCCCACAAAGAATAGCGTCGACCGATGCCAGGTGAGGGTGGCGCCAGGGAGCAGCCAGGCCAGCGCGCCGGCCAGGACGACTCCGCCCCACAGGCTCGTCAGCAGCACGAACAGGGAGCCGCGGTCGTGCGTCCGCGTCATCCCGCGCGCCCGCTGGGTCCACGCGCCGATCGATTCGTGGATGATCCAGAGGTAGCACGCCACCCAGAACATATGGGCGTAGCCGGGAATGAAAGGCAGCGGTGTCATGCCCCCACCCTCCTATTCTCTGTCCCGTCCGCGCGTGCCGGCGCGGCGTCCACCGGCGGCGTCGGGCGCAGCAGCACCAGCGGAAACGCCCGGCTGGTCTGGCGTTGGTAGGCGGCGCAGACCGGGTACTGCTCGACAACGCGCTCCCATAGCCGCGCCCGCTCAGTCCCAGCGGCGGTGCGGGCGACCATCGTGTGGGTCGTGCCGCCCCGTTGGATGCGTACGCGTGGGTGCGCCCGCAGGTTCAGGTACCAAGCCGGATGGCATGGGGCGCCCCGCGCCGAGGCGATCAGGACGAGCTCATCGCCGACGGCCAGGTAGCACAGCGGCCAGGTTCGCGCCTGCCCGGTCCGGCGCCCAGTGGTGGTGAGCAGCAGCACGGAACCCCCGCGCAGCGTCCCACCGACACGGCCGCCACTCCAGCGGTACAGCCGACGGTGCAGTGTCCCGATGAGCGTCAACGCGGTCCGCCCGACGGGCACTCCGCTCCGGCCGTCGGTGCGGGTCGGCCCCCATATCCACGGCGCACTCAGCGCCCCGGCGGTACGTCCCATCATCGACGCCAACCCCGGCGCCGCCGTGCCTGCGGCCACTCCATGCATGTTGCTTCCTCCCTCTTCTCCTCAAGATTGGTCCGGCGCGACGCTGTGTGCCGTCCTCCATGAGGATGCCAGGCGACAGGGGGCAACCACGTCTGCCACAGGTCGTGTCCTGATGCGACCGGAGAGGGATGTCGCGGCGAGACGCATCAGCCCCAAGTCTTACGACTAACTCACAACGGACATAACTACCTCCTCACGACGGGAGATGGAAGCGGGCGACGTAGCCCAGTCGCCTGCCGCGACGCCGCGCGTCGCGCAGCCCCGCGGCTTCCGCCCGTCCGCGCAAACGAGCGAAGGGGATCATGTGCGGGTCGGGCAGACCTTCCCCCACGACCAGACGGCCACCCTGCTTCAACACGCGGCGCAGTTCGCACAGGGCGGCGTTCTGATCAGGGACCTCACCCAGCGTGGCGATCAGGTAGGCGGCGTCAAAGGCGCCATCCGCGTAGGGCAAAGCCTGGGCGTCTCCCTGCGTCGGGACGATGTTGGGGAGGCCGCGCTCGCCCGCCCGGCGCATCGTGACGTCAAGCATCTCCTGTTGCACGTCGAAGATGTCGAGCGTGCCGCCGGGGCGCAGTCGGGATGCGACGTCGAGGGCGTAGTAGCCTCTGCCAGGTTCGACCTCCAGCACCCGCTCGCCGGGCCGAGGGTCCAGAAGCTGGCGCAGGCGCTCTCGCGTGACGAACGGGCGCGGAAGCTCCAGAAAGAGGCTCTGTCCGTAGGGGCACGCCGCGGGGTTGCGGCGCGAACACGCGGCGTAGGCTGCGATGATGGCTCCTCCGGTGAGCATGCCCGCGCCCAGGATGACCACCGTTTTTTGTCTACCCATGACACTCATCCTTTGCATACATACTTGACTCTTGACTCTTGGTTTCTCCGTCTGTTCGCTGGGACGGTGGGACGGGTCGGTCGCCAGCCCACGCCTGGGGGCGCGCCCAGGCGTGAGTCTTAGATTGGACTCCAGCCGTGCAGGTGCGTGACCGATTGGCGGTACTCCCACTCGATGGCGTCTTTGAGCACATGCGCCAGCCGCCCACCATGGGTGTGCCCCGCCACCGCGGCGACGCCCCGCCGATCGCCCACCGAGACGACAAAGCCTTTGTCACGGAACGCGAACGTCTCCAGTGGACGGCCCCTCGACTCGGCCAGCAGGTTGTGCGCCACCGTCTCGCCTTCCTCCAGCGCGACCTGCGCCAGCGGCGGCAGGGCGCGCCCCGTCGCGGGGTCAATCACGGCGGCGAGGTCGCCCGCGACGTAGACCTCGGCGTGATCGTGAGCGCGCAGGTAGCCGTCGACCGCCACGCGCCCGTGCTCGAGCGTGGGCAAGCCCGACGCCGCCACCAGCGCCGGCGCCCGCACGCCGCCGGCCCACACGACGACCCGCCCGGTGATGGCCTCGCCCGCCGCCAGCCGCACACCCTCCGGCGTGACCGCGGCAATCGCGGCGTTCGTACGCACCCACACGCCGAGCTTGGACAGGATCCCGCTCGCTTTCTCGCTCAAGCGGGGCGACGCGTCGGCGAGCACGGTGGGTCCCGCCTCGATCAGGATGACGCGCGGCAGGTCGGCGGGGAGGCCACAGCCGCGCGCCAGGGCGGGCAGTTCCTCGGCCAAGGTACCGGCGAGTTCCACGCCCGTGGCGCCGGCCCCGCCGATCACCACCGTGAGCAGGCGCCGCCGCTCCTCCTCGTCGCCGCACTCCGCCGCCATCCGGACGGCCGCGCGCACCGCCGCCCACACCCGCGCGGCGTCGTCGACCGACCACAGGCAGAGAGCGTGCTCACGCAGGCCGGGGATGGTATCGCCGGCCGGCTGGCTGCCCAGGGCCAGTACCAGCCGGGTGTAGGGCAGCGGGCCATCCGCGGTGAGCAGCATGCGCCCGTCCAGGTCGACTCCGCTCACCGTCGTCCGCACGAATGTGACCCGGCGCGCCAGGACACTATCGAGCGGGACGCGCACCGCCGCGTCCGCGCGCGTGCCCGCCGCGACCCGCGGCAACTCGGTCAGGACCTGGTGATAGTCATGCGTGTCGACCAGTGTCACCGCGACGTCCTGCTCCCCCTTTCGCTCCAGGCGCGCGGCCAGGCGCAGGGCGATGTGCAGCCCCGCGTACCCGGCCCCCGCGATGACGATGTGGTTCAGCGCTGTGTTGTCGTCCATCTCTCCTATCCTTTCACAAACGATGTTGTCGTCCATCTCTCCTATCCTTTCATGACCTGTGTTGTTGTCCATCAATCCGCTCCTTCAGGAACAAGGTTCCCTGCCCCCGACCCCGACTGCGACAATGCGCGTCCTTTCACGCCTCCCGTGCCAGGGGGGCCGTTGGCTCGCCTCGCGATGGGGCTCCCTGCGAGCGGCCATCGCGGGAGCGCCGCTGGTAGCCCCACGCCGCCAGGCCGAACACGATGCCCCCGACCAGGAACCAGGGCTCGTAGAGGAACAGGTCGAAGCGGTCGGGGGGGGTCAGCGCCCCCGCGCGCCGGCCCAGCACGAGACCCACGTAGTCCGGGAGAGCCGGAGCGGCATGGATCACGAACAGGGCGGCGACGCCCCACGTCGCGCTCAGTAGTAGCCATCGTGGGAATCGTCGCCCCCACGGCCGCACCAGCGCCAGCGCCAGCGCCGCGGCGCCGAGGCATAGGGGGATCGCGATCACGGCGATCACCAGCAGCGGGGTGTTGCTCCGCAGCGACCATCCGGGTGGAAGACCCATCGTGCCGCCCAGCGCCCAGTAGAGGTGGACGGCGGCAAACGCGATCCCCCACCCGCACGCGGCGTAGCGCGCCCATCCTGCTACTGCTACCTGCGCTCGCCCGATGGAGCGCGCTACCTCTATCTGAGTGGCCATCTCTTCGTCCTTTCTCCTCGTGGTTCCTATACGGCGGTATGTGCCGTCCTCCTCAAGAGTGCCACGCGGCAGGAGGCAACCGCGTCTGCCGTGGGTCGTGGACTGATGCGACCTGAGAGGTATATCTCGGCAGGCCGCGTCACCCGGAAGTCGGACGGCGCGCCCGTGGTGAGCCATCATGGGAGCACCGCGGCCAACGACGCTCGGCCCATGCCGGTGTTCACACGCATCCGATCCTCGTCGCGCGCGACGTGACCATCGTCGAGGTAGACGGTGCGTGCCGTCCGCGCCGCGACCTCCGGGTCATGCGTCACGATCACGACAGTTTGTCCCGTCTCCTCATTGAGGGCGCGCATCAGCGCGATGACCTGCGCCGAGAGCTTGCTGTCCAGCGCGCCCGTCGGCTCGTCCGCGAGCACGATGGCTGGCTCCGTGGCGAGGGCGCGGGCGATGGCCACGCGCTGGCGCTGCCCGCCGGAGAGTTGCGTGGCGCGATGGCCCAGGCGGTCGCCCATGCCCACGCGCTCCAGCGCCTGGCGCGCCCGCTCTTTCTTGTGGTCCATCCCCGCGTAGCCAAGCGGCAGCAGCACGTTCTCCAGCGCCGTGAGCGTGGGTACCAGATTGTGCAGCTGGAAGACAAAGCCGATCTTGTGCGCCCGCAGGTCGGCTAGCTTGTTGCCGTGCAGTTGGCCCGTGTCCACGCCGTCGATGATCACGCGGCCGCTCGTCGGCTGGTCCAGGCAGCCGATCATGTTGAGCAGCGTGCTCTTGCCCGAGCCGGAGCGGCCCATGATGCTCATGAACTCGCCGCGCTCAATCGTCATGGTCACGCCGTCGAGGGCGCGCACATCCTCGTCCCCGACGTGATAGGTCTTGCGCACCTCGCGCAGTTCAACGATAGCCATTGGTTGTTCCTCCCAGTAGTCAGTAGTCAGTAGTCAGTAGTCAGTAGTCAGTAGTCAGTAGTCAGTAGTCAGTAGTCAGTAGTCAGTAGTCAGTAGTCAGTAGTCAGTAGTCAGTAGTCAGTAGTCAGTGGATACGTTGTGGGTAGTCGGTAGACAGTAGCCAGCCGCGCCCTCTGACTACTGGCTACCGACTACTGACTACTCCATACGCAGGGCCTCCACGGGCTTGAGGCGCGCCGCCTGTAGGGCCGGGAAGAAACCCGCGCCCGCGCCCAGGACGGTGGCGAAGAGCAGGGCGCCGATGGCCAGCCGTTCCGTCACCACGAAGATCTGTGTGCCGGTGTGCGCCGTGGCGCTGTTGACGCCGCCGACCAGCAGGCTGCCCAAGCCCAGGCCTAGCAGTCCGCCGACGAGGCCGATTGCGCTCGCCTCACACAGGAACTCGCGCAGCACCTGGCCCGTGCGGGCGCCAATCGCCTTCTTGAGTCCAATCTCCTTGACGCGCTCCGACACGCTCATGGCCATGGTGTTCACCACCGAGAGGGCCCCCACGATCAGGGCGACGAGGGTCGAACCCAGCGCGATCAGGTTGAAGGTGAGGCTGAGTTGCTCAAACTGTTGCTTGGCCTCGCTGGGCGAGAGCACCGTGAGACCGGCGAGGTCGGTGAGGCCGGCGTGCTTGAGGCGCGCGGCCAGGACGTCGCCGCTCACCCCGGCCTTGGGATAGACGGCGAACTCCGAGGCGATCTGATCCGGCTGCACGTTGCCGCGCAGCAGCGGCGGCAGGGCGGCGACGTACAGCTCCTGGGCGTCGCGCAGGCTCATGTACACGGTGGAGTCGGGCGCGGTCATGGTGGTCTGCAAGATAGCCTTGACGACAAACGGCGTGCCGCGTGCCACGAAGACGCCGCCGACATGCAGCTTATACTCGCGGGCGATGCTGGAGCCCACGGCGACGACGACGCGCGCGGTACGCGGCGGGATCGCTCCCTGCGCTGCGGCGAGTCCGAACATCTCACGGTCCGCGACGTTCGGGCCGGAGCCGGTGATCATGGCGGGCAGGCCCAGGCTGACACTGTTGTCCGTCTTGAGGGGCAGGCTCACGGTGGGCGCCACGGCCGCGACGCCAGGCATGTGAGCCAACTCGGGCAGGCGCGCCGTGGACAGGGGCGCGCCGCCCATGGCCGACCCCCCGGCTGACGTGACTGTGACGTGGCTCCCGTAGTAGGTCACCCCGCCCGCCACCAGCAGGTTCATCTTCTCGGCCATGGCGCCCATGACCGTCAGGGCAAAGACGCCGATGACGATGCCCAGCACCGTCAAGCTAGTGCGCGTTTTGCGGCGCAGCATGTTGCGCAGGATGTCGATCATTCTCTCTCTCCTCCTCGTGGGTCCGGCGCGATGATGTGCGCCGTCCTCCATGAGGATGCCAGGCGGCGGAGGGCTCCCGCGTCTGCCGTAAGTCGTGGAATGATGCGACCTGAGAGGTATGTCTCGGAGGGACAGGTCAGCCCAAAGTCGCAGGGCGCGAGCCCGCGGAGCGGCAACCGGCCGCGGTGGCTGCTTATCCCTCTGCTTTGTTACGGCTAGAACTGGAAAGACTGATCCGGGACGTGCGCGCGGCGCTGCGGAGCGAATGGTAGCCTACACCAAGCAGGCCGCCGTGCAACTCTACACCCCGGTCATATCGATGACGGATGAGCGGGTGTTACCGGGGGGACAGCAACGAGAGTGGGTCAAGGTCAATCGGATGTAGCCGGGGCGGCGCGGAATCGGCCGCACAGAAGCTCGGCGCCGAGGCCGCTGACGAGCAACCTTTCCTTGTTGTTGCTGAGCAATTGCTGGGTCCACGTGGTGAAGCCGCCGTCGATGAGCTGGAACTCGACCCCTGCCTCATTGGTGGCGTACACATGGAAGCAGGCGCCGACGTAATACCCGCGGCCGGTCTCGCGGTCGGGGTCGAACGCGCAGGCGACATCGGGATAGTCCGCCTGCACGGGTCTCAGCGCCTGCTCGACGAGGGCGCGCTCCCGCCGACCCTGGTCGAGGTCGGTGACGGCGACGCGCACCCGCTCAATCTGGTAGCCGAGGTGGGCGGCCTCCCGTAGCAGGTGTAGGTAGAAGCCGATCTGTTCGGCGAGGCTCGTCGTCTCGAACTGGAACGATCCTTCGTCGCGGCCGGCCGCACAGAGCCCAAGGAGACGGAAGTGGGGACGCGCGCCCGCGGAGCGGTACGCTTGCCCGCGCACGAGGCGATGCGACGCGCAGAGCTGGACGCGTTCCCGGCTGCGCGGGTCGCGACGGAGGAGGCGCCGACGGCGCGTGGCGCATTCGAGCGCGAGGGCGTTGGTCGAATCCGCCATCACCTCCGTGTTCCGAATCGTCGTCACGACTTTGTTCTGGTCGACCGTCGCAATGGCGGCATTGATACCCAGCGGGCACACAGGCGACAACATGTCTGCGCGTGTCAAGTGGTTATCCTAGGTTCTACCATATTTCGCCCACCCGTTCCAACCCGCAGCGTCCGTCACCGATATGACCGGAATGTGTACCCCTCCTCTGGCGTGGTGTGCCTACCTCCGTTCGGCTTGTCACTGCCAACCATGGAACCTACGGTTCCCAGGGATTGAATCCTTTACGCGCGTTGAATCGGCTGAGATGGGCGGAAGGGCACGGGCTCGGCCCACCGGACCAGCGCCGTCCCGACGACGATGAGCGCGCGCCCGAGGCCGCGGCGCACGGCTCGACGTGTCCGCCCACGGCGCGGCGCGGGCCGCTGCGTCCCCTCGCGCTCCCGTGCGTTCCGCAGCCGCTGCTGCTGCACAACCAGCGCGCCCGGCAGTAGGTCCATGGTCCAGTCCTCCCTCTACTCATCCCTATCAGCCGCTCTCGGCGGTCTCGCTAGTCTACTCGCAGCATCTCCCGTCCAATCGGTAAGTGCGCGACGCGACAGAGGGACCGATCGTGGCGCCAGCCAGAGAGGAGGAGGCGTGTACTCAGTCGCCGGGGCGAATGAGGCGGTGTTCGTAGGCCCAGACCACGGCTTGCACGCGGTCGCGCAGGTCAAGCTTGCTCAAGATGCGGCCCACATGCGTCTTCACGGTGCCCTCGGACAGGTACAGCCGCGCGCCGATCTCGGCGTTGGAGGCGCCGCGCGCCACCTCCAGCAGCACCTCCCGCTCGCGCTCGGTGAGTTCGGCCAGCGCATCGGGGCCGTCGGGTGGCGCCGGCAGCGTGGCGGCGACGTGGTCGAGCAGCCGGCGCGTGGTCGAGGGCGCGATCACCGCGTCGCCGCCGTGTACGGTGCGGATAGCGGCCAGCAGGTCCTCCGGCGGCGCGTCCTTGAGCAGAAACCCGCTCGCCCCCGCGCGCAAGGCGGCGAAGGCGTACTCATCCAGGTCGAACGTCGTCAGCATGATCACTTTGGGCGCCGCGCCCGGTCGGTTCAGCAGCCGCCGCGTCGCCTCCACACCGTCCAGGCCGGGCATACGCACGTCCATCAGCACCACGTCGGCGGGGGTCGTGGCGAGCCGCGCCAGCGCCGCGGCGCCATCTCCAGCCTCACCGACCACGCGCATATCCTCCTGCGCCGCCACGACCATGACGAACCCGGCGCGCACCAGGGCCTGGTCATCGACAAGAAACACCCGGATACTCATACGCGCGCCCCCGTGCCCGCCTCCGCGCGGCGCGGCAGCCGCGCCCGCACCACGAAGCCGCCCTCCGGCCCCGGCCCCGCCGCGACGGAGCCCCCCACGACGGCGAGCCGCTCACGCATGCCAATCAACCCGTGGCCGCCCCCGTCGCTCGCGTGGGACCGTGGCCGCTGTCGCACACCGTGACCGCCAACTCATCATCTGTCCATGTAAATCGGACCGTGGCCGCGGCGGCGGGGCCGGCGTGCTTGAGCGTGTTGGTCAGCGCCTCCTGCACCACTCGATAGGCCGCCAGTTCGGCGGCGGGGCCAAGCGGGCGCGCCGCGCCGGCCTCCGTGTACTGCACGGGCAGGCCCGCGCCGCGCACGCGGTCGAGCAGCTCCGGCAACTCGGCGAGCGTGAGCTGCGGTCCCCAACTATTGCCGTCTTCAGTGGACAGAGGGGCGTCGGGGCGCAGCACGCCGAGCAAACCACGCATGTCGGTCAGCGCTTGCCGGCCCGCCTGCGCGATCGTCGCCAGCACCGCTGCGGCCCGCTCCGGGTCGGTGCGCGCCGCGTACTGGCCGCCCTGGGCCTGGCTGACGATCACGGCCAGCGAGTGCGCGACGACGTCGTGCATCTCGCGCGCGATGCGGGCGCGCTCGTCGCGCACCGCGCGTCGCTCCCGTTCCTCCCGCTCGGCCTCGGCGCGCAGGGCACGCTCTTCGAGGGCGGCGATGTAGGCGAGCTGGACGCGGCGGAACAGGCCCAGGCTCCAGCCCGCGAGCACGACGGCGAGCAAGCTCCCGTACAGTGAGATCAGCGAAACCTTCCCGGCCTGCCCGTCGAGCGCCATATGGGCCGTGATCACGACCGCCCCGACCGCCCCGACCGCGAGGCCGATCGCCGGCGTCGATGTCCGGCCGTAGGCGCAATAGGCGTACAGCGCCAACGGAAAGACCACCACGGAGGGTAGGTTCGCAATGTCGGTGATCACTGCCATCACTAAACACGCCAGGCTCACCGTGGCGAACGAGGTCCATGGCGCCACCCGCCGATACGCGAGCGCGCCATGGGCGACGAGGACGGACAGCCCCACCACGACGGCCAGCCCCGGCGCCAGAGGCCGCGGCGTCCGTGTCGCGCCGACGATGGCGAACAGCGACCACGGCGCGAACAGCACGGCGACCGCGCCCGCGAATAGGCTGTCCCCCGCCAGCGGGCGCGCGCGGAGCCACCGACCGGCTTGCTCCAGCCGGCGGCGCCCCGCCCGCCACCTCACCATATCCATCGACATACGTTCACCATAGAGCCTGCCGCGGTTCTCGTCCAGAGCGGGGAGCCAGACGAACGACATGGCCCTGGTTGTCCAGGCCGGTCGCGACGTGGTAGGCTCTGGCTATACTGCGATAACGGGTCCATCAATGACAGGAGGGGCGGCGCTGTGTCACTGTCGCGACCGGATCGGGGCCTACACGTCGACGTGGCGCGCCTCTGGAGCACGCTGGAAGAGTACGCCCGCTACGGGGCGACGGCGGCGGGGGGGGTGAGCCGGCCCGTCTTCTCGCCGCCGGATCTGGAGCTACGCCGGCGGTTTATTGACGACTGCCGCGCGCTTGGACTCGACGTATCCGTCGACGCCGCCGCCAACGTTTTCTGTGCTCGTCCGGGGCGCGATCGCACGCTGCCGCGCATCCTCATCGGCTCGCATCTCGACAGCGTGCCAGACGGCGGCCGCTACGACGGCGCACTGGGCGTCGTGTGCGGCCTCGAGGTGATGCGGACCCTGGTGGACCTGAATCGCGCGACCCGCCACACCATCGAACTGGTGTCGCTGACTGGCGAGGAGGCGACGTCGTTTGGAACATCCACCTTCGGCAGCCGCGCCCTCGCCGGTCGCCTGCCCGACGTATCGGACAACACGCTGCCCGATGGGCGGACGGTGCGGCAGGCCCTGCGCGACGCCGGCGGCGAGTGGGACGATCTAGGGGCCATGCCCTCCGCGCGCGAACCACTCGCTTGCTTCATTGAGGCGCATATCGAGCAAGGGACGCGATTGGAGGCGGCGGGCCGCGCCCTGGCGCCGGTCTCCGGCGTCTGCGGCATCTATCGACACCGCATCGTCTTCCACGGTACACCGGGCCACGCCGGTACCACATCCATGGCTGAGCGCCGCGACGCCCTGCGCGCCGCCGCCCTTTTCATTCTGGCTGTTCCGGCGCTCCCAGCGGCTGTAGCCGCGGCCGACCCCTCCGCCACGGCCACCGTAGGATATCTGGACGTGATCCCGAACAGCCCCAACGTCATACCCGGCCGGGTGACGCTTGTTACCGACCTTCGCTCGGCCGATGCGGCGTTGCTGGCCGCGCTATCCGAGAGCGCCGTCGCGGAGGCGCGCCGGGCCGCGCGAGACACGGGGACGGAGGTGGAGATGACCACGATGCTGGACCAGGCGCCGGTCACCTTCGACGCGCGCGTGCGCGCGGCGCTGGGGGCTGTGCTGGAAGATCTCGGCGAGGGGAGCGCGGAACTCGCCAGCCAGGCCGGCCACGACGCGGTACATCTCGGGGCGCTGGCGCCCGCGGGCATGCTCTTCGTCCGCTGCCGTGGCGGCGTGAGCCACAACCCCGACGAGTCGGTCCAGCCTGCCGACGCGGCGCTGGCGGCGGACGCGCTGCTCCGCGCCGTGCTGGCGGTCGACGCCTCGCCGGATTTCGACACTCCGGGAGGTCTCTTGCCATGAAGATGGTTTACTCCACGATTGTAATGGTGGGCGCCGCTGGCCTGCGACTAAAGTCGCATGGCAAACAAGCGGCGACTTTAGTCGCTCGTAGGCGCCACGCCAGAGACACTTTAGTGTCCGTGGTTTGCCATGCGACTTTAGTCGCAGGCCGATGAAGACAGCGCCAGGGGAGGGTGACTCGGCTATGCTGCATGTCGATAGCGCGCGCGCGACGCGTGTCCTCCTGCCCGATGTCGTCGTCACGCCCACGACGACGCACGCCGGCTACGGGCTGGTAATCGCCGAGGATGGACGCTCGTTGGGCCTGCTCCCACGCGCGGAGGCGGCGGCCCTGGCCGTACCGATCGACCGCCTGCCGCGCCGCGCCCTGCTCGCCGGCTTCGTCAACGCGCACAGCCACGTCTTCCAACGGCGGCTGCGCGGCCGCACCCATCGTGGCGTCGCGGACCATGATTCCTTCTGGACATGGCGCGACCAGATGTACGCGGAGGCGTCGACGCTCGATCCCGCTAGCCTCTACGAGATCGCGCGCGCCTGCTACCGCGAGATGCTCGGCGCGGGCTACACGGCGGTCGGCGAGTTCCACTATGTACATCACACGCCCGGCGGGGAGCCGTACGCCAATCCGTTGGCCCTTTCGGAGGCGATCGTGGCGGCAGCAACGGACGCCGGTATCCGCCTCACGCTGCTGCCCGTCGCCTACGCGCAAGCCAGCTTCGGCCGCGCGCCGGAACCGTTCCAGCGACGCTTCTGCTTCCCCACCGTCAACGGGTACCTGCGCTTCGTCGACGACCTGCGCGCGCTGGTGGCCGGCGACCCGCGCCACACCATCGGCGTCGCGCCCCACTCAGTGCGAGCCGTCCCGGGGGACTGGCTCGCCGCGATCGCGGACTATGCCCGTGAGCAGGGCATGGTCGCGCACATCCATGTATCCGAACAAACGAGGGAAGTGGAGGAAACCATACAATACCACGGCCTTACACCCGTCGAACTCGTGGCCGCGCACGGCCTGCTGGGTCCGGCGACCACCCTGATCCACGCCACCCATGCGACGGGCGGGGACTGCGCGCTCATCGCGGCCGCAGGGGGGCGCGTGTGCGTCTGCCCGACAACCGAAGGGGACCTGGGCGACGGCATCGCTCCCTACGCGGCGTTCGTCGAGCGGGGCATCGCGTTGGCGATTGGGTCGGATGGGCAGACGCGCATCGACCCACTGGAAGAATTGCGCTGGGCCGAGTTCTCGGCGCGCATGCGCTACCAGCGCCGCCGCGTGCTGACGCCGGATCGGGCGTCACCGAGCGCCCTGCTGCTGGCCGCCGGGACCAATGGGGGGGCGCGCAGTCTGGGTCTACCCGCCGGGACGCTCGATCCGGGGCAGTGGGCCGACGTGATCGCGGTAGACCTGGACCACGTCGCCTTGCGCGGGGCCGATCCCGCCGACCTACCCGACGCCCTCGTGTTCGGGGCAAGCGCCGATGTCGTGACGGATGTGTGGGTGGGCGGACGCCAGGTCGTCGAGAATCGCTAGTGACGCCATGCTGGCGCCACGCGGCCTGACCTTAACTGGAATGGAGAGGGGACATAGTGATGGACGAGCACATCGTTCTGGATGGGCAGGCGCTTAGTGTGCCAGAGGTCGTAGCGGTCGCGCGCGGTCGCGCGGGGGTCGCACTGGGGGATGACGCGCGCCTGCGCATGCAGGCCGCGCGGGCGGTCGTCGAGGCGGCCGTCGCGCTCGGTGAACCCGCCTACGGCGTGAACACTGGCTTCGGTGAGTTGAGCCGCGTCCGTATCCCTACCGAGGATGTAGTCACCCTGCAACGCAACCTCTTGATGAGTCACGCCGCCGGCGTGGGGGAGCCGCTCCCCGAGGAAGTGGTGCGGGCCATGCTCCTGTTGCTAGCGGCCTCGTTATCCCGCGGCTACTCGGGTGTGCGCCCCCTCGTGGTCGAAGCCCTCGTCGATCTCCTCAACCAGGGGGTGTCGCCGGTCGTGCCGTCGAAAGGCTCGCTCGGAGCGAGCGGCGACCTCGCGCCGTTGGCGCACATCGGCCTCGTGCTTATCGGCCTGGGCGAGGCGACCATCGGCGGCGAGCGGCTGCCGGGACGCGTGGCGCTGGAACGAGCCGGCCGCGCGCCGCTGGAGTTGGCCGCGAAAGAGGGACTCGCCCTGATCAACGGCACGCACCTGATGGCGGCGGTGGGCGCGCTGGCCATCCACGACGCGCGCGTCATCGTCGAAAGCGCCGAAGTCGCCGCGGCCATGTCACTGGAAGCGCTGCGCGGGACGGACGTCCCCTTCGACGCGCGCATCCAGGCGGCGCGCCGGCAGGACGGGCAGGCGGCCACGGCGGCCCATGTACGCGCCCTGCTCGCGGGGAGCGCGATCATCCCCAGCCACCGTGAGGCCGATCCGCGCGTACAGGACCCCTACTCGTTGCGCTGCGTGCCGCAGGTCATCGGGGCCGTGCGCGACACCATCGACCACTGCGCGCGCGTCATCGGCGCGGAGCTCGGCGCCGTCACGGACAATCCCCTGTGTTTCCCCGACGACGGCGTGATCCTCTCCGGCGGCAACTTCCACGGCCAGCCCGTGGCGCTGGCGCTCGACATCCTGGCCATCGCCCTGGCCGAACTCGCCGCCTTCGGCGAACGCCGCATCTACCTGCTACTGGACGACCGCGAACCCGAGCAAGACCGGCTGCCCCCCTTCCTGGCCCGCGAGCCCGGCCTCAACTCGGGCTACATGATCGCGCAATACGTGGCCGCCGCCCTCGTCGCGGAAAACGCCGTGCTGGCGACGCCGGCGGGATTGCACTCCGTGCCGACCTCGGCGGGGATGGAGGATTTCGTCAGCATGGGGGCGACGGCGGCCCTAAAAGCGCGTACGATCGTGCAAAACGCCGCGCACGTCGTCGCGATTGAGTTGCTCTGCGCGGCCCAAGGGATGGAGTACCGGCGCCCCCTGCGCGCGGGTCAGGGCGTGGAAGAAGCGGTGCGCCGCGTGCGCGCCATCGTGCCGCCGCTGGAACGGGATCGCCCGCTGCACGCGGACATCACGGCGCTGGCGCGCTCCGTCCACGAGGGGCGCTTCGTCCTATGACGTTGTCCGGCTTTTAACGCTTGGCGCACGGTCTCGTGGGAGACTGCCTTGACATGCCCGAGCGCGACGACACGGTCGGTGAGCAGGCGCAGGCTCCAGCGCGCCCGTCCGTCTGGCGCCGCACCGCAGGTGAGCGCGATCAGGCGCGCCTCGACCGCTGTGTGTTTAAAGAGACTAAAACGAGGTGCGGTCCACGTTGTTATAAACCCGCGCGCATGTCGCATCACTGACGCCGTAACAAAGAATTGCATATTCAGAAAGTGTGACTGATCCGCGCCGATAGCCGAGTTTCATGCCAAAGATTTCCCGCGGCACATCCGCATTCACCGTTACCGGTCCAACAACATACGCTCCCGGCCTATCCGCCACGAACCCTTCATTCATCACGACTTCGGTATTGAAAGGTGCCGCTATGCGATAGCCATCAACTTTTGATACTTGATAAGTAGCTTGCGGATTATGCGGCGGCCACCCATTGCCGATGATATAGTTTTCATTCAGCATAATGCCTTCATCTTTTCGCTGGATATGCTCCGGTAAACCGCGAGGAAATGTCACTGAGCGCATAATGAGAGGAGAGCGTCTCGTGTCGCCTGTATAAAATTTAGTCGGCATGTCATATTCGGCGCCAACTGGATAGCGACGCCGGGCGAGCCACCACAGTGTTCCTAACAATTCGTTTGTTGTGTGGCGAGTTATCGGATCATAAACGTGCTCCATGCTGTTTCTTAATTGATTGTTTGCCACCAGTTGGTCAAGCGCAGGGGCTGTTAAGAGTGCTGCTCCGGTTAATGCAAGTGGAAGTAGTCCACGCGTAACAGCTTTTCGTGTAGTCTCTTTCAGCCATGATTGTAGTAAGAGATCAATTTTGGTCGTATGGCTCCCATAGAGGGGGTGCAATACGCGGAGGCGTGCAGTGCTTATTCGGCATCCTGTGCAGGGCTGGTCCAACGCACGCGAATACCAGTTGGCGCCACCACAATGAACGCATCGAGATCCGCCTGGTGGGACGCGAGTAGTTCACGCAGCCAATCAATCTTATCGGTGGCAGCAGTGTCGAGGGGGAGGCGGAAATAGATAACGCCGGCGTGGGGCAGCTGCTGGTTAAAGATTAACTCGCCGAAATCCCGATCATTCGTGACGAGGATACGACCCTCAGTCTGGGCGAGGTTGAGTACCTCACGGTCATCGAGGCTACGCGTATAATCCTGGACGATGGTCGTTACATCGTGCCCCTCGCTGGTCAGAAAGGCGGCAAGCTGATATTCGACATTCTCATCGAGCAGGAACTTCAAAGTGTGGGTTGGTAGGCTGTCGTGGCTTTATCCTGCTGTTCTACGAGATGTTCGGCATAGGCAAGGCACGCCTTTACATCATCTATGGTGAGGCGGGGATAGTCCAGAAACAATTCCTGCACATCAGGGTTGGCGGCGAGTTTGGCCAGCACCAACTCAACCGATATTCGCGTGCCTTTCACCACGGGCTTGCCGACCAGGATCTGTGGGTCCTGCACGATGCGCTCTTGATAGGTTGGTGTACGTTGTTCAGTCGCCATCTCTTTGCTCCTTGTGCCCATATTATTGCACATCACTCGGGCCACGTCGTCGTTTGGTTTGTCATGGGAGGCTGATTGGGGCTTGACAAGGAGTAGGGGGGACCCTACGGGCAGCAAACGACCTGACAGACAAAGTGCTGGCAACGACTCGTGACTCCACTCCGGTTAGACCAGGAAATGTGTGGGGGGATCCGCCATGGTGAGGATGGGCCGGTCGACGGCGAACGGCGCGATGTCGTACGCCGTCGCCCCGTCGATAGCCAACTCGCTCAGGATGCGCCCGATGATCGACGCGAACTTGAACGCGTGGCCGGCGCCAAGGGCGAGGGAGATATGCGGATACACCGGCAGCGTATCGATCACAAAATCGCGGTCCGGGGTCAACGTATATAGGCAGGTTTTGCTGTAGAGCGGCGGACCATCGATGCCCGGCAATATGCGCCGCGCGAACGCCGTCGTGCGCGCCAGCGTCTCGGGGTTGGGATCGAACGTACGCGTTTCCAGCGTAACTTGGCGGCCGCCGACGTCCTGCGCCACCTTGACGCCGCCCTCCTCGCCGTAGACGGGCAAGCCATAGAACGAGGGATCATCCATCCAGATCCACTCGGGAAAACGGGCCGGCGCGAACTCGCTCAACCGCGACGAGGTGTAGTAGGTGACCTGCTCCTGCGTCATAGTCAGCGGGAGCCGCAACCCCAGGGGCACGAGCAGGCCGTTGATCCAGGCGTCGACCGTGAGGACAAGGGCGCGGCAACGATATACCCCCCGTGAGGTGGACACCTCCACACCGTCAGCGCGCGCGGTGACGGCGGTCACGGGCGCGTTCGCGAGGATGGTCGCGCCGTGGCGACGCGCCAAGCGGATGTGCAGCGCATTGCTCTTGCGCGCGGGGACGATACCGCCCTCGGCTTGGTAGACCCCCACGACATCGTTCGCAAGACGAAACTGCGGCCAACGGCGCGTATCTCGTCCGCGTCGAGCCGCTCGTAAGGGACCCCTTGCGCGTCCATGCTCTCCGTATAGTCAGACATCGGGATGGCGGCGTCACGCGGCCAGAGGTCCAGGCCGCCGCTGATCACGAGCAGACGTTCGTCACCGTCCTCTTCGACCGCGCGCCACGCCGCGTAGGCGTCGCGGGCCAATTCGACGTAGGCCGGCGTATGATAGGAGAGCCGGATGATGCGCGAGTGGTCCTCCGACGCGCCATTGTCGTGGCCCAACGCGAATTGCTCCAGGCCCAGCACCTCGGCGCCGGCACGGCGCGCCAACCAGTACGCGGCGCCGCTGCCCAGACCGCCCAACCCGATCACGATATACTCGAACTCGCGCTTCGTCGGTGTCACCGTCATCCTCGTTTCCGCGTACGCTCGCTAGCCTAGCCGGCGGCTTCTATCCAATCCGCCGCCGGCGCACGGTCTCGGACGGATGGTCCGTGCCGACCGGCTCGGATGGGGCAGCGGCCGGAACAGCTTGGGTTGGCACGAACCGCCACTCGACCTTCCCGCCGAGCGCGACGGCGAGCCGCTGGATGGTGGACAGCTTCGGGTCAACCTCCGCCGCCTCCAAACGGTCCACCGCAGCCTGGGATGTCCCCATGCGCCCGGCCACGGCCCGCTGGCTCAGGCCAAGCCTTCGACGGGCATCAACGAGCGCGTCGAGCAAGTCGCTGTTCTGCTGGTATGCCTCGACGAGGAGCGCGAAGTCCGGATTGGTCGCCGAGCGCTCCGTCACCATCCGTGCAAGATCATCCTCGGCTGAGAACATCCCCGAATCTCCTATGTGATAGTAGTCCCGCCCTATGTGTGTGACACCATGCATGATATCACGGTCGCACCCGGCCCGCCCGCGTGTGCGACCCAACGCGGCCTTGCTCATCCGGGATCGTCCCCCGCGCCCGCTTCCCCGGCCAACCCGTGCGTGATGGCGTAAACGACCGCCTGGGCGCGGTCGCGCAGGCCAGCCTTGCTGAAGATGTTGTTAATATGCGTCTTGACCGTGGCCTCGGTGACCACGAGGCGCGCGGCGATCTCGTGGTTGTTGTGCCCCTGTGCAATAAGTCGCAACACCTCCGCCTCACGCGGCGTGAGGTCATCGGGCAGGGGTGCGGTGGTGCGTGGCGGCGGAGCGCCGTGCCTCTGCCCGACAGCGGCGCGGATCACGCGCCCCTGCACTGCGGGGTCGAGCAGCGCCTCGCCAGCATGGACGGTGTGGATGGCTTGCTGGATCTCCCGCGCCCCCGCCCCCTTGGTCAGGTAGCCCAGCGCGCCGGCCTCGAGCGCGCCGAAGATGGACGCGTCGTCGGCATAGGTGGTCAGGACGACCACGCGCGTGGCTGGGAAAGCGTGGGTGATGCGCTGCGTCGCCGCGATCCCATCCAGGCGCGGTATGCGCAGGTCCATCAAGACGACGTCCGGTCCCCGCTCGCCCACCAGGCGCACGGCCTCCTCCCCATCCGCAGCGGCGCCAACCACCGTGATGCCCGGACTCAGGCTGAGGATCAGCGCCAGTCCCTCACGCACCACGGTCTGGTCGTCGGCGACGAGCACGCCGATGGGGCGCTCCCCGTCCTGGCCCTGATCGTGGCCGTCGGTCAGAGCGGCAGGCATAGCCGCACCCGGAAGCCCGTCGGGGTGGGGCCAGCCTCAAGCCGACCGTGCGCGAGTTCAGCGCGCTCACGCATCCCGTTCAGGCCGTTGCCGCTGCCGGGGAGCGGCGACGGCCGGGGCACGCCCCAGTTCTCCACCGTCAGTTCGGTCTCCCGCGCGCCGTACTGCAGGCGGATGGCGACCGAGGCGGCCACGGCATGCTTGCGCACATTGGTCAGCGCCTCCTGCGTCGTGCGATACACGGACAGACGTGCCTCGGGGGACAGCGCGACGGGTGCGCCCACGACGGTGAGGCGGCAGGGCGCGCCGGTGTCGCGCTCGAAGGCGGCGGCGAGGTGCGGCAGTTCGTCCGGCGTCGCCGCGCAACGCGCCGACCGCCCGCTTCGTCTCCTCCAACCCCTCGCGGGCCAAGCCGCTCGCGCGCTCCAGAGCGGCGAGGGCCGCCGGGTCGCCGGGACGTTGCTCTACCAGCAGGCGTATGCCTTCCAGTTGGACGGCGAGCGCCGAGAGCGTGTGGGCCAGGATGTCGTGGATCTCGCGGGCGAGGCGGGCGCGCTCGTCGAAGGCGGCCGCGCGCACTCGCGCGTCGCGCCCGGCCGTCACTTCTCGCAGCAGCGCCTCGGTCGTCCGCTTCTCCTCCTGCAAGCGGCGATAGCTCGCCGCGGCCAGGTAGGCGAAGGCGAGGCCCATGGCCGACGAGACCAGGCTGCCGAGGTTGAGCGCCCGCGCCGTGGCGAGAGTGGCTGCCTCGTAGCCAAGGCCGGCGGCGAGCGCCAGGACCGGCCCCAGCGGCGCAGCGAGTCGGCTGGCTTGGATGATGGCGACGACGGACACCAGGGGCGCCGCCGCGCCCTGGACGAGGGCCTGTAGCGCCAGGCCACAGAGCGCCCAGAGCCCAATCGCGGTGGCGAGCGAGCGGCCGGCGCGCGGCCGCCGGAGGGCGAGGGGGAACGTGACGGCGAAGGTGAGCGCGGCAAGCCAGGCGAGGGCCGCGCGCGGCGCCCCCAGCGCCGGCGCCGCGTGGGCGACCCCGAGCACGACGATGAGGTCGAGGGCGAGGGCGACCTCCCAGGACGCTGCGGGTGGAAGGAGCACGGCGCCGCGCCCGGCGGTAGGCCCCTCGGACGGGGCGCGTCGCGGGACGCGATCGACAGAGAAAGCGGGCCATCTCATGGGACACACTCCACGACGCGGTGGATGGGACACGGGCCGTGCCACGAAGACCCACGCCGCCGTGCTGACGCCATGTCGCCGACCGGCGTGGCACGACGGGAGCGCGCGCGGCCGCCGCAGCCGCCGTGGCGGATGATGGGTGTGCGGGGTGTGGCGGTCATGGTCCCTGTCCTTCCGGTTGGTTCAGCGGGGTGTCTCTCTCACTCACTGTATCCCGTCTCAGCGCGACGCGCCAAGCCGGTGGCGGCGCGGCGGTCGGGGCGCCATGCATGTTGGGGTCGGTCACCTCTCCCGGCGAGGGCGAGACCCATGGCGACCGTCGTCATGCGGCACACCTGATCCGCGACCAGCAGGCCAGGTGCGCCCGCGTCGGGCCTGGCCTGCTGGTCGCGCCGCACGCGCCACCGCGCGGCGGCGCATGGGCCGAGACCTAGCTCCGCGGCGACACCCGTCCCGTCCTGGTCACTAAGCGCGCCGCGAGGACGATCGTCCAGAGGGCCGACACGAGGACTGCCGCGCGCTCGAAGAGGCCGGCTGGCCCCGTGTGCTTCGTCGTCACCTGGAAGGCGATGAGGGCCGCCCAGAAGAGGAGCCCGCTGGCCACTGAATAGGCCGCCCAGCCGCGCCAGTGGGGGACGCGGACGAAGCGCGCGGCGAGCAGGAAGGCGCAGAGCGGGAAGGCGGTGAAGGTTAAGCTATCGCCGAGGAGATGGAGCGTGCCGGACGGGACGAGGCCGTCGAGGAGCAGACCCAGCGCGATGACACCCTGGAGGAGCGGCGCCCAGAAGGCGGCGGCGCCGCGCGCGAGGACCGCGCGCAGGCCGAGCGCGAACAGGCCGATGAGCAGGCCGAAGACGATGAAATCGGCGCGCTGGACGCCGCCACCGGGGCCGAGGCCGAGGTCGCTCACCGCTTGGCGCCAAGCGTCGTAGCCGGGGCGGGTGGCGCCCTCGATCAGGAACGTGCCGATGAAGAGCATCGGGCCGGCCAGCCCACACCCCAGCAGCAGCCGCTGGGCGCTGGACTCTGATGCGGCGCCGGGCCAAGGCAGCCGCCTGGATGTGGACACGGACGTGGACGTGGACGTGGACATGATGACCTTCCTTCCTTTGTCTGCTACTTCGATGATGGATGCGGCGCCCTAATCAGGCGTCCGTGACGGTCTAGTGCAGGATTAAGGAGCTTTCTTTGCATGCTGACGCACAACCGACTACGGTCGACCGGTCGCATAGCTTTGCCCGCTGCAAACAGACCGCCTTAAGACGACACTAGGGGACCAGGCCGCTGCGCGCGGCTGGGGCGGCCAGGGCATCCAGGCGCCACCCGACCAGGGCCGCGGCCCGCACGATCACGCTCACCGTGCGGCCCAGATAGAGCCCGAGCGCCAGGGCGATCGACGCGTCCAACGCCGTGGCGGAGAGACCGTGGCCGCCGCGTATGAGCAGAGCGAACACGGCCACGCGCAGCACGAGCAGACCCAGGAGCACGGCTGCGTAGCGCCAGCCGCCCCGCTGATAGACCTGCCCGTCCGTGCCCCGCCAGACGCGCACCACCGGGCCGCTCACGACCCCGGCGATGATCCCGACGAGCGCGCCGCCGACGGTGGCGAGGGCGACCGCCGTGTTGGCCCAATCGACGTGTGTCGCGGCGAGGTAGAGGCCGGCGGCGAGGGGGAGAACTAGGTCGCGCAGCGTGACCACGCGTCGTGCGAGCAGGCGGTAGATCACGTAGACGATGGCCCCCAGTACCAGCAACAGGGGGACCGCGGAATCGGTCAGGTGCAACATCGTTCTGTCCTTTCGACATCTCTCCAGCCGTCAGGTGCGGCGGTCGGGGGCTAGACCCGGGGGAGACCGGATCGCGTGGCCGCGTCCCTCTGTCTCTATGTCCAGTGTAGGCGGCGGGGAGCGGCGGCACATCGGCCCGTGGGTGGAAAAGTGGGTGGAATGTTCGCCGTGCAACGCTCCACCCACGGGTGGAGGGGCACGAACGAGGCGGGGCCAACTCACCTCGCCGGCACGCCCGCTCCCGCACGGACGCGCGGGCAGCACCCCCTGTGGCGCGTTGGCGATTCTTTCCGTTCTCCTTTTGCCAGCGATGCGTCTTGTCGCCGCCGATGAGCAGGATCGTCGCACGTCGCGGGTCGCAGGCAAAGAGGATGCCTATCCGTGAGGCGCACCTGCGGTCGGGTAGCCGATTTGACGTGGACGCGTGGTTTCTGCCAGAATGCACCTAACGTTTCGCGCTGGGAAGTAGTGGCGCCGGCGCGACGCGCTTCATACAATGGTTTCATTAACGGTCATAAGGGTTTAGATACGAGGGGGTTACCATGACGCAGCGCAGGTCTCCATCGCGGCACGTCACGCATCGCTTGTTCCTGTCATCGGCTATGACGCTCCTCGTGGCCGTTATGCTCACGGGGTCGGCGATGGCCACGAGCCTCCACAGCCCGCGTCGCGGCGGCACGATCGTCGCGACCTGGGAAACGACCCTGACCACGGTCGACCCCGCTTACATTTACGGCGTACAGGATTGGCCGCAGGGCCACGCCCTCTTCGATGGGCTACTCGGCTTCGACACCAGCACGAATCTGGTTCCACATATAGCCACGAGTGTCCCGCGCGCCACGAACGACGGCAAGACCTATACCTTCCACCTGAAGCGTGGACTTGTCTTCAGCAACGGCGATCCGATCACGGCGCAGGACGTGGTCTTCTCGTGGGAGCGTATGCTGGCGCCCAAGACAGGGTCGCCGGACACCTACTTGTGGTATGCGCTACAAGGCCAGAGCGCGTTCTCGGCGGGCAAGGCGGCCCACGTCAGCGGCCTCAAGGTGATCAACTCGTCCACGCTCCGGGTGACCTTGACGCAGCCGTATCCCGGCTTCCTCTACGTGCTGGCTACGCCGAGCAGCTTCGTCGTCGACCCCGCCGTGATCCACCGCTATCACGCCGAGAACCGGGACTTCAAGACCAACGCCGTCGGTAGCGGCCCATTCAAGCTCAAAAATTGGATTCCCGGGCAGCGCATGGACCTGGTCCGCAACACGCGCTACTGGGACTCCACCTGGCCGTACGCCGACGCCGTGCGCCTCGACCTCGGCGTCAACGCCAGTGTCGGCGTCCTGCGCATCGAAAAAGGCCAGTCCGACCTGCTGGGCGATGCGATCCCCTCGGCGCAGTTCGCCAGCATCATCCAGAACCCGGCCCTGTCGAAGCTTGTCGCGCATACCCCCGATATCGGCGTGTACATGATCGGGCTCAACACCCGTGTCAAGCCGTTCACCGACGTACGCGTCCGCCGCGCCATCGAATACGCCATCAACAAGCTGCACGCCATCCGTTTTATCAACGGACGCGGCGTCCCGGCGACGGGGATTTTGCCGCCCAATCTGCCCGGCTTCCACGGCGGTATCCCCGAGCAGTACCCGTTTAACCCCACCAAGGCCAAGGCGCTGCTGGCGCAGGCCGGCTATCCCAACGGCTTCAGCACGACGATGGGCGTGCCCGCCGGTGGGTATGAGGCGCGCATGGCCGACGCGGCGATCAGCGACCTCAGCCAAATCGGCGTCAAAGTCACCGTGAAACCTGTGGTGTCCGAAGGCTCGGCGATCCCAACTATACCTATGCTCGCCTACCACTGGATCCTGGACTACCCCGACCCGGCCGATTTCGTGGACGGCTTCACGTCATGCGCGGCGGCGACGCCGCAAGGCTCCAATGTGTCGTTCTACTGCAACCCCCACCTTGATGCGCTGGCCAACACCGCACGGGGGATGCCGTTCGGGCCGGCGCGCGTGGCCGCCTACAACCACATCAACACGCTGTACATGGCCGACGCTCCCTCCGTCCCGGTCTTCAACGATGTCCTCTACTATATGCACTCGACGCGGCTACAGGGCTACTACATTTCGCCGGCATGGTTCCCCTTCACGCTCGAACAGTATTGGCTGTCGCGCTAACGCGCGGAGATGAGCGTTATCAATCCACTACCCGTGGCGGAGCCGGGACCGCCGGCGCCGGCGCCGCTGAACCCGGACGCCGCGGCCAGCAACCGGAGCCGGCCCGCCGGCTACTGGGGCGGCGCCTGGCGGCGGCTGCGCCGCGACAAGCTCGCGCTGTGCGGCGCCGCGCTCGTGCTGGCGCTCGTCGCGGTGGCGCTCCTGGCACCGCTCATCGCGCCCTACCCGCCCGCCTTCGAGGACCCCAACGGCCTCACCACCATCGGCGCGCCCCTGCCGCCGAGTCCGGGACATTGGCTGGGGACCGACCCCAACGGGCGTGATGTGTTGAGCCGCATCATGTACGGTACCCAAATCTCGCTCCTGGTAGGCGTGCTCGGCAATGGCGTGGCCGGCCTGATCGGGCTGCTGCTCGGCTCGCTGGCCGGATACTTCCGCGGCTGGGTCGACACGGCGATCAGCCGCGTCGTCGACGTGTTCCTGGCTTTTCCGGTCTACCTGCTGGCCCTGGCCCTGGCCGGCGTCCTGACCCCCAGCGTCACGACCACGATCGCCATCATCGTCATCGTCTACTGGACGGCGACGGCGCGCATCATCCGCGGGCAGGTGCTCTCGCTGCGTGAGCGCGACTTCGTGGAAGCGGCGCGGTCGCTCGGCCAGCGCGAGATCGTCATTATGTTCCGCCACATCTATCCGCACCTGCTGTCCACGATGGTCATCTACACCTCGCTCAATATCGCTACGACGGTGATCTTCGAGGCGGGGTTGAGCTACCTCGGTGTCGGTGTGCCCCACGGGACGCCCAGCTGGGGCGCCATGATCAGCGACAACCAGCAGGCGCTGACCACGGCGCCCTGGCTCGTCTTTTGTCCGAGCGCGGCGATCGTGGTCACGGTGCTGGGCTTCAACCTCGTCGGCGATGGGCTGCGCGACGCCCTCGACCCCTATAAGGCGGCGTAGCATGATCCGCTATCTCATCAATCGCTCTTTATGGCTGCTGATCGAGCTGATTGGCGTCTCGTTGATCACCTTCGTGCTGGCCTTCCTGGTTCCGGCCGATCCGGCCCGCATGTATGCCGGTCCGCACGCCAGCATCGCCACGGTCGCCAACATCCGCCATCAACTGGGTCTCGATCGGCCGCTGTGGGTGCAGTATCTAACGTACCTATGGAATTTGCTACACCTCAACCTGGGGATGTCCTACGAGTTGCATATGCCCGTGCTGCAAGCCATCGTGCAACGCGTCCCCGCGACGGCGGAGTTGGCCCTGGCGGGCGTCTTTTTCGAACTGCTGATCGGCGTCCCGATCGGGCTGCTGGCGGCGCTGTCGCCGCGCGGGACTGTCGACCGCCTCGGCATGGCGCTGACCCTGGTGGGTGTCTCCACGCCGTCATTCGTCGTCTGCTACGCCCTGATCTACGGCGTCTGGTTCAAGCTGGGCCTATTCCAGAGCGGCGGCTACGGCGACCCGCTGCCGCAGTACCTGTTCCTGCCGGCCTTCGCGCTGGGCCTCTCCGGCGCCGCGTTCTACGCCCGCCTGCTGCGCAACAACCTGCAAGACATCCTGCACACCGAGTACGTGCGCGTGGGCCGCGCCAAGGGGCTGCCCGCCTACAAGGTGCTGTTGCGCCATGCGCTGCCCAACGCGATGAACGCGCTGCTCACGCAACTCGGGCTCGACATCGGCTTCTTTCTCTCCGGCGTGTTGCTGGTCGAGGTGCCATTCAGTTGGCCGGGGATCGGGCGGCAGGCCTGGGAAGCGATCACCAACCTGGATATCCCCCTGGTGCTCGGCACCGTGCTGTTCGGCGCCGTGACCATCCTGGTCGCTAATATCGTGGTCGACATCGCCTACGCCTTCCTCGACCCGCGCGTGCGCTACGGTTAAAGGAGTACAGCAATGACTGACAAGATTAACCCAATCTCAGCGTTCCCAAAGTGCTACATGGATGACCTGTGCGTCACGCATAGCATGTCAATCTTCCAGTGGATCGACCTGGCCGCGACGCTCGGCGTCGACGGCTTGGAGATGTACCCCGGTTTCTTCACCTCGCTCGACCGCGACTACCTCGCCGAGGTCCGCGATGCCTTGCGGCGACACGGATTCGCCATGCCTATGTTGTGCGCCTCGCCCGACTTCACGCAGCCCGACGCGCCGACGCGGCGCGCCGAGGTCGAGCGCCACAAGCGCATGATCGACCTGGCCGCCTTCTTCGACGCCCCCGCCCCGCGCACCTGCCGCGTGCTCTCCGGCCAGCGCCGCCCCGGCTTGTCCGAAGACGCCGGCGTGGCTATGGTCGTGGAGTGCATCGAGGCGCTGCTGCCCTACGCCGCCGCACGCGGCGTGATCCTGGCGTTGGAGAACCATTACAAGGATAACTACTGGACCTACCCCGAGTTCGCGCAGCAGCTACCCGTCTTCCGCCGCATCGTCGAGGCCATCGACTCACCGTGGTTCGGCGTCAACTACGACCCATCCAACGCCATCCTGGCCGGTGAAGACCCGCTGGAGGTCCTGGGCGCGGTGAAACATCGCGTGGTGAGCATGCACGCCAGCGACCGGGGGCTTTTGCCGGGACACACGCTGGATGAGTTGCGCGCGCAAGAGGAAAGCGTCGGCTACGCCGCCATCTTGCGCCACGGCGAAGTCGGAACCGGACTCAACGACTATCCCACGATCTTGCGCACGCTGCGCGGCGCCGGCTTTACCGGGTGGATCTCTATCGAGGACGGCATGAACGGGCTCGACGAAATCCGCCGCTCCGCCGACTACCTGCGCGCGACCCTGGCGCGCATATGAGAGGTCCGATCGTTTCACCTAGCGGGGAAAGACGGAGCCTCCTGTGCGATCCGGGTCGCCAAGCGCCTCGGCCAGGAGGTCGCGCAGTCCCTTGCTATCCGGAATTGGGTGGGCGCGCGCGAGGGGATCGTGGGCCACGACATCGTGTTCGGCGGGAGTCACCTCCCCCAACACGATAGTACAGACATTAGCCAGGGCAGGGACGGCCCGGAGCGCCACGAGGAGGGCGACGGCGCGCCCATCCGCGAGATCCGCATCGACGAGCACGAGCGACGGACGCACCTTGCAGGCGAGAAACAACGCCCGGCGGATCGATGACGCCGGGAGCGGCCAGTGCCCCGCGTGACGCACGACCTCCTGCCGCACGTCAAGGCGCGCGGGACGAGAGCTGACGACGAGAACGACGTGCCGTGTCATGAGCTACTCCCCCGCTGCTACAACTCACTACTATGCGCTGGCTTCTACACCTATCGAAAACCAGCGCATAAAGCGTGCCACTGCTATGCTATCCCGCTGCGTGGCCCCATCGCGAGGGACGCGCGCCGCGTTTTACATAGCCCAGGGTGAGTTGGAGGAAGAATATGTTAACGCTTACCCAACATGTCCCCTCACGATCGTGTACCCGTACGGCAGGATCAGGACGGTGTTGGGGTAGGCCGCGGACACCGGGTACGCCAGAAGCAGGCGCCCATCACTGCGATAGGCGGACACGAACCAGCGGCCTACGCCCGTGACAACGGGCAGGTCGCGGCGCAGCGTAGTGTCGGCGAAGCTCTTGTACAGGGCCAGCGTGCCGCCGGCGCCATCGTCGAGCATCTTGTCTTCCACGGCCGGCTGCAGCAGGACCGCGTCAATCTTGGCATGCGTCGCGCCCAAGCCGGTCAAAGTGACCGTGTGCGCGCCCGCCCCTAGCGCCTGTGGCACGGCCACACTGTCGATCCACAGAAGGTCGGGGTTCGGGGAGACGCCCTGCGCGCCGGCGCCGCCCTCGTCGTCCGTCCCCGCCGCGACGCCATCCGCCCCGACGTTGACGCCAACCGTCCCCGCCGACGCCTGTTGCTTGTCGAACACGATGTAGACCGAGTAACGCCCGCTCACTGGGGCGGTCACGGCGACCGTGTCGCTCGCGCCCGCGGGTAGGTCGACGTACGCGCCCCCGCTCCACAGCGCCTCGCCCGTCCATGCTGAGGCCGGCGTGACGGCCGTGGCGCCGCCTGCTAGCGCGCCCGACTCGGCCTCAATCTTGGCCGCCGTGTCCTGCCTATCGACGTGGCTGTAGGCGAGGTAGGCGCTGGCGACGGGGTCATTGACCGCGTTCATGAGCGCCAGCACACCCTCGATGGTCGACTCGGCGCCCGAGTTACGGTTGATCGTGCCGTCGCTGTTGATACCGTCGTAGACAACGCCGCTGTCGGGCTGATACATGGCGACGCCGGCCGCGTTATTGCCCAAGAACCACGCGGCGGCGAGGCCGGCCAGTTGTCGGTAGACGCGCTTGCCGCTGGCTCGGCCCACGGCGAGCAGGCCGTCGGTCGTCGTTTCGGCCCCGTAGGCGAGTTGCGTCGCGTCATCGAGCGCGGGCAGCAGCCCATTAACCGGGCCGAAGGCGACCTGCTGGTGCGTCTCGAAGAGGTTGGCGTCGCGTTCCGCCGCCGCGACCCAGTCGGCGTGCCCAAGTAAGGGCCCGGCCACGGCGAGACTGTCCGCCATGTGCGCGGCGTAGGCGTGCCAATCGCTCACGGAGCGCGCCCACGGTAACAGCGCCTGCCACGGCCAGTCCCGCAGCGTCCCAACCTGGTAGCCCGCGATACCTGTACCCAACTCCGTCGCCAGCTTGCCGGCCTCGGCGCTCCCCGTCGCCTTGTAGTAGGCGGCGAGTCCGAGCAGCGCCTCGGACGAGGCGTCGGCGCCGTCGCCAATGAGCCACTTGGGTGTCTGATAGCCATGCAGCGTATAGTACTGGCCGTAGTTCGGTCCGACCGCCTCGCCGTCGAGCGCGCCCATCGCCAGGTCCATGCGCGCGGCCAGTGCGTTGGCGAAGGCGGGATCGACTGTTTTGAAGGTCGCGTAGCCCTCGCCCAACGCCCACAGCGAGCGCGCCAACCAGAACGAGGCGCCCGCGTCGGCCGGGTTGGGCGAATCGGGCGGCGTCGGCGTGGGGTTGAGCGTGCCGTCGGGCTGCATCCACAGCACAAAATTGCCGGCGTTGGGACCGCTCGTCGTCTGCATATACATCACGAAGCGCAGCGCGCCACGGGCGTATTGCAGGCTATGGTCGTCGCCGTAGTAGCGATAGTGCGTCAGGTAGGCCACGGCCGCGCGCGCCACGTCGTCGGTGTCGTAGGAGCCCTGCCCATAGGTGTTGGTGATTGGGTGGTAGTCGCCGCCGCCAGTGGGCGTGTAGCTGCCGTCGGCCTTGTTGTAGTTAGCGTAGACCCACCAGGTGTCGATGGGCGTCCCAAGGTCGGTCGTGACGTGGCCGGGAATCGAGGTCGTATAGGGGACCGTCGCGTGCAGGAAATCCAGGTGCGCCAGGTTGACTGGCGCGGCGTAGCCGAGGCTGGCGGGCTGGGTCGCGCCGGCCTTGTGACCGGCGCCCGCTGTTACTATCACGAGGAGCAACGCCAGCGCGGCACCCCAGCGTCCCACCTGTCTGTACAAACGAGCCATCGCGACCGTCCTTCCGGCATCGCGGTCGATGCCATCCCATATTCTTATGTATGGGTTATTCGGGCCGGTCCATGTCGCCGGCGACATTCCTCCGTTATCGCCTGCCGTGCGAGGAGGAACCTTGCGCACAACGTACACCCATGCCAGCCGCGTGTCAAGCCACACCGTTCATAACTCGGGGTCATGTAGTTCTCACTTCATCCTCCTCAACCCATGGCTAACTGGCACCACGGCCGCCGCCCTCGTCTCCACTCAGTGGAAGTGAGAAGACGCTTAATAACCTTTGGTGCTAGTTGAAACCGCCGCTTTTCTCGCGTCCTCGATGCTTTGATCTAGTATTTGTTGCACAGATGCCTGATGGGAGGCCGATGCGGCTATCGAACAGGTCCTGACGACCCTGATTCACCCGTGTGCGCACCATTTGACGCAATACAGAGGCATTGGGGCTACCTCCATCGCATCAAAGGCGTTGGAGAGACTCCCCAACTAGCACCAAAGGTTAATAGAGGTCGAGTTCGCCGCGCACGCGAACGATGCGTTCGAGCAAGTGGAACGCAAACATGCCGGCGCATGGCAGAACGAGCGCGAAGCCGGCCAGGGGCAGCAACTGCGGCGCGAGGTCGGCGATGCTTTTGTGGTACAGCGTGGCGTTTGCCAACGCTTGCATCCCGTAGCCGAGTGGCAGGACGCGCGCCGGGTACCTCAGCCAGCCAGGCAACGCGGTGACTGGATAGTAGACGCCGCCGAGCAGGATTGCGAACGGGTAGACCAGGTTTGAAAGCTGGTTGCCTTTTTTAATGAGCAGACCGATCGCCGCGAAGATGTACCCAAGTCCCCAGAGAGCGGCCAGGAAAAGCGCCAGCGCCACGACGACGGCTGGGAGGTTCGGGTGATAGGTGACACCGAAGGCAATATGCCCGAAGACGAGCGTGATCACCGCGATCAGCGCTGTTTCGACGCCTCCGACAAGCGTAAAGCCGGAGAGCCAGGAAAAGCGCGGGCACGGCGCCAGGAAGAGGCTGACCAGCGTCCCATTGATGCGTTCGCGATCCAGCGTCTCGCTGACGTAGAAGATCGCGTTGAAAACAAAGGCGTTGGCGGCTAGCGCCACGACGACATAGCGTAGCAAGATGGGATGAGCCGTCCCGTAGATAAGGGCGACGGCGATTAACTCGAAGACCGGCCGCAGGAGCCAGATTGCCACGTAGCCCGCGATCCCGCTCGTGCGTAGCCGGTCCATACTCATTGCGCGCCATGTGGCCAAGACGGCTTGCAGCGCGCGTGCGACAGAGGCTAGCCGTGCGCGGTTAGTAGAGATCGAGCGCGCCGGAACGCTTGGCCACATGTTCGACCCTCCATAAACCGATCCAACCGATCAACGCGCAGAGCGCCGCAGTCCCTATGGCAAGCGACAACGGCCGCAGTATGTCGTGCAGTGTCGCTCCGCTAAGGCTGCTTGCACGTAGCGCGTCGACGGCATGGCCGGCTGGAATGATGTCGGAGAGCGCGTGCAATGGACCTGGCAAACGAGAGCGCGGGACCACGAAGCCGGCCAGCAGGTAGATGGGAAGTTGCAGAAAATTGGCAAGTAGGTTGGCGCGTCGCGAGAGGATGAACAGACCCGCGAAGGCGCAGCCAGTCGCCAGCGACGCCACGAGCAGGGCGATGAAGGCCGCCGCCGGCGCCATTGGATCGACGACGCGCAGCTGGGTCCCTGTCACGAGCCCGATGAGGGCGATGACGGCGAAGGACGGCGCCAACCACAACAACGACGCGAGCCCGTAGCCGAGGACAACGGCCGCGCGGCTGGCCGGTGAGAGGAACAGCGCCCCGATCGTGCCCGCGTAGCGCTCGTGCTCGATGGCGTACCCGCTCGACCATATGGTCGAAGACCAGGTGATGATCCCGACCATCCCCACGAGCAAGAAGCCGGAAACAGCGGTCCCGCCGACGCTGCCGCGGCCCGAGGCCGCATACGTGACCTGGTAGGTGACGTAGAGCAGGGCGGGGTAGACGGGGGCGCGTACGATGTCGATGAGGTAGGCGCTACTCGCGGTCGTCTGCGCGCGTGTCGTCGCCAGCAGCGTCGTCCAGACATGTCCGATCGGACCCCGGAAGGTGACGGTCGCCGTAGAGGGCGTCATCAATCCAACGACCTCCCCGCGATAGCCAGGAAGGCGTCTTCCAGTGTCGGCTCGACGACCCGTACTCCGCTGATCATGACTCCCTGGGTGCGCAAGATGGTCAACGTCTCGTCAAGCGTCGCCGCTGTATCCGCACACAAGATCGTCAGCGCGCTGCCCCCCGTCGCGCTGCTTTCCTGACTGACGCCGCGTACGCCGCGTAGGGACGACAGGTGTGCCTCCATGTCCATGTCCAGCCCACGGCTATCGAGAGGCTGCGCCGTTGTGACGACGACGCGGCGCTCACCGGCCACGCGCGCCTTCAACGCGTCCGGCGTACCCTGCGCCACGATCCGCCCTTGGTCGACGATGGCAATCTCACGGCAGAGCTGATCGGCCTCGTTCATGTCGTGTGTCGTGAGCAAGACCGTGTGCGCGGGCGCGAGCGCGGCAACGGCGTGACGAAGATCGACCGCGGCGGCTGGATCGAGCCCAATGGTCGGCTCGTCGAGGATCAGGACCGGCGGATCGTGCAAGAGAGCCTTGGCCAGGTGCAGGCGCTGCTTCATCCCGCGCGAAAAGCCCTCGACGCGCTCCCCCGCGCGGTCGCGCAGGTTGACGAGGTCGAGCATCTCCTCGACCCGTCGCCTGATCGATGCATGCGTCATCCCGTACAGGTTGCCGAAATACACCAGGTTGTCGCGCGCGCTCAATTTCGCGTAGAGGCCACGGTCGCCGCCCAGGACAACCCCTAATTGACGGCGCACCAGGCGCTCGTCACGCACGACGTCATACCCCCCGATCATGGCCGTCCCACGCGTCGGTATGAGCAGGGTGGAGAGCATCTTGATCGTCGTCGTCTTCCCCGCGCCATTGGGTCTGAGCAAACCAAAGATCGTTCCGCGAGGCACGGCGAAGCTCACGTCGTCGGCGGCGATGATGCGGCCGCGCTGACGGGAGAAACGCCGGCCCTTCCAGTACACGCGATGGAGGCGTTGTGCCACGATGGCGTGGTCGCCCTCTCGTCGCGCCACTAGCAGTTTGTCGGAGAGAAGCGGGCTCTCCATCCCGCGCGCGGTGGTACAGTAGGAAGCATGAGTAGAACATTCAAAACCGTGGACTATGAGGCGGCGCTCGACCTGACCGTGCGCTTGGGC
>JAABUJ010001408.1_pt1 | contig 35738 bp, 34 predicted proteins | sample 5559131 | NCBI WGS metagenome assembly JAABUJ01 (sample SAMN10711875, study PRJNA513366) | rock metagenome | isolation source: Antarctica rocks | place: Antarctica: Victoria Land, Mt New Zealand nord | collected 2016-01-07 | reverse complement strand
GAAAATGAGTGATCTAATAATTAAGTTAATAATGTTTATATATAATGCTTGTAAAGCAGACATGTAGTTAAACAAAAAGAATTATGTACAATGTTAATTGAAAATGTTGCAATAGTAGCTGCTGTCAATATAAAGCTGCTTAATAACAGAAGTTAATTAATTCTAATTTAGTTTAAGCTGTCAAGAATAGTCTGATCTGACTCTGTTTAAAACTCAACTCTGCACAGAGTTGAGTCAGGTTGCAAAGTAGAATTTAATGAGTTGAGTTAAGTTCTAAAATCTGAGCCTGACTCAACCTGATGATCACTTTACTTTAATTACTGTTTTTTTTATTTTTTTTTTATTTAAAGCATCAAATCATCTCTTACATTCTTATCTTAACATTCTTATTTTATCAATTCTTCTGCAGTCTTTTTCTTTGCTTACTTTTTTGCTTTATCTTTTTTCATCATCTCAATTTATACATTAAGAACTCTGATGAAATTGATTTTTAAATTTTTATTATTAATAATAAAATTAGTTAAATACTGCTTTCTTTTCTTTATTAATGATTTCATATAATATCTTAAAGAGTTATAAGATCACTTTATCTTATAAATAAATTTTACATTAATTTTCTATCAAAACTCTGTTCTCTTTTTAAGAACATTGTTAGATATATAACTCACAATAGCTGTGCTATTAGTGTGGTGCCACCTTTTAACAGGTTATGAGCCTGAGTTAGTGTGTGATAACTTGCATAAAATGGTGCCTAGGCCACCTCTGCTGGTGGTTTAAGTTCATGGTAAGAGAGTAAGTTCAAAAGGTTATGAGTTTGAACCACTATCTGTGTGCACTCTTTACACCTGTGGGTTGGTTGCGGGCTGATTGCAGGTTAGGAAGAGTGTTAGATATATAACTCATGATAGCTGTGCTATTAGTGTGGTGCCACCTTTTAACAAACATTATATATTAATTACTGTTAGATATATAACTCACAATAGCTATGCTATTAGTGTGATGCCACCTTTTAACAGGTTATGAGCTCAGGTTAGTGCATGATAACTTGCATAAAATGGTGCCTAGGCCACCTCTGCTGGTAATTCAAGTTCATGGTGAGAAAGTAAGTCCAAAAGGTCACAAGTTTGAACTGTCATCTGTGTGCACTCTTTACACCTGTGGGTCAGTTGTGGGCTGATCGCAGGTTAGAGAGAGTGTTAGATATATAACTCATGATAGCTATGCTATTAGTGTGGTGCCACCTTTTAACAATTACTTTTATAGATAGATCTACAGCAGAATAATATTCTTTTTCTTTATTAATTAAGAATTATGTATGACTGCAGAGTCTGCATGAGAAATGATGATGATGATGAAAGTAATGAAAATGATAAGAAAGATGATAGAATGAATGAGAATGATGATGAGAGTAATAAGATGAATGAGAGTGATGATGAGAGTGATGAGAAGAATGATGAAATGAATGAAAGTAACAAGAACTGCAGTTAAAACAGAATTAATAAATATTAAAATGTTAAAGACAGACAAAGAAGACAGTATAACTGTAGATAATGAGTTTAACAGTCAATTAGACTTAAAAGTGAAAGTTATGAAGTTTAATTAATTTATATGATTAATTGAATAATTTGTATAATGATAAAGTATGAAAGATATAGTATTAATATATAAATTTAATGTCTAATTCTTAAGTCTTTGTCACAGCATGAAGTCATAATAATCTATTAAGTTAGATTTAACTAGACTAGTTTCATAGTGTAAATAAAGTGTTAATGATTTTCACATTACAAAAATCACTAACATTTCAGAACTCTGTCTAGGGTCAGATTTATAAAAATCTGATCCACTAAGCCTATCCTAGAAGTGTAAATAATTATTTACACTTTGCAAAAGTTCTCTAATATTCACCATATCAACCTTCCCTCTGTGCGACCATCCAGGCCAGCCTACCTTACATACATGCTCACCAATACAATTTCAATAATGCAGCAGATACCTTAGGTACAGGTAGTTCTTCTTGGAACGTTAAATGGCGTGCCCGTTCGCATGAGCGGTTGCCTTTCGGCATCGGTCGGGACAACAAATTCAAAAATGCACTACAGTAGTGTGTACGGACTTACATACCTTAGTAAAGGCAGGGTCGATTCTGATTACAAAGAGCCTCCGGAGATATTAATTGTATCAGTATCAGATTTCCTTGAAACCATAAGGTAACGACAGTTTCAGCTTCCCAGTTATTATTCTATCATTAGCATATTATTCTTCTTCTCAACATCGGCCACTTCTCAAAGCTCTTCTTTGCGCCCAACTGCCCGTCTTTCTTCATCAGATACTCAGTATCTACAGTGATTACCATATAATCCGTTCCATATAGGTATTTTCATCAACGTCTGTGTGGCTGCCACCACCGCCCCTTGTTGTCCTCCCGTACACATCTCTTATCCTCTACCTATAACGACTCATTCGACAGCAGCAATGGAAGATCGACCCAGGATGTCTCTCATGTCCAGCTTAGGGAAACCACAGCTGCTGACGCCTATCTCACCATCGCTACCTACTTCGATGCCCCCGGTGTGTGAATCAATCCTACAACTCCCGATGACACCACCTGACACCGACGAACAACTCAAATCTGCGCTCAATGCGGCCGACATATCTACTGCCATTCATGTCATCTCGACTGAGAGAACTGCTTTGGCTCACCTTGAGAGACTTTACGACACAAATTCGGTGGCGCAGGAAGGGTTTACTAGCGCTGTCAGTCGCATTTCGAAGGCAATACTAAACGGAGGGAAACTGGTCGTCAGTGGATTGGGTAAGAGTGGGAAAATTGGGGCTAAAGTTGTTGCGACGATGAACAGTTTCGGTATACGGAGCGCCTTTCTGCACCCAACAGAGGCACTTCATGGTGATCTTGGGGTTGTCGGTCCGGTAAGTCAAACTATCTTGTGAACGTGTACCTAATATAGTACACAGCTAATTGAGACCTAGAATGACATCTTCCTTCTTGTTAGCTTTTCTGGACGCACTGCCGAGCTCCTATCCCTCATCAGCCATCTCCCATACAATACGGCCCTGATAGCTCTCACACAACATACCCAGCCCTCCGCCTGTCCTCTTCTAGCCGATCGCATCAATGGCATCCTCCTCCCAGCACCCATCCACGAGCCTGAACAAACCTCCTTCGGCGTCTCAGCCCCAACCACCTCCACAACCGTGGCACTTGCCCTTGGCGACGCTCTCGCCCTCGCTGTAGCGCGCAGATTACACAATCTTCCGGGCAAAGGCCCCACCGAAGTATTCCATAGTTTCCATCCAGGCGGCGCCATCGGCCAGAGAGTCGCGGAGAACGGACCCAAACGTATGGCCGACATCGCAACAACGGTAGACCAAATCCCCATCGTTCGACCGCACGCAAACTCCGAACTTCGAGCACTACACATCATGGTCGAAGCGGTCCGATCCCCAGGCGGCTGGGTCCGAGTACATCCCCGGAAGATGATTGCACCGCGCCAAATCCAGAAACTTCGAGACATGGATTGTCCCGTCAGTCAGCTGGGCGACATCGTCGTCGAGAGGACGGACTGGATTTCTGTCCTGGCGCAGTCGACGGTCGATGAAGCGAGAGAGTGGATCGAGAGAATGCGCGAGGAACCTAGGGGCAGGACCTTTTTGAAACCTGGGACAATACTGGGGATCGTGGATGAAAAAGGGGAGGTCAGCGGTGTCGTGGAGATTGAGGATGTTGTTGGGGAGGAGTGGGGAGATGATGCTTAGAGCCGGATCGGAGTGAAGTGCGTGGATTTGGTGGGGTATACTGGGATCGTTTAGGGTGGGTTGGAGTTCAAGATATGATGAAGTTATGACTGACGAGTTTCAATCTGGGTCGCAATAGATGGGGTTATAGGGCATCCGAATTGATTTAGTGTGATTGATACTATGCTGTTCAAAAAAACTTCGGGGTGGACCCAGAGTATAGTAGTAGACATAGATAATAGAGATCCTTTCACAAGGAGCACCGTAACCCGCTCATCATAATACCAGGTATTGAAGAGGACCATATCCAAACCTCTATTTAGCTTCGTTGCTCCAATGTCAACTATGCCGGATCCGGATCTTTGATTTGATTAGCCCACAATAACGTCCCGCGGGCGTAATCTGATGATCCCAACAGACTTGCTGATGGGAAACAAAATGTGTACAAGTGCCAAGCAGAAAAATCGTTAAAGAGCTCCCCCTCTCTGCCTATCTAGACAGACCCCGAGGAGGACCGAGCAGGGGAACATTCGAGCACACCAAAGCTACGATAAACTTCTGTTCCCCTCCAGGGACCATCTTTCCAGGGGGAAAATTGCATCTTCCTGCCCATTCCCATCTTTCATCAACATATATCAAACCCTCAGCGCCGTGTCTCATCAGCAGAGGTTTGACCCAACTGCCATCTGAGATACTACTACGAGCGTCTCGAGATTATAGGGTTGTGATTATGGGGATATGGGAGAGCTGATTTCTCTCCTGAGATGGCTTGGCTTCCCAGGACGTATCTCTGTTCTATCTGTCTTTCCTTGCGCTGCTCTGATTGAGAAAAAATCATTCTATGCCTTTGGTCTTTGATCTTCCCTCAGTCCGTTTTCAGCTGCTTGGTCTGTCTACACTCATTTCACCAACCATGGAGTACCCAGCTTTCTCTTTGTTAACTTTCACATACTCAACGCTATCAAGCACTCTTGCTTGCCCTTTTCGGACACTGGCACGCAGCGAGGACGCTAGATGTCTTGCTGGACTATCCTACCAGCTTCTTCACCCACAACTTTCTCTATTGCTGCTTCTTCCGGTCAAACAACGACTCCCACGCCACATTCAGAATATTGGCTCTGAATGCGGCCGTGCAGGTGGGCGCCTTCCTCTTCTTCAGCCTTTTTGGCAGATGCATCAGCAATTCAAGTCCCGTCTTTCGGGCATTAACGAGCGCGATCTCTGTTGGTGGGTCGACTTTTCAGACGCCTCAGCCAGATGGTCGAGTTATTGGCAATGCGGCTATCTATGGTCAAATGGAACCAATCGGCAGCTTTTCACATTGGTGGAAACCAAACAGATCAGCAGCACTGGTAAATCCGATTCGAAACTTATGAAGATATAAGCCGGAAGCTACAGCTAAATCAACACCGATCACTACCTCGATGGCTCCCACAAGGGAGGACTTCAACTCCACCATCTACGTGAATCAGACCGGTTCTACATTCACCACCCTCGGCGGCCCCTTCTGGATTGACGCAGGCGAAATCAGGTCTCAAGCAACCGTGACCAGCGTCGTTACCAGCCCGGCTGCTGGTTTCGACGAGGACTACGTTATGGTGACCATCAATGACGGCTACGATATCGACGTCGGGGCCATCAACGCCCCAAGGCAGCCACCATGAAGACCATGAAGCTTTCAACTACAATTGAGTGTCACGACGTCTCCCAACCCGGATCAGTACAGGCGTCCGAACTGCAACTTCTGCCATCTGGACTTTTGCACCACGCAAGGCAATGGGAGAATCATGTCCATGGATGTCACGTCTCGAGCTGGGGTTATAAGGGCTATATAGCGGCCACTCCAGTTGGAGCGCGTTTGCCAATAACTATTCAGGTCCATACTTCTACTCTAGGACTCTCTCCTCCCCAATATCAGTGTTGGGAGCTTGCCATGTGCAGGTCACAAGGCGGTGCCTGATCGAGGGTCATCTTTGGGTGAAATCCATACCTCTTGACGGATTTCTTCGTACGTTCTCTGATCCTGTTGATGAGATATCATTTGTGGGAAAGCCACTCTGTCAGGAATCCAAGCACGCCGAGTGCAGCTGTATTCCAGGAGAGAGATGCCACCTAACAACGAGCAGGTGAGTGAGTGAACGAGACGAAGCGAAACGAAAACGAAACGAAACGAAACATGATGGTCTGGATATATGACGGCCGAGTCAGGCCTCCTCCTACAACATACAACACCTTATTACAGAGCGAAATGACAGATGGCTGTCAGGCATATCAATCGAGTGGATGGGATGGAGGCTGTGTCTGTGCCAAAAGATGCGCCTTGGTTCAGGATATCCGGGGTGGGTGCGCGATTTATCTTACATGTACCTTCCTGAAGTGAGGAGTGAGGCGAAGTCGATCATTTGATTCATTTCTTGCGTCCAGTGGTACAGTACACGTACACGTACACGTACAGTGAGGTACGGTATGCGAACTTAACCCCCACGAGAACTGGCCTGAATGAGGGATGAGGGCGGTGCTGTAAACTGCAAGAACACAAGGGATATCTGTATAATCTTCGAAAATATTAATAGAACCCGTCTACTCTACTTATACGCGCGAACATGGTGATACGACTAAGGAAGTGGAGAACGGAGAAGGCAATCATAGGCCAGAAATGGACAAGCCAAGACGTCGTATTGTCGTTGCATATATATGCGCCGCGTTGCAGCATAGAAGCATAGAAGCATAGAAGCATAGAAGTATAGAAACTTCGATCGCTTGAGGAGGAAGTATTATAGAAGCAATGAAGAAGACCACAGAGAGAAGAAAAGGAAGAAAAGGAAGAAAAGGAGCCGCCGGCAGCGAGCGAAGAAGAAACGGGTGCTGCGGCAAATCCCTCCGTAACTTACCCAAAGCGATCTGCATCACAGGCCTTTACCGACCGCCTTACCTACCCACACCCATATCTTTCAATCCATACCCACATTTCCAATTCTCTTTCCCTCTCCAAATCTCCGTTTACTGTCACATAATAATCTTATCTCTGAAAATCAGAGAAGCCAAGATAAAACACCCTATTTTGGTCGCCTCTACCGGCTCTCGGTGTTCCGCTGTCCAAGGCCGGCACCAGTAGGTGCAAGGCTGGGCTGGGCTTCCTGCATCTGGGCAATTCCCTTTCTCCAGGCGTTGAGTTCACCACCATAGGCGTTCGGTATCCAGCATAATACCCGGAGCGATGTGCATCTAGCCTTCTTCCAATTGAGACTCGATCAGGTCGAATGTCCGTCCATCTGTGAATGAGATTGTTTGTTCATTTCTCTTTGATCTTAGAAGCATCTACCCTACTCTTCTTTCCACGCGCCCGAGCCGATCGTGCTTCGGTCGGCCTGTGCTTGTCCGCTTCCTTCCCGGCGATGTTGATCGATGGAGAGAAGTATGCCTGTGACGCTTGCGTGAGAGGTCATCGGGTCAGCAATTGCCAACATGCCGGTAAGTGTTGCCACACTGCTGAAAGTCATTGATCCGGGTATCATGAAGCAGTGGCTGATGGTAACTACACCAGATCGACCTCTAACACACATCAACAAGAAAGGCCGTCCCGTCTCACAATGCACCCACTGCCGCGGTCTCCGCAAGTCTCGCGCCGCTCATGTAAAGTGCGACTGTGGAGAAAAGTCTCACACCAAGGGCGAGTGCATCTTCGCGGAGAGGACCGACTCGAAAAGTGAGCTCACGTGTCGATGATATCCTTTCCGTGTCTGATCAGTACGCAGTGGACCAATACAGCTGCTGTTGTACCCATGGCGCTCGCTGTACCTGTGCGCTTAAGAGGGACTACTTGGACCCTGTCCCGGAAATGGACCCTCCGGAGAGCTCTCCACCTAGAAGCATCCCCACCCGTAAACCTGGACTTACAACGGCTCGATCGGAGAACTCCATCATGGTCTTCTCGAATGGTCATCACAAGCCAGCACACAAGCACAATGACATGGCACACAAATGTGGCGCTCCGTATAAAATCCCCAGGTCTCATACCATCCATGGACACTCGGATGTCGCCCAACGTTCGATGGACAGCCTCCCGTTGACCACTCTGGGGGATGCACTTCCATCACAGATTCATGACTCAATCATCAGCGCTCAACGTGATGTACGTCTCAGCAAGTCTGAGCATGGTTCGCCACGGCCAAAGTCCAGCTCGACCGTCGAGCGACTCAACAGCTCACTCCCACCACTTGATTTGTCATTGCCCGCCTTGGATAACTTGACCGGCCAACAGAACCTTCGGGTCAACGGTACTGCTGGATTTGACGGCTATTACTCGCCATCTGAATTTGAGCCAATGACCTTCTCGGCTGGCCTTAGCATGCCTCCGGTGGATTGGTCCGCTTTCGACTTACCTCTCGATACGGCATTCTCCGCTTCGTATAGCCAGCCGCCATCATATGCGAGTCTCGACCATAGCAACATCGGTCAGTCGGGTCTGACGACTTCCTCATCGGGCGAGATATCCGAGGTCGAAGATCTGAGACCTTTGGATGGATTCAGCCCGCCTCTCATGGGACAGAATCATTATGCTTCCGAGCCGTCCGAGATTGGAGACGGTGACACATATCGACTAAGTACAACGTCGTCGTATCTAAGTTTTCCACAAGCTTCGATGCTGGCAGCCAACAACCTCGACTCGATCGACATTGACACTTTCCTCAAAGGAACAGCCACCGGAGGCTCTGGTTCCAATCTTGCAACCGTAGAGGCGCCGATGAATCCCGAAATCTTTCCCATGCATGGGTTCACTGTTCGGGACGCTCAAAAGCTGGCTCATGCCGACGTCGATGCTGACTCAAGCGGGGGTGTTTCTCTGCCGGTCACACAGGAGAGCCTCGATCCGTTGTGGGCGGCACCTTTCAATGAAAACGTGTCTTTCGATCAAGCAGAACTGCCAGAAACAGCCTGGACAAGATGACAGTGGTGGAGGGGACATTGGCCTCCGTGTATCTACATTTGGTGTGGGCTTGTGTTGCTGTTTTACGGCCTCTCGGGACAGTCTCATGATTAACGAGGATTCTGTGACTCGCATCAGGGTGTTTAGTACAATAGTACATTTGCATTGATACTGTCCATAACGATAGACCGAATCTACTTTTCCTTTGATCCACGCAAATGCATGCTTCGGGATCTGGTAGTACATGTATGTACTTATATGCACATATAAACTTTGTGGTGCTTGTAGCTTCACCTTTGAGATCACAGTCAGATGAAATGTTTCGATTTTAAAAGCTGTAAACTCAATCGCGGTTGATTATACGCGTACTTGGTCGCATCACGACTGCGAAGCAGCAATAGCGTGATGTGCCTTTGTGGTTGTAAGCTGATCCCTGTAGCTACCTTATAGGGACGGAATCTACCTCAGCTGCAGCTCTCGGATTATCGCGATCACAACGACGTCATACCAACAAGAATACCTGATCTGAGCGACCACAGTACATTCACAACAACAACACTCCGATATAAAAACAGAGACCCAGCGCCACAACTTCTTCCTCTCTTTTCACATTCCTGAAAACCAGCCACACCTACACGTTCGTCGTTGACAAATTACCTTATCCATTACGGTTACACGGCTACAACTACATCAACCCTACCTCACAGCCCCCCCTTCACCCAGAACCAACAAACCAACAACAATCTAACCACCCCTTCTCCAACACTCACGCAACCTCGCAAAAATGACGAGCATCACCTCCTCCTTCGCGTCCCTCATCAACTCCATTCTCGGCCTCATCCAAGGCATCCTCAACACCATCTTCTCCGCCTTCCGCTCCGTCTTCGCCGTCGCTCTTACGTCCGTTGAGGGTGTCCTCGATCTCGTCCGGGGACTGTTTGCTTTCCTGCTGAGTACGTCCGTCCCTTTCACTCACCCTTTTACGCGTTTTTGTTTTGTTTGTTTTGTTTCGGGTTGGTCACCTTTGGGGGCTGGCAGGGACATGGGAAAGGGGAGACTCTTACCCACTCACCCACTCACTCACTTTCGCCTGTTGGCATCGAATTGTCCCGCTGCGGATAGGGCCGGAGGGGAGCACGGGTTTCCTTCTCCGACCCAAACAACGTTTCAGTTCCATTCTTCACCCTCTTCGTTTCTAACTCTCTATAACCTACCTACTACGTACCTACCTCTACTTTACTGACCATCGTCTGTGCTACACCAAACAGGCAACATCGTCATCATCGGCCTCCTCGCCGCCGCCGTCGTCGGCTTCATGATGCTGCAGCAGCGACAGGGCGGCCGGCCCGTTGCGAGCGGGAAGAAGATGTCTTGAGTGTGAACGGGTGCGAGGAATGGCCGGGGAGATCGGAACGTGTCGTCGCGGGATATGTTTGCTCATCTCCAGGCTTGGTGAAACCTTCTTTCCTGGGGTTGCTTTGTGGCTATGCTTTTTCCTTGGCTTGGCTTTATTAGTGCTCTGTGTTTGAGCGTCGCCGTTGCGTTTAGGGTGAGAAGGGAAGGGATGGGGTTGGGTCGGTGGCGTGGATGAGATTGTCATGGTGGATGGGATGATGAGGGCGAGGACGAGCATAGGTGATACCCAGAACATGCTCCATAGCAGATAATAGGGTCGGTGTCGTGTCTGACAGAATCTTCAACCCTAATGCTAACCTGCACCACGCTGATATGGCAATCTGCCAGAGGGTGTGACTTTGAGACTTTCAATTCCCGACTGAGCTCCAGGCTAAGTAGATATCTTAATCAAGGCATTGGCATCAGAGTTGCACTTTCTTGGGGTATCATCTGATAAGAAACAGTGCTAGAGGGATCCGGGCTCGGGATCCAAGTACAGTACGTTGTACGGTATGCAGCTCATATTGTCCGTACCTTAGGGCTTCACCAGCAGTACAACGGTAGTATTGATATGTAGAGCTGCACTGATGAGTCGAATTTCAAATTGTCCTTCTTGCTCGCAGTATGCTTGTTGATAACAGGGGATTGGTCAAGATGGATTGCGTCCCACGCTGAAGCCCCACGACTACGAAGGCCAGTTGGCAACATAGCTCACTCGGGTATAGGTTTGCACCGAGAGACAATTTCTCGCTCAAATAAGTACCTTATTATTGCATTGAATTCCCGCGCTGAACAATCACTTGGTGATCCTCCCATTCTTTCTGTCTCTTCTACTGAAGGCCCCCAGCAATCGACAATTCAATGTCTGGCAAGCCTCAAGGTCCTGAATCTAGATTAAAGAAATACTGTCGTCCGCGCTGCTCTTAGATTTTCACTTGGTGTGGCTAGGTGTGGCTCCAGGCCAGTCACAACAGGTTGTCCATTTTCACCGTCTTCAGCTCTGATTTCTTCAATCTTCTAAAGCGTGGCTGCCATGTCTTTTCTGCGGACATCGATCCCCGAACTCGCAACCGCATTGTCGCGATGCAATTGTTGAGCCTCGGCTTCCCGCGCATCACCACAGCAGCTCTCCATTCAAAGCTGGAAGTGACTCTGCTAGAGTTATCTCAGCAAGCACCCGACTGTAAGGTAGGCAACCTGTACGCTCTGCATACCTTATACGACCGTGTTACGTTCTGACTCGGGTCTACTAAGAGAAATAAAAAGAGCTCTGCCATAGAACCTTCCATTGCTGCCTGAGTCTGAGGTTGAGAACGTCATTTGTGAATATGATATTTGAGTAGATCTCGGACATTCTCAATATCAAAGGTTAATCAAACAGACTGATCAGAGCATCAATGGATTGTGTTGATGACAAAAGATCACATTCACTTGAGACCTCGCTCGTCAGTACTGCCTAAAATCGTGCTCAGATATCTTCTCGATATCCTTTCCTTGTTCTTCACTGAGCCATCAAGATCGTTACCCACCGTGATGAGCTGTATGTAGATATTCATGGAATGACGGAACAGATATGACAATATATGTCTATAAATAATGGCAGACCAGAATGTTGAGCAACCACGACACCTCCTGTTTTCTAGTAGACTATGATGATCAGCGTTCAACCAAAAGTGATCCGTTGTCTGGTTGCCAATTTGACGAAAGGCTTAGTCAGTCGGAAATTCGTCGGACCGGAGACTTAAACAATACTAGGTAGTCAGCTGATCGAGATTAATAATCTCTTTCTAATTTTCCAGGTTTGTGAAAATGAAAGACCGAAACCCCTCTCCACGGCTTCCACAGCCTCCACACATCGCCGTCTCTTTCTTCCGGTCCCGAGTTAACTACGCCGTCCTCCGCTTTCGAGAGGCTTCACCTTCATAGAGCTCTCGAGTCATTCGGTCACATCAACACGACCAAGTTGTTGCCATTGAGGATAATCCCGGCATTGCAGTCGCGTAACGCAGTTGAGATTTCTACCAGTCCGCTGATTCCACCATCCATCTTCATCCACGGCAATGCCCGGCCTTGCTTTCTAAACATCAGACCGCGTGGGTAATGCATTGAACTTCGCCACGATCAGCGAAGCTTCCCTCATTTGGAGGCTCGAACCAATATCGAAAAGGCGCATTCGAACGAAATCGCGTCCGAAATGCCTGCGACGCAGTCGTATCCCTCTCCGACCGCTGCCCAAATGGGCGACGGCGCGCATCCATTCTATACAAGTCAACAACAACAGATGCCGTCGGCCGACGAGCTCCAATTGTCTGCGCAACTGTCGCGTAATGCCGCTCCGAACATGACGGGAAATATATCGGACGGGCAGGAAATGGTGCCTCCCAATCAGCCGGCGCCAGATATGAGACAACAGGTGTCTGCGGAAGAGTTGGCGCAGGGCGGACTCGACCCGAATCATGACCCGAGCTTCGGTGACCCGACTCCGAGAAAGAGGTCGAAGGTCTCGCGCGCTTGCGACGAATGTAGACGGAAGAAGGTGGATACCCTCATCCAGAGTCCACACGTTTTGCGACGCTGACGCGTGACAGATTCGCTGTGATGCAACTTCGGAGTCTGGGGTGGAACAGTGCTCGAATTGTAAGCGGGTCGGATCGCGATGTCAGTTCAGCCGGGTTCCTATGAAGAGAGGTCCAAGTAAAGGGTATGCGGTCATGGTGGCGCGGTCGAGTGACAGATTGCTGATCTAGAGGGCTAGATACATCAAAGAGCTCGCTGATCGATTGAATACGCTGGAAAATCAACTTCCAGTACGGCATCCGGATATACACCACTATGCCCATATGAGCCAAGATGGCACTTCTCCACGAGCTATGAATGAATTCTCTCCACCATCGGATGGAGGCCCATCTAGGAAGAGAACGCAATCAATGTCAGAAGGTCTTCACAACTCTGCATACATTCAAGCTCAGATACAACGATCTGGCGAGAGACCCCCGTCTATCGGAGATTGGTCCGCTCCGGACGCGCCGAGGCACTTACCTCATCCGGGTTCAGCCCTACATGTCCCACAATCGTCGCAATTGGATAGCAACCACATCTCGTCGAACTATCGATCTCAGGTCTCGCCCAACGGCACAGCGCAGTCTCTTTGGAGATACGGCCAGTCCGACCTTGGAAGACGGGAGAGCATCAGCATGGCATTGGAGTCAAAGGACGTCAACCTACCAGACCAAGATCACAACGACAGCCTCTTGGAATGGGACGACGAGATTATTGATGAGTATGGAATAATCTGCTCGGCGAATTCTCCACCCTGCTAATAGAAAAAATCAGATACTATCGCATAATACATCCTACGTATCCACTTCTACCTCATTCGAGAAGTCGATTGCGTTCGCGCTTGCTCGAGTGCCCGGCTGTTTTACGAAGCGCGTTCCTCGAAACACTCTATGCAACTGTGCGATCATCTCCAGCCGCAACACTTCGTCACGCCCGAGATGCTCACGGTGCGCGGAAAGCGTCCGAGCTTATCACCAGCTTTCAATTCGATACCCTCGCTTCTCACACCAAGTCTACTAATCTCATCTACCTCCAAACCATGATACTGATGGTATTGGAAGCCGACAATCATGCCACACAACGAGGTCGATCTGGTCCGCCAAGAGCTGTATGGCTGGGCGCTGCTGTAGGCCTGTCTTACACGCTGAAACTTCACATCAATCCATCTCGGACTAGTTTTGCGCTTAACGATCTCGACGCGGATGAAAGCCTAGGACGAAGGAACTGGTGGATACTTGTCATTCTCGACAGATGGCATGCTGTCAGTACATCAAGCCCTCTCTTGATCCCAGACTCCAGCGTCATCATCATGCCGGAAGACCAATCTCTCCTTGGCGACTCCGTCTTCCACCTCCTCCGTAAGTTCCAATCCCTACCGATCCCCTCTCCCACAAAACTAACATTCTATTCTCCAGGCCTCTCCTGCATAGTCGGCCACCTCGCCGAACTCTTCGTCGCCCCAGAAGACCTCATGGCGCCATCCTCCCGCAGCGGGCCCCTAATCAGTAAACTGATCGCCGGCGAAATGGAGCGCTTCCGCGAAAGCGTCGATGCCATCCTCGGCTCCCTGCACGTCGTCCACCTCGCCTATTGGCACATCCGCCTCCTCCTAAAACGCCACACCCCCGGCGCCGAGCCCATCGATCTGCTCGGGCCCGCCGAAATCATCGCCCGCATCCTCAACTCCTCCAACGCCCCTTTCACCCCGTTAACGCACCACTTCGCCGCCCTCGCCGCCCTGACCCTCTGCGAAGTCGCCGACGTCCCGGACGTCAGAGACGTCGCGCGTCAAGGCATCAAAGAGCTCCAAGACGCGCTCGACCAGCGCCGCGCCACACGCGCCGAGGATGGCCCGACACCCGCCGCCGCCACGCTGCCTGCGACCGGCTGGGTCGCGACCATCCGCGACCTCCTCGCCAACAAAACCCCACAACCGCAGCAACAGCCCTCGTCATCATCTACAACGACCGGCGGAAACGGAACTTCGTCCTCCGTCCCGAACCAAGGCAGTCTCCAGCATCTCGCCGATCTCGCCGTCGGCGGTTTGGACAGCGAGAATGCTGCGCCTCCTGCGTCCGCGCAGGGGGTTGCGACTGGGAGCGGGACTGTCGACAACGCGCCCGATGCGGCGTCGCCGCGGCTGGATTTCACGGCTTTGACGAGGGTGGGCTACTTGGCTGCTTTGACGGGTTTGGGGACGGGGATGGAGAATGGGCGGTGAGAGCCGGGGGTAGAATGGACGTCGGACCTCGGAGCGGGGGAAAGTGGGGGTTGGAGGCGGTAGGAAGGTTGGTGGGATTGCTTTGGGCTTTGATGTTGGTTCTTTGTTTCGCTTGGGGTTGGGATTGGGGTTGCTATTGCTGTTGCTATTGCTATCGCTAGCGTCGGGGTTTGTTGTCTACATCTCCCTCCCCTCCCTATAATGATGTCCGAACGGGACGGAAGGAAATGAAAGGGAAGAGGAAAGTCTACCACAGGTGGATGGAATGGGTTGCTTTGAGTGCGTGCTTGCTTGCTGGGATGGGTCGGGTCGCGCCAGGCTAATGGGAAGCCAGCCCTCAAGGTAGGCAAGCGGGCTTGGGATGGGAATAGACTACCTTACCATAGAGACGAATAGTCAATGTACGATATTCTTGTACTTGTACCGCCGTTAGAAGGGCAGGTCACAGGTGACTTCTTACTCCCGGCGCTTCTGGGTGGACGGGAGGGCGATTGAGGCGTGGGGGGTATTGCTGAAGAGGGCTTCGTCGATACGTAAGGTACCTAGACACTACCCTGCTTCTGGAGTAGCAGTCTCGGTCCCGCTACCGTGTAGTTATGTGGAATCCTTGAATCCACAGTTACGAGTCGCATTGCATGACCTACACACTACACTTCGTTTAGCTGCCACCATTCCTGGCGCTGTACCTGTCGTCCTGATTCTCTGAGTTAGGCCCTGGTAAGTTACGTGGGGGCTGTCTGTAGGTCGCGAGCAGGAAATGCGAGTAATCATACTATAGATTCGAGAGATACACGGTGAGGAAAGTGTCGTTTCCCGTGTGCGGTTTTTGAACCTGCGGTGGATATCATTTATAGAAGGCTAGGTAAACGTTATCGCTGTTTCTTCACTCCTCTAGCTCGGGGCAAGCAATGCAAACACGGGATTGGTAGGTATGCAAAAACCGTCTCCTTTCCCCTGAAATGCAAAGCGCCAAGATATCCTCTTCCTGCCTCGCAATGCCCTAAGCGGATAAGCCGCCCTTTCCACTATCCAATGCACATGAAGCTGGACCACCCTAAGCATACCGCAAGCGCTGCTATCTGAACATTTCAAGCAGGGAAGACTGCCAACGCCAGAAACAGGAACCACCTATAGCTCCAATGCAGACCAGCAATCTCAAGCACAAAAGCACATCCCACGCAAAACGAAGCTCAGGCACCACCACCAGTCAATCACAGCAAAGATTCTCAAACAAAGCCGCATCAGCAAACTTCGAGATCTGCGAAATCCGCTGCGAAACTCTCGACCCACCCGCAGCCTGGGAGGATCCAAGTCCGATTCTGCGCCACGACCTTTCGACGTCCTCGCACAACGTCAAGAAGTCGTCGTCCATAAGGTTCTGGCAGAGGAAGGTGTCGACGGCGGCGAGGCGGTCCTTGTCTGATTGTGCGGCGTATGCGGCCAGGCTGTAGTTGGCGTTGGGAGGAGGTTGGGTCGGGTACCGTGATACAGCTGCTTCGTTGTGGTTCAGATGCTCAGGGAGAACCTCATCAGGCGTGGGTGGAGCGGCGCTAAGGGTTTGGTTTGCTTGAGGGCTTGGTAATCTCCTTTTTCTCTGTCCGTCCTCGCTCGCAGGCTTAGTGAGTGGTTGTTGGCAGGTGGGACATGCTGCTGAAAGCGGGACTTGCTCATCGTCCTGTCCTACCTCCATCTCCGCTGAGGGGCGTTTACGGCCGGCTAGGCTGCTCTCCGAAGTGGTAACCCCCAAAGATGGCGCTGGCAGAGGAGGCTCGACCGGATGAGGCGCTGGAATCGCATCTGGTGCGTCAACCGTCCCATTCATCTCTGCACGCAAGCCCAATACTCCAGAGCTCGTGGTTTCTGGAGGAGTCGGAGCCGGAGCCGGAGCAACAACCTCTCCGTTCTTGCCCTTTTTGGCTCTCGGAGCTTTTACCGGCTTTGGCTCGGTCTTTGACTTAGGCTTAGGCTTTGGCTTTGGCTTGGCTGGTTGCTTTCCTCCTCGCGTCCCAGGCTTCTTTGTTGCAGAAGATTCAGAAGCATTTGCTGCCTCTAGTGATTGTGTGTTTTCAAGGGCAGCACTTACATCGGTTGTCTTGGATCCTGGTCCGTGTGCGGGTAGGTCAAAAGGAAGAATCCGTCGGGGCGGGAGCACTTGACTAAGGGAGTCTGGCATTTGTGGAACGAACGCTGGGGTGGTGGTTGGCCTAGGCAACGCCTCGGGCCCTTGGAGAAACGAACCTTGAGCGTTCATCACCCCCCCCTGGTTTGTCGAGGACATTGTTCCTGCAGATCGGTGCCGGTTGTCGGGGGGTGGCATACTGAAGTCCGAGGTCGAACGTCGCTTCGCCAATGATGAGTCGCCGAGAAAGGCTGGACTGGGCAACAGACTGGAGATTGGCGCATCCCGGTGCGGTTCTTGATATTCAATGCGCTTAGGTGGCAGTTCAGGACTCTTGACTACTGACAGAGTCTCTTGGGAGGAGATGAACTGGTCTCTAGCTGTAGATGAGGAGTCTGGCCGAATAGAAGCCGTTCCTGCTGAAGTGGGGTTGGATGGTAGAGCATGATGGAGAGGGAGTCCAATGCTTTTAAGAATAGAGAGGGCACTCTCAAACACTTGATGAGAAGGAAACCTCAACTGGAAACGCCGAATCTATACATATTGAGACTGCCATCAACATACTGCGAGCATGAGACAGAGTGACGCCACCTCACCTTATTCTCTGATGTGATGTAGCGGATAGCAACGCAGGGAGACCTGATCAGGGTGCTGACTCTAGACTCTGAAATGGGTAACTTGAGCTCGCGAATCCTTGCTTCTTCTGCCACAGCCACTCGTACGAGAGATTTTAGGTCGAGCCTTTCCTACAGAGTCGGAACATTAGTGTTGGAAAGAGCGTGATGGCTTTGAGCAGTCCATGACTGCACTGATACATCTTATCCAGTGCATACCATGACTGCCGCACCTCTGAGAACCTTGAGAACTTTGCTATCTTGCCATTGCCCGTCAGAGCTCATGACTTGGGAGAAATCAAGAACGAGGACCAGATCATCGCGCTCTGGGATATGGACCCAGTTGACGTGGGCCGGGTTCAGGTTCTCACTCGTTGCATGAGAGAACCTCGTCAACTGCAGAGTAGTCCACGGCGACTCCCCGATTTGAGATGACATTCGGGACGTTGAAGACATTTCCCCGCCTATAGAAATACGTAGGAATGTAAGATACCCTTGATGTTAGTCGATCCTATGTTAGTGATAGTAAGCAAAACGCTTCATCCAGTTCTTAGCAGAGTATGTTGATTTTCCCTCGATCTAGAGGAGCAATCCTACAGTGTAAAAAGAATGAGATGTCTGGGAGACAATCTCAGCCGAGTGTGAATAAGGTAGGGCTTGAAGCCTTGAGGTACAAACACTTTAAGGTACTTAAGGTAAGGTACCCTTATCCTCGCTTAGGTGTTTCGTAGGGCTGCTAGCGGATCTACTTTAATCCCTTACCCGTGAAACTGTTTAAGTCTAGTGCCATGCTTCCTGTAAACCCAGCCAGAATACGCCAAATCTCCTCTGCTTCCCACAGGGGCTAAAGAACCACGCCGCGCATGTCCAGAATGCCAATCATCCTTACAGTAACATTGCGCTAAAGTTATATCCAACCTTTGCATCAATTGCCCACAGCGAAGCCGGATGAGATCATGGCTCCCCCACGCGGACCTCGAGAACCCTCGATAGACCGAACGGTCGAGTACGAGGAGTTTATGAAACATCTAGCAGTCTTTCATGAGAAGAGAGGGTAGGTCTACCCGCCGCCAACTAGCAAGCAAGCCTCGACTGATTGCGCGCTCATTTCAGGACAAATCTTGATCGTGAACCAAGGGTCGGTAGCAAACATGTCAATCTTCTGAAGCTCTACAGGGTCGTCAATGCTCGTGGTGGTTATGATGCCGTGAGCGCGGAGAAACTGGCGTGGAGGAAGACCGGCCAGGAGTTCAACCTTGGGAATGCCAACCTACCGGCACTGGCTTTCAGCCTCAAAAGCACATATTACAAGAATCTAGCGTTAGTCGGGAACTCCTGCCCCTTTGGCCAAGTGAATATCGCTCATGAGGTCCAGCGCATATGAGATTGCAACCATTCACCAGCGAGACCCGCCTCCGAAGGAGATCCTTGAAGACATCAGTGCGCGAGGCGGAGATCTACTGAATCGAACCATGGAGAACTTCAAGCCACCGGCAGCTCGGGAGACTGGCAATCTTGCAAACGGACATGACTCGGACGGTTCTGGCGACGAGGAACACAAGACTCCCAAAGCTGAGAAGATGGATGTGGACGATCCAGGCAGCGGCGGTCGCGTCACAAGAGGTAACTTCAGTTCAGTTCAGTTGAACGATATATCATCAAACATGATGTACTCCTTTACTGCTTCCTGGTTTGGCTCGCTGATCTGTGATTTCGATTCAGGCCTTCGTCAAGCGCCACCTCAGCGCATCCTCTTTCAGCCCGATCTTTCAACGACACGCCAGACACGACACTCCTCCGGCAACGCCCACTCTCCTCAACCACCCGCTCCATCATCAGGTGGGGCTTACATGCTGAACGCGTCTTCTAACCCTAACAGCATGTCATTTACCATCGCGAACTACGAACCCCGCCCCCAGATGCCTCTGACCCTTCGTGGCGTTATCACACCTGCAAACAATCCAACTTTGTTCAAAGAACGGCAACGTATCACAAAGGAAGCAACAGCTCCTAAGATTAGCAAGTCCTTACCTACCCACAAAGGCTTGATGCTACCCGGAAGTAAGTCAACTCCAAACTGGTAGAGCTATCAGATATTGACTCTTCACCAGCGGGATTTGATGGGCCAAATATCTACATACGTACCCTTATGGCTCTGCGATCGAGTATACCGGAGGAGCAGGCCTATGCACTCCACCATCTTGTCAAGATATCTCATGAGCGAGGTGATAAGTACAAATTCGAGGCTTTTCCAGGCTTAGCGGAAGCTTTGATCGAGAAAGTGCTGGAAGTCAGTTCACTCTACTATGACGTAACCTGGGAGATATCCTATGAAGACGATGGACCCTCTTCTGAATCATGCATCCTGGATGGCATGAGCGGCACGACAGACATCCTTCAGAGGATTCAGTCCCTTCGGCTCTTTGACGCTCAAGATGATATGGAGACTGAAGATTTTAACGAGAACCTGAGGATGATCAATGAGGCCGGTCTTGTGATTCGAAATATGGCCATGCTGGAGGAGAATGCCGTTTACTTATCTCAACAGTATCCCCTCCGAGACTTCCTCTGTATAGCGCTGAACCTACCAAATCGCGCTGCTGTTGTGGAGTTACAACATTACGCTCTTGACGTTGCAGAACAACTCACTAGGTATTGGTCTCTCGGTGCAGAAGATCCCCTCTATATATCTCTATTAAGACAACTTGTCGGTCTTGATAGAGGGGCGATTCTTACCGCCTTAAGAGCAATCAGCCGCATATCGATGAATTTGGAAGAAAACAACCGTCTTAAAAGCGTACCTATCCAGACCATCCAGCGCATATGTGAATGGACTCTCATTGATGACGAAGAACTCGTTCATGCCTGCCTTGACTTCCTGTACCAGTATACGGCCGTGATCGAGAACGTCGAGCTAATGCTGGAAAGGATGGAGATGGGAGGTCTCATAAACCAACTAGTCCGGCTTCTGCTCCACGGCGCCAAAGAAGTCGACACGCGGATGATGCTCAAGCCACCTGTGAAGGGCAGGGGCGCCACCGAGATCTGCGCCATCCCAGACGACCTACTCGAGCAAATTTTGAAATTCGACGAGCCGGAGCGAAGTGCCCACTGGCTCCGCGCCTGCTTCGAGGAAGACGCCGACAGCGATATTACCCAGATCGCCCTCTGGCAAGCCTACCAAGGTCGCTTCTCACAATTCAGCACCCCCCAGCGCGGTCTCCTTCCCGCCGCCGAATTCATCAAAACCGTTAGTAACACCTTCAGCGGCGCCAACGCCCAAGTCATCAACGGGCCGACCGCCAAATTCATCATCAAAGGCATCCGCCCGCGCCATCTCCCCATGGACCTCAAAGGCCGTCTGTACGCTCGCTGCCTGTGGAAAGACCCCGAGGCCCCTAACAACTGCGGCGAATTCCTTCTCAAGTCCCAGAAGATGTGGGAACACCTCATCAACGACCACCTCCACGTTTCCAAACTCACCGACGACCGCTACGACTTCACACCCGCCTCGTACCCGAAATACGACTGTCACTGGAACGGCTGTCGGCACTTTGCGTCTACAATCGGCAATCCGTCTCCGTACGAAGTCGGCATGCACGTCAAAGTCCACCTTCCCGACACCAGCAAGAAAGCGCCCCTTCGCGCCAAACACAACAAGTTCGTCGGCTCAGAGTCGCCGCGCGAGGCAGAGTATATGACATTCTCCTGGTTCAACACCGTTATCGACGAGCGGGGCGACGCCGCCGGCCTCCCACTCACTAGTGCGCTGGTTCTGCGGAATCTGGCGAGGAATCTGCCCAAGACGAACCCTAGCCGCAACACGGGAGTAGGAGGTAATGAAGATGGTGAAGACGACAGAGAGCTGTGGATACGGAAGCTGTTCGGGCCCATCATGGCGAAGTTATGGTTCGTTATGGCGCATAATCGGTCGTTGGCAGGTTATATGGCTGATTTGATGGCTGTTGTGGCTGTTTGATTTTGAGGGTGCGACGTCTCTTTCTCTTGAGATATCAGAAGAGGAGGACTTCAACTTTGGGCCGGTTGTTCGTAATGGGTTGTTTGATGATTGTCATCATCCTGGTCTACCGGGGACAGATAGGCTGTCATCCCTTCGCTGGCGCTGAGATATGATCCCTTTTGGCTTGGCTTAGGCTGGAAGGTATTGGTGTTGTTGGTCACTATGTAGCGTAGAGTAGTGCTTCGTTTTCATGGAAGTATCGTACCAAATTCTCCAGAACTAACGTCAGCTGAAGTGTCCTGTACTTATTCCAGTTTGAAAGCCACAGCTAGAGAGACGGAGCAGTTGACATCCCTTCAAGTTACCTTACACTTACGGAGCCATTTGGTAAATGAGGTTAAGCCCTAAGTATATTTAAGTCCGCTATTACTACCTACCTAGGTAGGCACTCCATTGATCGTTTGCCACAATGCAGAGACTATACACACGCTGCGGCGTTAGGCATAGACCTCTTTTTCCGGCGGTATCACTGGCAACTAATTATATTTGTGTAGATTGGTAGTAATATTGGGAATATGAGTGCGAGCCTTATGATTCATCTTGAGATTCGATACTCTACAGAGTACGACTATAAAACTACTTCTTTGGCTCCTCTTTCTTCTCTTCCGGCTTGGGCGTGGGCAACTTGAACTGCAAGTAGGAATTAGCTTCGAACTAGTTGTCATCTCTCGAAGTGGGTCATACCTGGTCTGGCTTCCTGTCCATGCCCGGCCCAACCTGTTCCCAAGCAGATGTACCACTCTGAAAATTTCTAAAAGCTTGCGTCTGCTCCAGAGGCTCCACCACGATTCTTTTCTTCTCTTCATCATATCTAATCTCCGTATACCCGGACATAGGATAATCCTTCCGCAACGGGTGACCGTCAAACCCATAGTCCGTCATGATCCTCCTGAGATCGGGATGGCCAACGAAGAAAACGCCAAACAAGTCATACACCTCCCTCTCATACCAATTCGCACCATCATAAAGACCACAAATGCTCGGCACTGGCGTAGCTTCGTCCGCGTATGTCTTGACCCGTATCCGAGCGTTGTGACGTACACTGAGAAGATTGTACACGACTTCGAACCGTTGATCGCGCGTGGGGTAGTCGACAGCTGTTATGTCCATGACCGAAGTATACTCGGCTGCCGTGTGGTATTTCAGGAAAGACATCACGGGGAAGATGCCGGAGGGCGGAACGTATATAGTGAGTTCGTCTTTCCAAACCGAGAACTGCTGGATGTATCTCGGCAGGCAGGACAGTAGATATTGACCGTAAGTGTGGAGACCGGTGGCTTTCTCTTCGTATTTGTCGGCGGGGTTGACTATGGGGGCATGAAGCTTTCCGATAGCTGGATAGCGCAGTTAGTTACACCATGACCTCCGATTGAAAAGACAGGAGGAGTTGATACGTGGTCGTGGAGCATGCCGCATGTTCGGCGTCTGATGCTGCGCGGCGACATCCTTCTGATGCAGTGACGATGCTACGAATCCCCGCCTTGCGTTTCCTTGAAGGATTGATCCTCTAAACGAATGTATCCCAGGCGATCTTGACTGGGCCTTCACCAACCGCAGTGCCCTCTGAGTCGATGCCATTGCTGCGGTGCAAACAAGCCGGAGATGGAGGTACTTTACACCAAAGCGCTCATGTCATTAACATCGGCGGTGCGGGAGACGCTTGTCCGTATTAGACTAGCGAGATCAGGTGACTTGCCGTAGCGGATTTGCTTACTTCGTACTGGTGCGACTTTCAAGATTCGTTTCGGATACATCTCTCTCTCTTCTCGCCTTTCCATCGCATCACCGTTGTACCTTACTCACTACCTACCACCAACAGCGCGGCGTTCGGTCTTTCTGGGAACCCTATTCAAGACATCTCTAGTTCTATGTCTTTGTAACAACACCTTACCTCTTCACCTGACCTCTACATCTGCGTGATATTTGCCGCGTCTCAGACTCTCAACATGGCCAGTCGCGTTCAGCAAGATTCTTTCATAGATGATTCTGATGATGCATGGTAGGCGACCAAGCGAGTAGTTGACAATAGAGACAGTGTTGACGGTCTACACTAGTCCACTCTGCGTCGAGGAGTTTGACCTCTCCGACAAAAACTTTAGGCCATGCCCCTGTGGTTATCAGGTATGTTTCGAGGATACGAATCCGACTCGAGCGTGACTGGTTCTGGGCATAGATTTTTCAGTCTGGCCTTGATATTCACTATTCATAGCTGTACTTACTCTACCTATTATAGGTTTGCCAATTCTGTTACAACAACATCAAGAATAACATGAATGGCCTCTGCCCCGCTTGCCGAAGACCATACGAGGAGAAAAACATCGAATGGAAAGTCGTCAGCCCAGAGGAGTAAGCTAGCTGCTGCCGGGTCCCCACGGATGTCAGCTGATCATCATGTGCGGCTAGATTCAAAGCAGATATTGCACTACAAGCCAGGAAAAAAGCAGCAGCACGGCAGAAGGAAGTTGAGAGAAAGCAAGTCGAGAGTCTCAATCGGAAACATCTCGCCGGTTTACGAGTCGTACAGAAGAATCTCGTTTATGTTGTTGGACTGAACCCTCGAATACGGGAAGAAGACTTATTGCAGACTCTTCGAGGCGACCAATACTTCGGGCAATATGGCAAGATCATCAAGATCGTTGTCAGCAAGGCAAAAGAAGGAGCAAACCCTAACCAGTCGATGGGTGTGTATGTAACTTTCGCCAGGAAGCAGGACGCGGCAAGTTGCATTGCTGCCGTGGATGGATCACAGAATGGGGATAGGATTCTAAGGTATTGCTTGGAGATGGCTAGAGATGCTGGACATATTGCTGACATAGGTACTATAGAGCGCAGTACGGTACTACTAAATACTGTTCAGCATTTCTACGCAACGAGACTTGTAACAACAAGAGCTGCATGTTTCTGCATGAAACAGGGGAGGACAATGACAGCTTCAGTCGGCAAGACCTATCCTCAATGAACGTAGTGTCGACACAACGGCCCGCTGCATCGGCAGCATCAGCAACAGCTTCGCAGCAAGGGCCGTCCGGTACTCAGGTTCCTCAACCACAACCACCACCACAGCAAGCGCCGCAGACGGTGACTGCCGCCACCCAACCTATGGGTCGACAAGCAAGCAAAGACGACTCTATGAGCAGGAGTGATAGCGGGGATGGATCTGCATTGCCGTCATCAGCAAGTTGGGCCAACAAGGGCTCGCTGATCCAACAGAGCAGGAGTACGAGTCAGGCCGCCAGTCGATCCACACCAAGTCCTAAGGCCACCTCTGTGACGCTTGCGCACCCAACGGAGGAGACCAAGCATGACAACAGGCCCGCGGGTAGTTCGAACCCCCAGTCTCGGTCCCAACCCACCTGCGGAATCCCTTTCCCCTTGCCTCGGCCAGCAGCAACGGTACGCGATACTGGTGTCGCAGATTCCCAGCCACCTATGCCTTTACTTAATGGCTTGCTCGAGTCTGTCAACTCTCCCGATTTCAAATTTGTCTTCTCCCCGGCCGGATTTACCGCAGATGATCTAAAGGCAATCGCCCATATTCCACCTTTAATCGATGACAATGGTGGGGCCAAGCGACGATTGATGCACGAGGAAGAGGAGCAGGAGCGCCAAAAGCGTGACCAAGAAGAGGAGAAGGTTCTGCAATTTGTGTCAGCAACTGAGGAGGATGATAACCGCGAGAGTGGGAGCTTGCAACTTGGTGGAGAGCCTGAAGCGACGAGTAGATCGGGCGACATCTCAAACCGTGGCCCTCAACAACGACATGCTATACAGCCGCCCCCTCAAAACAACCTTGCTATAAATTTACCGTACGATAATTCTATGTCGGCGACCAACAACCTAGTCAATCTCCCAATCAACAGCCAGGGCCTTACGCCCTTGCAGCAGCAGCAGCTGATGCTTCTCAAATCGAACAGTGGTCACGCTGGCGCTGTTATGGACCATTCGCAGCCTGGTTTTCCAGGCAATCTTGGGTCAAGCCAGCCATATCGAAACCTGCCAAGCTTGTTCCAGGCGCGCAATCCTCAAGCTAACCAACCATTACCTGTCGTGCACACACATGGTAGACAGGCGTCCAGATATACTTTCGCCAACGACTCTAACTCCGCCTCTGCGGACGTAAAGCTCACAGCCAATGCCAAGGTTATGGCCCAGCAAACTGCGATGATGCCATCAAGCACCTCAACTCAGAGAGCCCTTCAAGCAACCCAACATCACCCGCTAGGCGTTCAGTTCTATGGCAGTGTAGCCCAAGGACCACCTCCGGGCCTGAAGACGGCTGGCACGCCTCCAATTAGCGGAGGTGGTATGTTTGGCCAGGGACATGGGTTTGCTAGTGCTATGGGTGGTGGACTGAATTATGGAGGAGCCAACACAGGTAAAGATAGTAACGCCGAGATGATGCGTGAACTGCTACGTGGGCGGACTGGATCCGGAATCGGTCATGGAGCAGAAGTTGGAAAGCGTGAGTACATGTTTCCTTCCTATTTTCACCAGCACCCTTCGACCACTACGCCAGCCCCTGCCCCAGGTCTTCTAAGCTCGCTTTATGGCGCTCAGCTTGGGACGCACCAAGATTTTGGCGTTCATAAGCAGAAGAAGAAGGGGAAGAAGCACAGACATGCTAACACTTCCTCCTCTGGGGGAGGTGGGATAGTCGATCTTGCGGACCCGAGTATCTTGCAAGCTAGGCTGCACCACGGTGCTTCTAGCAATGGGCAGGGGCTGTTTAGCGGTCAAGGACAAGGTGGGTACAATTCAGCTAGCATGATGTATGGTGGCAACTTTGGCAGGTGGTAGTCTTTCGCAGTCGGTTTCAGTAGCGCTCTCCTTGCGAGCCCTGGGGCTTTTCCTTTACATTCCCAATTTGCTTTTCGAATCACGATGACGAGGTGAACGACCATCTCTTCTTCCGAGCGAAGCATTGGCACAACGCTACGAACACAAGGGTTCGGTCTGCCACGGGCGTTCTAGAGGCTCATGATTTTTCGAACTCCTGGCGCTTTTCGGTATACAGGAGCATCCACGGGGTCATACTTGCTTTCATTGAACAAGCCTACGCGCTCTAGCAGGCTGTTCGGGGCTGTCCAAGTCTCACACTTGCCTCGGAGTTCCGTCATGGCCAATTTGATGTATGTTAACTCCCCTTTCCTGACCTGGGCGCCCAGGCAGGTTGGAAAAGATATCTTTCTCACAAATCTTTGCCATATAGAGTTCATACTTGACATGTGCCTGACGAAGTCGATAATTGCAGGGATCTGAAGTGACTCTATAGCCCTGCTTTCTCTGGCCATCTTACTACACCTCAGATTCAATCATATATTCGAAATCACATGTCGTTATTATCTTAGCCTGCGTGCCACTGCATCGTTACTGCGTCGATTCTATGTCATTGTTGCATTGTTGCTATTTTACCTGATATCTACGTTCACTTTACTGCTATATCAGACAACAACTGATGAGTATCTGAGACAGGCAAGGAAATTCTACCTCCTCTGGATGAGGTTTCGCACTCCGTTGACGCACTCGTTGCTGAAAGCCCGACTGAGCTCACATCTCACGCTGCTGCAACTGTAGGCTTGAACCTCACCACGACACCAGTTGTGCCTTCAGCTCCGCCCGGTCTTTCTGTACCACATGCGCATCCACTCTCAACGGTAGCAGATGATAAGCCCCTCGAGGCTCAAATTCACGCACGACCACCAGCTATGGCGGCAAATCCCTCAACTTCAGCGGTCCTCCCTGCTGTTCCAGTTTTACCTGTCACGTCGGCTCAAAGCGCGTCACCCGCAAAGAAGGAGCGTAACCCAACTCAATCAACGTTACCACAACCGATCAAGTCGAGTTCACTCAGGACCAGCACGGATCCCCACAGGCTACGGCTAGATGCAGGTCAGTCTGCAACTCAGGCTCCTGGGTCCAGCACAGCCTCGCCCAAGCGTGAAGCAATAGGTGGCGCCAGTTCCGCAAAAGTCACAGCACAGAAGACCAAAAAGGCACAGGAGAACACAACCATAGACAACACTACCGTTGCGAAACCGGCAATTGTTCACGCACGTGCAAAGGGTCAAGAGGGCACGAAACGGCAACTGCCCGGAAAGCTCAATATTTCTGCTGCAACGGAGACCTTGAAAGATTCACAGGCAGGCCCGGCAAGCTCATCATCGACTGCCACCGAGTCGTCAATCAAGACCCCACACACAGTTCCGACGTCGATAACAGCCGGCCCTAGGACAATACGCGTTTTACCTATGCCGAAAGCCGAGACTCCATCCACCGCCCCCACCTCTGCTCTACCACCTGCAGCAGCGAGTCCTGTGGGCGCAAGCAAACTTCCCTCAAGGCAGCCAAGCCTTGCCTCGATCAATCGTCCCGCTACTCCAATTGGAGACCTGATATCTGACAATGCATCAATGACCTCAACGTCCATGTCTCGTGCAAATTCGCCTCCGCCGAGCAAGGTTGGCATTGCGCCAGTCCGGCAGACGACGAAGAGCCAACAGAAAAAGGAGAGGCAGGCCCGGGCGAAGATGGTAGAGGAGAGTAAGAAGATTGAGGAGACCGTAGAGAAAGTTGTGCCAGAGGAGCCGGTCCAAGCACCGATTATCGGACGGAAAAAGAAGACCAAGAAATCGACAGCGAATGATGGCACCGCCAGCTCCACGCCAGCTCCTAGTCGACCAGAATCCCCCGCAGAGAGAGAGAGCTTTACCGTGGCGTCTGAACTCGAGAAGCCTGTCCCTGCGGCTCCTGTCAAAGAATTGAAGAAAGAGACGAAAAAAGACGTTCCGAAGGCGCAAGAGAAAAAGCCATCCGACACCACCACCGCAGCCCAGTCATCCGCCGTCAACGACCCCGCTCAAAAGGGCCCCTTAACCGCCGCCTCCATCATCGCCGACCTCCAAGCCCACGGCGAACTCAGCTCGGCCGCAATGCTCCATTTCTTCAACAACATCCCCGGCATCAACCACCGCCACGACATCACCGCGGCCGACTTCCTCGACCTCGACCGCAAAATCCTCCTCTCCGACGACGAACGCCTCCGCCTCTCCCACGGCCAGCCCATCCACCTCGCCCCCTCCAGCGACAAGACCTCAGCCCGCATGATGATCTCGCCCGCCGGCGCCTTCCTCCGCGGCCTCAGCCCGGAGCAGGAACAGCGCTTCGTCGAGCTCGAGAAACAAACCGTTGCCGCTTCCGGCCCGGCCAAATTCAACCCTGGCGCCGGGCGACATAGCAGCGCCGAAACGGCTGCTTCCCGGCTCTTCCCCACCCATCACGACCTCGCCCTCAATGCCGGCGTTGGCCATGCGCACCGCTCTGCCACCGCAGACGCCACCTCGGCTGTCGCTAGGAAACTTGACGAGACACTCAGCTACGTCAACCAATTCCTTGACTCGACCCCTACTTCTTCCATGCCTCTACCAACACCAACCACAACAACCACGACAAGCACAAAATCCACCTACGACATCGACGAACCCCCCCACAACCACAGCCGCTCCGCGGCCGCGCGCTCAGCCGCGCCGCCACCGCTACAACAGCAGCCGCAGCCGTGGTCGGCCGCCGACCGGCCGCTCATGTCCGTCGACGAGGCCGAGACGGCCATGCTGGGCGCTAGGAAGGAGACCGAGGCGTTGGAGAAGAGACTTAATGGCCTCTTGAGGAAGAATCGAAGGTTTGTTTTTGGGACGGCGGGGCATTGAGTGCTGTTTGGTGTGTTGGTGGGATGGGAGGAGGGGGAGGGGAGGGGAGGGGGTCGGTGTGGGGTTGACTTCTCTGGCTTTGGTTTTTTTGGCATTCCTTGTGGAAAATGGCTGGTGGGAGGGAAGATGCGGGGGCTTGGTGCTGGCATTGTGGTTTATGGAAGCTTAGGTATTTGTACTCGTGGAGGAAGCGAGCGGTAGGTGGAGATTGGGGAGTTATCGGCGCATATAGGTAGGTACAAACTCCACTTTCTAACTTGTAGAGAGGTTGAGATATAGATAGTTACACAAGTAGATATATGAATGCATGTTATCAGAGTCTCTAAGGTGCCTATGTCTCGAATATAGATCCTTTCCATTTCCATTCCATTCCATTCTATAGCCTCCCCGTCTCCACCTCTCTCTCTCCACGCGTTACGTACCTACATCCTCACTCACTCCAACTGTATGTGCATCGCATCAGCTACCCGCCCGAAGTATGTAGCTCAGGAAGACAACAATGTAACGCCCCATGCCTTCACAGTCCATGTAAACGACGAGAAATTCGCAACGCAGCGCTGAAAAACGCCTTGCTATGAACAATGAGCCTGCCTTCCGTCACCGAGAGGCACAATTCAATTTGGTCCCGCTCGCTCGCTGTCCGGTGCGCATGACTGTAAACCGTAAGGCCAAAAGAGTATATGACAGATCAAAGCTTCTTTGCTCGAAAAGAAAAGAAAAAAGAGGCCGAGCTACAAGCCAACGGGCAATCGAACAGCCTTAGCGACATCCATTTGATACCCAAGACGCCGACCGAATAATATTGTCTTCCGTAACGCTCGTATGTGAACCGAAGGAGCAGTAGTGTCTAATTCCAAGTACGGTGGGCCGCACCCCGTCTGCTTCCCCTCAATGAAGCCGCGTCCGCACCCGCACCGGTCCCGCGCTCGTTGGCGACGGCACTGAACCCTCCCCGCCCCTCCTCGAGGCTCCTGCGCGACTGGCCCGCGCCAAAGTCACTCATGGCGAAAAGGAAGGGTTCTTCTTCCTCGAAATTGCTGCCGGGCCGCGTGAAGCTGTACCGACCTCCTCGCTGGTCGGAGCTGCCGCTGCCGCTGCCTCGGCCACCTATGAGACTGGAGAAGGATCCGTGCGGTGGGGTGTAGCCTCTTCCGCTTCCGCCACCGCTTCCGCCTCCTCTGTTTAGTCGATGTCGGTATGGGGAGTTTGAGAAGCAGGTAGCGGCGTTCCGAGGCACCGGAGGAGGAGAGTCTTCCCTGTGTTCTGGGGCGGGAGAGCGTTGTCTGCTTGAGTCTGTGGCTCCGTCGTTTGAGGGTGAGAGAGGGTTGTAGGCCCTTTCTGGACTGTCGATAGGTTGCATGACCATGTCTAACCCGTCCTGCAATGCAAGCAATGCGCTCAGGCTGAGTGGCGGCCGGTCGTCGGCTCCTAGGCTGGCGCTACGCATGCCGAACGGTAATAGGTCACCGATCTCGTCTTCAATGGGTAAAGCACGGTGTTGTTGCGCTACAGAGCTTGATCTTCTGTAATTGGGGTGGTAAGGCCTCGGTGAAGTAGGTATATCGATTGCATTCGTTCCTACGTCGCGGGTTGTACCCTCGCTCGTAACATCGTCAAGTTGCTCTTCGGTTTCCTCCCGTGATAGTCTGTGTCTATCTTCTCTACGACTTCGGTGAGGATACTCTGCGATGCTGTTGGCGCTCAGTCTCGAAGGAATGGCAGGGGTGTGTGGGGTGTGCGGCGAAATTGGTTTGCCTGGCGACGAAGACGTAGACATGGATGTGCCTGCAATCATCGGAGGCACACTAGAGAGCTGACGACTTGACGACGTGGAAGACCGATGCATCAGCATGGAAGACGACATGGAATCCGATAAAGCGGCATTGGAGTCGCGCATCCGCTGAAATTTGGATAGCGCAGCAGTGGTACGGCGAGTAGACGCATCTGCCGAAGCTGAATCGTTCGGCGCTTGAAAACTCTTGAGATCTTTCTTCGTATCGAGTAGCTTCAGGAAATCAGAGATATTGTCATCATCAGTCTGAACTGAGCCTGAGCTGCCACCTCCTCCTTCTGCAAGCATACCCGAACCAGGTTGCGCTGCTGATGAGGTGATGCTGGCCTTTCCACTGCTATTGTTGTCATCTTCAGTTTTGCTACCAGCCCCGGATGACAGCCGCGCTCTCCTATGACCAAAGCTACTAGAATATCGCGTAACCAAAGCGGGCTTGGGACTACTCGAGATAGACGATGTGACAGTATTGTCGTGCGGAGACGACGAAGTTCTCGGAGACGATTGTGGCTGTGGCCCTGACAGAGAAGGAAATCTAGCTTCAGCCAGCGCACCCAGATTCGAAGCCCTCCCAATCGAAGTACGTGGTGAAGCTGGTAGTGACTGGTCCGCGCGTGAAGGGGACGCAGATAACGAGGGAGCTTTGAATGGACTGAATGATACTGAAGGTCTTCTCTGGACACCAGGGACACTTTCTACAGATCTCAAGGAGGATCTGGACCCTTGAGCCGAGTGACGCATCGGCAGTGTTTTCTGGGGTGGTGATTCCGAGGGAGACGGCGCGTTGAGCTCTCTCGCAGCTCGCAAAGCGGACAAGGGACTCGAACTTGCGCGAGGCTCAATTTGATGGAACGTCGACAGGCTGCCATAGGCTTGGCTACGATCCGGTCGATCCACGCGGTCGCTCCTCTGCGGCGGTAGAGAACCAACTTCCTTGGTACCTTTGTAATACGCCAGTTCTTGGTTGCGTGGCTGTGTAAGTGATGGTTTAAAGAACTGTTCGTCCATGCCCATGAAGTGGGAGCTCAGCAATGCTTCTGAGTCGTCAACGCGAAACTCACAGTTTGTGCGGTAGGACACCTGAATGGAGAACGGTCCAGCAGGCGAATCCGTGGCACCGAAGGAAAACGTTTCAACCGTTCGACCACCGCCCTCTGTCAGAGGAGTGCACAAGGTATCTGTTGTTGGAAGGGTCTGTATGTGATCACCGTTGAGGATTCGGTAGTTAACGGCTAGAAAACTGGGGTTGGACCTCCACTTGGCGGCGCGCTTGGCAAACTTCCAAGCAGGCAGGAATTTCGAATAGGTGAACAATGATCGGAACAAAACAATGCTCTTCTTGTAGATTGTAGGTAAGTGCGAGCCTAAGTCTACCGGGGCAGCTGCTGTAGACTCCCCCAACTCAATTTTCCACCGCTCAAGAACTACCTGTGTTTTCTTTGTACGCGAGCCAGCGATGGAGCTGCCTGACGCATTGAGGGCTTCCAGAACGTCCCACACCTTTCCTTCATCATCAATAATGACCAGGCTCTGATTGTTCGTCAATTCCGCAGTATCAATGAATGTTTCGATTATCAGCGGCGGGGGTCTATTCTCGAATGCATCACAGGTTTTCCACGGCCGAAGATCGTCTCGAAGAGCATCGGTCTCGTCGAGCTCAACGTTGAACTACAGATATGAAAGACGTCAGCGATAAGATCAACGACATTGGATAGCAGAGGTCATAGCGTTAGGATAAGTGAGTGCAAGTGTGTATTTATAAGCATGAAATGGAGAGGACTGACCCATTTGTTCACCCTCTTCGTCTCAGACCCTCGACTATACGCAGGAGGTAAGACCACCCTTGACTGTAGGATAATGAGAGCCGCTTTGGTGTGAAAGTTCTGTTCACAACAGTTCATCAGCACCAAATCTGACGGTACGTGCAGTTATTCTGGAGCATACTTGAATCATCTGGGCCAACTTCGCTTTTGCCTCTTTACCCTGGCTACTCGGTTGTTGGCTCTGTAATCCCACGTCGAGCCCTTCGGTCGAACTCCGTTCACCCATGACGCCTAAGTCTGAACCAGAACTCGCCTGTCCTTGATCCTGATTTCTAGGATTGTTTGTTCTTGTAGGGTTCGTCCTCGGGGAGTTCGCTGGGGATGCCGTCGCTGGCGGTCCTCGAGGATACTGATGCATGATGCAGGTGCTGTATGCCCTAATTTCGGCTCCAATAGTTGAGCACAAGCGCCTACCACCTCTTGTTGTGGATAGACAAGACAGTAGACCGAAGTTGCAGCTCTCGCCAGCTAGGACGATCGTCGAGACAAAGAGGGTATGCTATGACGGATGGTCGATATCACTGAGGGTATGTGTCTCGTCGAAAGCCATCGCCACGAATGTTCAGTGTCAGGAGCTGTGACGATGTGGTCTGTAATGTCTGAGTTGTTTTGATGCCGTAGCCGGTCGTCCACGTCAGGGCATCATGACGAATGGATATCAGGTGTTTGGGACGTTCTGCCAAGCTCACTACTCGAACCCGCACAGTGTCTCAGGCAACAGACATGATCATGAGGCCACGAGGTAATTCATGAGATTTTTTGTTTCCTCCCTCTATCCAGGTAAGGCTACGGCCTGGATCGAGTTTGATCGTCCGGCGGAAAAAGGATTCTATCTCAGGAAGTAAGTCCAGCTATGACTGTGGTCAGATATATTGCATCGAACGAAACTTCGGTCTCGTTGATTGAAAGACTCGGGCTAGGTCAATGGTTGTGAGGTAAAGGTTACAGGCGTGCAGCCTAAAAGAAGCTATCTCGTGATGCAGGGCCGGTGACTCGATAATACAGCGGTTGCCGGAGAACAAAGAGGGTTTGCCGAAGAACAGAGACAACGCCAACGCCAACGCCAACGCCGACTTGAGAGTTGATGTTGAGATATAGCGATTGTGCACGGCTTGACCCTTATGAATATCACAGAAGCTGAATCCTATTCCTCAAGGTAGGTTGAAAGAGGACGGGAGAGAGCTCTTATGCAAAGCATGTCGACCTTGAGCTTAGCTTGAGGTAAGTTACAGGTACGTACCGTGCCTTTCTCGAATAAGTCAAGTACCTGGTACAAAGTACCTTAGAGCTGGGGAAGCGATCAGAGCTATGCCTGAATCGGGTAAGCCACATCATGATGCATGACTAAGGTGTGGTAAGGTAAGGTATAGGCACCTAAGATGCAAGGTAGACAGGTGCCTCTCCCGATTACTCCCTTATCTAGGGTAGGGTACAGAGTAATACTATGGTCCATTGGTCCCTAGACGATAAGAACTCTCCACCGGGGACCAAACAAGAGAGAGCAATGGAGCGGCTGTATTGTATTCTGGATTCTCTATTATGATTTCTGTATAATATTAATGGCATGCTTCCTTATCATGTAGCCAGCCTTATCCCATGTGCCCAGGGCCGCATCAACAGCCGCATTTATACAAGATCGATGGCAGAGGGTTGGTGTCTTATGGGGAGACTTATTAGGTATTGTTATACTTTGTTGGGATCAGAGCCGTTCCGACTCAGCGGAGACAGCCTTCATCCTTGAGGACAAACAGCAGTCAGTCATCCAGAGAGTTTTCCTTCTACGGTGTCAAGCAGCTGTCACTGTACAGTTCAAGTACTTTCTGCTCCTGGACTAGTTCGACCTCGAGCTGTTGCAGCCTACGAAAGTGACTAGTGATGGGGAAGGGGAAGGGGGATGAGGATGAGGGATGAGGGTGGATAATGCGAAGCTTCGGCAGTAATAAGTTAGTGTTGGGAAGAAGCCTTGGTGCCACCCCGGCACTGCTGGCTGTGATCAGGCTTCGGCAGCCGCAACGTTTTGCTGGCAATACACTACCTAGGTACACAAGGCGACAACAGCCACTTATTCGATGCAGAACCTCTCCGGAAAAACCAGGGGGGGTAGGAGCTGCAATCCGCCTAAGGCGATAAGACCTGCGGAAGGAAGGAAGGACTTTCCTACTTTTCTCGCTCCGGCATGAAGTCCTCGACCACACTATAGGCGATTGACTACAACTACTAGTATTGCAGTAGGAGTATAGCCATGGGTGCGTTTGTCCCTTGTGTCATGTAGGCACCAGCCCGGCAGCTATAGTGAAGGAAAGGCTTCCAGGACTGCAGATTGCGGGATGGGAAGATTAAGGTATATTATGGATGGAGAAATGTTTGCTATCAGTCGGCAGCTGGCGCGAGACTGCACTCTGCACATCCAGGGGCAGGAACATAATAATGAGAAAAATGAGAAAGATCAAAGCCAGGATTACTACTGTAATAGGTAGGTAGGTAGGTAGGTAGGTAATTTATTCCGCCCGGAGGCACTACGCCTAAAGGGCTCTAGCGCTATCATCCTGTCAAAACTATTGCTATGTCCATGTCCCACGAAAAGCCCTTGCTGAAACGTCTTTTCCTTGCTACTACTGTAATAAACTTGCAGTCCTCTTGTGTTCTGTTAAGCGCGGTGATTATGTAAGGTATTAGGTAACGCATTTCCCTGCTACTCAAGCAACCCACTTATTTGGACCACCTCAAAAACCCATATAAATCACAACATTTCAATTTTCAATAACATCACAACATCTTTATAAATTCTAATTATTTAAGCTGAATTAACATTGT